>Ga0070698_100002890_pt1 | contig 18907 bp, 15 predicted proteins | sample KBSK1502metaG_FD_65477 | JGI IMG/M metagenome (GOLD analysis project Ga0070698, IMG submission 65477) | Corn, switchgrass and miscanthus rhizosphere microbial communities from Kellogg Biological Station, Michigan, USA - KBS K1-50-2 metaG | ecosystem: Host-associated > Plants > Roots >...
TCGGCCTCGCTGTCGCCCTCGCCGGCGTCTGCGCTGACCAGCGCCAGCAGCCGTGCCCGCACCTCGGCCGGGAGCCGCCCGGCTACACGCCCTGTGAGGATCTTCTCCGCCTGGTGCAGGCCCGACCGCACGATCCGCTCCACCCGGTCCGGGGTCGGCGGCTCGATCGACCGGGTCCGGAACTCGGCCAGCAGCGCGTCCCTTGCCAGCTCATAACGGCGTTCTTCCTGCGCGTAGCCGTCGGCCAGCCACAGGGCGAGATCCTCGGCGTCAGCGACCGTGCACTCCCGGAACCCCAGGTAAGCCGGGATCTCCGCCCGGTGCCGCTTGATCGTCCGGCCAGACCACTCGTAGAACCCCACCGACCCCGCGCTCACGCCCAGTTGCCGGGCGACGTACTCGACGGCGTCGTCATGCAGCTCACTGCGGCCGCGCGAGAACCTGCCGAACCGGCCGTAGAACTTCAGGAGAAGCGCGAAGCCGAGCTGGGTGTCGCTGTGCTTCGCGGCGACCAGGTCGCGCTCATTGCCAACCAGCGTCCAGTGCTCGACCAGGTCACCAAGCTCAAGCGGAGGGCGTTCCACAAGCGCCCATCTTCGTGGTGTCCATCACCACCCGGCCGCCGATACCGCCAAACTTCGCGAAATGGCCCCTGGTAGCAGAGTTCTTACCAAGACCCCATCCTGTGGCGCTAGACGGACATCGCCGCGACAGCGACCCGGCCATGATCGTCGCCACGTTCGCCATGCCCGGGGGCACCGCCTTCGCGTGGCACACGCACCCCGATCACCAGCTGGCCTGGGCGCCCAGCGGGGTGCTCACCGTCGCCACCGGGGCCGTGATCTGGGTGCTGCCGCCGACCCGCGCGCTGTGGATTCCCGCCGGGCTGCCGCACGAGACCCGTGCCTCCGGCCCGGCCACAATGCGGACGCTGCTCCGGCTGCAGGCCGCGCTGCCGGTCCTGGCCAGTGGGCAGCCCGTGGCCAGCGCCGCCCACCGGGTCGGGTACGAGAGCACCAGCGCGTTCGTCGCGGCGTTCCGGCAGGCGACCGGGCTTGACCCCCGCCGCCTACTTCCGCGCCCGCGACGACCCGCCCGCCGCGGGCTGAGAGATGATCTCAGAACGGCCGCGGGCGTGATCACGGCGGAGGGACGCATGACGGACTACGAGACCATCCGGTACGAGCGCGGCGGCTACGTCGGGACGCTGACGCTGGCGCGGCCCGAGAAGCGCAACGCCCAGAACCCGCTGATGTGGCGGGAACTGGCGGGCCTGGGCGCGGTGCTGAGCGACGACCAGGACCTCCGCTGCCTGGTCGTCACCGGCGAGGGACCGAGCTTCTCGGCGGGCATCGACCTGGTCGAGGGGCTGGCCGGGGCGATCGGCGAGCTCTCGCACCGCGCCACGGCGCCCGACGACGAGACCCTGGAGTTCGGCCTCGGCCTGGCGCGCACGTTTGCCTGGATCCCCGCCCTGCCCTGCCCCAGCGTGGCCGCGGTCCGCGGGCATGCCTACGGCGCGGGCCTGCAGCTGGCGCTCGCCTGCGACTTCCGGGTCTTCGGCCACGACGCACAGGTGGGCCTCCTCGAGACCCGCTACGGCCTGCTCCCCGACATGGGGGCGACGGTGCGGCTGCCCCGGATCGTCGGCGAGGCCCGGGCCCGCGAGCTCATGCTGCTCGGCGACGTGATCGACGCGGCCGAGGCGCTGCGCATCGGGCTGGCCAACCGCGTGGTCGACCCCGCTGACGTCGAGTCCGCGGCCGGCGAGCTGGCCGCGCGCCTCGCCGCGCAGCCGCCGCTGGCGCTCCGCGGGGCGCGGCGCGCGATCGACGCGGCCTGGTATCGCGACCCGGACAGCAGCTTCCGCGTGGCGGTGGGGGAACAGCTCCGCTGCATCGCCTCCCAGGACTTCCAGGAAGCCCTCCGCGCGTTCACCGAGGGCCGCGCCCCCCAGTGGAAGGGCCGCTAGCCAGGGTCACAGCAGTGGCGCGTGCGCCAGCGCGGCGATCGCGCCGAGCGCGCCGCCGCCCGCCAGCGCGCTGACCACTCCCCTGCGCAGGCCTATCAGCCAGGCCGCGGCCAGCGCGGTGGTCCCGGCCTGCCACAGGTGCGACAGGCCGAGCGCGAGCGGGACCGCCGCCCCGCCGATCCCGCCGATCGCGCAGGCGCCGGCGCCGGTCAAGAACGCCTGTGCGCGTGCGCTGCGGCGCAGCCGGTCGAAGTGCCGGGCACCCGCGATGATGAACGCGAACGACGGCGCGAACGCGACCAGGGCGGCGAGCAGGCCCCCGCGGACCCCCCAGGCGGCGTAGCCCACGACCGAGACCGTCAGCACGGCGGGCCCAGGGGTCACCTGGCCGAGCGCGACCGCGTTGAGGAACTGCGCGCTGGTCATCCAGTGGTACGCGTTCACCGCGTCGTGCTGCATCAGGGGAATGATCACGAACCCCCCGCCGAACGACAGCCCCCCAACCTTGAGCGCGACCCAGGCCAGCGCGCCCACTCCCCCCGCGGCGGGCAACGCCGCGGCCAGCGGCAGCAGGCCGGGCGGCCCGCCCCGCGGCCCGTCCCGCCGACGCGCCAGCGCCGGGCGCTGGACGGCCGCCTCGATCAGCCCGCAGGCCAGCAGCACAACGACGAGGTACTGGCCGGCCACGGCCACGCACGCGACGCCGGCGGCGAGGTACGCCATCCAGCGCGTCCGTCGGCCGCGCGCGCCGCGGACCCGCCGCCAGCTGGCCGGCAGGAAGCCGAGCGCCGCGGCGACCGCGACCGCCGGCACGCCGGCACCTGCCCCGGCGGCGACGCCCCGCAGCCAGCGCGGCGGGTGGCTGGCCAGGAACAGCGCGGCCAGCCCCAGGATGATGACCAGGCCCGGCAGGATGAAGCAGACCCCCGCCACGAGCGCGCCGCGCGTCCCGCGCAGCCGCCATCCGCAGAAGATCGCGAGCTGGGTCGACGTCGGCCCCGGCAGCAGGCTGGTGGCGGCGATGCCGTCCTCGAACTCCTCCGGCGACAGCCAGTGCCGCTGCTCGACGCACAGCCTGCGCAGCTGCGCGATGTGCGCGGGCGGCCCGCCGAACCCGGTCACCCCGATACGGAGCCACTCCCCCGCGATCACCGCCAGGCTCACCCGGTCCCCGCCCGGCTCAGTCATCAGGGCCGGCCATCGGGCCCGCGCGGGTGAGCACGCCCGGAGTGTACAAGCTAGCTATCCAGGCAAGATCATGGTGCAAGGGAAGGAGACCCAGCATGGGCGCGTTCTTCAGGCTCCTGTCCGCGGGGCCGCTGTTCTTCGTCAGCGCGTGGCTACTGATGATCTTCGCGGGGATCGTCGCGAGCGACGCGGGCATCCGGCCGTTCGGCTACGTCACGTCGATGGTGCTGACGATCGGGCTGTGGCTCACGCTGGCCCCCGCCGTCAGCGCGATCAGCGGGCAGCCCGGGCGGCACAAGGACAAACACGGCTGAGGTCCGCTAGTTATCCGATACGGGATCCCGAACGGCTTCGCCGCCCCAGACTGGCTTGCTTAGAGCGCAGACCTGATCAGGCGGACGCCGATCCCGTCGCCGGCCCGGGTCAGCACCGCCAGCGGGCGGGCCAGGGCTGAGATCACCGCTGCCCTGGCGGGGCTCTTGCGGCGGCCGAGCCCGGCGCCGATCAGCCGCAGCGCGACAGCGGTCGCGGGCAGCGGCCGGAAGAAGACCGTGAACTCCTGGATCTTGCCGTCGGGGCGCAGCTGCAGATGGTCGGTCAGCTCGATGTCCTGGCCGCCGACCCGGGCGCGGGCGGCCAGGAACGCCGAATTCTCGCCGCGCACCTCGTCGGTGTAGTGCAGGTCGTCGAGCGCCTCGAGAACCACCGAGGTGAGCGCGCGGATCTGCTCCCGGCCGGTGAAGACCAGGTTGGCGGTGAACGGCGAACGGAAGACCGCGTCCGGCGCGAAGCAGTCCACCACCGCGCTGACGTCCCGCGCCTCCATCGCGGCTCGCAGCGGGAGCATGACCGGGTGCGGGTCAACAGCGGGCACGGGACCTCCCATGGCTCGACCATGTGTCAGGTGAACATGTTACGATGACTGATATGGTTCCGCAACCAGCCGGCCGGGCACCCCAGCTGCCGCCGGGCTCGGGGTAGCAGCTGCTGGGCGTGGTGTCATCAGACATCAGCGAACATGTGTTTGTATTAGTGTCGTGAGGCTTCGCAAGGGGCCCGCCCGGGAGAGTGTGCATTATCAGATGGCCTGGCGGTGGTGGCGGGACGGCAAACTGCCGGTGCCGGCTCGGCAGGCTGCGACTGGCGCGATTCTGGCCGGGGTGCCCGCTTGCGGGTAGCGGCGCGGCTGGGGTGGTGGTGTACGCGCGGGTGCCCTCGCCTGACCAGCGCGCCGGCCTGGACCGGCAGGTGGCGTGGATGGCCGGGTCGGTGGCTGGTCAGGGCCTGATGGTGGCCGGGGTGGTGCGTGAGGCAGGGTCCCGGGCTGGACGGCCAGCGTCCGGTGCTGCGGCGGATCCTGTCGGATCCTTCTGCCATGGTTATCGTCGTGGAGCACCGCGGTCGGCTGGCCCGTTTCGGGGTGGCGCAGATGGAGGGGGCGCTGGCCGCGCGTGGTCGGCGGCTGGTCGCCGCCTGCCGGGGTGAGGCCACCGATGACCTGGCCGGCGACATGATCGAGGTGGTTGCTTTGATGTGTGCCCGGCGGTATGGCCGCCGCGGTGCCCGTAACCGGTCGGTGCGTGCGGTCACCGCGGCCGTGAACGCCGGGATGGATGCGGCGGCCTAAGCCATGCTGCAGGCGTACCGGTTCGCGCTGGATCCGACGGCCAGGCAGGCGCGCGCGCTGTCCTCGCACTGCGGCGCGGCGCGCACGGCGTTTAACGAGGGACTGGCCCGGGTGCGGCGGTGCCTGGACCAGCGCGCGGCCGAACGCTCCTATGGGGTGCCCGAAGATCAGCTGACCGAGGTGCCGTGGACCTTGCCGGCGTTGCGCCGGTGGTGGAACCAGGCCAAGGACCAGCTCGCCACGTGGTGGCCGGAGAACTCCAAGGAGGCCTATAACTCGGGCCTGGACGCGCTGGCCCGCGGGCTGAGGCAGTACTCCGGCAGCAGGGCCGGCACCCGCCGCGGCCCGAGGGTCGGCTTCCCGCGGTTCAAGTCCCGGCGCCGGGCCCGGGTATCGTGCCGGTTCACCACTGGCGCGATCCGGGCTGAGGATCGCACCCATGTGATCGTGGTCGAGGACCTCAACGTCACCGGGATGTCCCGCCGCAAGCCCGGCGCGGGCCGCGGCGGCCGCGGCCTGAACCGGGCGATTGCCGACGCCGCCCCGGCCGGACTGCGCCGCCAGCTCGCCTACAAGACCGCCTGGTACGGCTCCCGGCTCGTGCTGGCCGGCCGCTGGTATCCCAGCTCGAAGACCTGCTCGGCCTGCGGCGCGGTGAAAGCCAAGCTCGCCCTGGCCGAGCGCACCTGGACGTGTGACGGCTGCGGCGCCCGGCACGACCGCGATGTCAACGCCGCGATCAACCTCGCCCGCCTGAGCGAGCACGCCCCCAGCGTGAAAGGCAGGCCCGCCGGGAGTGGCCCGGTGGCAGGACGCGGAGCCAGCCGTAAGACCAGCCCGCCCCCGGGTGCGGCGGCAGGCGGCGACGAAGCGTCAACCCCGCACGACGGCACACCCGCCGCCGGTCAGACGGGGACCGCCCCTCCGCAAGGAGAGGCTGCCTGATCATGACACAGAAGTCGATCGACCAGGTAACGGTACCCGCGTACGTCGTGCTCGGCATGGTGCGCCTCGGTGCCCGGTCGGGATATGAGATCAAGCGCACGGTCGAGCAGTCGATCCGGTTCTTCTGGACGATCTCCCAGGTGCAGATCTACCCGAGCCTCGAACGGCTCGAGCGGGCCGGGCTCATCACCGGCCGGGCCGACCCCCGCGGCAGGCGCCGCCGCCGCGTCTACGAGATCACCGGACAGGGCGAGGAGGCGCTGCGGCAGTGGCTGCGCACCGACGAGCCGATGCCGTTCGAGCTGCGCGACACCGGGCTGGTCAAGCTCTTCTTCGCCGACGCGCTGGAGCCAGACGGCGCGATGGCCCTGCTCGACACCATCAGCCGGCGCAGCGAGGAACGGATCGCGGCGCTGCGCGCGATCGAGCCGGCCGCCAGCCGCGCCGAGGACGAGGGCAACGTCTACCCGCTGCTCACGCTGCGCATGGGGATCGGCTTTCACCAGGCGATCATCGACGTCTGCGCGGACTTCGAGCGCAGGCACCGCGAGCCCCCGGCGTCCGAGCGCCCGGCACCGCAGGACCTCCCCCGGTGATGCCCGCGACCGGCGGTCCGGCCAGTCGGCCAGGTCAGGCGGTCCGGGTGATCCCCGCGGCCGGCGGCACGGCACCGCTGCCCGGTCAGGCGTGCCGCACGCGCGGCCGCAGGTCCCTGGCCCCGCGCAGAGCGACCGCGAGCGCCAGCGCCGTGGCCGCCGCGCCAGCCAGCATGGCCGCCCTGTCGCCACCCGCGCCGGCCACCCGCCCGCCGCCGCTGACCGCCTCGGCGATGGCCGGCAGCAGCGCCGCCCCGATGGCCGCGCCGACCTGCCTGCTGGTGTTGATCAGGCCGCCGACCAGGCCCTGGTCGGCGTCGGCCACGCCCTGGCTGGCGGCCACCATGGTGCCGAACGCGGTGCCCGCGGTGCCGAACCCGACGAGCGTCACCGCCGCGAACACCGGGCTGTAACCGCCGCCGGACGGCAGCGCGGTCAGGACGACAAAGCCGGCCGCCGCCACCGCGCTGGTGATCGCCAGCACCCGCGGGATGCCGACCCGGCTGGCCAGCCGGGCGCCGGACACGCCGGCGGTGAAGCCGATCACCCCCTGCGGCGCGATCACCAGCCCGGTCGCCAGCGCAGAGAAGTGCAGCACCTGCTGGAAGTACAGCGACAACACGATCATCTCGCCGCCGTTCCACAGGCCGAGCAGCAGGCTCATCGTGCTGGCCGTGCGCAGCCCGGGCAGCCGCAGCAGGTCGAGGCGCACCAGCGGCTGCGGATGGTGCCGCTCGGCGCCCGCGAACGCGGCGCCCGCCGCGGCGGCCAGCGCGAGCGCCGCCAGCACGGCCGGGGACGCCAAGCCGGCAACGCCGACCTGCGACACCGCGTACACCAGGGCGGCCACCGCGACCGTCACCAGCAGCGCCCCGCCGACATCGAGCCGCCGCGAGCCCGCGCGGACGCGCGACTCGGCCAGCAGCCGCGGCGCGAGCGCCACCGCGAGGACGCCGACGGGCACGTTCACCAGGAACACCGCCCGCCAGCTCGTGAACTGGACGAGGACGCCGCCCAGCACCTGCCCCGCCACGAAGCCCACCGAGGCCGTCGCTCCGTACATCCCCAGCGCGCGGTTGCGCGCCGGTCCCTGGGGGAAGCCGGTCGTGATCAGGGACAGGGCCGACGGCGCGACCAGCGCGGCTCCGGCGCCCTGGACGAACCGCGAGGCGATCAGCAGCACCGGGTCATGGGCCAGGCCGCCGGCCAGCGAGGCGGCGGAAAAGATCACCAGCCCGGCGGTGAACACGCGGCGCCGGCCGAACAGGTCGGCGGCGCGCCCGCCGAGGATCAGCAGCCCGCCGAGCGAGATCGCGTACCCGGTGACGATCCACTGCACGGCGGATCCGGTGAAGCCGAGCTCCCGCTGGATCGCCGGCAACGCGACGTTCACGATGCTGAAGTCGAGGACCGCTGGTCGACCTGACGTTGCGGATCACACCTGCGGACGGGAGCGGGCCGTTTGAGGTAACGGCCCGGACATAGGTCCCGTTCTCGCAGGTCGGAAAGCTACAGCCAGGTGACACCTTCGCGGTGCGCTACGACCCCGCCGATCACGACAACTTCGAGCTGAACGGGAAGATCAGCAGCGCAGGCGGTAGCGGCGCCGGGGAAAGCCTGGAAAGCGCCAGCACCGGTGACATCGCGGCGGCGGTCCAGGCGACGGGAGACACGGGGCAACGCAAATCTGCGGCCGCCCTGCTGGCGAGCGGCCAGCGAATGACCGCGGTCCTGCGCGAGTTCTCGCCGTCGGGTAAGACCGTCGGAGAGCTGGACCCTTCGCTGCCTGACCCGAACGATCCGGTGTATGTGATGAAGGCCGAGCTCCCGATCGACGGCTCCAGCCCGATCGAGACCGTGTTCATGAACCGCGTCCCGGAAGCGAAGGTGGCAAGCCTCCGTCTCGGCGCGCATCTGAACGTCGCGGTCAACCCGGCCAATCCCAGCCGCGGAGCAGGCTCAGGACGCGAGCTTCATTGGCCATTGTGGCAGATCAGGCCTGTCCTCTGACCATGTCGATCAGCCGCCCCAGCACCTTGCCGTTGCTGACCCGCAGGCCGTCGTGCTCGTACTCGTTGGTCACCCATGGCCGCAGGCCGCGGATCGCGCGCGCCGTCGCCAGCGAGAGCCCCGCGTCCACGTACATGTCGTCGAAATACACCGCCGCGGCGGCCGGTACGTCGCTGGCGAGCCGGGCCGGGTCGTACAGGCGCGGCCATTCGGCGCGCTCGGCCAGCAGTTCCGCGGCCTCGCGCAGCGGCCGCAGCAGCGGCTCGCCGTCCACCATCCACGGGTAGATCATCTCGCCGGTGAACAGCAGCGGGTCGTCGCCGTCCAGCGCGGCCGCCGGGTCGAACTCCGGGAATTCGGCCCGCACCCGCTGCGCGGCCCAGCGGGTCGCGCCCCGGCCCTGCGCGTAGCACGCCTCGTGCAGCAGCGCGTAGATCGGGCTGTGGATGGTGACGCGCGCCTGCAGCTCGTGCAGGAACTCGTCGGACAGCTCGCCCCCGGCGAACGGGTCCTCCAGCAGGTAGTGCAGCTCGTCGCTGCCGGTGCTCATCCCCAGCATGTGACCAGCCGACTGGAATGCCTCGACGGTCAGCGGCTGGCCGTTCGGCAGCCGGACGTCGCGCTCGCGCAGGTGGCTGGCGACCCGCTTTGCGCGTTCGGCATCTTCGGGGTATCGCGCGTAGTGCTCGGCCGTCTTGGCGGCGACGCGGGGGTAGGTGGTGCGGTAGACGTCCTCGGCGGTGGCCTCCAGCCCGGGCAGCCCTCCGGTGATGAGCGCCTCGCGCAGCCCCTCCGGCGCGATCGACAGGTAGCTGACCGCGCAGAAACCGCCGTAGCTCTGGCCGAGGATGCTCCACGGCTCGCCGCCGGCCAGCGCGCGCCGGATGATCTCGGCGTCGCGGACGATGGAGTCGGCCCGGAAGTGCGTCAGGTACCCCGCCTGCTCCTTCGCGACGCCCAGCCGGCCGAGCGTCTGCCGGGTCGCCGGGGTGGACCGGCCGGTGCCGCGCTGGTCGAGCAGCAGCACCCGGTAGTCGGCCAGCGCCCGGTCCAGCCAGCTCCACCGGCCGACCGGCCGCGGCGCGGCGCTGCCAGGACCGCCCTGCAAGAACAGCAGCCAGGGCAGGTTTGCGTCCGCCTTCCCGGTCGCGACCACCTCCCGGGCGAACACCTCGATCTGCGGCCCCGCCGGGTCGTCGTGATCAAGCGGGACGGTGAACACGTGGTCGGTCAGCACGGTGCCCGGGTGACGGAAGGAAGCCATGATCGGCACCGTATCCGTAACCGGCCCGGCCCGCCCGGGCGCCCTCGTCGTCTCGCTAGCGGCCGGTCCGCCCGCGAGCGCCGCCACTGTGGCTTGACCAGCGCAAATAGCCTGTCATCCGGCAGTTTTCCGGCCGGAACTCGCTAGCGGCCGGTCCGCCCGCGAGCGCCGCCACTGTGGCTTGACCAGCGCAAATAGCCTGTCATCCGGCAGTTTTCCGGCCGGAACTCGCTAGCGTGAACGGGTGACGGGGGGCTGGACGGACGTCGTCGCCGCAGTGGCGGCGTTCGCGATCGCGGTGCTGGCCACGCCGGCCGGCATATCGGGTGCGGTGCTGCTGCTGCCCTTCCAGGTCAGCGTGCTGGGCACCCCCAGCCCGGCCGTCACCCCGACGAACCTGCTGTACAACGTCGTCGCCACCCCGGGCGCGCTGTACCGGTACTGGCGGCAGGGCCAGGTCGGCGGTCGGCTCGCGCTGCTGCTCATCGCCGGGACCCTGCCGGGTGTCGTCGCCGGGTCGGTCATCCGGGTCAGGCTGCTGCCGGGTCCCCGCGTCTTCGACCTGGTCGTGGCCGCGGTGCTGCTGCCGCTGGGGCTGTGGCTCGCGGCCAGCCGGCCCGGCCGCGCGGGCGGCCGTCCCAGGCCGGCCCGGGCGATCCCGGCGCCGGTGCTGGTCCTGATCGCGGCCGCGGTGGGCTGCGCCGGCGGCATCTACGGCATCGGCGGCGGCTCGGTGCTGGCCCCGCTGCTGATCGCCACCGGCCGGCCGCCGTCGCAGGCCGCGCCAGCCGCGCTGGTCTCGACGTTCGTGACCTCGCTGGCGGGCGTGATCACGTTCACGATCCTGGCGGCGCACCAGCATGGCGCGGTGGCCCCGGACTGGCCGACCGGGCTCGCGCTCGGCGCGGGCGGGCTCGCGGGCGGGTACGCCGGCGCGCGGCTCCAGCCCCGGCTGCCGGACGCACTGATCCGCCGGCTGGTCGGCGTGCTCGTCGTCGCCGTCGGTGCCCGCTACCTGTGGGCGGGCCTGGGCTGACCGCTGCCATACCGGGCTGGCGGCCGCGGAGCGGGCGCGTGCCATGGCGCGCGGGGCGCGGTAGCGTGATCAACGTGAGCGTGCCGACGCTGCGTGACGTGGCAGCCCTGGCCGGCGTGCACCCGGCGACCGCTTCGCGGGCGCTGAACCCGGCGACCAAGGGCATGACGAGCGCGGACACAGCGCAGCGGGTACTGCGGGCCGCGGAGCAGCTCGGCTACCGGCCGAACGCGGTGGCGCGCAGCCTGCGCACGGCCCGCTCGTCCAGCATCGGGGTCGTGGTCCCTGACCTGACCAACCCGCTGTTCCCGCCCATCGTCCGGGGCATCGAGGCCGCGCTGTCCCCGCACGGCTACGTGCTGCTGATCGTCAACACCGACAACAACCTGGCGCAGGAGGAGCAGCTCGTCGCCTCGCTGCGGGCGCGCAGCGTCGACGGCCTGCTGCTGGCCACGGCCCGGCTCAGCCATCCGCTGATCGAGGCGCTCGCGACGGCTGACCTGCCGGTCGTGCTGGTGAACCGGGGCCGCGAGGACCTGCCACTACCGTCCGTCGTCCCCGACGACGCGGCGGGTATCGGGCTCGCCGCGGCGCACCTGGCCCAGCTCGGCCACCGCCGCGTCGCGCACATCGCCGGGCCGCAGGACACCTCGACCGGGGTCACGCGGCTGCGGGCGTTCCGGGCCGCGGCGGCGCGGCACGGGCTGGCCGGCGACGACGGCCTGGTCACGGTCGGAGGCTCGTGGTCGGAGGCCGAGGGCGCCCGCGCGCTGCGTCGTCTGCTCGAGTCCGGCGTGCAGTTCTCCGCGATCATCGCCGGCAACGACATCCTGGCTCTGGGCTGCTACGACGTGCTGGCCGAGCGCGGGATCCGCTGCCCGGACGACCTGTCCGTGGTCGGCTTCAACGACATGCCGTTCGTGGACAAGGTGTGCCCCGCGCTGACCACTGTGCACATCCCGCACCACGACCTGGGCGCCGAGGCGGCCCGGCTGCTGCTCGACCAGATGGCCGGCCGGCGCCGCGAGGAGCGGTCGGTGCTGATGCCGGTGACGCTGTCGGTGCGCCAGTCCACCGCGCCTCCGCGCGACATCGCCGGCCGGCCCCCAGGGACCAGCGGCTGATATGTCGACTTGTCGCCGTGGGATGGGCTGACCGGATGGGGCAGCCGGTCCGGCTGACCGTGAACGGCCGCGGTCACGAGGTCCGTGGCGATCCGGACGCGCCGCTGCTCGACGTCCTGCGCGGCGAGCTTGGCCTGGCCGGGCCCAGGTACGGCTGCGGTGCCGGCCTGTGCGGCGCCTGCTTCGTGCTCGTGGACGGGCAGCCGCGGTCGTCGTGCGACCTGCCGGCCGCCGCGGCCGCGGGCCGCGACGTCGTCACGGTCGAGGGGCTGGCCGGCGACGGACCGCACCCTGTGCAGCAGGCGTTCGTCGACGAGCAGGCCGCCCAGTGCGGTTACTGCGCGTCCGGCATGGTGATCAGCGCGGTGGCGCTGCTGCGGTCGCGGCCCGCGCCGACCGAGGATCAGGTGCGCGAGGCGCTGGACGGCAACCTGTGCCGGTGCGGCGCGCACGGCAGGATCGTGCGCGCCGTGCTGCGCGCCGCCGGGCACGCGACGTGACGGCCGGCCGGCTCGGCTTCGGTGCCGACGGCGTGGTCAGCGTCGCCACCGGCAAGGTCGAGTACGGGCAGGGGATCTGGACGGCGCTGGCCCAGATCGCCGCCGAGGAACTCGGCGTGCGGCCGGCCAGGGTTGTGATCGCGGAGGTGTCGACGGCCACCAGCCCGGACGAGGGCACGACGTCGGGCAGCCGGTCGGTCGAGGACTCCGGCGCCGCGCTGCGGCGGGCCTGCGCGCAGGCCCGGCGCGCGTTCGTTGCCGCGGCCGCGGCTGTCCTGGGCACCAGCGCCGCCGCGCTGGCGGTCGACGACGGGGAGATCACCACCGCGGCCGGCCGCACCGGGCTGACCTACTGGTCGCTGGACTGGACGGCCGGCCGGCCGCCCGGATCCGTCGGCGTACACGGCACGGCTGGCGAGCCGCCGGACACCACCGACGCGCCGGGCGCGGACCAGGCCGCGGGCGCCCCGGCGGTGAGCGCGCAAGGGCGCGGGCGGCGGGCGGCCGCCGGGGACGGCCTGCCCCGCCTGGACATCCCGGACAAGGTGACCGGGCGGCCGCGGTTCATCCACGACCTGGTGCTGCCCGGCATGCTGTTCGGCCGGGTGGTCCGGCCGCCCGCCGCGGCCGCCGAGCTGCAGTCCGCCGGCCACCCGGACCTGCCCGCTGGGGTGGTCGCGGTCGTCGCCGACGGGTCCTTCCTCGGCGTGGTCGCCGAGACCGACGCGATCGCGCGCGCCGCGGCGCGGCGGCTCGGCCGGGCGGCCCGGTGGAAGGTGCGCGAGTCGCTGCCCGACGAGAACGACCTGAAGGGCTTCCTGCTCGGTGAGCCCGCCGAGACCTCGGCGATCGTGCGGCGCCGGGACGCGGCGGCTGCGGCGCGGGTGACCCGGACGCTGGCCGCGGAGTACAGCCGGCCGTTCATCGCGCACGCGTCGCTGGCGCCGAGCTGCGCGGTCGCGCGCGCCGACGGCGCGGCGGTCACGGTCTGGACGCACAGCCAGGGCATTTTCGGGCTGCGCGGGGCGCTCGCCGCTGGCCTCGGCCTCGAGCCCGGCGACGTGACCGTGCGCTACGCCGAGGGCGCCGGGATGTACGGCCACAACGGCGCCGACGACGCGGCGCTCGACGCCGTGCTGCTGGCCAGGGCGCCGGCCTGCCGCGGTCGGCCGGTGCGGGTGCAGTGGTCGCGCGAGGACGAGATGGCGTGGGCGCCGTTCGGCCCGGCGATGCTGGCCCGCCTGTCGGCCGGGCTCGGCCCCGACGGGCGGATCCAGACCTGGCGGCAGGACGTCTGGAGCAACGGCTTCCTCGGCCGGCCCGGCACCGGCGGGGAGCCGCGGCTGCTCACGCTCGCGCACCTGGCCTCCGGCGCCAGCACGCACGCCGGGCAGCCACTGCCCCCAGCCCAGGACGGGCCGCCGGTGCCGGTGATCGGCTCGGCCCGCAACTCCGCGCCCGGCTACGACATCCCCGAACTCGACGTGACCCGGCACCGGCTGCTCACGATGCCGGTGCGCACGTCCTCGCTGCGGTCGCTCGGAGCGTTCCTCAACGTGTTCGCGATCGAGTCGTTCATGGACGAGCTGGCCGCCGCGGCGGGGGCGGACCCGGTCGCGTTCCGCCTCGCCCACCTCAGCGACCCGCGGGCCAGGCGGGTGCTCAGCCAGGCGGCCGGCCTGGCGGGCTGGCCGGACCGGCCGCGCGGCGACGGCACGGGCTTCGGCGTCGGGTACGCCCGGTACAAGGGCACGTCCGGCTACTGCGCGGCGGTCGCGGAGGTGCACGCGGGCACGGAGGTCCGGGTGCGCCGACTGTGGCTGGCGGTCGACGTCGGCCGGGTCGTCAGCCCGGACGGAGTGATCAACCAGGCGGAGGGCGGCGCGGTGCAGAGCGCGAGCTGGACGCTGCGCGAGCGGGTCAGGTTCGACCGGACCAGGATCACGTCGGTGAACTGGGACAGCTACCCGATCCTGCGGTTCAGCGAGGTGCCCGACGTGACGGTGCGCGTCGTCGAGGCGCCCGGCGAGCCGGAGTCCGGGGCCGGCGAGGTCGCGCAGGGCCCGGTGGCCGGGGCGATCGGCAACGCGGTCGCCGACGCGGTCGGGGCGCGGGTCCGGGACCTGCCGCTGACCCGCGAGCAGGTCGTCGCGGCGATCGAGCGCGATTGAGGACTGGCCACGCCCGTGGGGTTGTGGCGTTCTACTGTTCACCTGGGAACAGCTGTGCGCCACAAGGCCGTGTCGGCTCGGTAGCCGGCGGGTGACGGGGCGCGCGGGGTGACCGGCGCGCAGCCGTTCGGGAATAACCGGACTCCGCGCGGGCGGAACTGCACGCTGATCCTCGGGCCGGCCGCCGCGGTGGTCTTCGGCACCGCGTGCTCCCAGGTGCGCTGGCAGCTCCCGCCCATCACCAGCAGGTCGCCGTGGCCGCCGCTGCGGCGCAGCGCGGGGCCGCCGCCCCTCGGCCGCAGCAGCAGCGCGCGCGGGGCGCCGAGCGACACGATCGCAACCATGGTGTCTTCCGTGCCGCCCCGGCCGGTCGTGTCGCCGTGCCACGCGACGCTGTCCCGGCCGTCCCGGTACAGGCACAGCCCCGCGGTCACGAACGGCTCGCCGAGCTCCGCCCGGTAGTGCGCGGTGAGCGCCGCCTTGGCTTGGCCGAGCACCGGATCCGGCAGCGGATCCGCCTCGCCGTAGAAGCAGTGCAGCCGCGGCACGTCGACCATCCGGTCATACATCTGCCGCCGCTCGGCGCGCCACGGGACCGCGCCGGCCAGCCGGGCGAACAGCGCGTCGGCGCCGCGGATCCAGCCCGGCAGCACGTCGATCCACGCGCCGCGGCTCAGCGCGGTCCGCCGGGCCGGCGCGAGCGGCCCCGGGCCGGTCACCTCGCCGCCGTCCAGCAGCGAGCCCTGGAACGCGAGCGTCACGGCACAAGCCTAGCGCGGGTTGCCAAAAACCAGTTCGACCCTGCCCTGCGGGGCCGTCGGCCGCAAGCCCGGCATCCGCTCACGTGCCGAACTTGGCGCGCGCCTCACCGGCCCGGAGCACGAACCCCTATAGGGCCGCTCCGGGTAGCCGTTCAAACATAGGGAAACACCCGATACATCCCCCGCCAGCCCCGGCCTATCGTCCCATCAGGTCGCTGGGGCCGGAGGAACTCGTTGCCCCGAAAGGCTGACGATGCATCACAGAACCGGGAAAGCGCTGGCGGCGCGGACGCTAACCGTCGCCTGCCTCGCCGCAGCAAGCGTGCTGCTCGGATCATCAGATGCGGATCGCTCGCACGCTCGCCGCGAGCACAAGGATGTTCGCTAGCGACAGGCGTAACGGCAGGGCTACTCGGGCTTGGGAGGGCGAACATGGGGCCGGGACGAGTGCGCTTGTTGGCGGCATGGCGGCAACGTGACCATTGGCGGTGGCGCGGAGGCTTGCCGGGCGGTGTGCACCATTGCATCCGGCTGCTCGGGGTGGCAGGCCTGCTAACTCCTGGGCTGCTCGCGCTCGGCGCGTTTACGAACGCGGCGTCGGCGCAGCCGGGAGGCCGTCCGATCCGCGGCGATACGCCGTTGCCGGTCGCGACCGGCCGGGCCACATTGCGCGCGCATCACGATCCGAACGCGGTGCTGCAGCTCAACGTCGGCCTTGCCGTTCGCGACTCCGCCGGGCTGGACGCGCTGATCAAGGCGGCGAGCACGCCGGGCGGCCCCGGCTACGGGCACTACCTCACCAACGCCCAGTACTTGGCCCGGTACGCGCCCACCGCCTCGCAGGTCAGTGCTGTCAAGGCCTGGCTCGCGAGCCAGCGGCTCGCGGTCACCGGGGTTTCGCCGGACAACCTGCTCGTGCACGTGCGGGCGCGCTCAGGAGCCGCAGAGCGCGCTTTTCACGTGACGATCAACGACTACTCGACGCGCCACGGCCGCGAGTTCTTTGCCAACGATCGCGACCCGACCGTGCCCGCGGATCTGAGCATCCAATGGGTGAGCGGCCTGTCGAACGAGGTGATCGGCAAGCCCGCGATCAGCTGCACCCCGGCTCCGGGCTCGACGTGCGGCCTCGATGGAGGCGACTTCCGTAGCGCCTACGACCTCGTGGGCGACGGCACCGGACAGACGCTCGGCTTCACGCTGTGGGGACAGGAGCTGCCTCAGAGCGACTTCACCGGCTACGCGACCGGCACCGGCACCACGGCGATCACCGTCGGCCAAAACGGCGACAACGGTTTGAACTGGGTCCAGGTCGACGGCGCGAGCACGATCACGAACACCGACAACGAGGTCGCGCTGGATACCGAGACCGCGCACGGCGTCGCCCCGGGGATCCACGAGACCTACTGGCTTGGCAAGGACGGCTCGGGCACGACGCTGGAGGACGTGCTCAACACCGCGGCGAACTCGAGCATCGCGATCATCTCCAACAGCTGGGGAGAGAGCGACAGCAACGGTAACCCGGTCTGCACGGTCGACTCGAACGATGAAACGTCGCTGCAGCACGGAGCGGCGACCGGCAAGACGTTCTACTTCTCCACGGGAGACTTCGCCGCGTCAGCGGGATGCCAGTACCCCGCGGTCAGCCAGTACGTGGTCGCGGTCGGCGGCACGACGCTGAGCGTCAATCAGCCTGGGAGCACGTGGGCCTCCGAGACGGCGCTCAACAACACCGGCGGCTGCACCGGCAGCGAGCCGCGCCCCTCGTGGCAGACCGGGATCGGGACGGCATACACGTGGGGCTCGCCGCCCACCACATGTACGGGCCGCGCGGTGCCCGACGTGTCAGCCGACTCAGGCGCCGGCGCGTACCTCTACTTCGACGGGGCCGCGAGCTGCTGCACGGGAGGGACGAGCCTGGCCGCTCCGATCTGGGCCGCCGGGTCGGTGATCTGGAACAAGCAGAACGCAAGCTCGGAACGGCCGGGGATCGGGTTCTCCGCTCCGCTGATCTATTCGGTCGCGAACGACTCGACCACGTACGCCAACGACTTCCATGACATCACCACGGGGACCAACGGTTTCGCGGCGGCCACCGGGTGGGACGAGGCGACCGGGTGGGGTTCCCCGGATTTCAACAAGCTGTTCAACAACCCGATCGACATCGCCTACACCGGTCCGACGAGCGCGAATCACGGCGACACGATCACGCTGTCCGGGACGCTGCGCGATAAGGGGACCACCCACGGCCTCGCGGGCCGCACGATCGTCTTCGCCGCCGCGGGTGAGAGCTGTCAAGCGAGTACGGATCAGAACGGGAACGCGTCGTGCGCCGTCACGATCAATGACGCGCCCGGCCACTACAAGGCGATCGCCGCCTTCGCCGGCGATGGGGCGTGGGTGGCGGGGTCGGACACCAAGGACTTCACGGTCAATCACATCCCGACGACCGTGACGTACACCGGCGCCACGAGTGGCGACTACAACGACCCCGTCACCTTGTCGGCGAGGCTGACCGAGAACAGCGACTCCAAGGGAGTCCCCGGCGAGCCGCTGACATTCACACTCGGCGCCGAGAGCTGCACCGCCACGACCGACTCGAGCGGCAACGCGAGCTGCTCGGTGACCCCGCTCGACGCTCCTGGCGCCTACACGGTCGCGGTCAGCTTCGCCGGCGACGAGCCGACTTACGAGGCGTCGGGTGCGACCGCCGGCTTCACCCTCAACCAGGAGGACACCCAGGTCACCTACACAGGGCCGCTCACCTCTCACTACCACGACGCGTTCACGGCCTCGGCGAAGCTGTTCGATCCCGACGGCGGAGCGCCGATCGGGGGCAAGTCGATAACGTTCACGCTCGGTTCAGGCGACACCTGCACGGCCACGAGCGACCCCAGCGGGGTGGCATCGTGCTCGATCACGCCAACGCAGGCCGGAGCGCAGAACATCGTCGCGGCGTTCGCCGGCGACACCGACTACGTCCCGAGCAGCGATACGCAGTCGTTCTCGATCACGCCCGAGGAAACGACGATGACCTACACCGGGCCGACCGTGATCCTCGCGGGCGCGTCCGGCGCGACGCTGACCGCGACCCTGGCCGAGGATGGCGCCAGCGACAACGACGGTGACCCAGGCTCGGCGGTGCCGAACCCGCCCGAGCCGGTCACGCTCGCGATCGGCACGCAAACCTGCACCGCCACGACCGACTCCGCCGGACGCGCGACGTGCACGATCCCGTCCGTCACCGTGCCGCTCGGGCCCGAGCCGGTCAGCGCGACGTTCGCAGGCGACGCCTACTACCAGCAGGCCAGCGACGGCAGGAGCGCGATCGTGTTCGCGTTCCCCAGCCGCGGCGCGTTCAGTCTCGGCGACAAGACGGTCGCTGCGGCCACTGCAACCACCACGGTCACCTGGTGGGCCGACAACTGGTACAAGCTCAACAGCCTGTCCGGCGGTACCGCACCCTCCGCCGACAAGGGCTTCGCCGCCACCGTGACCCTGCCGACCACCACCCCGCCCGCCGTGTGCGGCAGCGCCTGGACGACGAGGGGAGGCAACAGCCCGCCGCCGGCAAGCGGCGTCCCGTCCTACATGGGCACGCTCGTCACCAGCAAGGTAACCAAGACCGGCAGCGGTGTCTCGGGAAACACGGTCCACATCGTGGTCGTCAAGACCAACCCCGGCTACCAACCCAACCCGCTCGACCACGGGAC
>Ga0070698_100002891_pt1 | contig 18906 bp, 19 predicted proteins | sample KBSK1502metaG_FD_65477 | JGI IMG/M metagenome (GOLD analysis project Ga0070698, IMG submission 65477) | Corn, switchgrass and miscanthus rhizosphere microbial communities from Kellogg Biological Station, Michigan, USA - KBS K1-50-2 metaG | ecosystem: Host-associated > Plants > Roots >...
TCAGTTCAGCCCGCGCTCGTTCAATCCCAAGCTCGAGCCCTTCAATTATGGTCCCGACGATGCCGTGCGCAGCGTCGATGCCGCCGCCAACATCAGCTTCCAGGGCCGACGCTTGAAGGCTTCCAAGGCGCTGGTCGGCAAGCACGTCGCGATAAGGCCAACCGCGCGCGATGGCGTGTTCGACCTGGTATTCCGCCATGTCACCGTGAAGTCGATGAAGTCGATCGACTTCCATAACCTGGCCTAATGTGAAATGTGTCCACCATGTCCCCGAACACCCGTTCACCATGTCTCCGGTCCAAACAGCGAAGCGGGGGGAGAGGGACTCTGAGGTGGGAAGACTGTCAGCCCAACGCTCCCGACTTCTTGAGGGCGGCGATCTCGGCGGCGCCGAAGCCCGCTTCGCGCAGGATTTCCTCGCTGTGCTCGCCCACCGCGGGTGGCGGCCCTGATGGGCGCGGCTTGGCGAAGCCCAGGCGGATGGGATTGTTGACGGTGCGCGGGACGTCCGGGTTCGAGGTCTCGGCGAAAATGCCGGCATGCTCGGCCTGCTCGTCGTCGACCACGTCGGCCAGGCGGCCGACCACGCCGAAGGGAATGCCGGTTCCAGCGAACAGGCGTTCCCATTCGGCGTAGGTCTTTGCCGCGAACACCGGCATCAGCTCCTGCACCAGCTCGAGCGCGCGGGCCCGGCGATCGGCGCGCGCGGTGAAGCGCGGATCGGCCAAAAGGTCGGGCCGGGTGATGACGGCGCAGAATTTTTCCCACAGACGATCGTCGCGCACCATCAGGAGCTGCAGCCAGCGGTCGTCCTGGGTCCGGTAGAGGTTGGTCAGCGCATTGCGCGGCCGGTCGGGTGCCTGGCGCGGCGGCAGCTTGGCGCCGATCAACGCGCCGGCGGCCGACGTGCCGTTGGCCCACACGCCGTTGGCATAAAGCGACGTGCCGACCCAACAGCCCTTGCCGGTGCGGTCGCGCTGGCGCAGGCCGAGCAGGATGGCGGCGACCAGGGTCATCGCCGTGGCGCGATCGCCCTGGGCGGGCAGCGACAGGCCGGGCGGACCGCCCTCGTAGCGTGCCGCGTCCAAAATGCCGGAGCGGCCGAAGTAGGCGGAGACATCGAAGCCCGGACGGTCGCGGTCGGGGCCGGTCTCGCCGTAGCCGGTGAGCGAGCAATAGACCAGGCGCGGGTTGATCGGCTCGATGTCTTCCCAGCACAGCCTGAGCCGTTCGCGCGCCGGCGGCGGGAAGTTCACGATCATGACATCGGCGCGCCCGATCAGCCGCTCGAGCACGACGCGGGCGTCGGCATTCTTGAGGTCGAGCGCGATCGAGCGTTTCAGCCGGCCGTCGAGCTGCCAGGGAAAGTTGGTGTCGCTCTGGGGGTAGCTCGCGTTCCTATAACTGTTGCGGTGCGGATCGCCATCGCCAGGCGGCTCGATCTTGATCACGTCGGCGCCGAAATCGGCCAGAGCCACGGCCGCCGCGGGGGCGGCGATGAACGAACTGATGTCCAGCACGACGAGCCCGCTGAGGGGCAGCCCGGCAAGCGGCAGTGCCTCGCTCATCGAATGGCGCCGCTCGTGCGCAGGCGCGCGATCTCCTCGCCCGACAGGCCGGCTTCGGCGAGGACCTCGTCGCTGTGCTGGCCGAGCGCCGGCGCGGATTTGGCGATCCGTGCCTCGGCGAAGCCGAGCTTGATCGGATTGGCGAGCGTGCGCGGCAACTCGGCAATCGCGGTGCCGACGATCGCGCCACAGGCCACGGCCTGCTCGTCGTCGGGGATGTCCTGCGGCCGGCTGATGACGCCGAAGGTGATACCGTGCGCGGCCATCGCCTGGCGCCAATGCTCGTAGTCGCGGCCGGCAAAGGCTTCGCTCAAAATGGCGGCAAGTTCGCCCGAGCGTTTGCGCCGCTCCTCGACCGTGGCGAAGCGCGGATCGTCCAAAAGCTCGGGCCGTCCGATGGTCTCGCAGACCGACGGCCACATCTTGGCCTCGCGCACGATGGTGAGCTGCAGCCAGCGATCGTCCGAGGTGCGATAGATGTTGCCCAGCGCCGAGCGCGGCCGGTCGGGCGGCGGGCGGTGCGGCAAGTAGGCGCCGACCAGGGCGGCCTGGGCGATGACGCCGCACGACCACAGGCCGTTGCCCAGGAGTGACGTGCCGACCCACGAGCCCTCGCCGGTCTTGGTGCGATGGATGAGGGCCATCAGGATGGCCGAGACCAACGTCATCGCCGTCGCCCGGTCGCCTTGCGCGGGCACCGGCACGCCGGGCGGACCGCCTTCGTAGCGCTGGGCGTCCAAAAGGCCCGAGCGCGCGAAGTAGGCGGTGACGTCGAAGCCCGGCCGGTCGCGGTCGGGGCCGGTCTCGCCATAGCCGGTCAGCGAGGCGTAGATCAGCCGGGGATTGACCCGCTTCACCTCGTCATAGCCAAGGCCGAGCTTGTCGCGCACCGGCGGCGGGAAGTTGCAGATCAGCACGTCCGACACCGCGATCAGGCGGTCGAGCGCGGCGCGCGCCTCGGGCATTTTTAGATCGAGCACCAGCGAGCGCTTGTTGCGCGAGTCCATGTGCCAGGGATAGTTGACCTCGCCCTTCGGATAGTTCGACGAATCGTGCATGATCCGGCGGTTGGGATCGCCGTCGGGCCCCTCGACCTTGATCACGTCGGCGCCCCAGTCGCCCAGCACGACAGCGGCGGCCGGTGCGGCGATGAACGAACTGATATCCAGTACGCGCAATCCCGCCAGCGGCAGGCCAGGCTCGGTCATTGTCGTTCCCTGCAAAGTCTTTCGAGCGATATGGGCGCGGGCCTCTGGCGTCCGTCAAGGCCGGCCGCTAGCGTGGTTTCGGCACGCGGCGTGCTCGGGGAGTTCTTGGGGGGAGTTATCGTGGCCAGGAAGCGCAAGTCCAATTTTCTCGTCGTCCTGATCGACGATCTGCGGTTCGACGAACTCGGGATCTGCGGCCATCCCTACATGAAGACGCCGCATATCGACCGCATCGGCCATGAGGGCGCGATGTTCACCGCGGCGTTCCATCCCACGCCGCTCTGCTCGCCCAACCGCGCCTCGATCGTCACCGGCCAGTATGCCAGCCGGCACGGCATCATCGACAACGTGGCGCGCGACGCCCACAGCCACCGCCTGCCCAACTATCACGCGATCCTGCAGCGCCTGGGCTATGAGACCGCCCATGTCGGCAAGTGGCACATGGGCAATTCCGGCATGCCGCGCCCCGGCTACGACCGCTGGGTGAGCTTTCCGGGCCACGGCTCGATCGTCGATCCGGTGCTGAACATCGACGGCGACGAACGCCAGCACCAAGGCTACATCACCGATCTTTTGAACGCGCATGCCGTCGAGTTCCTGCGCCGGCAACACAGCAAGCCATTCGCCCTGTTCTTCGCCCATAAAGCGGTGCATCCCGACGCCTTCCAGGCGGCCGACGGCACGATCGATCTCAGCAGGGGCGGCTATCGCCCCGCGCCGCGCCATGCCGATCTCTACAAGGGCGCGCACTTTCCGCGCCGGCCCAACGCCTTGCCGTCGGCCGAGGTGGTGAAGGACAAGCCCGCCTGGAAGGAGGCGTTCCAGCTTCGCGTCAACGAAGCCTCGCGCAAGGTGCTCGACGGCATCCAGGCCGGCACCGACGAGGAGATCCGCCTGCGCGCCGCCATGATGGCCTCGGTCGACGAGGGCATGGGCGATGTGTTCAAGGCGCTGGAGGAGACCGGCCAGCTCGACGACACCTTCATCCTGTTCCTGGGCGACAACGGCTATTTTTTCGGCGAGCACGGGCTGGGGCCGGAACGGCGCTTCGCTTACGAAGAAGGCATCAAGTCGCCGTTCCTCATCCGCTACCCGGCCTGGTTCAAGCCGGGCACGGTGGCCGACGATCTCGTGCTGACGCTCGACATCGCGCCCACGATCGTCGACCTCGCCGGCGGCAAGACGGCCGATCGCGAGCACATGCAGGGTCTGTCGCTGCGGCCGTTGGCGAAAAGCGGCAAGCGCGGCGGTTGGCGATCGTCCTTCCTGTGCGAGTATTTCAGCGAGAACGCCATGCCGTGGCTCATCGGCATGAGCTACAAGGCGATCCGCACCCGGCGTCACAAGTACATCCACTGGACGCAGAAGTCGCTCGACGGCGTCGAATGCGACGAGCTCTACGACCTCAAGAGCGATCCCTACGAAATGCACAATCTGATCGGCAAGCGCAGCGAACGCGCCACGGTCGCGCGACTGCGCCGCCAGCTCGCGACGCTGGTCGCGCAATCGGTCGGGCTTTAGGTCTTCCGGACCGCGAGCGTCCCGCTCGCTCATGGTCGGCCAATTGCCGCAGGTGCGCGAAAAGATGCTGGCCCAAGGTATCGAAATACTGCCGCCCGAGCCGCCGGCGGCGGCGCAAAAGCTGGTGCGCGACGATCTTGCCCTGTGGCTGCCCATCATCAAGGCGTCCGGCGCCTCGGCCGACTAAAGCTTCCTCCCCGGCGCGCAGCGCCGGGGAGGTGTCGCCGTGATACGGCGACGGAGGGGTCATGGTCTTCTGCTGCAGATTCATGACCCCTCCGCCCGCTTCGCGGACACCTCCCCAAGCTCGCTTGGGGAGGGAGGCTCCTTGCCATAGGGGCTCTCGGCGCGTATCTCCCTCGGTCCTTCAACCAGAGGAATGCGCGTCAGCGCCTTATTGTCATGGGCTACAGAGTCGCCGTCGTCGGCGCGACCGGCAATGTCGGTCGCGAAATGTTGCAGATCCTGGCCGAGAGAAACTTCCCGGCCGATGACGTTGTTGCGTTGGCGTCCGCTCGTTCGGTCGGCAAGCAGACTTCGTTCGGCGACAAAACGATTTTGAAAGTCCAGGACCTCGCCAAATTCGACTTCAAGGGCATCGACATCGTGTTGAGCTCGCCCGGCGCCAAGGTCTCGGCCGAGCACAGCCCGCGCGCCGCCAAGGCGGGCGCCATCGTGATCGACAACACCTCGTACTGGCGCATGGATCCCGACGTGCCGCTGGTCGTGCCCGAGGTCAACGCCAAGGCGATCGCCGGCTACAAGGGCCGCGGCATCATCGCCAATCCCAACTGCTCGACCATCCAGATGGTGGTGGCGCTGAAGCCGATCCACGAGGCGGCGGGCATCAAGCGCGTCGTGGTGTCGACCTATCAGTCGACGTCCGGTGCCGGCAAGGAAGGGATGGACGAGCTGTTGAGCCAGACCAAGAGCTTCTTCGTCAACCAGACGCTCGATCCGAAGAAGTTCACCAAGGGTATCGCCTTCAACGTCATTCCCCACATCGACGTCTTCATGGATGACGGCTCGACCAAGGAAGAGTGGAAGATGGTGGTCGAGACCAAGAAGATCCTCGACCCCAAGATCAAGGTCCACGCGACCTGCGTGCGCGTGCCGACCTTCATCGGCCATGCCGAGGCGGTGAACCTCGAGCTCGAGCGGCCGCTCGACGAGCACGAGGCGCGCCGCGTGCTGGCCGCTGCACCGGGCGTGCTGGTGGTCGATCGGCGCGAGCCCGGCGGCTACATCACGCCGCAGGAAGTCACCGGCCAGGACGGCGTGTTCGTGAGCCGCGTGCGCACCGATCCGACGGTCGAGAACGGCCTGTCGATGTGGGTGGTCAGCGACAACCTGCGAAAAGGGGCGGCGCTGAACGCCATCCAGATCGCCGAAGAACTGATCAAAGGCTACATCTAGTAGAGCCGCTCGAGCCGGCAGCTGATTAGAAGACGACGCGGGCCTTCGCCCGCGTCCTTTTTCCGTGGCTCTGTATATAGGAGATAAGCATTTTAGTGCAGATGCTTAACCAAAGCACTTGATGTAATATGGCAGCGTGAACGACACGCCGTCGATCTATCCCTTAAGACCGGAATCACCGGCCTCGATCGCGCCGACGCCGTTGTTTGGCAACGACGTCGACAGCTTCGTCCAGCAACTGCGGCTGGCCGCCCAGGCCCATCGCGCTGGCCGGCTCGACGAGGCGATCGCTTCCTATCTGCGCTTGCTCAGCGTTCGGCCCTATCATGCCGAGCTGCACAACAATCTCGGCGTGGCGCTCAGGCTGGTCGGCAAGCTCGAGGCGTCGGTGTCGCATCACCGGCTGTCGCTCGCGGCCGATCCCGGCAATCCCGCCCTGCATTCCAACCTCGGCAATGCGCTACGCGCTGCCAACCGGCTCGACGAGGCGGTAAAACATCACTTCCAATCGATCACGCTCAACCGCGACTATGCCGAGGGCTTCTTCAACCTGGCACTCTGCCTGCGCGATCTCGGCCGGCTCGACGAAGCCATCGGCTGCTTCGCCCGCTCCCTGGCACTCCATCCCGACAACCGGCGCGCCAGGGTCGAGCTTGCCATCGCGCTGCTGATGCGCGGCGAGCTGTCGTCGGGCTTCGCCGCCTATGAGGCGCGCAAGCGCCTGCCCGAAACGCCGACACCTGACTTCACCCAGCCGGCGTGGGACGGCGGGCCGATCGCCGGCAAGCGCATCCTGCTTTATCCCGAGCAGGGCCTGAGCGACGTGCTGCTGTTCGTGCGCTTCGCGCGCGAGCTCAAACGCCGCGGCGCCACCGTGCTGGTGCTCTGCCAGGCGCTCCTCAAGGAGCTGTTGGCCACCGTCGACTTCATCGACCAGGCGGTGGCCGAGGGCGAGAAGCTGCCGGACTTCGACGTTCATGCCTCGATGGTGTCGCTGCCCCATCTCTGTCGCGCCGACTTCGCCGCGCTCGCCGCCGAGCCGGCCTATCTGCATGCGCCGGCGATGAGCCGCATCAAGCTCGGCCGCATCGAAAAGGCCAAGCTGCGCATCGGCATCTACTGGGCCGCCATGCCCGGCCAGCCGCAGGATCGCCAGCGCTCCGCGCCGTTCGCCCAGTTCCTCGCCCTGGCCGGCGACCCCGAGCTTCTGGTCTTCAGCCTGCAGGGCGGCGCGCATCAGAAGGACATCCAGCACTTTGGCGCCGGCGGCCTGGTGCACGATGTCGGCCGCGGCATTTTCGATTTTGCCGAGGCCGCTACGGCGCTGTCGCAACTCGACCTGCTGGTGTCGATCGATGCGCCGATCGCCCATCTCGCGGCGGCCATGGGCATCCGCACCTGGGTGCTGCTGCCCTCGATCGTCGACTGGCGCTGGCAGCTCGGCGGCGAGCAGGCGCCGTGGTATCCCTCGGCGCGGCTGTTCCGACAGACCCGGCCGGGCGATTGGGACCTGGTCTTCACGGCCCTGCGCAGCGAACTCGAGACGCTAAAACAGATCTCGCGCTGCTAAGCGCCGCAGGTCACGCGCATCGTCGACGTCGTTCAGCGCGTCGGCCAGCGCCGTCGAGAATTCCCCTGGAATGCCCGCCAGCGTGTCGGCCAGCGCATGCGCCGTCGACCATCGCACGCCCGCGAACAGGCGACGCGGCGTCGGCTTGATGCGCCGCGCGCCGACCAGCCAGAAGCCGCCGTCGCTCGTTGGCCCGAACACCAGATCATGGCGTCCGAGCAGGCGGAAGGCGCGGGCGATGTGCGAGGGGCGCATCGCCGGAATGTCGCTGCCGACCAGCACCACCGGCCCCGGCGGCAGCGCGCGGAACGGCAGCGTCATGCGTTGCCCGAGATCGCCGTATCCCTGGCGGCTCACCCTTGGTCGCGGAATGCCACGCCACGCCGGATGGCCCAGCGAATCGTCGGGCGTCACGAACAGCCAGACCGTCCAGCGTCGGTCGCTCGTTAATCGTCTGATCTGCCGAGACAGGATCGTGCGATAGAATCGCGCGGCAGCGGTGATGCCGATCTCGCTCGCCAGTCGGCGTTTGACGCGCCCGGCCTGCGGCGCGCGGGCAAAGATCACCAGATGGCGCTTCATGGCCCGTAAAGGCGGCGGATGGCAGGCGCCGGCACGCCGGCGAAGAACAGGGCAAGACAGCCGAGGTTTCGCATCGGACGCAGCAGCCAGCCGTCCCTTTCGTAACGCCGCGCCGACGTGACGGCGTCAGCATCGAGCGCGACCAGGTTCCGTCGACCGATCCGGCGCACCAGCTCGACATCTTCCATCAACGGCAGGGGATGAAAGCCGCCGAGCCGGCGATAGAAGGCACGCGCCATCAGCAAGCCCTGGTCGCCATAGGGCAAACCGAGGGTGCTGCATCGCCAGGCGACGAGGCGTTCGACCCGGCGGGCGCGCGGATCGGGTGAATCCAGACGCAGGCGGAAGTAACCCGCGCGTGCAGCATTCGCAGGTTCCGATACGAAGCGTGCTGCGGCTTTGGTCCAACCTGGCGTCAGCATCGTGTCGGCATGCAGGAAAAGGAGCCATGGCGCACTGCCCACGGCCGCACCGGTGGCGAGCTGCCGACCGCGACCGGCTTGCGTCGTGACGACCGTGGCGCCGGCGTGGCGGGCAATCGCCACGCCGTCGTCGTGCGAGCCGCCGTCGCAGACCGTGACGGTTAGGGCGACATCGTGATCACCACGCAACGAGGCCAGCGTGCGTGCGAGGCTTGGTCCTGCATTCAAGGTCGGGATGACGACGTCGATTTCGATCGTCACTGGCTGCAGGCGGCGCCGCCCAGGACGCAGAACTTGGCGCAATGCGGATGGTTGAGACGCACGGCGCCGACGCTGTCGGCCAAGGTGTGGCCGAGCTCGAATTGCGGCTCGTAAGGCAGCAGCGTGCAGGCGACGACGGCGGGCCGCTCGGCTCCCTTGCGCTTCACCACCATGCGGGCGGAGGCGCACATCACGCTGTCGGGCGACTTCTTCAGGATGCCCCAGCATGCCGTGGTGATCTCCGGCACATCGACCGTCGAGTCCATCTCCGGAAACAGCACCAGGGTCATTGCGTTGTTGGCATCGATGGCCACGCCGAGTTCGGCGAACAGCCGCGCATAGCCCGCGCGCACCTGGTCTTCCGATTCGTCGGAGAAACGCCGTCCGGCGACATGGACGTCGAAGCCTGCCTCCGCCAGCCAGACCAGCCCTTCCAGGGTGGGCTTCCAGCTTCGCGCTCCGCGTTCGGCTTCATGCAGGGCCGGGGTGTAGTGATCGAGCGAAACTCGGAGCGTGAGATTGTGGCCGTGCCGTGCCTGCAGGCCGAGCAACGCGGGCTTCATCTTGTGCATCGGCTTCATGGCATTGGTCAGGACCATGGCCTTGAAGCCGCGCGACAACACATCGTCGAGCATCGCCGGCAGCTCGGGATTCATGAAGGGCTCGCCGCCGGTGAAGCCGATCAGCCGGGTGGCATGCCCGTCGCGCTCGATCTCGTCGAGGTAGGCCGCGACTTCGGCCGCCGTGAGATAGACCAGGCGATCGTTGCGCGGCGAGGATTCGATGTAGCAATTGCGGCACGTGAGGTTGCACAGCGTGCCGGTGTTGAACCACAGCGTCTCGAGCGCCCGTAAGCCGACCTGCGCGCGCTCTTCGCCCTTGGCGGTCACCAGCGCATCCTTGAATTTTGCGGGGTCGAGCAGAACGGGCAGCATCCAGAGGGTCCTGCGTCACATTGCCGGGAAGGCTAGCATAATACCTCGTCGGCTCGACCCATTGGCCGAGCTTCGCTACGGTTCACTCGAATATGAGGTGAAGTGAATGCTCGACGATCCGTCGCTCGACAAGATTTTTCGCAATGCGCGCACGCACAATGGCTGGCTGCCCAGGCCGGTCACCGACCAGCAGCTGCGCGACATCTACGAGGTCATGAAATGGGGCCCGACCTCGTCGAATTCGCAGCCGATCCGGATCATTTTCATCCGCACCCAGGACGGCAAGGAGAAGCTGCGGCCGGCCTTGAGCAGCGGTAACACGGCAAAAACCATGGATGCGCCGGTGACCGCGGTCGTCGCCTACGACACTCAGTTCTATGAGCACCTGCCGCGCACCTTTCCGCACAATCCGACGGCCATCACCTGGTTCAAGGGCGAAAGCCAGAAGGCCGTCGCCGAGGCCACCGCCTTCCGCAACGGCACGCTGCAGGGCGCCTACCTGATCATCGCCGCGCGCTCGTTGGGTTTGGATTGCGGCGCCATGAGCGGGTTCGACAACGGCAAGGTCGATGCGGCCTTCTTCCCCGACGGACGCTTCAAGTCGAACTTCCTGTGCAACATCGGCTACGGCGATCATTCCAAACTGTTCGACCGCAGCCCGCGCCTGCCGTTCGAGGAGGTCTGCACGCTGGCCTGAGCCTATAGGCCGACGGCGCGGCCGATCTGCCGCCACGGCAGCGGCAACAGCGAGATCAGTGCGACCAGGCCGAAGCCCAGGATGATGGCGCCGGCGCAGCGGTTCAGCCACAGAAGGCCGGTGCCGGTGAAGCGCGCGCGCAACGCCACGGCCGCGAAGCAGATGATCGTCCACCAGGCGAGGGCACCGCAGAACACCGCCGTCACCAGCAGGGCGGCGTCCGCCAGGCTGGCGCCGACGCCGGCGAGGTTGCGGCCGGCGAAGGCCGCGCCAAAGGCCATCACGGTGAGCGGATTGAACACGGTGATGAAAAAGCTCGAGCTGGCATAGTGAAAATGCGTCGCCACCCGGTGTTCGCGGTCGTCGGCGACCGGGTCGCCGACGGTGCGCGGCCGATGGCGCATCGTCGTCCAGCCCATGATCACCAGGCCGATGCCGCCGATGGCGAGCAGCCAGGCTTCGCGCTTGATCACGAACTCCTCGACGAAGGACAGCCCGAACGCCGCCACGGCGCCGAACACCGCGTCGCCCAGCGCCGCGCCGATGCCGGTCATGTAGCCCGCCACCGCGCCGACGGTGATCGTCCGGCGGATGCACAGCGCCGCCGCCGGTCCGACCGGCACGGCGATCAGGAAGCCGATGGCGGCGCCCTCGATGGCAAGCGAAATCGGATTGAAAACGAAGCCCGGAACGTTCATTGCCCGGCTAGACTTTCTCGGGCGTGAAGCGACGCGGCGGGGCGACCAGCCGATCCTGCGCCGCTACCAGCTGCAGCTCGCGCTCGCCGAGCGCGAGCGTGGTCTCGAGCACGGCGAAGATCGACGAAGCGGCCTTGCCGAGGGCCGCGGCAACGTCGCCGCTTTCGAGCCAATGGGCGCAGAACATCGCAGCCACCGCATCGCCGGTTCCGTTGGGTGCGACCTCGAAGCCGATCAAGGGCGTGGAAACCCGCCACGCCGCGTCGCGGCTCACCGCCACCATCTCGACCTGGTCGTCCGGCGCATCGGCGCGACGCAGGCTGGTGATCAAGGCAAGCCGCGGGCCACCGAGCAGGCTGCGCCCGGCGGCCAGCGCCTCGGCCATGGTCGAGACCTTGCGGCCGACGAGATGCTCCAGCTCGAAGTGGTTGGGGGTCACCAGATCGGAGGCGGGAATGGCGCGCTCGCGGAAGAAGGTATCGATGCCGGGCTTCACATAGATGCCGGTATCGACATCGCCCAGAACCGGATCGCAGCACCATATCGCCCGGGCGTTGGCGGCGCGGACGCGGCGCGCCGTGTCGAGCACCACGTCGGCCAGGGCGGCATCGCCGACATAGCCGGTGAGCAGCGCATCGCAGCGCGGCAAGAGGCCGAGCGCCTCGATGCCCTGCACGATCTCGGCAACCTGGCCTGCCGGCGCCGTGCGGCCACGCCAGGCGCCGTAACCCGTGTGGTTTGAGAATTCGACCGTGTTTACCGCCCAGACCTCGTGGCCCAATCGTTGCAGGGGAAAGGTTGCCGCCCGATTGCCGACATAGCCGTAGGCAACATGGCTCTGAAGCGAAAGAAAGCGCATGGAAGCGGCCACCTTGCCACAAGGACGTCCGTCATTATAGTCCGCCGCGTTTTCGGGAGGGCCTCATGTCGAAGACCGTTCGTCCGCGTCGCAGCGTCCTCTACATGCCGGGCGCCAATACGCGTGCGCTCGAAAAGGCGCGCAGCTTGCCGGCCGACGCGCTGATCTTCGACCTCGAGGACGCCGTCGCGCCCGACGCCAAGGAGGCCGCCCGCACCAACGTCGTGGCCGCCGCCTGGAGCAAGGCCTATGGCAAGCGCGAGATCGCCATCCGCTGCAACGGACTTGGCACGGCCTGGGGCCAGGCCGACGTCGAGGCGATCGCCACCTCCGGCGCCGACGCGATCCTGGTGCCGAAGGTCGAGAGCGCCGCCGAGGTCACTCATGTCGTGTCGCTGCTCGATGCGGCCGGCGCGCCTCAGACCATGGCGGTGTGGGCGATGATGGAGACGCCCAAGGGCATCCTGCGCGCCGAGGAGATCGCCGGCTCGCACCCGCGGCTGGCGCTGTTCGTCATGGGCACCAACGACCTGGTGAAGGACATGCGCGCGCGCCACACGCCGGGGCGCCTGCCGCTCGTCACCGCGCTCGGGCTCGGCATGCTGGCGGCGCGCGCCCACGGCCTCACCATCCTCGACGGCGTCTACAACGACATCCAGGACGCCGAGGGCTTCCGCGCCGTCTGCCGGCAGGGCCTCGACATGGGCTTCGACGGCAAGACGCTGATCCATCCCAGCCAGGTCGAGCCGTGCAACGAGATCTTCGCGCCCTCGCCGGCCGAGCTCGAGATGGCGGGCAAGATCGTCGCCGCTTTCCGGCAGGCGCAGGCGGAAGGCAAGGGCGTGGTCACCGTCGATGGCCGCATGATCGAGAACCTTCACGTCGAGCAGGCCGAGCGCGCGCTGGCGCTGGCCGCGGCGATCAAGGATCTGCAGGCCGCGCCATGAGCGGGAGGAGCAAGACCAACACGACAAAGACGGAGAAGGGCAACTTCTTCGAGGATTTCCGCGTCGGCCAGGACATCGCGCACGCCACGCCGCGCACGCTCACCGAAGCCGATGCCGCCTTGAATGTCGGCCTCTACGGCTCGCGCTTCGCCATCAATTCCTCGGACGTCTTCGCCCGATCGCTCGGCCTGCCGCGGGCGCCGCTCGACGACTTGATGGTCTTCCATGTCGTGATCGGCAAAACCGTGCCGGACATCTCGCTGAATGCCGTCGCCAATCTCGGCTATGCCGAGTTCCGCTGGGGCGTGCCGGTCTATCCCGGCGATACCCTCTCGGCGCGCTCGACCGTTCTGGGCTTGCGCGAGAATTCCAACCGCGCCAGCGGCGTCGTCTGGGTGCGTTCGACGGGCGCCAACCAGAAGGGCGAGATGGTGCTCGACTACGTGCGCTGGGTGATGGTGCACAAGCGCGATCCCGCGTTGGCGGTCGGCGCGCCGGTGGTGCCGAAGACCGCGGCGTCGGTGACGCCGGCTGATTTGATCGTTCCGGCCGGCCTGACGCTCGCCGCCTACGACGACGTCGCCGCCGGCTCGTCGCACCGCTGGGAGGACTACGAGCCGGGCGAACGAATCGACCATGTGAGCGGCGTCACGCTCGAGGACTCCGACCACATGTTCTCGACGCGGCTCTACCAGAATACGGCGCGCGTCCATTTCGATGCCTTCGCCGGAAAGAACACGCGCTTCGGCCGTCGCCTGGCTTATGGCGGCCACGTCATGTCGCTGGCCCGCGCGTTGTCGTTCAACGGCCTCGCCAACGGCTTCCGGGTGGCGGCCATCAATGCCGGCAGTCATGTCGGACCGACCTTCGGTGGCGACACGATCTATGCGTGGTCCGAGGTGCTGGAGAAGGAGCCGCTGCCCGGTCGCGAGGACGTGGGCGCACTGCGGGTAAGAACCATTGCCGCCAAGGATTGCCCCTGCGAGGCGTGGCCCGGAAGGCAGGCCGACGGCAAATACCACCCTGCGGTCGTGCTCGATCTCGACTATTGGCTGCTGATGCCGCGCCGGTAAGAATTTCGCTTGGAAATCCGAGACTTAACGCACGGCGTACGGCGACTTTCGTTGACTTGAGGCGGTGTGGCGCTAAATAAAGATCAGCCGATCTCGGCAATTGAGGTTTTAACGCGATGAGCGTCGCCAATCGGCCGGTGCATCGGCCGCTTTCTCCGCATTTGCAGGTCTACAAGTGGCAGCTCACCTCCGTTCTGTCGATCCTGCATCGCGCCACCGGCATAGCGCTGGCGGTCGGCGCACTCTATCTCACGGTGTGGGTGATGTTCGCGGCAGCGACCCCCGCCACCTACGCGATGTTCCAGAGTTTCAACACCTCGATCCTCGGCCGCATCTTCCTGGGCGGCTGGCTGTTCTGCGGCTTCTATCACTTGTGCAACGGCATCCGGCACCTGTTCTGGGATGCCGGCTACGGCTTCGAGCTCAAGGACGCCTATCGCAGCGGCTGGACGGTGGTCGCCGTCTCGCTGATCGCCACGGCCGCTTCGTGGATCGTTGGGCTCCGGCTGGTGTGAGGAGAGGCAGATGAACGGCGATCTCAGGACCCCCCTCGCGCGCGCCCGCGGTCTCGGTTCGGCCAAGGCGGGCGTGCATCATTGGTGGGCGCAGCGGCTTACCGCCATCGCGCTCATCCCGCTCGTCGTGTGGTTCGCGATCTCGCTGGTGATGATGAGCGGCGCGGAATACGAGGTCGTGCGCGCCTGGATCGGCTCGCCGGTCGTCATGGTGCTGCTGATCCTGACCATCGCCGTCGGCCTGCATCATGCCCAGCTCGGCATCCAGGTCGTGATCGAGGACTACGTGCACAGCGACGGTTTTAAGCTGGCGCTGATCGTGGTGGTGCGATTTCTTGCGGTGTTCGTCGGGCTGGCCGCCATCGTGGCCATCCTGAATGTCGGTTTCGGAGGCTGAACATGGCCGAGGCGAGCAGCGGCAAGAGCAACGGCGCCGGGTCGGGCACGGTCACTATTGGCGGCAATGCCTACACCATCATCGATCACGAATACGACGTGGTCGTGGTCGGCGCCGGCGGCGCCGGCCTGCGCGCCACCTTCGGCATGGCGGCCAAGGGGCTGAAGACCGCCTGCATCACCAAGGTGTTCCCGACGCGCAGCCACACCGTGGCGGCGCAGGGCGGCATTTCGGCGTCGCTCGGCAACATGGGGCCCGACGACTGGCGCTGGCACATGTACGACACGGTCAAGGGCTCGGACTGGCTGGGCGACCAGGACGCCATCGAATACATGGTCCGCGAGGCCATACCGGCGATCATCGAGCTCGAGCACTACGGCGTTCCGTTCAGCCGCACGCCCGAGGGCAAGATCTACCAGCGACCGTTCGGCGGCATGACGACCGAGTACGGCAAGGGCATCGCCCAGCGCACCTGCGCCGCCGCCGACCGCACCGGCCACGCCATGCTGCACACGCTCTACCAGCAGTCGTTGCGCAACAACGCCGAGTTCTTCATCGAGTATTTCGCCCTCGACCTCATCATGGACGAGGGCGCCTGCCGCGGCGTCATGGCGTGGAACCTCGACGACGGCACGATCCATCGCTTCCGCGCCCACAAGACGGTGCTGGCGACGGGCGGCAACGGGCGCACCTATTTTACGACCACCCAGGCGCATACCTGCACCGGCGACGGCAGCGCCATGGTGCTGCGTGCCGGCCTTCCGATACAGGACATGGAGTTCATCCAGTTCCACCCGACCGGCATCTACGGCGCGGGCTGCCTGATCACCGAGGGCGTGCGCGGCGAGGGTGGCTACGTCACCAACTCGACCGGCGAGCGCTTCATGGAGCGCTACGCGCCGTCGGCCAAGGACTTGGCCTCGCGCGACGTCGTCAGCCGCTCGATGACCATCGAGATCCGCGAGGGCCGCGGCTGCGGCCCCAACAAGGACTACATCGAGCTGCACCTCGAGCATCTCGACCCCAAGGTGATCCACGAGCGCCTGCCGGGCATCGCCGAGACGGCGCGCATCTTCGCCGGCGTCGACGTCACGCGCCAGCCGATCCCCATCTTGCCGACCTGCCACTACAACATGGGCGGCATCCCGACCAACCTTCACTGCGAGGTCGTCACCGTGAAGGACGGCGATCCCAACACCGTCATCCCCGGCCTGATGGCGATCGGTGAGGCGGCCTGCGTCTCGGTCCACGGCGCCAACCGGCTCGGCTCCAACTCGCTGCTCGACCTCGTGGTGTTCGGCCGTTCCGCCGCCAACCGCGCCGCCGAGCTGCTGACGCCGGGTGAATCGCACAAGCAGCTTCCGCATGCCGGCGAGGAAGCCATCGCCCGCTTCGACAGGATCCGCCATGCCTCGGGTGGCACCGGCACGGCGCAACTGCGACTCAACATGCAGCGCACCATGCAGAATGACTGCGCCGTGTTCCGCACCCAGAAGAGCCTCGATGAAGGCTGCGTCAATATGGACAAGGTGTTTGCCGGGAAGGACGACGTCCGGGTCAAGGACCGCTCGCTGATCTGGAACTCCGATCTGATGGAGACGCTGGAGTTCGACAACCTGATTGTGCTCGCCCAGTCGATCATCCGCTCGGCGGCCAATCGCACGGAAAGCCGCGGCGCCCACGCGCGCGAGGACTATCCCGAGCGCGACGACAAGGAATGGTTGAAGCACACGGTGATCTGGGTGAACGACAAGGGCAAGACCCGCATCGACTACCGCCCCGTGAAGCTGCAGCCGATGACCAACGATGTGCAATCGTTCCCGCCCAAGGTGCGCGTGTACTAAAGAAACGACAAGAGTTCGAGAGGAAGCGATGGCTGAGTTTGCACTGCCCGCCAATTCCAAGATCGGCGTCGGCGAAACCTACAAGGCGGCGGCGGGGACCAAGAACATCAAGAAGTTCAAGGTCTATCGCTGGACGCCGGACGACGGCAGGAATCCCTCGCTCGACACCTACGAAGTCGACATGGACACCTGTGGGCCGATGGTCCTCGACGCGCTGATCAAGATCAAGAACGAGATCGACAGCTCGCTCACCTTCCGCCGCTCGTGCCGTGAAGGCGTATGCGGCTCGTGCGCCATGAACATCGACGGCACCAATACGCTGGCCTGCACCAAGTTCATCGCGGAGGTGAAGGGCGACATCAAGATCTACCCGCTGCCGCACATGCCGGTGGTGCGCGACCTGGTGCCCGACCTCACCGTGCCCTACGCCCAGCTCGCCTCGATCGAGCCCTGGCTGAAATCGACCAGCCAGCCGCCGACCCGCGAGCGCCTGCAGTCGCCGGAGGAGCGCGCCAAGCTCGACGGGCTGTGGGAGTGCATCCTGTGCTTCTGCTGCACGACCTCCTGCCCGTCCTACTGGTGGACCGGCGAGCGCTATCTCGGGCCGGCCATCCTGCTGCAGGCCTACCGCTGGCTGGCCGACAGCCGCGACGAAGCCAAGGGCGAGCGGCTCGACCAGCTTGAGGACCCGTTCCGGCTCTATCGCTGCCACACCATCATGAATTGCACCAAGACCTGCCCCAAGAGCCTCAATCCGGCCAAGGCGATCGCCGAGATCAAGAAGATGATGGTCGAGCGCACGATTTGACCGTTTGGCGGATGGAGATGTACAATTTGGCCAAGTTGGCCAAATTCTCATGACCAAGGTTTTCAATCTCTACGAAGCCAAGAACCAGCTATCGTCACTGGTGGATCGTGCTGCCTCCGGCGAGGAGATCGTTATCGCCAAGCACGGCCAGCCGATGGCCAAGCTCGTCCCCGTGCCGCGCGCAAAGAAAAAAGCGCGCAAGCCTATGAACCTACTCGGCGTTACCTACATGGCCGACGATTTCGACGCGCCGTTGCCGCCGGAACTGCTGAAGCAGTTTGGGTACGACCCCTGACGTGGACTTGCTCCTAGATACCCATGCGTTTGTCTGGTGGGATATGGGGGACTCCCGTCTGAGCGAGATCGCCCGAGCGGCGATCGCCGATGCTGAGAATCGCATAGTGGTCAGCGCTGCAAGCGTCTGGGAAATCTCGATAAAACGAACGATCGGAAAGTTCGCTTTCCGTCACGATACGCTTCGTGCTCTCGAGGGCAGCGGCTTCGAGGCGCTCGACATTACGCCGCGCCACGCCGACGCGGCGGGATCATTGCCTCTCCATCATAGCGACCCCTTCGATCGTCTTCTTGTCGCTCAGGCGAGGCTGGAAGGCTTGGTACTCGTTACTCAAGATCGCCAGCTCGCGCTTTACGGCGTCCCGATCCTTGCCATGACCTGACCTGCTGACCTAGGTCTGGCTTTTGCTATGCTGCCTCTGCTTACGACGATAACAGGGGGCTCAACGATGTTTCTCAAATCTCTCGCCGCCGCGGCGGCGCTTTCGAGTGTGGCGGCTCTCGCGTCGATGCCGGCGTCGGCCGGCCAGACCTACGATGCGGTGAAGGCCAAGGGCTTCGTGCAGTGTGCGGTCAACACCGGCTTGGCGGGCTTCTCCTTCTCCGACAGTCAGGGCAAGTGGACCGGGCTCGACGTCGACCTCTGCCGCGCGATCGCCATAGCGATGTTCGGCGACGCCGAGAAGGCCAAGTTCACGCCGACCACGGCACAGCAGCGCTTCGTGGCGTTGCAGTCGGGCGAGGTCGACGTCATCACGCGCAACGCCACCCAGACCCTGCTGCGCGACACCTCGCTCGGCTTCAACATCGCCGGCGTCAACTTCTACGACGGCCAGGGCTTCCTCGTGCCGACCAAGAGCGGCATCAAGAGCGCCAAGGACCTGAACGGCGCCACGATCTGCGTGCAGCCCGGCACGACGACCGAGCTCAACCTTGCCGACTATTTCCGCAAGAACAAGATGACCTTCAAGCCGGTGCTGATCGAGAAGCTCGACGAGCTGTTGCAGGCCTATGCGGCCGGCCGCTGCGATTCCTATACGACCGACGCGTCGGGCCTCGCCGCGGTGCGCGCCGGCCAGCTTTCCGGCAAGGGCGAGCACACGATCCTGCCCGAACGCATCTCCAAGGAACCGCTCGGTCCCATCGTGCGCCATGGCGACGATCAGTGGTTCGACCTCGTCAAGTGGACGCTGATGGGCATGATCGAGGCCGAGGAGATGGGCATCACGTCGAAGAACGTCGACGACATGCTGAAAAGCGACGATCCGGCGATCAAGCGCTTCCTGGGCGT
>Ga0070698_100002892_pt1 | contig 18904 bp, 14 predicted proteins | sample KBSK1502metaG_FD_65477 | JGI IMG/M metagenome (GOLD analysis project Ga0070698, IMG submission 65477) | Corn, switchgrass and miscanthus rhizosphere microbial communities from Kellogg Biological Station, Michigan, USA - KBS K1-50-2 metaG | ecosystem: Host-associated > Plants > Roots >...
GCGCTGACCGTCGAGCGCGCCCGGGTGCTGGACGGACTGCGTGACGCCGGTTGGGCCGTCCCCGAGGCGCAGGGCAATTTCGTCTGGTTCCCGGTCGGCGACGGGGCGCTGGCGTTCGCCGCCGCCGCCGACGAGGCGGGCATCGTGGTGCGGCCGTTCGCCGGCGACCCAGCCAATGGGGGCGTCCGGGTGAGCATCGGCGAGGCCGAGGCCAACGACCTTCTGCTGAAGGTCGCAGCGCTACCCCAGTCTCGTCCCCAGTAGTCCAGCCGGACCCTTGCAGCAGGGTCTGACGGCTCTCAAAGTGGTTGATGGTTCACTTCGGGAGCAGTGGGCCGAACCTTCCAGCCAGAACGTCCATCCACCACTTGGGCCCACCGGACTGGGGAGGGACCAGCGAGCCTTCGTCAACGTCTTCGTGACGAGGGAGGTGCGCAATGCGCACTCGACAGTTCCTGACCTCCATTCTCTCGGTCTTCGCACTGGTCCTGTTGAGCGTGAGTGCCTTCCAGCCCGCTCAGGCCGCCCGGCCGGGAGGCGGTGGAGGAGGGACCACCGGCAACATCGGGTCCAAGCTGCAGGCCTACGACCGGGTGTCGTCGTCCTGGACCCCGGGCAACGTGGCCGGCTACGCAGAGGGCGAGAGCATCCCGTTCCGGTTCGTGCTCACCGGCGCCGGGACCATTCCCAACATGCAGGTGACCGCCGACCACTTCCGTGCCCCGGCGCCCGGCATCAAGGATCTCAACTCCTTCTTCATCTGCACGGGACAGCCGACCTCGACGCTCCCCGGTGCCACCGGGTGCACGCCGTTGCCGATCGGAGCGCCCGGACCCAACGGTGGCGCCTACGTCACCAAGGACGCCAACCCGCCTGCACTCTCGGGCGTGGAGCAGGTGGCCTGGACGTTCCATGACGTGACGGTGGGGTCGGGCGGCATCGTCCTGCTCTTCAAGGCCGAGCTGGCCATCGGCTCGCACCTCTTCCCGGGCTCGGCGCTGCACGTCCAGGTCGGCTCGGCCACCACGGCCGACGGCTCGGCCATCAGCTTCAGCGGCAAGAACGTGCCGATCCCGGTGAACGCGATCATCGCGACCGAGACCGACAAGAAGATCAACGGGCTCGACGTCTTCCCGAACGCGACGCTGAACGACATCGTGAACGTCTCGATCACGTCCAAGACCTTCGGTGCCACCAAGGGGACCCAGAACATCACCGTGCGTGACGAGCTCCCCGCCTGCCTGGACTACCAGGAAGGGACTGCGAGCGCAGCCTTCCCGTTCACCGACGGCACCGCCGGCGCGCCCGGAGGCGTCCTGACGTGGGCGTACCCCAACGTGAAGAACGGCACCACGCTGGTCTCGACGTTCAAGGCGAAGGTGGTCAGCGTCGGAGGTTGCACCAACTGGGCCTTCACCCACTCCGACAAGGTGCCCAACGACACGTCCGACTCGGTGGTCATCACCTCGCACGGCATCCCGGACGTCGCGCCGGTCAAGGACTGCACCGACACCGTCGTCCCGGGCGGCACCGCGCAGTGCACGATCACCTACACCAACAACGGCACGGAGCCCTCGCAGCCCGGAACGGTGCGCGACGTCCTCGACGCCGGCCTGGTCTTCGTGCCGGGCACCCCGCTGCCGTCGAGCGGCCCGACGACCGACCCGAACACCGGGAAGACCACCGTGGTCTGGAACATCCCGGGGCTCGCGCCCGGAGACGGTGGCGTGATCACGTACGGCGAGACGGTGCCCGCGACCGGGACCGCCGGCGCGCACCAGTACACCGACACGGCGACCACCATCGTCCCCGGTGACGATGACGACTCCGATGACGAGACCGTCACCGTCACCTACACGCCGGACCTGTTCGTGAGCAAGGCCTGCCCGACCAGCGCCTCGCCGGGCGGCCAGGCGACGTACACGATCAGCTACGGCAACAGCGGAACCGCCGCCTCGACAGCGGGCGCCATCACGGACACCATCCCGGCCGGGATGACCTACGTGGGCTCCAGCCGGCCGCCCACCACCCAGAGCGGGCAGACCGTGAGCTGGAGCCTGCCGAACGGCGTGCCTGCGATGACCAACGGCCAGTCGTTCACGCTCACCGTGAGCGTGGGCGGATCGGGCCCGTTCACCAACAAGGTGGACATCACCCCGCTGGCCGGCGACGCCAACCAGGCCGACAACCACTTCGAATGCTCGACCGGGCTGAACTACACCGACATCGGCATCGCCAAGGGCTGCCCGTCGGCCGCCTCTCCGGACGACGTGGTCTCGCACACGCTGAGCTTCAGCAACACCGGCAACCAGCCGGCTCCGAACGTCGTGGTCACCGACACCCTGGGTGCCGGCCTGACGAGGACGAACGCGGCGCCGACCTACGTGCTCAACGGTGGTGCCCCGACGCCGGGCTTCCAGCAGACCGGACAGGTGCTGACCTGGACCTTCAGCTCGTTGCCGGCCGGCTCGAGCGGGACCATCACCTATCAGGTCCGCATCGCCAACACCTGGGAATCCGCGGGCGTCGAGCACCTCGTGGACTCGGTGACCATCGGCAGCGGCAGCACCATCGAGAAGACGGGGGCGGGCAGCAACCCCAACAGTGACAGCTGCACCACCGACGTCGACTTCGAGCCGCACCTGACGATCGACAAGTCGGGCTGCCGCAGCGTGGTGGTCCCGGGTGGGTTCCAGACCTACACGATCACCTACCGCAACGACGGTCACGCGCCGGCCACCGGCGTCATGATCACCGACCAGCCGCCGGCCAACCAGCCGATCGCGTCGGTGACCGGACCCGGCAGCCATGTCGACACGGACACCAACACCGCCACCTGGGACATCGGCACGCTCAACCCGGGACCGGCGCAGGCGGTGACCCTCACCGTGGTCGTCAACGCCGAGGATGGCACGATCGTCTCCAACACGGCGTCGATCTCCGGCTCGCCGTCGGTGAGCGCCTCGGCTCTCACCCAGACGACCGTGAGCGGCGTCGGCCGGCACGCCAAGGCCACCGGCTACTCGCTCGGGGTCAAGGCGGTCGCGGTCCTGCTCGACCCGGCGATGACGACCAGCACGGCGGAGGCCCCGCCGAGCCCGGCCGACGATGTCACCGGTCTGCCGAGCATCGGCGTGCCCGGGGTCGTCAGCGCGGGACTGCTCACGACCACGGCTCACGCCGAGACCGGAGTCGGGATCGCCAGCGCGACCCACACGACCGAGGTTCTGAACCTCCAGGTGCTGGGGGCGCTCGGGCCGCTGGTGACGGCGGATGCGGTCCGGACCGTCGCGACCTCGGTCGCAGGTCCGCAGGGTGCCCAGTCGAGCAGCCTCGGCACGGCCTCGGCCAACCTCAAGGTCGGCGGTACGACGTACAACCTGGCGAATGTGCCTCCCAACACGATCGTCGACCTGTCGCCGCTGGCGAAGGTGACCCTGAACGCGGTCACCAAGACCGCGGGTCTGGACGGTAGCGGCAACTACACGACCAGCATCGACATCGACGCGATCAAGGTGGAACTGCTCAGTGTGCTGGCGCCCACGGTCGTCGTCACCGTCGGCCACAGCCACGCGGAGGCGGCGTACCCGAGCGGTGCCGCGTGTGGCGTCCAGCCGAGCACGGTGTCGGCGCGGGCCTATACGGCTCACGTCAAGGGCCTGACCTTCGTCGAGGCGTGGCTCAACGACGCCGAGATCACCCCGCTGGGCAGCATGCCCGGCGAGGACGCGAACGCCCTCACGGCGACCATCCCCGGCCTGCTCTCGGCCGGCGCGGTCACCAACCACGCCGAAGGCGTCATCGGGTCGGCACCGCACTCCTATGCGCACAGCAAGGTGGTCGGGCTGAACCTGCTCAACGGGATGATCACCGCTGACCTGCTCGACGTGGCCTCGACCAGCAACGCGGGAGGCGGCTCGGCATCGACGAGCCTGTCGGCGATCTTCCTCAACCTGAAGGTCAACGGCACCGGCTACGCCGCGCCGCTGCCCAACCAGGTGATCAACATCCCGATGGGTGGGGAGATCGCGCACCTGGTGCTCAACGAGCAGTTCCTGATCGGCAACGGGACCACCGACACCGAAGGGACGGTCAACGCGATCCACCTGCAGGTCTTCAACGCAGTCGGAGCCCTCAAGACCGACGTGGTGGTGACCTCGGCGCACAGCGACGCCCACCTGGGCGGCTGAGAGGAGCAACGCACACAGCAACGCAGGTACGACGCAGCGAGCGGCGGGCGCGGGGGGCTCGCCGCTCGCGCGTGTGCTGAGCGGGAGACCGCTCGATTGGCGGTCCATCGGGGGCGGCCGGTACCGTAACGACGTGGCATTGTGGCTCCCGTCACAGTGTCGTGCAGAGTGCTCGTGAGGTCGGCGTACCACCCCTTCGCCGTCCCTCGCGGGTGACGTTCCCCTCCGTGCGCGGTGACCCCGCAGCCCGGCGATGTGAAGGAGTACGCGTGAGCCACTCGTCCGATTTCGGACCCGACCTTGCCGAGGTCTTCGGTCCCTCCCAGCGGGACGGCAGGCCCGAGCTCGTCCAGCTCCTGACCCCCGAGGGCGAACGCGTTCACCACTCGGAGTTCGACCACGACTTCTCCGCCGACGAGCTGCGCGGCTTCTACCGCGACATGGTGCTGACCCGGCGGATCGACACCGAGGCCACCGCCCTGCAGCGGCACGGTGAGCTCGGCATCTGGGCCCAGCTGCTCGGCCAGGAGGCCGCCCAGATCGGCGCCGGCCGGGCCCTGCGCCCCCAGGACTACGTCTTCCCGACCTACCGCGAGCACGGCGTCGCCTGGTGCCGCGGGGTCGACCCGCTCAAGCTGCTCGGCCTGTTCCGCGGCGTCGACCACGGCTCCTGGGACCCCCACGAGTTCAACTTCGGGCTCTACACCATCGTGATCGGCGCCCAGGTGCTGCACGCGACCGGCTACGCCATGGGCATCCAGCGTGACGGCGCCGTCGGCACCGGTGATCCCGACCGCGACGCGGCCGTGATCGCGCACTTCGGCGACGGCGCCTCGTCGCAGGGCGACGTCAACGAGGCCTTCATCTTCGCTGCCTCCTACAACGCCCCGGTCGTGTTCTTCTGCCAGAACAACCAGTGGGCGATCTCCGAGCCGATCGAGCGGCAGAGCCGGATCCCGCTCTACCAGCGGGCCCTCGGCTTCGGGTTCCCCGGAGTCCGCGTCGACGGCAACGACGTACTCGCGACGTACGCCGTGACCCGCGCGGCGCTGCAGCGCGCCCGCGACGGCCAGGGCCCGACGTTCGTGGAGGCCTACACCTACCGGATGGGCGCGCACACGACCACCGACGACCCGACCCGCTACCGGCTCTCCGACGACGTCGAGCACTGGAAGCTCAAGGATCCGATCGCGCGCCTGGAGGTCTACTTGCGGCGCAACGGCCTGGTCGACGACGGCTTCGTCGACGCGCTCAAGCAGGAGGCCGACGAGCTCGGCCACCACCTGCGCGAGGGCTGCAAGGCGATGCCCGACCCGCAGGTGCTGTCGATGTTCGACCACGTCTACGCCGAGGAGACGCCCGAGCTGCGCGCGCAGCGCGAGGGCTATGCCGCGTATCTCGCCGAGTTCGAAGGGGCGGCGCACTGATGGCCACCACGAAGGTCACCCTGGCCAAGGCCCTGAACATGGGTCTGCGCAAGGCCATGGAGGACGACCCCAAGGTCCTGATCATGGGCGAGGACGTCGGCAAGCTCGGCGGCGTCTTCCGGATCACCGACGGCCTGCAGAAGGACTTCGGCGAGGACCGCGTCATCGACTCCCCACTGGCTGAGTCCGGCATCGTCGGCACCGCGGTCGGCATGGCGCTGCGCGGCTACCGGCCGGTGGTCGAGATCCAGTTCGACGGCTTCGTCTACCCGGCGTACGACCAGATCGTCTGCCAGGTCGCCAAGATGCACTACCGCTCGCGCGGCCACTCCAAGATGCCGATGGTGATCCGGATCCCGTTCGGTGGCGGCATCGGTGCCGTGGAGCACCACAGCGAGTCGCCCGAGGCGCAGTTCGCTCACACGCCGGGCCTCAAGGTCGTCGCGTGCTCCAACCCGGTCGACGGCTACTGGATGATCCAGCAGGCCATCGCCTCCGACGACCCGGTGATCTTCCTCGAGCCCAAGCGCCAGTACCACGCCGACAAGGCCGACCTCGACGACACCGCGACCCCCTCGCCGCTGTTCGAGTCGCGAGTGGTGCGCACGGGCTCGGATGCCACGTTGCTCGCCTACGGGCCGACGGTGAAGACCGCCATGAAGGCCGCCGAGGCGGCCGCGATGGAGGGCAAGCAGCTCGAGGTGATCGACCTGCGCACGCTGTCGCCGCTCGACCTGGAGCCCGTCTTCGAGTCCGTACGCCGCACCGGCCGGGTCGTCATCACCCACGAGGCGCACGTCAACCTCGGCATGGGGTCCGAGGTGGCCGCCCGGATCCAGGAGCAGTGCTTCTACTCCCTCGAGGCGCCCGTGCTGCGCGTCGGTGGTTTCGACACGCCCTATCCCGCGTCCCGGATCGAGGAGGAGTTCCTCCCCGACCTCGACCGGGTGCTCGACGCCGTCGACCGCACGCTTGCCTTCTAGGAGATCTGCGCATGAGTGAGTTCCTGCTGCCCGACGTCGGCGAAGGCCTGACCGAGGCCGAGATCGTGGCCTGGAAGGTCAAGGTCGGCGACGTCATCGCCATCAACGACATCGTCGTCGAGATCGAGACGGCCAAGTCGCTGGTCGAGCTGCCGTCCCCCTACGCCGGCACCGTGCTGGCGCTGATGGTGCCCGAGGGCGAGACCGTGCCCGTCGGCACGCCGATCATCTCGATCGGCGACCCGTCCGCAGCGGCTGCTCCGGCTCCCGCCGCCGCTCCTGCCGCGGACCTGTCCGAGATGGACCTCTCGAACCCCGCCGCCTCCGGTGGTGGCGAGGGCGAGTCCCTGGTCGGCCGCAACAAGGCCGAACGTGCTCCGATGCGGCGGCCGCGACTGGGTTCCGCGTCGCCGTCCACGGAGTCGGCCGCAGCCACCCAGATGCAGGTCCAGGGCGCCTTCTCACCCGGCGGGGCCCAGTCGCAGGCGGTCGTCGAGTCCGACGAGCCGTCGGTTCCCGCCAGGTCCGCGGTCGTCGAGCGCCCCGCCCAGCCGGCGGAGTTCGTGCCGAGCCGGGCCACGTCGCCGGCCGACACGCGTGCCCTGGCGAAGCCGCCGGTCCGCAAGCTGGCCAAGGACCTCGGTGTCGACCTGGCCAGGCTGGTGCCCACGGGTCCGGGTGGCACGGTCTCGCGCGATGACGTGCAGGCTGCCGCCGCCGGGACGTCATCCGGGGGGAGTGAACTATCGCCCCGCCCGTATGACGTTGCGCCCGGCGCCCGGGAGACCCGCGAGCCCATCAAGGGCGTCCGCAAGATGATGGCCGGTGCGATGGTGTCCTCGGCCTTCACCGCACCCCACGTCACCGAGTGGATCACCGTCGACGTCACGGCCACCATGGACTTCGTCGACCGCCTCAAGAAGCGGCGCGAGTTCAAGGACGTCAAGGTCAGCCCGCTGCTGGTGCTCTCCCGGGCGGTGATCCTCGCGATGCGCCACACTCCCGAGATCAACTCGTTCTGGGACGAGGCGGCCCAGGAGGTCGTCTTCAAGCACTACGTCAACCTCGGCATCGCCGCTGCGACCCCGCGCGGACTCGTCGTACCCAACGTGAAGGACGCCGACGCCCTCTCCCTCCTGGAGCTCGGCAGCGCCCTGAACCAGCTCACGGCCACCGCGCGCGAAGGCAGGACCCAGCCGGCCGAGATGGCCGGAGGCACGTTCACGATCACCAACGTGGGCGTCTTCGGAGTCGACGCCGGCACGCCGATCATCAACCCGGGAGAGTCGGCGATCCTGTGCTTCGGCGCGGTCCGCAAGCAGCCCTGGGTGGTCTCGGGGGCGGCCGGCGACGAGATCGCGATCCGTCAGATCACGACCCTCGCGCTGAGCTTCGACCACCGGCACATCGACGGCGAGAAGGGCTCGCGCTTCCTCGCCGACGTCGCGGGCATCCTCGAGGATCCGGCCAGCGCGCTGCTGTTCTGACCTTCAGATCCGGTCGTCGAGCGAGCGCAGCCGCGAGCACATTTCCAGCAGCAGCGCGCGGGTGACGACCGGATCGCTCTCCAGGAGGTCCTCGAAGACCATCCGGGGCAGGGTCAGCGTGGTGAGTGGCTCGGTCGCCGTGACGGTGGCCGTCCGCGGCTTCCCGTCGATCACCGATATCTCTCCGAAGTAGTCGCCCGGACCGAGGTGCGCCAGGTTTTGTCCTCGCAGCGTGACGTCGGCAGCGCCCGAGACGATGAGGTAGAACGCGATCCCGGCCTCGCCCTCGCCTGCGACCTTGTCGCCGGCTGCGAACACCGCCTCACGACTGGACTCTGCGAGCTTCCTGAGCTGGCGCGGGGGGACGCCGGAGAACAGGCTGACGCTGCCGAGGAGTCGCGCGGTGTCGGGGCTGATGGTCATGGCCGATCCTCTCGCTTGTCTCGCCACTGCGCCAGCAGGGCGGCTTCCTCGTCCCGGGACAGACCGGTGACCGGCACGTCGTCGGCGCCGGCGAGCCAGGCGACCAGATCGGCAGCGGTCTCGGCGATGGGGCGGGTCGGGATCGTGCTGACGTGGGCGAGCATGCCGTCGTACTCCGGGCGCGGCAGCCACAGCGGCAGCGAGCCCGGGCCGGCCCACGGCACCACCTCGTGGGCGGTCAGGAACTCCTGGTCGGCCCACGTGAACCTGGCGTCCAGGCGATCTCCGAGCCCGGTCGCGACGCCTGAGGCGACGCCGTCGAGCAGCTCGCCGATGGGCTGTGCCGGCCCGACGCCGTCGAACGTGCCCGGCAGCCGGTGCTCGGCCGCGGACACGATCCAGGCGGCGAGGTCGCGCACGTCGATCACCTGTACGACGTCACCCGGGTTGCCCGGGGCGAGCACCTCACCGCCGTCCCGCAGCCGCGCCGGCCAGTAGCTGAACCGACCCGTGGGGTCACCAGGACCGACGATCAGGCCGGGCCGGACGATCGTGCACGAGTCGATGGCGTCGCTGACCAGCTCCTCGCAGGCAACCTTCATCCGGCCGTAGGCGCCCTCGGCCGACGGGTCCACATCGCGTGGCTCGGGCTCATGCAGGCGCAGGGTGGCCGGGGTCCCGCCGGGCGTCGACGTGTCGTCGTACACGTTGATCGTGGAGACGAAAACCCAATGGGCGTTGGGGAGTGCGGCGACGGCGGCGCGCACGAACGACGGGGTGCGAGCCACGTCGACCACCGCGTCGTACTCGTCGTCGACCGGGTCGTGGAGCGAGCGGTCCAGGGGCACGTGGACAGCGCCGGACGGGATCGCACCGGACCTGCAGGCACAGGTCACGTCATGTCCGCGGGCCACGGCCTCGGCCGCGACCGCGCGGGAGAGGAACACTGAACCACCGAGAACCAGGAGCTTCATGAGGGCGTCACGTTGTTCATGAGAGGCGTCACTTTCCCCATGATCCACCCGTCGAGGAAAGAGCGCTCGATGCCGTAGTTCGCCTGCAGCCAGCGGTAGTACTGGGCGCGGGTGGCGTTGCCGTAGGCGTGCGCCTGCGGCCAGGCCCGGACCATCTCCCAGAAGCGTTCATCGCCGAGCTGGTGGCGCACCTGGTTCCACATCAGGGCGGGGGAGTAGTAGATGTTGCCCTGGCCGAAGGTGCCCTTGAGATAGCGCCCGGGCGGCCCGGCCTCGGCCCGGGAGGAGATCTCGAGCAACCGGTAGCCGTCGACCTCCTGGTCGATCGGGACGCCCGCCTGGTCGGCCTGCCAGGCCATCTGGAGGAACATCGTCATGCCCTCGTTCATCCACACGTCGCGCCAGTCGGTGGGGGTGACCAGGTCGCCGTACCACTGGTGCACCATCTCGTGCTCGATCACCTCGGAGGAGGTGGCGTACTGGTTGTCGCCGAGCGTGATCATGGTCTGGGTCTCCATCCCCGACATCCCGGGTACGACGACGAAGCCCAGGCTGTCGAAGGGGTAGGGCCCGAGCTTGCTCTCGAGCCAGTCCATGATCTCCGGCGCTCGATCCAGTCGGGCGGCGTCCCCCGGGTCGCCCCTGCGGGTCCAGAAGTCGATGGGGACCCCGCTCGCCGACGAGCGGCTGGTGCGCACGTAGTCGCCGATGGCGATGGTGGTGAGGTAGGTCGCGGCGGGGTGCGACAGGTGCCAGGTCATCACCCGGGTGTCGCCGTCGACCGAGGCCGACGTCAGCTGCCCGTTGGCGATCCCGACCCACTCCTTCGGGACCCGGAGCACGAAGTCGTAGAAGGCCTTGTCGGAGGGCTGGTCGTTCGACGGGAACCAGGTGAAGGACCCGTAGGGCTCCTGCATGGCCCAGACCTCGCCGACCTCCGCACCGGTGTCGACGGTCCTCCAGCCGACCGAGTCGAAGTCGTCACGAGTGGTGGGCGCGGGCACCGGTCGCGGCGAGCCGTCGTACGTGATGACGGCGGTGTGGTCGCTGTCGGCCGAGAACGTGCCGTCCACCAGCAGGTCGTTGCCCCGTTGCCGGAACGTGGCGGGCCGGCCGTCCAGCGCGACGTCCGTGACGTCGAGCACCCTGAGGAGATCGAGCTGCACCCGGTCAGCCTGCAGCGGGACCCGGAAGGCGATGGTGGCCACCCCGGTGAGGTGCTGGGCCTCGGGGTCCCAGGTCAGGTCGAGCCCGTAGTGCAGGGCATCGATCCCGGGGTCGCCCTGGGCGGGGTAGTAGCTGTCCTCTCGTGGATCGCTGATCGCCGGCTGCCACTGGGCGTACGACGCAGCACCAGGCGGCTGGGACGTGGGAACAGAACCCGACGGGGTGCCGTCGCAGCCGGTCAGCACGATCAGGAGCGCCGCGGTGGGCCACCATCTGCTCACCCTCCAGTGATATCCCACCTCGTCAACCAACGAGGGGCTTTGCCATCAGGATCGCCTTGCCCAGCGGGGCGACCTCCACATAGCCGCGGGCCCGGTGGAAGGCCAGCGACGGCTCGTTGTCGGCGTTGACCTCGAGCACCATCCGGCCACGGACCACGGCGGCGGACTCGAGCTCGTCGTACACCCGGGAGGCGAGGCCGCGGCGCTGGTAGGCGTGGTCAATCGCGATCCGGTCGAGGTAGAGGAAGTCGTCGTACCGGCCGGAGAACCAGCGGTAGTTCACCGAGTCGTACGTCGTGCCGGGAGCGAAGGCGAGCACGAACCCCGCCACGGCGTCGCCGGCGACGATCACGTCCGCATGGGCGGCCATGGTCAGCAACAGAGCCAGCCGCTCGGCGTCCAGCGGCGAGAGCGCGGCGACGTGGCGCTCGTTGATCGCGAGCACCGCCTCGTGATCGGCCGGCGTGATCGGACGCAGGACGGTCATTCCGGCCCTGTTCAATCGGACACGCGGAGCAACGGCCGCACCAGCCGCCGGCCGTCGTGCACCTGCGACTTCACGGTGCCGAGCGGAGCGCCGGTCTCGGCCGCGATCTCGTTGTAGGACAGGCCGTAGACGTCGCGCAGCAGCAGTGGCGTCACGAAGTTGGGGTGGTCGCGCTCGAGGATCTCCATCGCCTCGAGCAGGTCCAGGCGGGTGCCGGCGATCACCGAGGTGGTCTGCGGGTCGGGTCGCTCCAGGTGCACCGCATCGACCGCGATCGCCTGGTTCTTCATCCGCCGGTAGGTCGAGCGCGCGGAGTTCACCGCGACCGTGTGCATCCAGGTCGTGAAGCGTGAGGTGCCGCGGAACGAGCCGATCTTGTTGGCGATGTTGATGAGGGCCTCCTGGGCGGCGTCCTCGGCGTCGGGGCGGAACGGCAGCACGCCCCTGCAGATGTTGGTGACGCGCGGCGACACGATGCGCAGCAGGTCGTCCAGGGCGTGCGCGTCGCCCTCCTTGGCCCGCCGGGCCAGCTCGTCGATCTCGTCCGCTGTGGGCTGGTGACTCGCCTCGAACATGCCTCAGTCCTCCCCGTATGACTGCTTGCAACATAATGCAGTGGTGTCGATGCCGAACCGTCTCGGGCGCTACGTCGTGCGCCGTCGCATCGGCGCGGGCAGTTTCGCCACGGTCTGGCTGGCCTACGACGAGCAGTTGGACTCGCCGGTTGCCATCAAGGTACTGGCCGACAACTGGACCGACGACTTCGATGTGCGCCGACGGTTCATCGAGGAGGGCCGCTTCCTCCGCCGGGTCGACTCGCCGCACGTGGTCTCGGTGTACGACGCCGGCGAGCTCGACGACGAGCGTCCCTATCTGGTGATGACGTACGCCGACCAGGGCACCCTGACCGACCGGCTCAAGGACGGACCGCTCGATCCGGCCCTGGCGGTCGAGGTGATCCGGCAGGTGGGCCTCGGGCTCGACGCCCTGCACAAGCGCCAGGTGCTGCACCGCGACGTGAAGCCGGCCAACATCCTGTTCCGCAGCGGCGACGACGACTTCGTCCGCGCGATGCTCGGTGACCTCGGGCTGGGCAAGTCGCTGGACATGTCGTCGCGGCTCACCATGATCGCGGGCACGCCGTCGTACGTCGCTCCGGAGCAGGCTCGCGGCAACCCGCTCGACGCCCGCGCCGACCAGTACTCCCTGGGCGCGCTGACCTACCTCGTGCTCACCGGCCGGGCGCCCTACCAGCACGCCTCGCTGGCTGCCGCGGCCGAGCCCGGTCCGCCGGCCCCGATGGAGATCGGCAACCCGGCCCTGGAGGCCGTCATCGCCCGCGCCCTGGCGCCCGAGCGGGACGAGCGCTGGGCGACGGTCCGCGACTACGTCGGCGCCCTGGTCGGCACGGCCAAGGGCACCGAGATCAGCCCGCCGCCACGGCTGGAGCTGCTGGACCCCGAGCTGACGCAGGTCGGCAAGCGGCCCTCCCCGATCCCGACCGTGGCCCGGGGGGAGATCCCGGGCTGGGGCACCCACCGGCCCCACCGCCGGCCGCTCGTGGCAGCTTCGGCCGTCGTGGCGCTGGTGGGAGGAGGCGTCGCCGGCTTCTACGCCCAGCGCGCGACGGTCGGCGACCCCGAGGTGGTCGATGCCCAGGGCGCGCTGTCGGTCGTGGTCCCGGCCGAATGGCGCACGGTGGTCGGCGACCAGGGCTGGATCCCGCCCGACCAGGACATCTCCTACCCGGCGCTCCGGGTCGGCTCGGCCCAGGGGCCCGGTGTCTTCCTCGGGATCCTGCCCGGTGACTCGCTGCCATCCCAGCTGCCGGGTCACCCGCAGTGCGACGAGGCGGGACCGCCGATCCGCGACCGGATCGCCCGCGACGACGTGATCACCGTGACCTACAGCGCGTGTCCGGGCGTGATCGTGGAGCGGGTGATCCACGTGGCCAGCAACCGCCTGCTGTGGGTGCAGGTGCGCAGCGACGACCGGGCCACCGCCAACTCCGTGCTCGACTCGGTGCAGACCCACGGCCTCTGAGCCGCGGCCTCAGAGGGGCTGGAGGCTGCCGGAGACGGTGTCGAGCAGGTCGGTCATCCCGGGCTGGTCGACAGTGCGCCCGTTGACCGAGATCTCCACCGCCGCGGTCGACGACCCGGGCTGGGCGAACCAGCGGAAGGTGTTGTAGCGCAGCCAGTTCTGGGGGAGCGCGCGATAGGTGACCGCCAGGGTGTCCTGGGTCTGCTGGAGCACCCGGACGTCGGTCACCCCGACCGACACGCGCAGCGCGGCGAGCTTGCTGACCACCTTCGACGCGACCAGCTCGTGGTCGCCGAGCACCAGCTCGATCCGGTAGCCGTAGGACCCCACCGGGTGGCCGGGGACGCCCCACTTGTACTCGTTGGGGCTGCTGTGCAGGCTCTCCCAGCCCTTCGGGACCAGATAGCTCCACTGGAAGCCGCGGCTGCCGATCACATGCCGCTGGTAGTCCAGGTCGGGCTCCCAGGTCGGGAACAGCACATCGGAGGAGTACGGCGTGAACGGCACCGACGGCGAGGCGGCCTCGAGCGGCTCGGTGGCGGTCAGGCCCGGCTCGGCCTCGGTGAAGCGTCCGGTGGCGAAGCCGCCGGCGACACCGATGAGCAGGGCCACCAGGACGATGCCCAGGGACGCGGCGAGGCGGGGGGCGGTCTCCCGAGCCGTCGTCATGGCGTCGAGGCTAGCGCCTGACGACGGGATGCCCGACGATTGCTCAGACATCCACTGCCCTGGGGGGTCTTGTGAAGTTCCGCCCTGCCCTGCTCGCGACTGCCCTGCTCGCGACTGCCTGCGCCGCCGGCGTCCTGGTCGCCGCACCGGCCACCGCCATCGACCCGCCGGTCAACGACGATCTCGCCGACGCGATCGACATCTCGGCCGCCGAGAGTCCTGTGTCGGCCGACAACACGCTGGCCACGACGGAGACCGGCGAGCCGTCGGTCAACGAGGACGCAGCCGGCATCGGGCACACTGTCTGGTATTCGTGGACGGCTCCCGCGGACGGTTCCTACGAGTTCGACACCCTCGGCAGCGCGGCCGGCGACACGGTGCTCACCGCCTACTCCACCGGCGGGCAGCCTGCCTCGTTCGCCAACCTCCTCCTGCTCGAGCAGAGCGACGACCTCGACAACGGCGCGGGCAACAAGCTGAGCGGGATCGTCCTCAACGCGACCAGCGGCACGACCTACTACCTCCAGGTCGCCACCTGGGGCTACTCCGCCGCCGCGACCGGCCAGACCACGCTGAGCTGGAGCCAGTTGGGCGGCGGCGCCGACTTCTCGGTGACCGCCTACCCTGCCGACCAGGGCTCGGACCCGGGCTCGGCGCCGGCGCTCCTCTACGTCGTGGTGACCAACGAAGGCAGCACGACCGCGAAGACGTCGGTCACCATCGACGCCAGCTCGACACCCGGGGCGGGGATCGATCCCTGGCAGGCGCAGGGCGTCGATTTCGGACTCTGCCCGACCGGTCCCCTTCCGGCGCACGGCCAGCCCGTCTGCAACACGCCGTGGCTGGGGCCCGGCGAGCCGACCACCTTCACCGTCTACGGCGGCCTCACGGACGCCGGCGTCTACCAGGTCCCGGTGACCCTCGCCGCGGACGCCTGGAGCGGCAACAACACCTCGACGTACCACCATGACTTCCACCCTCAGATGCCGCTGCAGCTGACCGACTACTGGGCCACGAAGGCGCCCGGCACGCAGGTCACGCTGCACTACCGCGTCGACCGCACCGACGGCTGGACCCAGCGGCAGTCGAGCTTCGCCTTCAAGCTGCCCGCGAACGCCCGGCTCGAGGACGACGTCGAGGCCCGGATGTCCGACGTCCAGCACCCCGACGATGCGCCTCTCCCGGTGGACTGCGTGGTGGCCGGTCAGCAGCTGGTCTGTCCCTTCACCGGGCACGGCACCCTCGAGGTCAGCGCCCTGGTGACCCCGACCAGCGACGCCCCGATGGTCACGCCGTACACCCTGGCAGCGTCGTACGTCTCGTCGCTGTCGGCGACCGACGACCGGGTCACGCCGGCCCAGTTCTGCGACAACCTGCCGACGCCGGCCGGCCAGGTGATCACCGGCGGACTGGGTGCCAACATCCTGTGCGGTGGCGCGGGCAACGACTCCTTCACCGGCGGCCGCGGCAACGACCTGATCTTCGGCGGCACCGGCCTCGACACCGTGTCGTACGCCGGGTCGGCCGCGCCCATGTTCGTGAGCCTGACCCAGCAGTCGATCGACGGCTGGGGCTCCCGACCGCTCGACTGGCACTACGGCGACGGCCAGGACAGCTTCACCGGGATCGAGAACGCCACCGGCTCTGCGTACGCCGACATGCTGATCGGGAACGCTGTCGTCAACCGGCTGACTGGCGGCTCCGGCAACGACACACTGACCGGCGGCGCCGGCAAGGACGTCCTCAGCGGCGGGGCCGGCACCGACACCTGCAAGGAGTCGACCGACACCAAGGTCAGCTGCGAGAAGTAAGGCCGCTCAGGGCGTGACGGCCAGGTTGGCCAGGATCGCCGCGCCGAGCTCGGCGTTGCCGTCGACGGTGACCTCGACGGCGTCGGGGGAGCGCCGGCCGCCGGCCAGGATGATCCAGGTCTCGCGGCCCATGGTGAGGGTCACGGTCGACTCGGATGACTGGCCGGGTCGGGCCCGGCCGTCCTCGCCGACCGTCACCGTGACCGGCGCGGAGCCGGCCACGTCGACGGTGACCGTCGTGCCGACCGGAGCACCGACCCTCTTGCCCACCACGAAGCCGGTGCTCTCGAGCAGGTAGTCGGCCACGTGCTGGGCCTGGGCATTGTCGAGGCCGCCGGGCAGGCCGACTGCGCGTCGGATGTCCTGGGTGTGCATCCACACGTCGAGCGGGCGGTTCTTGAACAGCTTCTCGGTGCTCCAGCCGAGGAGGCCGAACGCTCCTGGGGCCGGTGCGGCGGCCTCGAGAGTGGCCGCTTCGAGCTCAGCCTTGCGACGCGTCGTGGCTTCGGCGATCTCGGCGATCAGCTCAGCGGGAGTCCGCTCCTTGCGGGCCACCACGCCCTGCTCGGTGTAGGTGCCCATCATGCTCTTGACGTGCTCGGGGCTGCCGATGTCGACGGTCTCCTCGGCGCCGCCGGCGAGGATCGTCTCCAGATGAGCGACGTGGGCCACCTGGTCGTGCACGTCCCAGCCCTCGAGGTCGGTCGGCGCGTGCCACGCCTCGGGCGGCAGCTCAGCCACGAGAGTCGTGAGGTCCTGGATCGCGGTCCACCAGAGGTCGACGAGATGCTCGAGGTCAGCCATGCGGGTCAACCTAACGCGACAATGGCCAGATGACCGCCCGCGTCCGTGCCCCCGAGCTCCTCGGCCGAAGCTGGCTCAACACGGGCGGGAAGAGCCTCCGGCTGGCCGACTTCCGGGGTCGGTTCGTGCTGCTCGACTTCTGGACCTTCTGCTGCATCAACTGCCTGCACGTCCTCGACGAGCTCCGGCCGGTCGAGGAGAAGTACGCCGACGAGCTGGTGATCATCGGCGTGCACTCTCCGAAGTTCGTGCACGAGGCCGATCCGGACGCGTTGCGAGCGGCGGTCGCCCGCTACGCCGTACACCATCCGGTGCTGGACGACCCCGACCTGGTGACCTGGCAGGCGTACGCCGCCCGCGCCTGGCCGACGCTGGTGATGATCGACCCGACCGGCTACGTGGTCGCGACGTATGCCGGTGAGGGCCATGCGCATGCGATCGACGCGATGCTCGGCGAGCTGATCGAGCAGCACCGGGCCGCCGGCACGCTGCAGCCGGGTGACTCGCCGTACGTCGCGCCGCCCGAGCCCGACGGCGACCTCCGCTTCCCCGCCAAGGCGATCGCGCTGCCCGGCGGCCACCTGCTGGTCGCCGACGCGGGCCACCACGAGGTCGTCGAGGTTGACGGCTCCACCGTGGTCCGCAGGTTCGGCGGGTTCAACGAGCCCAACGGGCTCTGCCTGCTCCCCGCCGAGGTGGCAGCGCAGGTCGGGTACGACGTGGTCGTCGCCGACACCGTGCACCATCGGCTGCGCGGGATCAGGCTGTCGACCGGGGAGATCCACGACCTCGCCGGGGACGGCACCCAGCGCATGGAAGGCGACGGGACCGAGCGACTGAGCAGCCCCTGGGACGTCGCCTGGTGGCAGGACCGCGTGTGGATCGCGATGGCCGGAATCCACCAGCTGTGGACCTTCGACCCGCTCACCGGTGAGGTGAGGATTGCCGCGGGCACGACCAATGAGGGGTTGCTCGACGGTCCGCTGGCCGGAGCCTGGTTCGCGCAGACGAGCGGACTGGCTGCCGACGGTGACCGGCTGTGGATCGCCGACTCCGAGACCTCGTCGTTGCGGGTCATCTCGGACGGCCGGGTCGACACGGTCGTCGGTCACGGGCTCTTCGACTTCGGCTTCCGCGATGGCGGCCGCGAGGACGCGCTGCTGCAGCACCCGCTCGGGGTTGCGGTGCTGGCCGACGGGACGATCGCACTGGCCGACACCTACAACGGCGCGGTCCGTCGCTTCGACCCGGCGACGGGGCTGCTGAGCACGATCGCGACCGGCCTGGCCGAGCCGAGCGGACTCGTCGTGGCCGACGACCGGTTGCTGGTCGTCGAGTCGACTGCCCACCGGATCGGCGAGGTCGACCTGACCCGCACGGCGGACGCCGACGACACCAGTGCCCGCACCCAGCGCCCGGTCACGGAAGTCGCGGGCACGCTGCGGCTCCACGTACCGTTCACGCCCCCGCCGGGCCAGAAGGTCGACGACCGGTTCGGTCCCGCCAGCCAGCTCGTCGTGACCGCCACCCCGCCGTCCCTGATCAAGGCCGGCGACGGGCGCAGCACCGACCTCACCCGCGAGCTCGTCCTCGATCCGCTGGTCGGCGAGGGCGTCCTGCACGTCGCGGCCCGCGCCGCCAGCTGCGACGAGGGCGGAGGCGAAGGCGCTGCCTGCCGGATGCACCAGCAGGACTGGGGGGTCCCGATCGTCGTCCGCGAGGGCGCGACCGTCGTACTCACCCTGCCCCTGGCTGGCAGCTGACGATCGTCCGGGGGGACCGCCCACACCCCCGCCGAGCGCCCTTGAATCGTCCTTTGCCGTCGACAGAAACGACGATCCAAGGGCGCTCGGCGCCCGCAACCTTGACGGTCCCGGCTCGCGGCGACCACGCTCGGAGGATGGCCAGCACTTCATGCGCACTCGAGCCGCTTGACGCGTGAGCCATGGCGCTGGCCGTCTGCCTGCTCTTCGACCGTCGCGGCGACCAGCTGCTGCGTGAGCTCTGGGCGCGCCTCGAGCTGTCGGGCATCCGCACCCTGCAGACGCACACCCACGGCCGGCATCACCCGCACCTGTCGTACGCCGTGCTGCTCGAGTGGGACCTGGAGGCCGTCCGGCAGGCGGTGGCCGCGCTTCCCGACGGTGGACCGTTCGAG
>Ga0070698_100002893_pt1 | contig 18899 bp, 15 predicted proteins | sample KBSK1502metaG_FD_65477 | JGI IMG/M metagenome (GOLD analysis project Ga0070698, IMG submission 65477) | Corn, switchgrass and miscanthus rhizosphere microbial communities from Kellogg Biological Station, Michigan, USA - KBS K1-50-2 metaG | ecosystem: Host-associated > Plants > Roots >...
GCACGCTTCGGCAGCCACTTGCGACGCCCTGAACGATCCCCACCCGTCTGTTACCGTGCGCCCGTGCTTCCCCGGCTCTCGATTCGACGACCGACTGCCGTTCAAATCCCATAGCGCACCACGTCCGCCGCAAACGCCAGCGGCTTCCTCCTAGTCTCCTCATCGAAAACGCCTCGGATCGTGATCCCGCTCGCCCCCAAAATCTGCCCGAGGCGTTTCCGATCAAGGCTAGCGACTATCCGGGAGTTGGTCATCTGCGGACTCTTATTGCTGACCGGAATTACTGGCAGGGCGGCCTGATAGACGTTCTCGGAGGCCTTGAAATATAAATTCGAAATCTCGTACGAAGCGGTCGCCATCACAGACTGGGCCAGCGAGAGCTCCGTCGTGGCCAAGCTCAACCTGAGCATCCGTGCCTTTCTCAATCAACTGTTTCAAATCTCTCACTTGCCACAGCTCCGCTGGTGTATTGTAAATGGAGCTGCGCACTTCAGTCGTCTCCTCCAGCATCACAAGCATCCGCGCCACATCCTCCACATGCACTAGCGACAGCATCGCCTGTGGAGCAAACGGGATTTTGATCGAGTCGCCCCGAGAAAGCGGCTCGAAAATCTGGGAACGCCAAGGAGAGGCCGTCTTCTTAATTCCGGCTCCGATGACTCTGGCGATGCGCAAAGATACAAACTCGAAGGCGCGTCCACTTGCAAGAGTCTGCCCAACTAATTCGACAACTCGTTTCGATGCTCCGTAGGGCTCGTCGGGCGTAGCCTGATCATTCTCGGTTAGCGGGCCGGCACGCGGAGAAGATCCGTATACGCTCATGGAACTGGCAAACACAAAACGCTTGACACGGGAGTTCACCGCTTGGCGCATCAATTCAAAAGAGCCGTTCAGATTGACTTCTGCGCCCCTTAGTGGATCGGAGCGGTAAGCGCTAGGGAGAAGGCCAGCAAGGTGGATCACAGCCTGGATTCGATAAAGCTGGAATAGTCGCGAAACATTGTCTTTCAATGTGAGGTCACACGGTAAGACACCTCGTGGTCGGTCGGGTTCCACATCGATCGGCAAGATCACTCGCCCCTGAGTTCTCAGGACCCGACACAGTTCGCTCCCAATGTGTCCGCTTGCACCGGTGATTAGGATGGACTCGCCGTGGCTGGCCGAAGGCATGTGGCTATTCTGCATCGCCTTACCGAAGCCAGCAACCACGGGACACGATCCCAACAGACATGGTCACGAATACGGGCAAGCCTCAAGTAACCCCAAGGTAAGGATTGCCCACAAACCGCCCAGAACCGTCAAGTTTGCCGACATAATCAAGGGGAGGACCTGAGTGCCACTCGATTTTGCCCATTGTTTAGCTAGTCGAGGTGAGAACGGTGAGGTAGGAGTTTGTCAACAAGCACACTCAGAATTGTAGGACGTTGATTGGGCACCCACCAGCCAGCTGCACCCACCAGCCAGCTTGCGCACTCCCGTGTGGCTGGGCTAGCATTGCACTCACAAAGTGGCCCTGGGGCGGTCCATGCAGTATCTCCAGACCAAGAGTATTGCGCGTCTTTTGTTCCTGCTACTGTCCTTTGGGACGGCAACACATTACAGCGAGGAGCAAAAGCAATCTAACAGCGCAGCGCCTGACATTCCTAAGACCTGGGACGCGGCGGCGGTGGGCACGCTTGAGGTGCCGCTGGCAGAGTCCAGCGCGTCTCCTATACCGGTCTCGCCAGATTTCTACTATGCGATCCCGGTTCGGCCGATCTATAAGAGCTATCCCAAATATCACCCGGACAAGGAACCGCCCGGCTATCGGGATTGGCTCAGACAGCAAGAGCCCGTTGTTCTGTGGGACCACGGCGCGCACCGTCCCAAGCTGGTGACCGAGGAGGACTGGATCAGGGCCGGTGAAATCGTCTTCAATGCGCCGATCCTCTTCAGCCGGCAGACTCATACAGCTGAAGAGATGCGTACCTTTATCGCGAAGACGGGAGACTTGTATGACCAAAGTGGCGTGAGCCCGTTCGCAACTTACGTCATTCGAGAGCGGGGCAAGCTGGAGGTTGGCGAGGTATCCTGCGCGGAATGCCATAGTCGCGTCATGCCGGACAGCACGGTGATCCGTGGCGCCCAGGGCAATCGCCCAGTAGAACAAGTAGCCTATTTGGGACTGGCGGAGGATGCTGCGAATGCACAGGATAAACAGAAGTTTCTCGCCGAAATTCGTCGAGGGCAGCTTGGAGCGTTCGCCGCGCCTTGGCTACGCCCTGATCCCAACGATCAACTTGGGCAGTCCTCGGCGGCGGAGATCGAAGCGATTCATTTCGCGATTCCCGCCAGCGTTTTCGCCCGTCAGGGAACAAGCCCCCTATCGCCAGCCAAGATTCCCGATCTCATTGGCATTAAGGAACGGCGCTACTTGGATGCTACTGGTCTTATTCGGCATCGCAACATCGCGATCTGATGCGCTATGCGGCCCTCAACCAGGGAATGGACATGTTAGGACGTTACGGCGATTTCACGCCCGCTCTGCTCGCCGGGGACCCTACGAATTCCGCGCCTTTCGCTAAATTCGCCCAGGCGCGATACAGCGACGAGCAGCTCTATGCCTTGGCGCTTTATATTTATTCCCTCAAGCCGCCCTCCAACTCGAACAAGTTCGACTCCGTTACCGCACGCGGGCAGAAAGTGTTCGGACGCGAGGGCTGCCCGACGTGCCACACGCCGCCTCTTTACACCAATAACAAACTGACCCTTGCTGAAGGCTTCATGCCGCAACCCGGCTCCGAGAAGAAAGACGACGTTCTGCCGATCTCGGTAGGCACCAACCCGAATCTCGCTCTCAAGACCCGGCGCGGTACGGGCTACTACAAGGTGCCGTCACTCAAAGGGGTTTGGTACCGCAGCATGTTCGGGCATAGCGGCTGGTGTGCAACTCTGGAGGACTGGTTTGATCCGCGCCGGGTACGGGACGACTACGTCCCCACCGGCTTTAAGCCGTACGGCGCGAAGAAATACGCGGTCAAAGGTCATCCGTTCGGCCTGAACCTCTCTGAGGAAGACCGCAGGGCCCTCATCGCGTTTCTCAAAACGCTCTAATTGCACAATCCTTACGAATCTTCAACGACAATGCCTCGCGGGCGGGTATCGGCGGTATCCCGCACGCTGTGCTCCCGTTTCTGATGGATCGAAAGGATCTGGCCGTGCACAGCGAACTATCGCGTTTCCGCGTCGTTTTGGGCCTGCTGCCACAGCCGCTTTGCATCTTCGGGTTTGCTCTGATCGCCCGCAGAATGTCAATGTAAGTCATCTCCACTTCGGAACCACTGACTTTAGTGTCGGTCGGAATGAAGTAAATGTTGCACTCGATGGCGTCCGCCCCCGCTTGCTCGATCTGCTTGGCGTGCTGCGTCCAACCGCCAAGAGTCGCTCCATTCAGGCTGCGTTTGGACCAGACCGGTGCAAACGGTTTGGTTCTTTTCAATCGCAGTTTTACAGCGGCATTGGCGGCCAGGTGGACTTCCTGCGCGGTGCTTTGCGTTCCAAAGGTGGGAAACCAATCATCGCCATGGCATCCACGGCGAAGGACGGCACAATTTCGCGGATCCTTCCGATGCTCAGCGCTGGGGCTGGTGTAGTGACGTCCCGGGGATTGGTTCGCTATGTGGTCACGGAGCATGGCGTGGCCTATCTGCACGGCAAGTCGATCCGAGAGAGGGCCAAAGCGCTAATCGAGATAGCGCACCCGAAATTCAGGAATGAGTTGTATGAGTATTGTGAAAAAACCAAGGCAGCGGACGATCGTGCAACTCGGTGGCCGACCATACATTGATTGCTGAAAACGAAGTCCTGTAACTGAGAGTTTTTCTCTACCAAGTGTAAGAATCTCCAACTGCCTTATGGTCCAGCACCCGATCGAGACAGCGATACAAGCGATCCTTCTTGCCTTCTAGGGTTGCGGGCGAAGAAAACCACCACGACCTATGCTGCGTGCGGGGCAGAGTCATCCGGGATCTCCGAAATCAGTTCAAAGCGTCCACGGGGGATAGTTCAGCGACTCATAAAAGCCAACAAAAGGCCCCCTGGGGAGTGGCGGCGGGCGAACTATCGGCTCGGGATGAGGGTATTCGGTTTCTGGTACTTCGTCGCCCCACTGGGTTGAAGTTCCCTCTCCGTGAAGTCGCTCCCACATCTCTTTGAATTCCGGTGAGACTGCCCCCCTCGGCCGGTTCGCTTCCGCCTGCTTTTCTTCTTGCAAGCTTTCATAGTCCTCATCTGACATATGCCAAAGATAGCTCGGAGGGTTAACATCCTGGTATGTGGGTCCGGAGGAAGGCGTCTGCGGACTATAGTCGTAAAAGGGGTTGTAAGGAGTCAGACCCTTCTCGCGGCGCATTTCATCATCAAAGGGTAACACTGGCTCGGGACCTGGCAACCCGCCGGGGGCCGCGCCCCCTTGACGGCTATACGCCCCCGGTGCTGGCGAAGCATTGCGGAGGGACGTATCGTCGCGGAAGCCTTTGTCCTTGCCGAAGCCTCGCGAGGTGAGATGCCCGCCAAAAACCGGCGCGCCAACCCAGCCTTTACTGCCGCTCGTCAACCAGCGCCCATCGCTAAAGCCCCCGTTGTCTCCGGACTGCGCGGGCGCGCTCTGGTCCGCGCCGGCGCCCGTATTTCCGGAAAGACCAACAATTACGTATGTATCCTCAACAAAGGTATCTCCTTCCCAGTACCAAGTGCCCTTTTCAAAGTAACCATATCCAGTAAGTTCCCCATTTGGATCAAAATAAGTTCTGACTCCGTCAGGTCCGTCACACCAACCCCCTTCGTCATTATGGCTACAAGAATTCGAGGGTCCGGTGGCACTCATTTCGGTCAGTCCGGATGGGTCTTTGAAATTAAGCGGGCTGTTGCGCCCATAGGAATAGCGATTCCAATCTTGGACGGAGAGTGTATTCTTCACGATCGGATCCGGGCTGAGCATGCGCCTAAGCTCGGGATCGTACAAACGGGCGTTCAGATTGATGAGGCCGAACTCGTCATCGTGCTCCGCGCCGATAAAGCCATCCTTGACCGGGCCGATGTTGCTTGTAAAAGGCGAGCCATCAGCGTTGATGCGCTTCCCAAATGGCTCGTAGAATCGCCACGCCCCGACGTTTCCGCTCGTGTCCGCGAGCGCGTCCACGGTGCCGAGTGCATCTGTCAGCAGATAGTTGATCGAAAATGGTGCATTCGTGCTCGCACGTGACAGATCCGCGATCGGACCATCCGGCCCAAAGACGTGGAAGACATGGGTTGTCGCACCGCTTTTAATGCGCCGTTCGTAGAGACCCTCAATGTAATAGCACGTGGTCGTCGGGCCAGACTTTATCGCCCGCGTTCCTCCCGCATCGTAGCTCAGAGTATAGGCGCCGCTGTTTGCAGTGATTGCTTTCGGTAGATCGAAGTCGGTGTACTTCGTGATCGCGCGCGCGCTGCCCTTGGTCGTTTGCCGACCATAAGGATCGTACGCCATATCGATCGTGCTCGAGCCGAGTATTTGCTTGGTAATCGCGTGCGGGAATACGCCGCTGGGATAACCATAGTCGTTCGTTTCCGCGACGACGCCATTCACCTTGACGTCGCGCATATTGCCTTCGCTGTCATACTCGTATTGCAGAGTGCGGGTGACAGCGTTGTGGACGGCCTGCGAGGTCACGAGGCGGCCGAGCGTGTCGTAAAAGAAGGTTTCATTACGTGCGGTGATGTTGTCGTTCCGTGTCTGAAGCAGGCCGTTTGCGTAGTAGGTGTAATCAAGATCGAAGACCGGTGTCGAACCTTTTTTCGCCTGCAGCTTTTGCAACCGGCCGAGATATGGATCGTAGGTCCGATATGTCATGAGCCCGTTACCCGGTTGCGACTGGAGTTGCGCGCCGTCCAAGTTACGCGCGTAGACCGACCAGAGCACCGTTACCGGCACGTTGGCGGCCGAATAGTCGATCTCGGCTAGGTACTCGCTTGCGTTGTACTTGTAGGTCAGTGTCAGCCCGGGCGTTGTCGTCGTATCGATCGACGGGTAGCTCATCGTCTGCAGGCGTCCGCTCGTATCGTAGGTCTGTTTCACGACAGGGCTCGTGCCGCCGATGCTTTCCACGAAGCCAGTGGAGCGACCGCCGGCGTCGTAGCTGAAAGTGGTCTTGACGCCATCGACACTGCTCGCGCTGGCGAGCTTTCCGATGCCGTTGGGCTGGCTGTCCCACGTTTGCGTCGTTGTTCCTTCAGGCCCTGTCTTCGTTTTCAAACGGCCGAGCGCATCGTAGACGTATGTCGTTGTTGCACTATCGGTCGCGTTGTGCTGCTTCCACACGCGATCGCCAAATCCGTTGTACGCGAACTGCCAGCTGCCGGCGTCGGGATCGGTTTGGCCGGTCAAGCGACCGAGCGAGTCGTGGTTGAAGGTCGTCACGTGAAGTTTCGGATCGGTCACTTGGTGCAGCACGCCGAAGGCTTCGTAGCCGAACTGTGTCGTCACCTTCTTGGTCGCATCCGTCGAGCCGCAGATTGCGTCCGAATATTGGCTGCTCCTGACGAGCCGCCCGTTGACGTCCCGCTCGATTTCGTTTTGGTACGCACTCGGATCGCAGCTCGTCTCGGTGAAGAACGTGTACCTCTTCGTCGTGTAGGTGTTGTCGGGGAAAACCACGCTATGGAGCCGATCCAGAGGATCGTAGCTATAGATCGTCCAGTGCGACGGCGTTGTCTTATACGGGCGGCTTTCGGATTTCAAGCGTCCGAGGTTATCGTAGGCCGTGTCCACCCGCTCGTTGGTGCCGTCGAAGGCCTTCATCCCACCTTGGATTGTGCGGCCGCGCGCATCGTGCGCCGTCATCATGACTTGCCCGCCGATTGTCACTAAGCTAAGCGTCCCGTTCGCGCAGCCGGCCTTGTCCCAACGATCGCCATAGGTGAAGTTGATCTGCGCCGCGAGCGGTGGGTTCGCCACGGTCGGCCGTCCGAGATCGTCGTAGGTGCTGGTTGCGCGCACACCATTGCTGTCCATCGATGCCATCTCGACGCCATACGCAGGATGGATGGCCGTCCAGATCGAAGGTTTGTAGGGGAAGTTCGGCGACCATTCCCAAAATTGGCTCTGAAAGACCCTTTCGTTCGGCTGTCCGGGCCAGAGCGGCTCGTATTCAAAGTGCTGCTCGCGCGCCGGGATGCTTAGGTCGGCGACAGTTGCGACGCTCTTCGTGACGAGACCATAGGCGTCACGGCTGAGCGTCACTGTGAGACGTTGCCTCGTATCGGTACTCACTTTTTCTCTGTAGATCACACTGAGCCGCCCGAGCGAGTCGTAGTCGTAGTCCATCGTCCGCGCGGCTTGCGGTTGGTTCGGCTCGAGGCTCGTGACGACCCGGTGCCGCAGAAGCCCGATCAGCCAATCCGTCGTGAGGTTGTCGTAACTAGCGCTCAACTGCCGATACGCGCCGTCCACCACTTGCCCGTAGCCGAACGTGAGATTGCCGAAGTTGTCGTAGGTTTCGCCCGAATACACGGTGCTGAGCGGCGTCGCCGGCTCGACAATTCCGAAGATGTGCTCAGAGGTCGGATTCGTCGGCGCTGGCTCGAGCGCACCCCAGTCGATTGTCACCTGCTGCTCCCATTCCTTTCTCGTCGTGTCTTGCGGCAAGTCGACGTAGCTCAGCCCAGCGTTCAAGCTCATCACCTGGCTCGTCGTCTTCGTCCGGACGACGCGTGCGGTGATGGACTCGAGCCCCGTTTTCGGTTCCGTTTTTTTGTCATCGTGGTTGGAGACGGGCGTGACCTCGGTCACCAAAATCGGCCGGAGGGCATAAGGATAAGCACCTTTGGCGGGCCAGCTGGCATGGTTGTCGAAGATTGTGACCGTCTCGGAAGGACGCGTGGGATCCCAGACGCGAAACTTCCGAAAGCCTAGGAACCCGCGTGTCATGTCGACCACCGGATCTTCGTAGGAATAGTAAAGCGTGTGCGCGGCGTTCGGCTGCGTGTAGTCGGCTGGATCGACCAGATGTGCACGCGATTCCACCGAGCGCACGACCGTTTGGCGCTTGCCACAGCGCTTCGGATACGCGCAAGGCAGATTGGGCTCGGGCTTGTCGGAGAGCTTCGCCGAATAGGTCACCGTCTCGCGGGGCCAATAGGTCGCCTCGTCTTTCACCGTCTGCAGCCGATCGGCAAACTGTGGCACTTGCGAGAGGACGATCAGGCAAGGTGCCGCGTGTGGCTGGCAGGAGTTGTAATCGTTGCTCACTCGCACGACGTCCGGAAAGCCATCGCGGTTAAAGTCACCGACCTTCGTCGTAGGAAAGGGATCCAAGAACTGCTGAGTATACCGGGTCGAGAACCACAGTCCGGGGTCCGAGTTTCCGATCGCAGCCCAAGTGAACCTCCCATCGCCCTTGGAGAGCAAGACGCCGAGGCTGTAGCCTGGAGTCGAGTCCCCGCGCAGCACGAGCAGGTCAGTGCGTCCATCGCGGTTCATGTCGACTGCTCGAAATGCGAGCTTCGGCGTGGCGTTTTGCTGCCACATGGGGCCGCAAGGCTGAGGATAATACGAGCCGACTTGCCCGAGGTCGACGCTCACCCAGTTGAGATAACCGGTCCCGGTGTTCCATCTGATCGAACCCGTCCATGAGACCATGCACTGCGCGTCCATTTTCGGCGAGGCGGTGAAGACGTCCTGCAAGCCATCACCGTTAAAATCGCCGAGAATTTGGTTCGGGCCGGTGGTGGGGTAGTACTTCAGGGCCAGCGTTTCGGGCGTCGAGGCCACCGGGAGGCGTTGCATGGTCAGCGAGGCCGCGTCTTCGGCCAAGCAATTATCGACCGCCGTCGAGGGTGGGTTGCCGTAGATTTCTGCGCGGCCGTCACCCTGGAGCTCGGCGACATACGTTTCGTGGTTGGCAATTATGTTGAAGGTCCCCAAGAAATCGGTGAACAGGCCGTCACCTTTATTGATCGCATAGCTCCATTTGCTCCGCGCCGATACGTGGTCGCAGCAACTCGGCTTTGTCGCGCAGGTGGCGCCGTTCGAGACGGCAAATGCACAGTCGTTGGCGATCTCAGCAGGTGGGTGCCAGCAGTATTTTTTTACCTCGCCGCCCTGCAGGTGATCGAGCCTCCCGTCGCCGTCCAAGTCGGCGAAGAGATGATTCTCGAGCGAGTCGCAGGAATGCACGCCGCCGTAGGAAGAGACGAGATTGAAGCGCGCGGCCGGCGCGTCCCAATGCAGGATCTTGTTCTCGCATGTGTTGGCGAAAAAATCGACGTAACGACCGATGTAAGTCTCGGTCGTGCCGTCACCGTCGACATCGAGTGGATAAGTTTTCTCGAGGCCGATGTCCTGCGTGAACGCGCTATTGTTGGCGCTCGCCGGGTACTTGTAGCCGAGCAGATTGAACGCGCCGGTCGCCGAGTCGCGCGAGGTAAACAGCACGGCGTTCGCATCCGCCGGAGGTGTCGGCGGAACCAGTATTGGCAAGTCAGGCGTTCCTGCTTGAAACAAGATGTCGTCAGCGCCATCACCGTCGGCGTCGAGGACGTTCACCAGCGGATAATGGGAAGAAACGTAGTCCGCGGTGAAGTAGTTCCCCTGATCGATCACCTTCGCGGTGAACTGAAGCGAGCTCGGCGCTACGTAGCTGAACTGCAGCTTCCAGGTGCAGCCGGGCGTAGCGCCTTGGGCGCCGCACTTCTGCACCGAGGTGAGCAAGCTTCGGCCCGAAAAGGGGCTCGTCGTGTACAACAGGCGATAGGTCCAAGCCGCAAGCGTTGGCGTCGATGTCGCGTTCGGATAGGGCGCGTACATTGTGATCGATCGCAGGCGGGTAATCAGCATCGTCTTGATGCCGTTGCTCCAAGCGAACTCGCGATCCGGCCGCGCGCCGTCGCGGTCATAGTCGAACTGCACGTACCGGTAAGAAGTTTGGTTGCTCGTGTGCTTCGTGTAGTCGATGCGCGAGGGAAGCACTTGTGTGGTGCCGCCGCTCGCGTCCGTGAAGGTCACGTACGTATAGCTGATACTGTTGCCGCTGCGATCGGACTCGCTGCTCAAGAGCCAGGCCGGTGTGACTTGCGTGTGGCTCAAATCGCCCAAGACGCGCGTGGCCTTTACCGGAAGGTAGGTCCGAATCAGGCCCGACTTCGTCTTTATAGTGAAACTGTCGGGCGCAGTCCAGGGATAGCTCGATTTTGCGGTGATCTGTGAGAAGACATCGTGTTCGGTGCGATACTCCGAGCCGTCGAGGCCTTGGCCGCCGCTCAGCATGACGAGCTTCTGGCCATCGAGGCAAAGGCCATCCTTCGGTCCATAGTCGTTGAACCCGATGTAATCGATGCCCTCCACGTAACCTTCCGATGATAGGCTCTTTGCGCAGCGGCTAATCGCGGACAGGCCGGATATCTTCCAGCCGACGCCGAGGGGCCCGTTGCCTAAGCCGCCCGTGTAGGCGAGCGACAGCGTGGGCTTCATTCCGTTTCTGCCCTCGGGGACGTCGAGAGGGATTTCGTAATGATATTCGCCGGTCGGCGAAACGCTTGAGTTGCCAGGCAAGTAGGTGTGGCCTCCCTTGCTGGGCACGATCGGCTTCCCGGCTAAGTTGAGACTTCCGGGCATCGCCGGTGTATCAGGGTCGAGGGCTGCCAATTGGAGGGCTGAGATCGTGTACGTCGCACACACAAGGACCAACATTAAGAGTCGACGGCGTGATCGGACTGATACTGCGGCGGTCATATGTTCGGAGCTCCTTCATTACCGGTGCATTCTCGTTTCACCAAACGTTAGCAGCAATAGACAGCCGCATAATTCGAACATTACTTTGTCTTAACGGCTAGTCGCTTGAGCGGGAGGGTTTTAACCGCATCGAGCGGACGTCAGTAATAATCCCGGGCGTGGTAAGCTAGAACGAAATCGGGGGTATCGGTGCTTTATGCCCCTGCAACAGCGAAATTTGCCTGGGTACCGATTTGGCCCGTTTGAAGTTTGCTTGGACACAGGCGAACTGCGAAAGAAGGGCCGAAGAATTCATCTGCAACACAAACCCTTCCAAATTTTGGTCGCCCTTTTGGAGCAGTGTGGCAAGTTGGTGAGCCGCGAGAGTTTGCGCCAGCGGCTGTGGCCAGCTGACACATTTGTAGACTTCGATAATGGTCTAAACACCGCACTGAGCAAATTGCGAGAAGCTCTCGGCGATACCGCTGAAAAACCCCGTTACATTGAAACTTTCGAACGGCGCGGCTATCGTTTCATAGCATCGGTCGAAGAATTTGGAATCCAGCCCGCAACTCAGCTGCGAGAACTAGAGGTACAGAGAAAGCGCATAGAACCCGATGTCGTTCTCATCGAAATCGCAGGAAAGTTGATTTGCGGACCGGAATGTCAACAAATCGAATGGCTCACCGCAGAACTTTTGGAAGAAGGGGAAAAGAAGATCATTTTTGATATTTCGCGCGTCCACCATCTCGACAGCAGTGGGATAGGCATCATCGTCATGTGTTCTGGCAAGATGAAAGAAGCGGGAGCTGAGCTACGCGTGGCGGGAGCCGAAGGACACGTCCAAACGATCCTAGAGATAACCGAAGTCGGTAAGATTGTAGCTTTGTATCCGAGCAGTGCAGATGCATTACAAGGATTTGTCGGCACGCAGGCTGACCGCTGCCTCGATTGCTAACCCACGCACATAAATACCAAAGGCGGGAATCACCTTGTCGTCCGCCTCAGGTAGGCCGTGAACGCGTTCTTTTTCCTCTGACCGCATCACGTAACCGTTATTGTGTCAGTACCCCGGAAGATTGCGTTCGCCACATCGCTTCGTTTCAGATGAGCCTCCGTGCCTAGCGATACTCCCACCGCTGCCGCTAAGTGGTGTCAAACGGCATGTGGCGCGGGCCTAAGCAGTACCGCTTTCATTGCTTAAGGAAGGCGGCTCCCACGACTACTGGTCGCCTGTCTTCAAAATTCTCATCGCTGGTGTGTGAACCAGTTGTTGCGTCCAACACGCCATTTCGGAAATAGTCGAATAGTGTCCGATGGAATTGATGTGTCCCCGAGCGAGTGACGGTAGAAATCTATCCGCCGCCCGGGATGCGTCCAAACTCTGGAAGTGCTGCGTCCTCATATCGAGGGTTTGGGGAGGACGTGCCCAGATTCGGTTCGAACGGATGGCTATCAATCACTGTCATGTCGCTGAAGCCCTAAATTTGACGCACGCGTTTTGCTTTACTGTTTTTACTAAAATATACCGTTTTAGCCACGCCCACCGGCTACCGAGCGCTACCGTCGGCTACCGAGAGGAAGCCCGCGATAGTTGCATATCTCTTGGCTAAAGAGGCGGTTTTACCAGTATCGTTGGCAGAACGGAGAATGTCAGGGTTAAACTCCCTCCCTCTCCGCCAGACAGTCTTAGTTGCAGAGAAGTTACGAACATTTGGTGCAAAAAGTCTGCAGAATTGCCGCAAGTCTGCAACTCTTCCCCGAAACCGGACCAGAGAAACCGGCCTGCTGACGTGTTCACGACCGGCTTTAGCCGCCTTTTCTCCGCAATGAGAATGGCCAGTCCGGTTTCAGATCCCGCAATCGCTGCTCGTCGGGGCAACCGATCACAAGATAGATGGTTCGCCCGGTACAGCTCGAAGAGAGCGACTTCAAACACCGCAAGGAGGCAAATTCACAATGTCGCGAATGATGATCCGTTCAGTAATCGTCGCAGGAATGCTAGCAATTGCTTTGCTCTGCTACGCACAAAAATCTGAACCAATTCCACCAGATATGATGGGGACTCCGGGCACGATCGTCGGATATGTACGTGACACGGCGTGTCTCCTGCGCAACAAGAACGCTTCAGTAGCCAAAGACGCAGAAAGCCGGAAATGCATCCTCCAGTGTGTCCGCTCGGGATCTCCACTAGCAATACTCACAAAATCGGGCGAGCTGTACCTGCCGCTTTCGGCTCAACTTCCTGATCGCGACGAACTGCCGCCGCTTGCTGCCCTACGCGGGCAAATATATACGCGCCAGAGGGCGACTGTTCGAACGCGGTGGAACTCACGCGATCAGCATTGAAAAAATCGAAGTCGTACCGGCTTGGTGACGCGCGAGGGTTTGGATGTTTACGAGAGAGGAGCGCGAGCACTTAAGGGCGGCGCTTGTGAGCGCTGCGCAAGGAGATCCCAAGGTCACTGGGGCGCATCTCGGTTCGGCCGCCGCAGATCGTCTTGATGATTGGTCCGATATCGACTTGGCGCTATGCATTTCGGCTCAGAACGAACTGGAGAAAGTCATCGCGACGTGGACGAGTCGGATGTACCGGGACAATGGGGCGGTTGCTCATTGCGACGTGAAACGAGGCGACACGCTCTATCGTGTTTTCCTCCTGCGCAATACGCTTCAAGTGGATATCAGTTTCTGGCCCGTGCAGCAGTTTCGCGCCGTCGGACCGAAGTTTAAGCTCATCTTTGGTATCGCCAACGAACCGTCCCCCTCGCCTGCGGACAGCAACGACGAACTGATTGGATTGGGATGCTTTACGCATTGCATGTACGCTCCTCGATTGCGCGGCACCGTGTGCTTCAGGCCGAATACATGTTAAGCAACATGCGGAATCGGGTTCTCACATTGGCATGTCTCCGACACGGCCTTTCCTCTAGCGAGGGCAGAGGCTTTGATGATCTTGCCGATGACGAGAAAAGTGGATTCGCGGAGTGTTATCCATCATCGCTCGATACTGAAGAGCTCCATTTCGAGCTCCAATCCGAATGTGGGGACTTTTGTGTCGCACGAAAAAAAGCATGTTTGTAAGTCATTGAACGCATTGAGCGCTTTGAACGGCAGTTTTGACAATCTCTGTGCGGGACGATGGTTGATAAGTTATTTGTTTGTAACAACTAACAGCTAATTTGCTGCGTCTTCATGCAGGAATTAAGAGTCAGTTGCTCTGCCAATTGAGCTACGCGCCCGAAACCTTTCTTTTCAGTTAATTACGGCAGGTGCCATTTCGTCAAGAGTGTCATTGTGTCGTAATTGTGTCATAAGACCCGCGGGCGTTAAGGACTAGTTTGTTCAACAACTTCCAAGCCCGCGGTGACTGCCAAGGGCCGCCTAAGTCATTCGACATCGCACAAGACACGCAATTCTGTGGGGTGGATTGTGGGTTGGAAAATCTCTGAAAAATTGTCTCCCGATAGTTCAGATCGATGGGTGGATTCGAGCTACCGACCTTTGGGTTATGAGGATCGTGGGAAACTGCAAACTCGAATACTTTGCGACGCAGATGACAACCCACGAAGACGCATGAATACTGAGTGTCAAGAGAAGCGTGACCCTTATTTGACCCCAGCTTTTTTCAACGGCAAAAACACTGCGTTGGTCAAAAGCGCCTATCGGAAATAATGCAGAAACGGTCGCAGCTGCCTTTCTGCGGGCCCTTGAGCCAACCGGAATCAGTCAATTTGCCTTCACAGATGCCGACTTCTGGCTCGGTGCTACGGGCTAGGCGTGGCGATGTCTTAACTTCCGAGTGGCTCGTCACTCGGGCGCAATCTCGAGAGGGTGCGTCAAGCCCGTACTCACTCACCAGAGTTCCCGTCATTTCAAGCCATTCCTTGCGGTTTGCGACGAGAATTCCAACGGCAAATTGGATACGAACTTTATGGGAATACCCCGTGAGGGCGTGGGGGCCTCCAACAACGCAAAAGGCCATTTCGGGCCTCCGAAATTCAGCTCCGCCGCTTTTCAGTACTCGGTCGGCCGGATCGATCTGAAGATCACGATCAACTACTTATAGGCGGTGCTATATGGACAAGAGCTTCATCTCCAGACGGTCATTCTGCATCCTCAGCGGGCTTAGCGGTGTCGCGGGCGTTGTTCTGATCATGGTGTCATTCATCATTAATAGTGGTCCGCCTCCGGGCACGACCACCGCCGAACTGATCAAGTTCGGCCAACAGAACTACGCGAAGGTACTCTGGGGAGCTTGGTTGCAGGCAGTTGGGCCGGTTCTTATTGTGCTTTTTGCTTTCGCTCTCGTTCACCTGGCCGGAGCGACGCAGCGCCTGGCGGGTTGGATGACCTTCTTTGGAGCGACGATCCTCATGGCGGTGAGTCTCATCGAGATCACTTTCTACATCAGCGCTTTGTCCCCTGATCCAGCGCTGATGCCGTCAATCAGTCTTAAACTCATTTCTGCCGTCCAGCACCTTTACTTCATGGTAGCTGCTCCGAGTCTGTTCTTACCGCTGGGCATTGTTCTTGTCGGCTCCCCGATACTCCCCCGACTGTTTGGATATCTGGCGCTCATATTGGCCGCCGCTTTTGCAGCCTTGGGAGCTATTTTTCTGCTCGATCTGACGCTGCCTGTGGCAGTTACGGCATTTGCCGGAGTCCAGGCGCTGTGGTGGTTGGCGGCCGCCATCACGCTCATGGTTCGCGGCGGAGAAATTCCGAATAGTCGCGGGGGAAAAGAGGGCACGGTTACACAGGCGGTCTAACCTCAACCCACGCTCGTTGCAAGTCGGCGCATGAGGCTCCGGACGGGGTCGAAACGCTGTTGTGGGAAGCGAACATGGGTTCTGGTTGTCGGCAACCCTTCCTTTATCGATTAGGTAAGAGTTGCTCGTCATCCGGGAGGAACGAATCGAACAGGTTCGCCGGTGAGCCGCCTTATGGGTCTCCTGCTGGAGCGAAAGGGAATGTATGGTCATCGTGACCATGACCCTCGGTGCGGTTCGCCCATAGATTTTCTGAATCAATCGCCGCTCGGTTTCGTGAGCAAACTGCATTCGAATTCAAGAGCAAGATTCGGAGTTCGCCCGGTTCGGGTGAGCGGCATACTTGGTAAGCGTCATACCGGGTAAACGATTGTGGACAGACACCACCTTTTTGGACGACTCGACAAGGCTTGGAAGGACTTCCAGGAATCGTACGCCGGTCTTTCCGATTCACAGTTGCTGGTACCTGGCGTCACTGGCGCGTGGTCGGTGAGAGATATTGTCGCGCATGTGACCACGTGGGAAGAGGAGGCGCTAAAGCACTTGCCGCTTATCCTCAAAGGCGGAAGATCGCCGCGATACTCAGCGATGTACGGCGGCATTCACGTCTTCAACGCTCGAATGACTGAAGAAAAGAAAGGTCTTTCGCTCCCCGAAGTGCTAAGGCAAATGAACGATATCCACGGCCGGCTTATCGATTTCATCGAGGCCGTGCCCGAAGATCAATTCCGAGGGGAGACGCGTTTCCGTCATCGTCTGCGCCTCGACACATACAGCCACTATCCGAAGCACTCCCGGGCGATACGAAAATGGCGGGAGAGAGAGATTCCTGGCGATATTCGGTAGGACTCAAGGAGAGGGAGTCATGAAAAACAGACAATATTCGCAATTCGCTCTGCTTGCGATGGCCAATAGGAAGCATGACGAACACCGTCACATTCGCAATGCGATCAGGGAACTCCTGGCCGTAGAACTTGACGTGAAGAACAACGGAAATGGAACTGGTGTCGGTCGTCTTACAGTTCTGGATCGGGTACACGAAGCGCTCGCCGAGCTACGAGGGATAGACGAACAGATTCAACTAGGAAACACGGCTATCGCTGACGAGACTTCGACGATTTAAACAGAGTACAGCTCTCGGATCAAAACCAAGGTGGGAGTGATGTTGTAGCCTGCGTTGCACCTCTCAACGACTGCCTTATCCTGAGTCACCGGCAAGCAGTCGCGGTGTTCAGGTTGCTGCGAAGGTAGTCGACAAGTCCCGCGGCACCGGTGATCAGGGGTCTGTTATCCAGAAACGATAGATCCCTATCGGAACTGCCCCGAGATGAGATGCGGAGGTTCTGCGCTGGTGTCGTGGTCGGGGCAGTTTCGATAGGGTCGTTTGAACTGAGCCGCTAGCGTTTGCGGCGGATGCGGTGAGGTCTATGGGATTTCGATTGGGGTGTGCAGGTTGTAAATCGGATTTGAAGCAACAACCCGGGCGCAGAAAGCGGTGGGGTTGGTTCTGAAAGTCGCGTTGAAGTCTTGACCTGCGGGAGAAAGAGTCGTATCTGCGAAGTTATGTCGCCGCGTGAGCATACGAGAGCGTGGCGTGATTGGACACGCCTGCGACAACCGATGATCGAAGAAGTTTGCGTCATCGATATCTCAAGAGGAATCAATGCTGCACCTGTGTGGATCAGGCAATATCAGGCCTGAGTGGAAATAAAGCTGGCTACTGGTCATGCGTTCGATGACGACCATCGGACCGCTGCAAAGAGGACAGTGCATCTGGGCCGTGATCTCAGCATGAGTTTCGCAGTCGTGTGCACGAAGCAGAGCCCGGCACCGTGTGAGCATACGGCCACGCCTGCGGTTGGCAAAAAGGCCGAAGTGGCGGATGCGGACCTTTCCACCTCCCCCAAGAATTGGAGAAAACATCATGGATAGCACCGCAATCGTTGGCGACGATTACATCAACGAGCGCTGTCCCCACTGCGAAGCTAGATTCGGCCACTTCATCTGGTGTGCTCTTATCAATCGAAATACTGCCGAGGCATGGCGCACAGTTGGCGAACATCTCACCCCTGGCGACAAGATTCGCGCCAAGGCACTCGGTGTGAAGTTTGGGATGTGATTTGCAAAATGGTTTCGACAAGGCGACGGGATTGTACACCACGTTGATGAAGAGGGAGGAATAACATGCAATATCTCGACAGGTCGGAATTGCGTAGGCTTTTTCAAATCGCTTACGATTCAAATCGAATCAATCATCTCTGCCTCTTAACAATGTTTTGGAGCGGTCTCAGAGTTTCGGAAGCTCTCGCCATCACAGGCACAGATATTTGTGATGGGCAGCTTTCGGTAAAGCGGCTGAAGAAAAGCAAAGCCACTTTGCATACACTCAAGGTTACATCTGAGGTGTTGTTTGACCAATCTCCACTATTGCAGCTTGCGAAGGAGAACCCCGGCAGACTCTTTCCGTTCTCCCGTCAATGGGTATATCAATTCATGCAGAAATACGGAACAGCCGCAGGTATACATGAAGCAAAACTCCATCCGCATTCACTGAAGCATGCAATTTGTGTGCTTCTGTACCAAGAAACCCACGACTTAAACGCCGTTCAGGATTGGGTCGGGCATAAAAGCGTCGGTAGTACCCTTGTCTATCTTCGTGCCGATGGAGCGACCAAGGCAGCGGCGGCGGTGGTCGGCTTGGCACTGTAGAAAGAGCACGTGTGTTTTTAGCCAATGTTTATGCGGGTCTCAGAGGCGTTCGACGGCTAAGCCCTACGGTACGAGTGGACGGTAACGTCCTCTTTAGCCACCTTCGTGCTATTTCCGGTTGTCAGGTTCACAAGTAAGATAGTCATCGACATCAAGAGCGAGCTGGACTTGCTCCAGTCCCGCCAACCGAGGGGTGGAAGTCTTCATCTCCACGGTGGCAAAAAGATGCGGCGGTTGTAAACGGTGGTCGTGTTCCCCGTGTGGACGCAAGCGACCCACGTTCCGTTTACCGAGAAAACCTGCAGGTCGCTTTTGCGCTATTTCGAATCGGGCGATTTAAGCCGGTTTTAGACACCGTTGTGCTAGAAAGGCCTTCCACAAACGCTTCAGACGCGTTTTTGCCCGCAATGGATCATGAAGCCAAGGCGTGGGCCACGAGTTGAAAAAACACTAGCCCAACCCCGTCTGGTGTAGCGGTCCATTCCTAGTTCCTAACAAAAACCAAGAAGACCACTTGACTCCGACCGGCCTTCACATGGAAGGCGTTTAAACTCACACCCAGGTCGTTGGTGTAATTGATTCCATGACAGTGTCGGCTCCCAGCCCCGAGTAGAGTTGGTGGTGCTGAAGCCAACCAACAGGCTCGGGAGAAAGGAGCCGAACAATGATCATTATAGGAGTAGATTACC
>Ga0070698_100002894_pt1 | contig 18897 bp, 19 predicted proteins | sample KBSK1502metaG_FD_65477 | JGI IMG/M metagenome (GOLD analysis project Ga0070698, IMG submission 65477) | Corn, switchgrass and miscanthus rhizosphere microbial communities from Kellogg Biological Station, Michigan, USA - KBS K1-50-2 metaG | ecosystem: Host-associated > Plants > Roots >...
GTCAGCCGGTCGTTGGCGACGGCGAAGCCCTTGTTGACCTCGCCCAGCACCTGGTGGTCCGACACCCAGCAATCCTTGAATTCGAGCTCGGTGGCGTAGCTCGAGGAACGCAGCGTGTGCACGACACGGCGCACGTAGAACCCTGGCGTGTCGGCATCGACGATGAAGCAGGTGATGCCGCCGCGTCCTTTCGAGGCGTCGGTGCGGGCGAACACGATGCCGTACTGCGCGCGGTCGGCGCCGGAGATGAAAAGCTTGGCGCCGTTCAGCACCCAACCATTGTCCTTGCGCTCGGCCCTGGTCTGGATGGCGCGTGCCGGATCGCTGCCGCCCGACGGCTCGGTCAGTCCGAAGAACGGCTTCTTCTCGCCGCGCAGGGTGGGATAGAGGTAGCGCTGCTTCTGGTCCTCGTTGGCCTCGAAGATCTGGGCCAGGCCGGCGCCGCCGAACGTGCCGTAGCACGGCGCGTAAAGGCCGGCGCGATGCTGGGCCATCTCGATCGCCAGCAGGACGCGGGTGACGATGTCGATGTCGGGCCCGCCGAACTGCTTGGGGATGTCGATGCCGAACAGGCCCATCGCCTTGGTCTTTTCGACCAGGCGCGCGTGGTCGGCAGGATCGAGTTCGGCGGCGTCGGGATCGAGCTTGGCCTCGAGCGGAATGATCTCCTCACGCACGTAGCGGCGGACCTGGTCGATCAGCATCTGCTGTTCGGAGCTGGGCTCGAAATCCATCGTGGCCTCGTCAGTTCGGGCTCAGCCTGCCCAAGGCAGGCGGCGGGTTCTTGGCGTTGTCGGTTGGTAGGCTGCCGTGATCGGCCTGGTGCACCATCAGGAGCTCGAACCAGCGTGTGCGGTACTGCTGGTTCACCTCGACCCGGAACTGGTGGCCGGCGCCGCGCTCGCGCGCCTCGCGTTGCAGCTCGCTGCGCAGGCCGAAGGGTGAGCGGGCGCCGGCCTGGCCGATATAGACGATGGTGCCCTGGGCATCGGCGACCTGGTAGACGCCGAGCTGGCCCGGCAGGCGCGCGGCTTCCTCGGCGGTGAGCGGCCGCCACGGCTTGTCGAGGCGCAACCGCATCGCCACGCTACTTGCCCTGGAACTTCGCGGTGCGCTTCTCCAGGCGGGCCTTCATGCCCTCCTGGGCGTCCTGGCTCTGCATCGCCGCCCGCACCAGCGCGTCGACGTCGTCGTGCTTGATGGCGTCGCGGAACTCGAGCTGGCGCACGGTGAGCGCCTTCATGGCCTTGAGCGACAGCGGCGCATTGGCGGCAAGCCGGTCGATGACCTTCTTCGCCTCGGCCTCGAGCTGGTCGGCCGGCACGCAGCGCGCGATCAGGCCGAGCGCAAAGAGCTTGGTCGAGGGCAGGGGATCGCCCAGCAGCAGCATCTCGCGCGTCGTCACCGGTCCCAGCACTTCCATGAGCTTCTTGGCGAGGAACCAGTTGGGTGCCAGGCCGACCTGGGCGAGCGACATGCCGAAGCGCGCCTTGTGGCTCGCCACGACCAGGTCGCAGTGCAGCGCCAGCTCGTTGCCGCCGGCGATGGCGTCGCCCTGCACCACGGCGACCACCGGCAGGGGACAGAGCTCGATGGCGCGCAACATGACCTCGATGCCGCTTGCCTTGCCGGCGTTGGCCGACTTGCTGCGCTCGGCCATGTCGAGGCCGGCGCAGAACACGTCGCCCTTGCCGCGAATCACCAGCACGCGATCCTCGACCGCGACCGGCGCCTGCAGTGTGGCGATCATCTCGTTCAGCAGTTCGCTGTCGAGCGCGTTGCGCTTCTCCGGCCGGTTCATCCAGATGGTTTTGACCGGGCCGTTCGTCTCGATGATGACTTTGTTCATGGGGCGCTCACTCAGGTTCGATGCCGGCCGCCTTGATCGACTTGGTCCACCACTCGGTCTCGCTCTTCACGTAGGCAGCAAACTCGTCGAGGCCGAGCGGCGAGATCTCCATGCGGCCCTGGGTCATCGCCTTGCCGGTCGCCGGGTCCTTCAGCGCCTCGGCAATGGCGTCGTACAGCGCCTTCTGGATCGGCTTGGGCGTCGCGGCCGGCGCGAACACGGCGAGCCAATAGACCAGGGAATAGCCCGGCACCGTCTCGGCGATAGCCGGCAGGTCGGGCGCGACCGAGGTTCGCTTGTGCCCGGTGGTGCCGAGCCCGCGCACGCGGCCGGCCTCGATCTGGCTCAGCGCCTGCGGCAGGTCGGGAAACATCACCTGTACCTGCCCCGATGCCACGTCGCCCAACGCCTGCGGGCTCGCCTTGTAGGGCACGCGTTCGATCTTGATGCCGGCCAGCTGGTTGAACATCTCGGCCGACAGGCGCTGCGAGGCGCTGGCTTCGGAATAGTTGAGTTTGCCCGGGTTCTTTTTAGCGTACTCGATCAGCTCGGCCACCGTCTTCGCCGGCACCTCGTTGTTGACCACCAGCGCGTTGACGCCGGTGACGCAGCGCATGATGGGCGCGAAATCCTTCTCGGGATCGTAGCTGAGCTTCTTGAACAGCGCGGGATTGGCGGCGTTGGTGGTGTTGGTGCCCATCAGCAGGGTGTAGCCGTCGGCCGGCGCCGTCGCGACCGCCGAGGCGCCGAGCTGGCCGCTGGCGCCGGGCTTGTCGTCGACGATGATCGGCTGCTTCAGGATTTCCTGCAGCTTGGCGCCCAGCCCGCGCGCCGTCAGGTCGGTCGCGCTGCCGGCGGCGAAGGGCACGACGATCTTGATCGGCTTGTCGGGAAAGCCCTGCGCGAAAGCCGCCCTCGAAAGACAAAGCGGCGCCGCCGACAGGGCGGCAACGCCCGCAAGCGCGGAACGGCGGTTCAATTTCACGAAAAGATCCTCCCATGGCCTCGTCGGCCAACCCGTTGTAGCGGGCCGGCGCGGCGAGGCAAAGGCGGGAGGCTAGATGAAGAGCTTTTCCGCTTTGCGGTCGGCGTACAGGCCGGCCACGAACTCGGCGTAGCCGTTGTAGAGCAGGGTGGGGATGCGGTTATCGCTGCCCAGCGGCTTTTCGGTCGCCTGGCTCCAGCGCGGGTGCGGCACCTCGGGGTTCACGTTGGCCCAGAAGCCGTATTCGCTGGCCTGCAGCTTCTCCCAGAACGATACCGGCCGCTTGTCGGTGAACTCGACGCTGACGATCGACTTCACGCTCTTGAAGCCGTACTTCCACGGCGCCACGAGTCGGAGCGGCGCGCCGTTCTGTTTGGCGATCGGCTTGCCGTAGAGGCCGGTGGCGATGAAGGCGAGGTCATGCATCGCCTCGTCGATCGTCAGGCCCTCGGTGTAGGGCCAGGGATAGAGCAGGTCGCGCTGCTCGTGCATCACCGACGGCTTGCTGAGCGTCTTCATGACGATGTACTTGGCGCTGCCCGTGGGCTTGCACAGCTCGACCAGCGAGCGCAGGGGAAAGCCGCTCCACGGCACGATCATCGACCACGTCTCGACGCAGCGATGGCGGTAGACGCGCTCCTCGAGCTGCACCTTGGCGAGAAGATCGTCGATGCCGATCTCGAACGGCTTGTCGACCATGCCGCCGACCTTGATCGTCCAGGGACGAACCTCGAGTTTCTGGGCGTCCCGCCAGATGCTCTTGTCGCCGCCGAATTCGTAGTAGTTGTTGTAGGTGGTGGCGCGGCGTTCCTCGGTCATGGGTGCGGGCACGCCGTATTTGTCGTTGCGCTTGGCCGGATAGAGCCCGGCCGACGGATCCTTGTCCTCGGCCGACGCGACCGTCGGCAGGGCAAGCGCCGCCGCGGCGAGCCCCATCGCGCTCACCAGCTCGCGGCGCCTGAGGTAGACGCCTTCCGGCGTTGCCCGGTTTTCGCCCAATTCCCAGCCCTGTCTGCGCTTGATCAGCATGCGTAAAAAACTCCTGTACGCCCGACACTTGGTGCAGCGACGCGGCGGGTGCAAATCAACCCTGCTCACCGCACCGTGACGTCGCCTTCGCCCATGGCCTGGGCGAGATCGCCGCGCCGGCCCATGACGACCAGGGCCTCGGCGACCAGGAACATCGGGCCGATGAAGGCCTGGAAGATGTTGTCGAGCAGCGCCGGGCGCCTGCCTTCGTAGTGATGTCCGAGGAATTGCAGCACCCAGCCGGCGACGAACAGGGCGATGAAGGCGATCCACACGGCCTGGGCCGAGCCCAGCGCGCCGGCCAGCGCTTCGGCGGCGTACCAGGCGACGGCCATCATCAGCGCCATGATGATGCCGACGCCGAGATCGAGCGCCATCCAGCCCAGCACGGCCAGGATCGCCACGGCCAGCGACATCGTCCATTGGCGCCCGCCGAGCTCGAAGGTCCACAGCGACAGCAGCAGCAGGAGCGAAAAGACGATGACCGGAATACCGACGAAGTGGGTCGCCTTGTTGCGCCAGTCGCGATGAACCGAGGCGTAGCTGCCGAGCTGGCGGCGAAACAGGTCATTGGCCATGGCGATCTCCGACCACGGGGGCGTCGTCCCGTGGAAGCGCTCCACGGATCCCTATGATCCAATCCTCGTAGCTGGCAAAGCTAGGCCTTGCTCTCGGTCACTTCCAGGATCTTGGGCCACATCTTGTCCTTCCAGCCGGCATTGCCGGTGACGGCCAGGATGACCTTGTTGTCCTGGGCGAGGATGAAGCGCGGCGTCGAATCGGGCCGGGCCATGCCCTCGTCGCTCGCCAGGAAGGCGGTGCGGACCCACTGGGAATCGGCAGGCCAATTCTCTTCCTTCAGCACCAGCGACTGATCGGCGGGATGCACGATGCGATAGTCGAGTTTCTTGCAGGCGTCGGATTTGACGAAGTCAGGCTCGGACTGGGCACGCCAGATCTTACAGCCACCTCAAAGTTCGTGGCCGACGAACACCAGCATCGGCTTGCCCGACTGGGCTTGCGCGACGCGGGCCAATGACGGTGCGGACGCCAGCGCCAGGCCGGCCGCCATCACAGACCTTCTCTTGAGCATGCGATCTATCTCCCGCGGAACCATTCCACGGGACGACTATGCGCGAGGCGAGGGCCCGCGAGAAGCCGCACGGACGCGGCTTCACCGTCTTGTGACCGGCCCTTTCACGTCGGCAGGCGTCAGGCCGCCGCGCGCTTCTTGGTCTCCTCGACGATGCGCTCGGCGGTCCGTCCGGCCAGTTCCTGCAAATGGTCGAACTCGGTGCGGAAGGTGCCGACGCCCTGGGTCACCGAGCGGATCTCGACGATCATGTCGGCGATCTCTGCCTCCGGCATCAGCGCCGAAACCTCGTCCCAGCCGTTCCAGCCGTCGCGCGCGTCGTAGCCCAGCAGCTGGCCGCGGCGACCCGAGATCAGCCGCTGGATGCGCGGCGTCGATTCGCTGGGCGCCGCCACCGTCACCTTGAGGATCGGCTCGAGCAGCACCGGCCGGCACTTGGGCATCGCCTCGCTCATGGCGATGCGCGCCGCCATCTTGAACGACATCTCCGAGCTGTCGACGGTGTGGTACTGACCGTCGAACAGCGTGACTTCGAGATCGACCACCGGCTGGCCGAGCGGGCCTTCCTTGGTGTACTCGATCAGGCCCTCCTCGACCGCGGGGATGAAGTTGCGCGGCACGACGCCGCCCACGATCTTGTCGACGAAGCGGAAGCCCGAGCCGCGCGGCAGCGGCTTGATCTCGACCTTGATGTCGGCGAACTGGCCATGGCCGCCGGTCTGGCGCTTGTAGCGTGCGTGCTGCTGGGCGCCGCCCTGGATGGTCTCGCGATAGGCGACGCGCGGGGTCTCCGTCTCGACCGCGACGTTGTAGCGGCCGGCCAGCTTGTCGATTGCGACCTTGAGATGCATCTCGCCCTGGCCCCTGATCAGCAGCTCATGGGTCTCGCCGCGCGCCTCGAAGGAGAGCGACGGGTCCTCCTCGACGATCTTGTGCAGGGCGCCCGAGAGCTTGACCTCGTCGTTGCGGTTCTTGGCGCGGAGCGACAGGCCGAACACCGGCGGATCGGCGGCCGGGAAGTCGGCGGTGGGCGCGATGCCGCGGGCGGCGAGCGACTGGCCGGCCGACAGCACGTCGACCTTGGCCAGCGCCACGATTTCGCCCGTCTTGGCCTCGGCGATCTTGTCGAGGCGCTGGCCGAACGGCCGCAGCAGGGTGCCGACGCGATGGCCGCCGACGCTCTGGCCTTCGACGAGCGTGCCCGACCAGACGCGGCAGAGCGACAGCTTGCCGGCGTGGCTCTGGTGCAGGACCTTGAAGCACTCGGCCATGGCCGCGCCGTTGGACGGCAGCGCCCGCCGCTTGGCGGTCTCGGCGACGAACGGCGTGTCGTGGCGCAGCGCCTTCAGCAGGCGGCGCACGCCGTTCTCGCGGTCGCCGGCGCCCAGCAGCACCGGCACGATCTGGTCGGCGCCGAACTCGGCGTGCAGGTCGCGGTAGATCAGCGACTTCTCCGGCGCGATGTCCTCGATCAGTTGCTCGAGCAGGGTGTCGTCGAACTCCGAGAGCGTCTCGAGCATCTCGCGGCGCGCTTCGGCCTCGCGCGGCAGGATCTCGGCCGGCATCTCGATCAGATCGGACGCGCCGCTCGGCTTGTAGCGATAGGCGCGCTCGCTCACCAGGTCGACATAGCCCACGGTCTCCTCGCCGCCGTCGCTGGTCGGACGGCGAATCGGCACCTGGCGCAGCACCAGCTTGCGCGCCGACACGTCCTGCAGCGCCGACAGCATGTCGCGCACGCGGACTTCGGCTGAGTCGATCTTGTTGACGAACAGAATGTGCGGGATGTGGTGGTCCTCGATGTATTTCAAGAGCGGCGTCAGCGCCACCACCCGTTCGGGCGAGGGTTCGCAGACGAGCACGGCGGCATCGCACACGGCGAGGGCGGCGTAGGCATCGTGCTGGAACTCGATCGAGCCCGGGACGTCTAAAAAGCTCCATTGATCGCCGAGGTAATCGACCGAGGCGACGTTGATCTCGGTCCCCATGCCGCGCTTGCGCGCTTCAGGGGCGCCGTCGCCGATGGAGGTGCCTGCGCGCGTGGAACCGCGCCGGCCGATGGCCCCCGTGGCATAGAGAATGCTCTCGAGCAGGCTGGTCTTGCCCGAAAGATACGGCCCGCACAGCGCCACCACGCGATGCGCGCCGCTGCCTGGTCTGCCTCCGGTGATCGGCTCGGATTTGATATCGTTCATGACAACGTCCTCCCTTCCGCGCGTGCGTAGCGCCTGAAAGCTCCGGACGGTGGTCGCTACGGATCTCGGCCGGAGCGAAGCCTTGTCGTCGAAATCGTTTCACCCCGGCCGGGGGGAGTCAATCCACAGGCAGGGGAAGAATGTTGCCGGCCCCCTAAAGACGTGGTGGCGAGGGCTCCTGAGCCCCTCGCGTCGTCGCTGGCAGCAAAATTTTTTAGGAAATTTCAGGCAATCCTCATATGTAAGTATATCTTTACTTAATTTCCAAGTATCACTTGAAAACGCCATTATTTTGTGGTCTTGTCCTACGCAGAACTCACACACCTGCGAGGTTCGGCACCATGTTCAATTTTGTTCCGCGTCTCGGGTTCAATGTTCAGCCCGAGGCCCTGCCAGGATTTCAGGTCGGTGACCCGACCGCGGCAAGCACCGACATCAATAGGTCCAGGGGCGGCGCGGATAGCGCAAACCCGACAGCCTATATCTTCAATCCCTACACGTTTAGTTTGGGCGTTGCCACGCCTCCTCTTGCTCCTCCGTCCCCCGTATCGACAGACGACTATTGTCGGGAGGTAGTTGCGAATTGCAGGAGACAGTGCGCGGCGCGCTATGAGACTTTAGGTGGGGGTCTAGGTTTCCCATGGATGCGCAAATGCATACGGGATTGTGTGGCGCCAAGTGGCTGTAGCTATTGATGGGGTCGATCATTGGAAAAGACGCTCGCGTTGCAAATCATGGACTCTATTCAGGCGGCAGAGACACAGGTGAACACTTTAGAGTCCCTGCTAGAAAAAATAGTCGACAATGACGAAAGGCAAGCATTTCGCAGGCACTTGGCCGACGTCATGATTGGCTACATTGACATCCAGATGGCGATCGTTCGCCAATACCCCGATCTCGATCCCGATCGGAAACCGGCCGACGAAGATGTTGAACGAACAATCAAGCGTTGACTTATTGCCCGCTCGGCCGTTTCACAGGAGCGATCAGGAAAGCGCGCCGCAGGCCCGCTGAATGCGGCGACCAGCCTCTTCCAGCAGATCCGGGAGATCTGCAGTCATCGGAGTACCGCAAGTGCTATAGGGAATGCGTGGGCAGTCTGGGATGACCAAAGAAACCGCCGTTGAGCTACAGCGGCTATGTTTGCACGCGATAGAAGTTCTCTCCGCGTCGCTTCTGATCGCTCAGAAGTCGTTATCTGGTGACGAATATGAAGCAAGGAGGAGAGCAATAGGATCGATCATTGGCAGGATCCAGATTGATCTGCTTGATCCTCTATACGTGCACTATCCCGAACTGGACGACCTGACGGGCTCTAAAACAAAAGAATGACAGGATAGTTTCGGAGCGCGCTTGAGCACCTTAACTGTAATCGTCCAAGTTGCTGGCGCTCCCTCGGGCAAGGCTTTTCTAGACCAGACCTCAACGGTATTTGGGTCCGGGCTTTGATCAAACAGTTCTACGACAGCGCGCCGCAGGCCCGCTGAATACGGCGACCAGCCTCTTCCAGCAGATCCGTCGCGGTCGCATAGGAGATGCGGAAGGCCGGGCCCTGGCCGAACGCCGAGCCCTGCACGACCGACAGGCCCTCCGACTCGAGCAGGTAGTTCACGAAGTCGGTGTCGTTGGCGATTGTCTTGCCGTCTGGCGTCTTCTTGCCGATCGCGCCGTCGCACGACGGGTAAACGTAGAAGGCGCCCTCCGGCCGCGGGCATTTTAGCCCCTTGGCCTGGTTCAGCATCGACACGATGAGGTCGCGGCGCTGCTTGAAGATGGCGACGTTCTTGGGAATGAAGTCGGTCGGGCCGTTCAGGGCGGCGACCGACGCCGCCTGGCTGATCGAGCTGGCGTTCGACGTGCTCTGTGACTGCACGGTGATCATGGCGTCTATAAGCTTCTGCGGACCGGCCGCGTAGCCGATGCGCCAGCCCGTCATGTTGTAGGCCTTCGACACGCCGTTCATGGTGAGCGTGCGGTCGTAGAGCTTGGGTTCGACCTCGGCCGGCGTCGTGAACACGAAATCGTCGTAGACGAGTTTTTCGTACATGTCGTCGGTCAGCACATGGACCTGGGGATGGCGCAGCAGCACGTCGCAGATCGCCCGCAGATCTGCGCGGGTGTAGGCCGCGCCCGTCGGATTGCTGGGTGAATTCAGGATCAGCCACTTGGTCTTGGGCGTGATGGCGCGCTCGAGCGCCTCAGGCTTGAGCTTGAAGCCCGTCGACTCCGGGCAGTCGACGATGACCGGCGTGCCGTCGGCGACCAGCACCATCTCCGGGTACGACACCCAGTAGGGCGCCGGGATGATCACCTCGTCGCCCGGGTTCAGGGTGGCGAGCATGGCGTTGAAGATGATCTGCTTGCCGCCCGAGGTGACCACGGTCTGCGACGGCTTATAGTCGAGGCCATGGTCGCGCTTCATCTTGGCGCAGATCGCCTGGCGCAGCGCCGGCGTGCCGGGCACCGCGGTGTAGCGCGTGTCGTTGTCGCGGATGGCCTTGATGCCCGCTTCCTTGATGTGGTCGGGCGTCGGGAAGTCGGGTTCGCCGGCGGCCAGGCCGATCACGTCTTTGCCAGCCGCTTTCATCTCCAGGAACTTGCCTTGGGCGGCATTGGTCGGAGAGGGCTTGATGCGGCTGAGACGGTCGGCAATGAAAGCCATAACGCGATACTTCCTTTCAGGCCTCGACAAGGCGCGCGAAAGTACTGGTGGGCCGCTGTTTCCGCAAGGCGACGCGCTGCTATTTCTCGTAGGTTCGTGCCGTACGCACGCTAATCCCTGCGCCGGCCAAGCACCTACGCAATGCGAACATCTGCGATGCGGACGATAGCCGAATCTTCCGCTATAGTCGCAACAGGAGTGCGACCATGAAGGTCATGACCATTGCGGAAGCCCAGGCCGCCTTCGACAAGGTACTGGAGAGTCTGGTTGACGACAGCATCGTGCTCAAGAGTGGCGAGCGTGACGTCGCGGCGGTGATCTCGATCGAGGACTACGACAAGCTCCGCCGCCTCAAGGTTGAGGAATTTCTGGCGTTGTGTGAGCGGGTCGGCCGTCAAGCCGAGGCGCGTGGACTGACGGAAGAGAAGCTCGCCGAGCTTCTGCGTGATGACACCTGAGCTAAGGGTCGTCATCGACACCAATGTCCTCATAAGCCAGCTTCTCCTGCCACAGTCGAAGCCGTCCGAAGCGGTAAGAGCAGCATTGCGACTCGGCAAACTGCTCACTTCCACGGACCATCTGCGAGAGCTTTTCGGCGTTGCCATGCGCTCGAAGTTTGACGCCTATGTCCCGGCCGACAATCGTCTCGAGGAGCTCCGGCGGCTGGCTGGATTGGCGGAGCCGGTGCGCATCGTCCGAAGAATTCGGCTGTGCCGTGACCCGAAGGACGACATGCTCCTCGAAATTGCGGCAAATGGCAGAGCTTCGCATCTCGTCACGGGCGACGCCGATCTATTGCAACTTGACCCATTCGAGGATGTACGAATCGTGACGCCATCGGCGTTCTTGCTGTTGATCCGCTGAGAGCGCCAGTCAATCAACCACCCGCACCGCCGCCTCGACGCTCATCTTGGCGTCGCCAAAACCCACCCGTCGGCCGCTCACCGGCGCGGCGTCGCGATAGTCGAGCCCGACCGCCACCCGAAGACTGTCGCCGCGCGGGCTGATGTCGTTGGCCGGATCGAAGCCCACCCATTCCAGCCCGGGCACCCAGGCTTCCGCCCAGGAGTGGCTGGTCCGGCCGACATGCAGCTCGGGATCGTCGTTGCGCAGATAGCCGCTGACATAGCGCGCCGGCACGCCGAGCCGGCGGCAGCAGGCGATGAAGACGTGCGTGTGGTCCTGCGCCACGCCGGCGCCTTGCGCCAGCGCCTCGGCCGCCGTCGTCTCCACCGTGGAAACTCCGGTCTTGTAGGCGACGCGCTGGCCGACGCGCTTCATGACCTCGTGCAGGACGGCGACGCGTTCGGTCGGCTCGGCGGCCCTTTTGGCCAGTCCCTCGATCAGCGGGTCGAAGCCCGCATCGTGGCGGGCAAGGCCGGTGTTGCGCAGCCAGAACGGCGCGGGAAGCGTCGGCGTCTCGGCGTAGCGCAGCCACTGGTCGGCGCCGCTGTACTCGTAGATGCCGTGCACCACGATCTCGACATGGTCGTGCTGCTGGGCCACCGAGAAGGTCGTGACCTGGTTGCCGTGGCCGTCGAGCCAGTCGGAGCGCTTGCCCGGCCCGTCGATGCGCCAGGAGACGATGCGCTGGGCGGCCGCGGGCTTGGGCGTGAGCCGCACGTCGTGGATCGAATGGCCGGACGGCTGGTCGAAGGTGAAGCGCGTGACGTGGTGGACGGACAGGCGCATGGCGGCTCAATCGAGCAGGAACTGGCGGCCGATTTCGTCGGACAGGGTGGCGATGTCGGTGCGCACCTCGCCTAGAAACTTGTTCAGCCCCATCTCGAAAACCTGGTCGATGCGCGCATAGCGCAGCCGGGCGTGCAGCTCGCCGGCGACGCGATCGGCCTCGCCGCGCGTGCCGTAGGCGTCGGCCAGCTCGCCCATGCTGAGATCGACCATCCACAGGCAATGATGCACCGAGCGCGGCACGTCGCGGCGCAGCATCATCAGCTCGGCGACCTTCATGGGATCGAGCGCGCTGCGGTAGATGCGCCGGTAGGTGCGGACCGCGCCGATGCAGGCCAGCACCTCCGACCAGGCGAAGTAATCGAGCCCATCGGCGTTGGGGTCGCCGTCGGGACGCAGGATATGGAATTTGACGTCGAGGATGCGGGCGGTGTTGTCGGCGCGCTCGAGGAAGGCGCCGAGCTGCAGGAAATTATAGGCCTCGTCGCGCAGCAAGGTGACTTGCGCGGCGCCGAAGATCATCACCGCCTGCTTCTTCACCGATTCGATCAGCGCGCCGCGGTCCAAAAGGGCGCGATTGCCGCGCAGGCGGCCGTTGAGCTCGAGCCACAGCCCGTTCAGGCTTTCCCAGACATCGACGGTGATGTTGTTGCGCTCCTCGCGGGCGTTGCGCCGGGCGGCGCCGATCGAGCTGACGATCGAGGAAGGGTTGTTCTCATCGAGCACCAGGAAGTCGATCAGGCTGGCCAGCCGTCCGCGCGACTGCTGCTGGGTCTGGCGGAACTCGTCCTCCATGCCGAAGATCACCGCCACGCCGGCCGCTTCCTCGCCGCGCGACTGCAGCGCCATGCGCTGCGTGGCTTCGATCAGCCGCGCCGTCGACTTGGCGCGCTGCAGGTAGCGGCCCATCCAGTAGAGGTTCTTGGCGGTGCTGCTCAGCATGGGCGGGGGGCGCGCCACTCCAGTGGCGCGATCTTTTGTGTGCCTTGCGAATGACGCGCCACTGGAGTAGCGCGCCCCCAGCCATGAGATTCGAGTACGAACACGCGCTAGCCGCCCGGGTTCGGCGCCAGCACCCAGGTGTCCTTGGTGCCGCCGCCCTGGCTCGAATTGACCACCAGCGAGCCTTCCTTCAGCGCCACCCGCGTCAGCCCGCCGGGAATGATGGTGATCTTGCGGCCCGATAGCACGAACGGCCTGAGGTCGACATGGCGCGGCGCCACGCCCTGGCCGACGAAGGTCGGGCAGGTCGACAGCGCCAGGGTCGGCTGGGCCACGTAATTGTCCGGCCGTGCCTTCACGAGGCTGGTGAATTCCTCGATCTCGGCCTTGCTCGCGGTCGGCCCGACCAGCATGCCCTTGCCGCCCGAACCGTGCACTTCCTTGACGACCAGCTCGCCCAGCCGCTCGAGCACGTACTTGAAGTCGTCGTCGCGATCGCAGCGCCAGGTCGGCACGTTGGCCAGCACCGGCTCCTCGCCGAGATAGAAGCGGATCATCTCCGGCACGTAGGTGTAGGTCGACTTGTCGTCGGCCACGCCGTTGCCCAGCGCGTTCACGATGTTGACGCGGCCGCAGCGCAGCGCGCCCAAAAGGCCGGCGACGCCGAGAAAGGAATCCGGCCGCATCGCCAGCGGATCGAGGAAGCCGTCGTCGACCCGGCGGTAGATCACGTCGACCCGCTGCGGCCCGCGCGGCGTGCGCATGTAGACGCGGCCCTCGTCGACGAACAGGTCCGAGCCCTCGACCAGCTCGATGCCCATCTCGTCGGCCAGGAAGGCGTGCTCGAAATAGGCGCTGTTGAAATGGCCGGGCGTCAGCAGCACGACGTTGGGCTCGGCGTCGTCGCTGAACGACACCGAACGCAAGGTCGCCAAAAGCTCTTCGGAATAGTCGGCGACCGGCAGCACGCGCATGGCCGAGAACAGCTCGGGCGCCAGCCGCATCATGACCTCGCGGTTCTCCAGCACGTAGGACACGCCCGACGGGGTGCGCACGTTGTCTTCCAGGACATAAAAGTCCTTCTCGCCGACGCGCACCAGGTCGATGCCGGCGATATGCGCATGCACGCCGCCCGGCAGTTCCAGCCCCTGCGCCATGGCGACGAACTCGGCGTTCATCAGCACCTGCTGCTCGGGGATCACGCCGGCACGGCAGATCTCGCGCTCGCCGTAGGCGTCGGCGAGGAAGGCGTTCAGCGCGCGCACGCGCTGCGTCAGGCCCTTGTGCAGGAACTCCCATTCGTCCCAGGCGATGACCCGCGGGATGATGTCGAACGGGATCGTCGTCTCGCTGCCGTCGACCGAGCCATAGGCACCGAAGGTTATGCCGTGGCGGCGATAGAAGACATCGACCTCGTGGCGCGTCGCCGCGACCTTCTCCGGCGAGGTCCGTGCCAGCCAGTCGGCCACGCCGCGATAGGGCGCACGGACGGAGTCCGTCGCCGAATTCATCTCGTCAAATGCCTTGGTCGCCATCCGGCATTTCACCCCCTGGCGAATCACCATATAAGCAATCGACGGGCCAACAAAGTGGCCCCGGACTTTGCGGCGGAGGAACCGCGTGAAGCAGGTGCTGATCGACCGTTACGGAACGCCGTGGGACGTCGCGCGCTGCGCCGATGTGGCCGACGTCGGCGACCCGGCTGCCGACGAGGTCGTGTTCGACGTGCTGGCCTTTCCCATCAACCCGGCCGACATGTGGTTCTGCAAGGGAAGCTACCGGCTGAAGCCGCCGCTGCCCGCCACGCCGGGCGCCGAATGCGTCGGCCGGGTCGCGGCCGTCGGCGCGGCGGTGAAGCACGTCAAGACGGGCGACCTCGTCATCAACCTGCAACGGGAGAACTGGGCGCAACGCCGCAAGGTCAAGGGCGACGATGCGATCCCGCTGCCCGCCGGCATCGATCTCAAGCAGGCGGCGATGGTCCGCATCAATCCGCCGACCGCGCTGCTCATGCTGTCGGACTTCGTCGACCTCAAGCCGGGCGACTGGGTGATCCAGAACGTCGCCAACTCGGCCGTCGGGCGTCTGCTGATCGTGCTGGCCCGGCAACGCGGCCTGCGCACGGTCAACGTGGTGCGGCGGGCTCCACTGGCGGACGAGCTGAAGGCGCTCGGCGCCGATGTCGTGGTCGTTGACGGCGACGACCTCGGCCAGAGGGTCGCCAAGTCGACCGCCGATGCAGCGATCCGGCTCGGCGTCGAGGCGATCGGCGGCTCGGCGACCGGGCGGCTCGCCGATTGCATCGCCACCGACGGCACCCTGGTCCATTATGGCTCGATGAGCGGCGAGGATCCCACGGTCGGCCGCAGCAATTTCATCTACCGCGGCGTCAGGCTGACCGGCTTCATGCTGGGCCGCTTTCTGGGCCGACGCAGCCCCGAGAAGATCCGCGAGATCTATGCCGAGCTTGCCGGGCAGGTGATGGCAGGCAAGCTGTCGGCGCCGGTCGACACGGTCTATCCGATCGACAAGATCAAGGAGGCGCTGGCGCATGCCGACAAGGGTGGGCGCAGCGGCAAGATCCTGGTGAGCCCCAACGGGGCGATTTGAACGAGGGAGGAAGAGAAATGAGTTCCGACGTCGCGGCAATCGAGCAGGTGCTAAAAGTTTATTTCGACGGTCTCTACGAAGGCGACACCAAGAAGCTCGGCGAGGCGTTCCATCCGGCGGCGCATCTCTACAGCGCCGGCGGCGACGGCAAGGCCGCCGACTGGCCGCGCACCGACTGGTTCAAGATGGTGGACGGCCGGCCGTCGGCCAAGGCCAAGGGCAGCGCGCGCGCCGATCGCATCGTGTCGATCGACTTCTCCGGCCCGGCGACCGCCTTCGCCAAGGTCGAATGCCAGCTCCCGCCGCGCTACTTCACCGACTACCTGACCCTGCTGAAAGTGGACGGCCGCTGGCAGATCATTGCCAAGGCGTTCCACACGGTGACGAAGGAAGGCTGATGCTAATCCTTCGCGTCGGCCGCGACCTGGACCTTGATCATCTTGTCGGCAGGCGCCGCGACCGCGCCCGAGCCGGCGGCGCCGCGCTTGATCTTGTCGACGAACTCCATGCCCGACACGACCTTGCCCCACACCGTGTACTGGCCGTCGAGGAAGTTCGAATCCTTGAAGACGATGAAGAACTGGCTGCGCGCGCTGTTGGGGTCGCTGGTGCGCGCCATCGAAACGGAACCGCGCACGTGCGGCTCCTTGGAGAACTCGGCCTTGAGCGGCTCGCCCATGCCGCCAGAGCCGGTACCGTCGGGATCGCCGGTCTGGGCCATGAAGCCCTCGATGACGCGATGGAAGACGACACCGTCATATTTGCCTTCGCGCGCCAGCTTCTTGATCTGCTTGACGTGGTTGGGCGCCAGGTCGGGACGCATCTCGATCACGACGCGACCGTCCTTGAGATCGATATAGAGGGTGTTTTCCTTGTCCATGGCGGCTGTCGCTCCTGTAAACATGAGTGAGATGGCGACGAACAAAGGCGTCAGTGCAAGACGCATCACGGAATCCTCTCTCTTCACCAGGCCGGGCGCGACCATACTGGCCGAGGCAGGAAAGACAAGCGCTCACCTCAGGCTGTGGGTCCGGCAGGGCCGATAAGCTATTGAAGCGCCGCAGGCTGTGCATTGTTTGCCATGGAGTTTGCGCGGCACCGGCGGCTAAGGTGTGTGCGCGATTGGGCCGATCGGAGGGGTTGCCGGTCCGGCTGCGATAGTGGGAAGTCATTCTTTAACGGATTGTTCGATGACCGCCGTGAGCGGCGAGGAACGGGTCGATGACCCGCCATCCCCGGTGAATTCCGAGCTCGAACGGACCGATGCCATCGCCGGCGATGGCCGTCGCCAAGCGCGCGCGCCCGGCGAGATCTTTCCCCTGCGCGACGACCCCACGCGCGCGCGCCAGATGCAGGAGACATGGCACAGCTTCGGCGGGGAGATGGCCGACGCGGTGCGGACCGCGCTCGACGCCAGCCGCTCGCCGCCGGAGATCGCCTATGCGATCGGCGAGATCGTCCACAACTATTTCCGCACGCGCGGCGTGATCCTGACCAGCTACGAGCTGCGCCGCCTGGTCGCCGAGCTTCTAGCCGTTCCGCGACCCGCCGAGGCGCTGGTCGCCTTCACCGGCATGCCGGCGGCCGGCGAGACGGCCTGGACGGGAGACGAACCCGGCATGCCGGGTCCCGCCTTACCGGACGCCGTGTTCGAAGGCCCGCCCTCGCGGCTGGTCGACAGGGCGCCCCGGGACAGCCCAGGTCCGATCGACCGGCTATGGGCCGACCGGTCGATCGACGCGCTGTTCGTCAACGGACCCGGCGCGCTCCACGTCGAGCGCAACGGGGTGCTCGAAGCCTCGGCCGAGCGGTTCCGCGACCACGCGCATCTGCGGGAATTCATCCGCCGTCTGGTGCCTCATCCGTCGTCGCCGGCCGTCCCCTTTCGCCTGCGCGACGGCGGCGAAGGCCTGGTGATCTTTCCGCCGGCGGCGCCCGACGGGCCGGTGCTGGTCCTGCGCCGTGGCGCGGCAGGCGAGGCGACCTTCGAACGCCTGATCGCGTCGGCGATCCTCGATCGAGCGATGGCCGACCTGCTGCGCATCGCCGCGCGCTGTCGGCTGAACATGCTCGTGGTCGGCCCGGCGAGGTCGGGCAAGACCGCCCTGCTGGCCGCTCTGGCGCGCGACCTTGGCGAGGTGCGGGTCGTGACGCTGGCGCGTCATCGCGCATTTCACTGGCCCTCGCCCTCGAAGGTCGAGCTGATCGTGCCGGCGGACTCAGCCTTTGCAACGCTCCTGGCGGCGGCGGCGCAGCTCGCACCGCACCTCTTGGTGGTCGACCCGGTGCGGCCGGACGACGGCGCCGCGCTGGGTGAACTCCTCTCGCGCGGCGGCCGCGGCATCGTCGCCGCTCTCGAGCCATCGTCGATGGCAGGCCTGCCGCGACGAGCGATCGATCTCGTCGTCCGCCTTGATCGACTGCGCGATGGCTTGTGCGGCGTGGTCGCCATGGAAGACGAAACCGGCGCGCCGATCTTCCTTCATCAGGCCGGCCGGTTGGGTCGCGGAACGGCCGCGCCGTCTTTTGTCGGGCTCGTGCACAAGGCGGGTTATGGCGAGGCGCTCGCAAGCGTGCTCGGCCGATAACTGCGACCGGCCGCCACATACCGACCAGGGCCGAAAACCCGTTACCTGCCAGACCTATATCTGGTACTAACCGCTTTGAAATGCGGGGGATTTTGCGAGCCGGAACCCTCACCGGGACGGCGCGCTGAAGGGACGTTTCATGATCGGCAAGCGCGGTTTGGGCATTGTTGGCGTTCTGTTGGCGGTCGCCGGGCTTGGCGCCGCAAGCGGCGCCCAGGCGCAGCCGATCGTCGGCGTACCACACGATTGGCAGGTCGGATTTCCGGCCTCCTACACGCCGCTGATGGACAGGGTCGAATCGCTGAACGATCTGCTGCTGGTCATCATCTCGTTGATTTGCGCGTTCGTGCTGGCGCTCCTGCTCTACGCGATGTGGCGCTTCCATGCCTCGCGCAACCCGGTGCCGACGACGACCACCCACAACACCGTGGTCGAGATCGCCTGGACGGTGATCCCCATCCTGATCCTGGTGATCATCGCCATCCCGTCCTTCCGCCTGCTCTATTACGGCGACAAGGCAGCCGATGCGGCTTTCACGGTCAAGGTCACCGGCCATCAGTGGTACTGGAGCTACGAGTATCCCGACCAGGGCAACTTCTCGGTCGACAGCCGGATCCTGGCCGAGGCCGATCGGGTCAAGCAGAAGCCCAACGTGCCGCGCCTCCTGGCGGTCGATGAGGAGATGGTGATCCCCAAGGGCACCACCATCCGCATCATCGGCACCGCCGCCGATTCCATGCATGGCTGGACCGTGTGGGGCTTCGGCATCAAGAAGACCGTCATCCCGGGTCGCCTCAACGAGGGCTGGATCAACGTCCGCAACGAGGGCTACTACTTCGGCCAGTGCTCGCAGATCTGCGGCAACAACCACGCCTATATGCCGATCGCGGTCCGCGTCGTTTCCCAGGATGAATTCAACAAGTGGGTAGAGCAGAAGAAGAAGGCGGCGGGCCTGTTGCCCCAAATGGAGCACAAGACCGACGTCGCTTCCGCCCACCCGTCTGCCAACCGCTAAGCGCATCGCCGCAGGAGAGACTCAAATGGCCACCGCGCACGGCGCCGCTCACGACCACAGTCACGACCACGACCACCATACCCCGACCGGCTGGCGTCGGTTCGTCTACAGCACGAACCACAAGGACATCGGCACGATGTACCTGGTGCTCGCGATCTTCGCCGCCCTGATCGGCGCCACCTTCTCGGTGATCATGCGGCTCGAGCTGCTGCAGCCCGGCGTGCAGTACTTCAACGG
>Ga0070698_100002895_pt1 | contig 18893 bp, 17 predicted proteins | sample KBSK1502metaG_FD_65477 | JGI IMG/M metagenome (GOLD analysis project Ga0070698, IMG submission 65477) | Corn, switchgrass and miscanthus rhizosphere microbial communities from Kellogg Biological Station, Michigan, USA - KBS K1-50-2 metaG | ecosystem: Host-associated > Plants > Roots >...
GGTGAGAAAATTTCAAACGCCGAGGCTAACCGTCGCGCCAATAGAAAGACTTTAAGGATTTGCGCTATCAATAACCGTTGGAGTTTGGATGGCAGCCGTGGAGGGAATGGAACGCATTACATCAATCATTCGTGCGAGCCAAATGCCTTTATGCAGATTCTCTACCGGCACATACTCTTCATTGCTTTGCGCGACATTCAGCCGGGCGAGGAGATTACGATCGACTACGAGACAACGCTCCACTCAAACAAGAAAAGATGCACGTGTCGCGCACCTTCCTGCAGGGGCACCATCAACAAGATCAAATAGATAGATCAGTTCGATTTCCAGCTCTCATAGTCGCGGCAGGGTAAAACTGAATCTCGAGCCTCGCCCTTCTTCCGACTCAAGCTCAACTGAGCCACCGTGCTGCTCCACTACCTGGCGCACAAACGACAACCCCAAACCAGTTGACTCCTCGTCTTTTTCCTGACCTTCGCGCACGACCCGATAAAATTTATCCCAGACGCGATCTCTCGATTCAGAAGGAATGCCAAAGCCACGATCTTCGACGCAAACACGCACAGTTTCAGCCTCCAAAGCAGTTGAGACGGTAACCGTTGTGCGTTCAGGACTGTACTTGATGGCGTTGTTGACAAGGTTCCTCACGGCCTGCGTAATCAGGCTCTTGTCAGCTGCGACAGGCGGCAACCGGTGAGCAGGTTGTTCGACCAGGCGGATGCGCTTTTTCTTCGCGGCAGGTTGCATCGTTGCGATAATGTCGCGGACGACCTCGTCCAGGCGAAGGGGAATCTTCAGGACTTCTTGTTTATCTTTTCGCTGCAATTGGGTAACAGCGAGAAAGGTATTAATCATTCGCGAAAGTCGCTGCGACTCGTTGGCGATAATTGTTACGAATTCTCTCGCCTGCTCTGGGATGCTTTCATCTGCTGTCAACAACTCCGCGAAACCGTTGATGCTGGTAAGAGGCGTGCGCAGTTCATGCGACATTAGAGAAATCATGTCACTCTTCAACCGCTCATACTCTTTTATGCGAGTAAGGTCTCGCACGTGAATGCCCACGCCGATTGGGTCACTGGAACTACTGCCGACCTTTCCATCTTCGCGCAGTAGCGAAATCTTAAGACCAAAAGTCTGATTTGTATCTGCAAAGTTTAGCTCGCCTTCATAGTCGATACCCGTTTGCAGAACTCGTCTCACTGCGATTGCCGGCTCATCAAAGATATCGGTGCGAAATTTATCGAGTAGTCCAAAAAGATCCAGCTCCTTTGTTTGTTCTGTCGTTAGTGACGCGAAGCCTAGTAACGCTTCATTCGCCTGGGCGATGGTCCCATCGAGATAAGCTATCGCCACTCCGTCGCTGACGCCTGAAAGAGCGCTTGCCTCGCAGCGTTGCTCCGTCAACAAACCCTGCAGCACACGGAGAGCGTCAAGCTTTTTTTGGCCGGAGGCTTTGGATAGGTATACAAACGAGGTATTGCGGGGAAGATTTTCGCAAAGACTGCCGCGCTGAAGATTTCGCGCGAATTGTGAACCAACCGCCTGGAGCAACGCCCTGTCGTCGTCGCAAAACTCCGAGTTGAGTCTCAGTAGGAGAGCCCCTACAACTTCTTTCTCATGGCACAGAGGAACTGCAATTGTAGTATTGCCGTCTACTATCTGCGTGATTATTTCGCCACTCGCTACTGCACGTTCACACAGTTTGATGCCTTCGCGCCAGAGAGCGTTTCGGCTGCTCTCTGTCTGCGTAATGTTTGTTCCTTTCAGTCGAGCCACCGTCTGAAAAAATTCAAAGTCTTGACACTGAAAGACAATTGCTTCGTTAAGCGGGAGCACGGTATTCAGGAGTTTTAGCCCGCTCATGAGCCTCGAGCTTTCTTCACCCGATCCGTCGAACTGAACTCTACTGGCGGAACTAAACAGAGCGCGGGCTAATTGCTGGTCGATACGCCACAGGCGATTCACCTGGACAAGAAAGATAGACGCACCGCCTGCCAAAATGAGTGGGAGTAAGAGCAAATCGATCGAAAAGAATCGTAAGGCAATCAGCCCTGCAACTCCCACGCAGACAAGGCCCCCGACGAGAAATGGAGAGCTGCGACGTCCGCCAAAGCGTTGAATAGCCATTCCGTTCGCAAGGCTGAAAGCCATTACCAGCGAGACTGCGACCCAAATATGCAGTTCCAGCAAGCCGGCCGCTCGATTCTCAGGGCGAACGAAAAATAGTAAGAGCGTTGTTGGAATGAGCCCAATTCGCCAGCACCCAATGGACACCATGCCCGCAAGAAGAGCTAGTCCGAGGGCACATATTTCTGAACTTACTGACTTGGATTTAATCAAGATTGGATTGAACCGGGCGGTGGGGCTTTACGCCTGAGACTGTCGGAATCTGGGCTTCATCTGGGATGGAAGCCACGGGCTGATTATACACAGATAGGCATTGTTAAATCTACTTAAAACTCGCTTTTGGCGCGCTAGATACTTCTCAAGGCGTCGACGAGGTGTGATTCCTCATCAATGAAGACGGTTCGCAGATCAATTAGGACCTTACCCTCGGCAATACGAGCGATGACTGGGGAGGAGGAAGATCGTAGTCGGGTCTCAATTTCCAGGGCCGAGAGAGTTTCGTGTGTCAGCGCAATTAAGCACGTAGGCGGCGCTGTAGTAGGGCCCGCTCCACCGCCAATGGCAGATTCACCGGCAAGGAGGGTTGCGTGAAGTGCCCCATTATTCTGAGATAATCGATTGATAATTAGCTTCGCGCGACTTTCAATCTCACCTTGAGTCATGGATAGCATGTTCAGCACGGGTATTTCGAACAGGCCGGCGGATCTCTGATGTGCCTCAAGTGTCGCTTCGAGGGCGGCTAGGCGCAATTTGTCACTTCGCAAGGCGCGATAAAGGGGATGTTTACGAAGCCGCTCTACTATTTGCCGCTTTCCAACTATCAATCCGGCCTGGGCTGAACCCAATAATTTATCGCCGCTAAAAGAGATTACATCTGCCCCTTCGGTTACAAGGTTGCGGACCACAGGCTCATCCGCTAAACCATACTGACCGAGATCCTCAAGCACACCCGAGCCTGCGTCTTCATACAAGGGGAGGTTCGCTTCATGCGCAAGATTGGCAAGTTCTCTAAGCGTGGGCGAATTGGCGAAACCCACGATGCGATAGTTCGAAGGATGAACCCGCAAAATGAGACGCGTTCCTTCGTTCAGCGCCCCGCGATAATCTGCGAGGCTGGTGCGGTTCGTCGTCCCGACTTCTACCATTCGGGTTCCGGAATTTGCCATCACGTCAGGAACACGAAAGTCGCCCCCAATTTCCACCAACTCGCCACGAGAGACGATCGTATCGCCGTCGCCGGACAGCACTGAAAGAATAAGCAGGGCAGCTGCAGCGCAATTATTAACAACGAGCGCATCCTCTGCACCCGTCAGTTGCGTAAGAAGAGACTCCACGCGAGCAGCACGTCGTCCGCGAGTGCCGGTTACTGAGTCATATTCGAGTGTGCAGTAGCGCGCAGCTTCCACCGTCATAGCCTCGCAAGCAGCTTTCGATAAGGGCGCTCTCCCGAGATTGGTATGGAGCACAACGCCGGTGGCGTTTATGACATGCTTAATGCCTGTCAGACTGTCAGACTTGGCCTTATTTTCTATGAGTCGAACAGCTTGAGCCAGAAGTGTCGCCGCAGTGCGATTGCTTGAGACGGACACCGCATTCTGTTCTGCCAGAACCAGGGCGCGGATTTCCGCGATGGCCAAACGGGCGATTGCGGTCAACCGGCGAGTCCCAACAGATTCTCGTAGGGCAGCCGCAGCGTCAGTTCGTAGCAGTTGATCCACCGAGGGAACAAGCCGCAGCTGTGATTCCCCGGCCTTTTTTGGCTTAGGCATAAGAAGTTAGAAGGATTTCAACGCGGCGAGCAGAATAGCGTTTCGTCTGTCTCCAATCAAACCCGGGCGACCAGAAACTCCATATTGCACGCGTTTTCAATAATTTGTTGACACTCGCCTTTTGAAAACTCTAGACTGCCAAGAGACGCGTTGCCATCGACGCACCCGCCTGTACCCTCTCATCTGGAGAACGATTTGTGGCAATTCGAGACAACAAACTGGCACGTTCCCAATCCCAAGCCAAGGCAAAGAATCGGAATGTTGGAGAGGATCAACCTACGATTGAGGAGCAACTTTCTCGACTGGAAGAAGATATTCGTCGTCTAAAAATCGAGTTTGATATTTATTTCAACGGAGCCTCGAAACGCCCACCATACGATACAAAAGGTAGAGTTGATACGCTGATTAAGAGAGTGGCCGACGATCGCACGCTGACTTTTGCGCAGCGTTATCGCTATAACTCACTGGCCGCGCGTTACAGTTCCTTCCGAGACATGTGGCGGCGCACAATGCAAGGACGCGAAGAAGGTCGTGATGCTGTATCCGCGGCCCGGGCCACGGCGAAAGAAGAGATCAGAAGTGAAACGGAAAGGGTTTCATTTGTTTGTTTGGACGCCGGTAAAGAAGTGCAAACGGTAAAGAACCTCTACGATTCTCTACTCGAGGCCAAGCGCCGGTGTGGAGAGCCGACAGAAGACTTTTCATTCCCTCGATTTCATCGCTTGATTGCTTCAAAAGCTGAAGGACTCAAGGAGCGACTCGGCTGCGACAAAGTTAAGTTTTCAGTGGCTATAGAGGCAGGGCATGTAAGCTTCAAAGCGAGAGCAGCGAGAGAGCAGGACGAACAATAAAGGCGACCACGTGGTCGCCTTTATTCTTGTGAGCTTGCCGGACCCAAGACCGGAAGCAGTCAGTGGCTTTGCTTAAGCAAGCCGGGGAGACAGTCACACCTTCGTTACTTTTTCGGCCTGTGGTCCTTTCGGGCCTTGCGTTACCTCGAACTCAACTTCCTGACCCTCTTCAAGAGTCTTGAAGCCGTCGCCTTGAATGGCGCTGTAGTGAACGAAGATGTCTGAAGAGCCTGGCTGCTCGATGAAACCATAGCCCTTCGAGTTGTTAAACCACTTGACCTTACCGGTTATTCTAGACATAACAACGAATCCTCCTAACGATTCGGTAAAACGTGGCAAGACAGCCTAAAGCCCTCTCACCCACCTAGGTTAATGCTTGTGAGCCGGACACGCTTGGACAGCGTTTACGGAACACACAACCAACAAAAAATGCATGATGGAAAGCGCGCGAGCGCGCAATTCCAACATGCACATACTTACGGGGGCAAAACTTCTGAAACTCATTGCTGTAAAGCTGGCGGATCGGAAATGCGGGTAGCTATCAAAGGCGGCCCAGCATTGAAACGACGGCGCATACTAAGCGATAGCCAATCAGGCTGTCAACCAAAAAAAACAAGTTAAATCGAGGTTTTGTTGAGCTTACAGGCTCCGTTATGACATCGGAATAAGATACCCCTTTTTCTAAGGGCCCTATTGCTTCGGGCTCGTCAGCAGGTATTGCAGGGGATTGACCGCCTCGTCGTTGATGCGCACTTCATAGTGCAGATGTGGACCGGTCGAGCGTCCAGTGGATCCAACCCGAGCAATGGATTGACCTCTCGATACCGTTTCGCCCTGGGCAACGTCAATATGGGAAAGGTGCCCGTAACGGGTAGTAAGGCCGCCGCCGTGATCGATCACGACTAATTGCCCGTAGCCGTTTTGCCAACCGACAAAAGTAACTTTTCCGCTGGCACCCGCAACGACGGGACTGCCCCAAGCAGCCTCAATGTCCTGGCCCGAATGGAATTCGTACCCGCTGCCGCCAAAAGGATTTCGTCTGCCGCCAAAGCCACTTTCGAGTTTTCCGTCCACTGGCCAAATTGAGGGCGTGTAGCCGCGCTCGCGAAGGACCTTCTCATAGTCGCGCATATCCCTTTCGAGACGATTCATTTTTGCCTGGAGCGTAGCGAGACCGTTCTTATCAAGAGGCAGTGCCGGTCCGCCAGTACCCGGCATAGCGGAGTTGTTTTGCACCACGCCTGATTTCTCGGCCAGTTTCCGCGACGTGTCTTCAACCGCTTCGACTCTATGGTTCAGTCGGTCCAATTCCTGACGCTGCCGATCGGCCTCCGCGCGCAACTGTTGGTTCTCGATCTGCGTCCGGAGATGAGCTGCTTGTTGGGTCAATCCGTAAAAGCCGTATAACAAACCGGCTGCCAAAACTACCGCAAGGGCACCGAAGATTCTTAAGGCTTTCTTGTCAACACAAACACGTTGAATGCGAGAACGAGAACGGGAGGTGTGGGCAATTATGAATGCGTAAAACCGGTCATCTCTGGCCATGTTGAGTGCTCCTCGTTGCCTTGGCGCAGAACGGGGGCAGCGCAGCAACTAGAAAGGCACAAAGTCGCTGAAAAGCGACCTGTGCAATCAAAGTTTTTAGTTTTGTTACTGAACCTGCTTGAAGAATTTGCAGCGGATGAATTGAAACCTCATGGTCCCTCCGAGGTGAAATTCATCCGGCCGGTACTGCAAAAGTAGGGTGACCCTATCATAGGGTTCCGGAAACTTGCAACTTCACGAGGAAGTGTCAATGGAAGACCAACAAGGTCGATTAACCAAAGGGTGGGCTAAATCCGAACGCCTACGCCGTAACTAAAGTTCATCGAAGTCACGACGTTTGCGCGAACGATCTCGAAGAATTGCCAGAACAATCAAGATAAGGAGTGCGACGAAGACCACCACGATGGCAATCTTAACGGCGGCGAGAAGGAAGCCTACCAAAAGAATGAGCTGGCGAAGCAACGCAATGATCAGAAATATTAAGGCGAAGATGCCGCCAAATCTGCCGAAAACCTTAAGAATGCCTAACATAAAATAAACCCCATTTTAGAATTACTAAGCAATGCTCACGAGCGTCGTTCGAATGGCAGCGGAGTGACATCACGTCGTGCGAATTGAGTTGTCTCGCCAGTGCGAAAGCCCGCTGGATCTGCGGGACGTGTCGAAACGACTGATGGTGGTGGCCGCCGAGAATCGAAGCGAATTATGCGATCTGACGATCTTCCGCGCCGAAGGTAGTCAAAGAGCATATATGCACCGAGTGCTACGAGTGCGACAGGCAACAGTTCCTTGATGGGAAGCTGGACCCCAAGAAGCGTGTGCAGGAGAAAAAGCGTGCCAATAACTATTAGTGTCAAGCCCCAGGCAAAAGGATTACCGTAGAGACGCCGCGCAATGACGTCCTCTTCCGTCTCAGTTGCCAGACCTGCCCGCATCAATTGTGCCGTGCGACAGGCGTCTACAGCCGCAAACAGCCACGAACCAAGCACGCCTAGAATAAAGAAGTGGACACCCTGAGTAAGAACAGCCATCTGAAAGAAACTCGCGAAGATAGCGAAGTGAACAATTGCTTTGGAGGTTTGGCCGTTATAAGCGGCACCGAGGCCTGGCACAAACGAAAGCAACGTCGCCACAAAAGGCGAACTTTTTCTCCTCAGGATATGAGAAGGGTTCGCATGCGCGTGATGGCGTAGCAACTCGACCCCGGCCACGATGCAATCCTGGCAAAAAGGAAACCCACGCACGCGATGATCGCAGGCCGGACATAGCCAACGAGCACACTGATTGCACTGAACGACCGCCGGATTTTTCGCATGGTAGGCGCAGTACATCACGTGGCTAACTCATTTCCTCAGCGCTTGTTTTGGCCATTCTTGTTTTGCAAACCAGCAGGTTTGGCCTGTTCCTTTTGCTGATCCGTTTCCTGTTTCTGGGGAGCAGCCGGAGGCTTCTGATTTTCCCCGCTCACCAACTCTTTGAGCCCGTTCGTGATTTCCTCTATTTCACCATTGGAATTTCCGCTTGTTTGTTCTGCAAGCCGAAGACTAGCGTGATAAACCCCACTAATCGAGCCATCTGCGGAAACAGTATTAGCCAACACAAAGACTGCAACCAGCAACATAGTGGCTACTGTAGCTAGTTGAGGAGAAACAATCGGGTCAAGCCATCGGCGCAACCAGGAAGCCAACCGAGATGTCCAGGGAGCCCTAATATCTTCGGGTGTAATGGTTCCGAGTGTTGCGTGCAGGATTCTTTCGTTCAAACCAGCCGGTAGCGGTCTTTCCTCGGTGATATAGGTATAACAGGCTCCAATCGCGCGAACCACTTCGCCTGGGAGCTCGGTACACCGATCACAAAGAGCCGCGTGTCGTTCCCACCGGTGATACAAATGCGCTGGCAAAAAGCCGTCGAGGTAGTCAGTAAGGAAGTCCTCAAAGTCCTCGCAACTCATTGCCGCCGTAGGTATCGTCTTTTGCAGGATCCGCGCTTCGAATTCTCTCGAGGGGGCCGGCACCACAGCGACGCGACAAGCCTCCATGGTGTTTCTGACCGCAATTAAGGTTTCATGGCAGATGGGGCAACGCATAGCGTGCTCGGCAAACAGTCGATTCGTATCAGGTTCGAGAGCACCCTCAACGTAATCAGTCAATTGATTCTCAAAATCAGAACAAAGCATTTTTGTGATCGCTTCCTGCCCCACTAGTTTCGACTCAACCACTGCTGATTAACCACCCCCGGAAAGGCCAGCTTCTTTTCTCAAGTCTCGCTCATCGCTACCACTTTCATTCGTCTCAGAATCTTCGCCAGTTCGATACGGCCCCGATTGATCCGCGATTTTACGGTACCCTCCGGTATTTTCAATAAGTCCACTATCTCTTGATAGCTAAGCTCCTCTATATCTCTCAATATCACACAGGTTCTCAAATCCGGAGAAAGCTTATCGATACCCGCTTGCACTTGCGCCCCCAATTCCCGCCGTTCCATCTCCTGTTGCACCGTATTTGACCTGGTGTGGAGGTGATAGCTGTGGTCGGCGAGATCATCTGCGTGATTGTCATGCGGGGTACGCTGTCGTTTCCGGTAGTCATCGATGATCAAGTTACGCGCCAGGCGCATCAGCCAGTTTTGCAGGTCTCCCTGCTTTGGGTCGTATTGATCTAATGAGCGATACACCCTCACAAAAACTTCCTGCGTCAAATCCTCCGCGGTATCTGCCCGCGAAGTAAAACGGTAAGCGAGATTGTAAATTCGCCGGGAATAGTTTTGGACAATCTCTTCCCATGCCGCACCGTCACCGGCGCGACACTTTCGAACCAGCTCCGCTCCTTCGCTGGTAGCCAAAGATTTTACAGCCCCCACCTATTTTTCTCCGGCTCTCTCGTCTTTCAACCCGAGCAAGGTGAAAACCCCTGTCAACAGCGGATTACGACGAGGCTGAAACTAAAGTTCCGGCCAAACCTCGAGTCCCTTATTCTTCAGCGAAGCCAGCTCTATCGACTCCATTGGAGGTCGCTGCTACCGAGATGCACAGCTTGCGACTTCGCATTCTTGCTCTAACAACTAAGCTGTAGTAGCCTTTGCCGACGGCCCAATATGTTGTGGTTTGGTATCTCGGAAGTCAAGTTTGATTTTCCGAACGGATAGCACATTAGGAATCTTGAAGTCGCATAATTATCGGAAGTACATCGAATTTGCCGCGCTTTGCTTGCTCGCAGTGGCCATTTTGTGGTGGTTTGGACGCAAACTGAATTGGGGCGAAGTGCGCCGCGCTGTCAGCCACTCAAATCCATATTTTCTTGGAGGGGCGATAATAGTTGTTTGCCTGTCTTACCTTTTTCGAGCATATCGCTGGGGTGCTCTGTTAAGACCCCTTGGTCCATCCAAATTGAGCGATCTCTTCGCCGCTACAACAGTCGGTTTTGGTGCAATGTTTCTAGTCGGACGCGCGGGAGAGGTAGTTCGCCCCGTGGTTTTGCCAATGCGCGATCCGGGAGTGAGACCGAATGCTTCTTTTGTCACCATCATGGTTGAACGGATTTACGACACAATGGCCGTGGTCCTGTTGTTTGCAATCAACCTGATATGGTTCAAGCCTCCGCCTTCACTGATGACTGAGTTTGCGCGAGTGCGCATTGTTGGCGTCGTCCTCTTGCTGGGGGCGATCCTGGGAGTAGCGGGACTGACCTGGTTCAGAAAGCGTTCGAAGGCCGCGGTCGATGCAGTATCACGGCTTTTCATGCGCTGGCGCTTTATTCCTGCGCGGCTCGCCAAACTAATTCTAAGCACTCTCGAACAACTCGCCCGCGTATTACGAGTGTTGGTTGACGCCAGGGAGTTGGCGGAAACCATTGGCTGGACTGTCATGATCTGGACCGTGATAACCATCGCCAATCTACTGGTTATCCGGGCTTTCGGACTACCGTTCGGCATTTCCGCAACAATCTTTGTGCTTGGCTGGTCCTTAGTAGGTTCATTGGTGCCTACTCCAGGCGGCGCTGCTGGCGCGTTTCATGCAGCAACCGCCGCCGGTCTGATGTTTCTAGGCGTAGCACGCGAGACTGCCGCCGCGATCGCAATCGTCATGCACTTTGTTGATTTTGGTCCGAGTTTACTTTTTGGACTCTTCTATTTTATCCGTGGCGATTTGAATCTCGAACGGCTCAAGTCGCTGGCGTCGCCTGAGGCTGTGGAGCACGCAGTCGAAGATGAAGCGCTGGAACCTGATGACATTCCAAATAAGCCGGCACGTATAGGGGATGCCACGGCGGTAGACGCAAACTCAGATAAGCCGTTGGGAGTGCAACTTAAATGAAATGTCCATTTTGTGGTTATCTCGAAGACAAGGTGGTCGACTCGCGTGAGTCGCGTGAAGGCGAAGCCATTCGGCGCCGGCGAGAGTGTCTGCGCTGTGAACGGAGATTTACGTCCTACGAACGTATTGACGAGATACCGTACATGGTGGTTAAGAAGGATGGTCGACGCGAAACCTTTGATCGCAACAAAGTGATGGCAGGGTTACTCCGCGCTTGTGAAAAGCGGCCGGTGCCATCATCCAAACTTGAGAGTATAGTTAATGCGATAGAGAAATATGTGCAAGAATCTTCCGAGCGCGAGCGACCCACCAGTAAAATAGGTGAAATGATCATGAGGCGACTCAAGGAACTCGACAAAGTTGCTTATGTTCGCTTCGCGTCGGTCTACCTGGAGTTTGAAGACGTATCGGAGTTCATGACCGAACTCAAACATTTGGTACGCACGCGAGCCAGCGGACCAGGGAATAGAAAAGCGTAGCCCTGAATGCGCACCGTTTCGAGTCAGTAAATTTCGCGATGATTAAGCCTATTCGTGCAACCGGATTGGAACGGCTCGAACTGCAGCGGCTTCGCGATCGCGTGGGCCGCCTCTTCGCCGCTTTGCAGGAAGCTACGGAAGCCGAGAACCCACTTGCTTCTGGCGCGTGGGCGCCGCCGGTCGATCTCTGCGAGACTCAGGAAGCAATCTGGGTGCGCGTTGAACTTCCGGGTGTGACTTCAGAACAAATTAGAATTGGTTTGTGTAACACAAAACTGAGAATCTGGGGTGAAAAGAAACGCCGGGCAGCGGGCCGGCGAATTGTGTCGCATCTTTGTTCCGAGCGAAGCTACGGCAAGTTTAGTAGGGTTGTGCCGCTGCGCTGGACGATAAGCGTTCGCGACGCCACGGCTGAGCTAAAAAATGGAATTCTTCGCATCCGCCTTCCGAAGATTGAAGATCGACGGGGAGGCGAATTCAGCGTTACTGTGGAGGACGCAAACGGCGAATAGTAGTTTTTCGATAGTCCAAGAGGTAGAAGTTACAAAATGGCAATAGTAAAAGAACCGGAATTTAGCGAAGCAATCGATACGACCGACAGCGAGCAACAGCTGCAAATCCCAAGCGAGTTACCAGTGTTGCCGCTACGCGATATCGTCATCTATCCATTTATGATCGTGCCGCTGTTCGTGTCGCGGGAGAAATCCATTCGCGCAGTGGACGAGGCACTTGGTGAGAATCGTATGATCCTTCTGGCCTCGCAGAAGGATCTGGATAAAGAGGAGCCAACTGCGGACGACCTCTACAAAGTAGGCACGGCTGCAGTGATCATGCGCATGCTTAAGCTGCCGGATGGTCGCATTCGCATCCTCGTGCAGGGGCTTGCGCGTGCCCAAATAGAATCGGTTGACACCAGTGGTGAGTATTTGCGTGCTCGTGTGAGCGTGATGCAGGAAATACTTCCACCTGAGCGGTCGCTGGAAGTAGAAGCATTGATTCGCAATGTCAGGGCTTCAATGGAGAAGGCAATAAACCTGGGAAAGAACATTTCGCCTGAGGTGATGGCGATCATTGCCAACCTTGACGATGCCGGACGATTGGCAGATCTCTCAGCTTCAAATCTCGAATTGAAAGTCGAAGACGCGCAATCCGTGCTTGACATCGCTGATACCACAGCGCGTTTGCGGCGAGTGAACGATCTTCTGAATAAGGAGATCGAGGTCTTGACCGTACAGCAGGAAATAAACACCCAGGCTCGCGCTGACATCGATCGATCTCAGCGTGAGTTCTATCTCCGCCAGCAGATGAAAGCGATTCAGAGCGAACTGGGAGAGGGTAATGAACTCGCCGAAGAGATAGCCCAGTTTCGCGAGAAGATTGAAGCGGCGAAATTGCCAAAGATTGCGGAGGAGGAATCACTCCGCCAGTTGAAAAAGTTGGAGCGGATGCATCCGGATGCCGCGGAAACGGCCACTCTGCGAAATTGGATGGAGATCATGACAGAGCTTCCGTGGTCGAAATCTTCAGTTGATAATCTGGATCTACAAAAAGCCGAACAGGTCTTGAACGAAGATCACTACGGCCTCGAGAAGGTGAAAGACCGGATCATTGAAGCGCTTGCAGTGCGAAAGCTGAAGGAAAAACCGAAAGGGCCTATTCTGTGCCTTGTAGGCCCTCCAGGTGTCGGCAAAACATCTCTTGGACGCTCAATAGCCAGGGCGCTTGATCGAAAGTTTGTAAGACTGTCGTTAGGTGGTGTGCATGACGAGGCAGAGATTCGCGGCCATCGCAGAACCTATGTCGGAGCCATGCCTGGCCGGATAATTCAAGCAGTTCAACAGGCCGGCACAAACAATCCCTTAATCATGTTGGACGAGATCGACAAGGTGGGCGCGGATTTCCGTGGCGATCCATCTTCAGCCTTGCTCGAAGTGCTCGACCCTGAACAGAACAATAGCTTCAGGGACAACTATCTTGGTGTCACGTTTGATCTTTCGAATGTGATCTTCATGACCACGGCAAATGTTCTGGATACGATCCAACCTGCCCTTCGTGATCGCATGGAAGTCATCCGTCTCGCAGGCTATACCGAAGAAGAGAAACGCGAAATTGCGATTCGCCATCTGCTTCCCAAGCAGATGGAAGAAAACGGAATTAGCCCCAGGGATCTGAATATTTCCAAGACTGCTCTCACGACCATTATCCAACAGTACACACAGGAAGCAGGCTTGAGACAGCTGGAGCGCGAAATTGGCCGGATTAGTCGGAAGGTGGCGAGACGAATCGCCGAGGGCCATAAAGGTACCATAAGAGTTTCGCTCAAGAACCTACACGAATTTCTTGGCGCCCCGAAGGTGATTCCAGAAGAAGTTTTGAAGAAGGATCAAATAGGTGTCGCCACCGGGCTCGCATGGACTGCCGTAGGAGGGGACGTACTCTTTATCGAAGCCCTACGAATGAAAGGCAAGGGGGCCCTGGTCCTCACCGGGCAGCTCGGTGAGGTAATGCGAGAGTCGGCTCAGGCCGCCTATTCCTATGCGAAATCTCGGGCCAAAGATCTCGACATCGCTGAAGAAGATTTCAGCAACTACGATCTCCACATTCACATCCCGGAGGGAGCCATACCGAAAGATGGTCCTTCGGCCGGCATCACGTTGGCAACGGCGATGGTTTCAGCGTTATCGATGCGCGCCGTTCGCAAAGATGTAGCCATGACGGGCGAGATAACCCTGCGCGGAAACGTGTTGCCGGTTGGCGGTGTGAAAGAGAAAGTTCTCGCGGCCCGCAGGGCCCGCGTTTCGACCATTATCTTGCCGCTGCAAAACCGTAGAGATCTCGACGAAGTGCCGAAGGAGCCTTTCAAGGACATACGCTTTGTTTTTGTAGAAAACATGAGGCAGGTTTTCCGGGAGGCGCTCAAGGAGAAAGTGTCGCCGCCAGTTACTACGGGAACGCGCCCTCAGCGAATGCCGCAGGCCGCCAATGCTCGACCAGTCTAAAGAGTCAAAAGAGTCGACGAAATAGGGTATATAAGCCGACGATTTAGGGTATATAATTTAGCCATTCTTTGGGAAGTTTTTCGGCACTCGCTTGCAACCAAGAGGGAGCTCGGAGAATCTCAGTTCAGGTTTTGATATAATCCTCGCGACACCCGATAGTCGCTTTGAGTCCGCCGCAAAAGCGGTTAGGACGTGCACCGACAAACTGCCCAAACAGGGATAAGAACCTCGCTAACGCAGCCCGATTATTGTTAACCCTAGGAATTTGTCCGGTCCCCGGATCGTAAAGGAGTTTTTGATGAAAACGATCAGACGCAACTATTCTTTTGTTCTGCTATCTCTCGCGCTGGTACTTAGTTTGTCGGGCAGTGCCTTCGCCACTAAGCATGTAAAGTTTCCCAACATTAAGATTAAGAATTTCGGCCAGATGGATGACCGCTTCTATCGCGGAGGTCAACCGAATGAAGAAGACTACAAAGATTTGGCAAGCCTCGGAATAAAGACTGTTATTGATTTACGCGACGACCCGGAGTCGTATGAAAAGCGAGATGTTGAAGCACTCGGAATGCGGTACGTGAACATTCCGATGAGCGACAAGGATTACCCCAAGAATGACGTGGCAGAGCAGTTCCTGAAGTTGGTAGACGATTCCTCAACCGGCAAGTTCTTCGTACATTGTGCCGGAGGAAGACACCGGACAGGCGTAATGGGTGCCGTCTATCGTTTCAACCACTACCATTGGAATCTTGACCAGGTCTACGCCGAGATGAAGGACTACGACTTTTACACGCGATTTGGACATGGAGAAATGAAGAAGTTTGTGGAAGACTACTCGCAGCATCTTCAGACCGCCCCTGTCGTGGCAGTTCAAGGTGCGGCTACTTCCGCTACGAAGCAGCGCTAATTCTCGATCTAAACTGGAAAAAAGATCCGCGGAAGCCTGAGCTGGCATCCGCGGATCTTTTCTTTTATCGCGCCTGGACCGTTAGGGGGTCGGCTAATTTGTCTTCGTGAAACTGAATCTCGTGAAGTTCGGCGTACAGCCCACCTTGCTTCATTAGTTGTTCATGCGTTCCCTGTTCGACTATCGATCCCTTGTCCAAAACAAATATTACGTCGGCCTTTCTAACGGTGGTCAGACGATGAGCAATCACTATTGACGTTCTGCCTTCCATCAATCTGCCCAGGGCCTCAAACACCAGCTCCTCTGAAGCTGCATCCAGATCCGAAGTTGGCTCATCCAGAATCAGTATCGGTGCATTACGGATGATCGCTCGCGCAATGGCGATCCGCTGACGCTGACCGCCGGACAGAGTCGCACCACGCTCGCCCACCATCGTGTCGTAACCTTCCGGCATTTGCACGATAAACTCGTCGGCATTTGCAAGTTTGGCGGCGGAAATAATTTCAGCTCGAGAAGCTTCAGGTTTTCCGTAAGCGATGTTTTGCCAAATGGGCGCGCGGAAAAGCACGCTCTCCTGCAATACAAAAGCGATCTGTTGGCGCAACGACTTCAACTTGTAAGAACGAATGTCGTGGCCGTCGATTCTGACTTCTCCTTTGGTTGGATCATAAAACCGGGCAACCAGACTTGCGATCGTAGTCTTGCCGGCTCCAGTAGGACCAACGAAGGCCGCCACCTGTCCTGCTTTGATCCGGAAATTCACGTCGCGCAGTGTTTGAGAGTCAGAGCTGTAGCCAAAATCAACATGAACGAATTCAATATTGCCCTGGAACCGCGGCGCCGGACGCGCCCCCTTCAGATTTCTTACCTCGCGCTCCGTTTCGATCACCTCGCGGAGACGCTCGTATCCTACGGCAGTCTTCGACAACGTATCGGACATCTTCGAGAGCTCGCGCATGGGCTTGTACATCTTGCCGAGATAGATCAGGAATACTAACAGCGAACCAGTAGATAACTCGCCTGCGAGAACCAGTCGGGCTCCGTACCAAAGGACGAGGCAGGTACCGACGGCGACTATGACTTGAACTACGGGGGCTAACTTGGCTTTCAGGCTGCGGGCTTGGAGTGCCGTCTCGACGCTTTCAAGACTCTGCCGTTCGAATCGTTGCTGTTCGTAATCTTCGCGCGAAAAAGCCTGGACTACACGGATTGACGAAAGCACTTCCTGAGCTACCGAAACAATCTCGCTTTCCTTCTTTCGTACGGCGCGGGATGCCTGCTTGATGCGTCGTGTGTAAAAATAGACAACGGCGAAAAGTGGCGGCGCAACCGAAAGGGCGATCAAAGTGAAGCGCCAGTCCAAATAGAACATTACGGCCAGCATCCCGACGAGTGTTAGCACGTTAACGACGATGCCGAGAAGTGCCTGCGAAATGAAATCCTGAATCGCATCAATGTCGCTTGTGATTCGACTGATTAAATCACCGGTTCTTCCTTTGTCGTGAAAAGAAAGCGACAGCCGCTGAACGTGGTGATAAACGCTGCGACGAAGATCGTGCATCACCCATTGGCCCACCGAAGTAGTCAGATACTTTTCGAAGTAAGAACTGATCGCACCCACCACTGCAATCACGATGACAGCGAGCGCAGCAAAATAGAGAACGGAAATCTTCTGACGGCCGACTGTTGCGGCAACCATGCTGGAGAGCCACGACGGCATCTTCTTCGAACCCAGCACGTAATCGATCACTACCTTCAACGGCCAGGGCTCGAGCAGATCTGTTGCGCTCTCGCCGAGGACCGCGATAAACGCTACCGTGAGAGTTTTCCAATGCGGTCTCAGCAGATAGCTAATTTGAATCTTTCTACTCATAAGCGAGTGTGTCGCAACACGGCCCGTCAACCGAAGAAACGAAGCTTTTCACGCGCGAGCCAGGCAAGCCTTCCCAGGGAGTGAACATTTTCACCGGTAGAGATAAGAGAAGCTTTTCTTCTGCGTCCATTCAATACCTTCGATGTTTTGTTCTTCGAAGGAAAGAATGTCCTCGCTTAACTGATCCGTGGTGACGGCCGGACTTATATCCACAGTGTAAACAACACTCCCCAGCGCCTCGTCTTCCTGGGACATTGCTCGTAGTTCCGAATCGAAGTTGTGTTTTTTGAAGACCTGCCGCAACGCGCGTTGGGTGGAGGCGATATTCTTCGTGGTTACCTTCACTTCCATTGCGCGAAAGACGAGCGCAGGTTCGCGCGACTCCAGTACCCACAAGACAACTAAAGCGAATGCGGCAAGGATGAGAGCGAGGTCCCATCGGCCCACCCCAGCGGCCAAACCCAAAGATAGACTAATCAGGAGCACAGTGATCTCTTTCGGATCGCGGATATTCGTGCGGAAGCGGACCACCGAAACGGCGGCAAAGATACCAAAGGCCCGCGCTGCATTGTCTCCGACAATGATCATCAAAGCTGCAGCTACTACGGCCAGGAGAATTTGGGTTTGGCTCACATAAGGATTGCGTTTCAGAACCACAATACGTCTCCGTGGACGGAACGCCAGAGCCGCGCCAAGCAGTGTTGCGAGGAGAAGTCTCAGTGAGATCCTGCCGACATTTTCGGCCCAGCGCTCGCCGTTGGTGCGGATCTCACCTCGATTGGCGCCAAACAGCCTATCCATGAAGTTTTCCTCTCCAGCGCTATTGGACGCAGAACGACGATCCGAGGGAGTCGAGTCTGGAGTTACTACACCGGCTTGCGGGACTTGCCGCGAGTTATCAGCGACAGATTGTCTGCCGGCAATGAAATAGACCGCGAACGCGCTAATCGTTAGCACCAGCAGGAAGACGACGACCAGGGTGACCAGTTCTTTCTTCCCTTTAGGAGTGAGATTGAATTTCATCAGTTTCCTTCGCTTACAATTCGGGGGGCGCGGCAAATAGCCATCTCCGATTTGGGTGCGCTGACCGCGGGCTGCTACAGCGCGAAGGTCACGACAAGGAGGCTTTGCGGGCCATCTAATTGGCGCAAAGCGGAGGGGCTCTATTGGGGGAAAACTTAGACTAAAAGGAAACGAAACTATTCAAGGCTGTTCGAACGGCCGATAAAATAAGTTTGGCTCAGAAAGTCCGATCCTGTGTCCGCGGGAATGCGGGAGTATGTACCATCCGGCCGAAGTTCACGGGCCTTCACATTATCGCGAAGATAAGCTCCAAGTACCACGTCTTTCAAGTACGGTTTGGAGTCCGGATCAGTAACTGGGGCCACCACCTCAATTCGATGTTTTAGATTTCGGGACATCAGGTCGGCACTACCGACATAGAGATCGTCGTTTCCTCCATTTGCGAAATAGAAGATGCGACTGTGTTCGAGGAAACGACCCACAACGCTGCGCACGGTGATGTTTTCAGACAGTCCCGGAATGCCAGGTCGCAACATGCAAATGCCACGCACTATCAGGTCGACGCGCACTCCCGCTCGCGATACCTCGTACAGTTTGTCGATAATCTGCGTATCCGCCAACCGGTTGAACTTAGCAATTATATGAGCTTGCCGGCCTGCTCGCTGATGTTCGATCTCCCGATCAAATAGAGCATTAATCTTTTCGCGCAAATTGACGGGAGCAACGAGAAGCTTTCTGTATTCCATTTGTCGCGAACAACCCGTTAGATAGTTGAACAGCTCCGTGGCATCTCTTCCTATCGCATCGTCGACAGTGAATAAACCGAGATCCGTATAGGTGCAGGATGTAGTCGGATTGTAATTCCCCGAAGCCACATGGACGTATCGTCTCAACGAATCGCCCTCCTTTCTGACGATGAGAGTGACCTTCCCATGCGTTTTCAGGCCCAAGACGCCATAAACTACATGCACGCCGGCTTCATCGAGTTTGCGTGCCCATTCGATGTTGTGC
>Ga0070698_100002896_pt1 | contig 18892 bp, 17 predicted proteins | sample KBSK1502metaG_FD_65477 | JGI IMG/M metagenome (GOLD analysis project Ga0070698, IMG submission 65477) | Corn, switchgrass and miscanthus rhizosphere microbial communities from Kellogg Biological Station, Michigan, USA - KBS K1-50-2 metaG | ecosystem: Host-associated > Plants > Roots >...
GATAAGGAAACTGCAAAAAAGGAATGGGTAAAAACGGGTGGCGAAGATTTTACAGAGTTCATTGATAACAGCCTGCTTCCAACAAGCATCGATTTCAAACTGAAAGCAGAATATATGGATTCTGCTCAACTGGTTGCCATCAAAGCTGACATATCAAAATTTCCCGTTGTTGATGAAGTAAAATATCCGACGGCTGTTGTTGAAAAAATGGCTTCGAATTTCAGAATGGTGAGTATTGGCCTGCTGATCGTTGCTATAATAATTTCTGCGGTCGTCATTATTTTAATTGATAATACCATACGGCTTGCCATGTTCAGCAATCGTTTTTTGATAAAAACAATGCAAATGGTAGGTGCTACCCGATGGTATATTGCCAAACCACTCGATATAAGAGCTGTAATTAATGGCGCTCTCAGCGGTATACTTGCAACAGCAGTTGTTTACCTGCTTGTAATAGGCGTTGAAAGCTTTTTCGATGGTTTTAGAAAGCTCCGTGACACACAATCACTATTATTACTCGGTCTAGTGCTTGTTCTTCTTGGTATCGGTATCACTGTATTCAGCACTCATCGCAGTGTATTGAAATACCTGAGGATGAAGCTGGACGAATTGTATTAGTCCACGGTCGACAGACCACAGTCCACGGTAGGACGTGCTGTCGACTATTGACCGTGGTCTGTGGACTTTCCTTATATTGCAGCCCTAAAATTTTGGTATGAGTGAAAAGAAACCAGCTACCAGCACATCTAAGACCCCGCATTCCCATACAACCAGTTTATTTGATAAGCAGAACCTGATGTTGATGCTGCTTGGTGTTGGTGTTATTGCACTTGGTATACTTTTAATGGTTGGTGGCGCCAGCAAAGATCCCAGCGTATTTAATTATGATGAAGTTTATAGCACCACACGGATCACTATTGCTCCAATATTAATTATAATAGGCCTTGTGATTGAGATCTATGCAATCTTTAAAAAACCAAAACCTTAATTTGCCAATGTACAAATATGCAAATGTGCAAATGAAGAAAATTAATAATTTAAAGTGTGCCTGTTTGCAAATTGGCACATCAGCACATTTGCACATTATCGTATGAGTATTGTTGACGCAATCATTCTCGCCATAGTTGAAGGTCTTACTGAGTTTCTTCCTATTTCATCTACAGGGCATATGATAGTTACCAGCTACCTGCTCGGTATCCATAAAGAAGAGTTCACCAAATTATATGAAGTATCAATCCAGTTCGGAGCTATACTCGCAGTCGTTGTTTTATACTGGAGAAAATTCTTTGAATTTCGCCGCTGGGAGTTTTATGTAAAACTTGCGATCGGGGTATTACCGGCATTGATACTTGGCTATTTATTTTCTGATAAAATAGATGACTTACTTGAAAGCCCTACTACAGTTGCAATAACAATGCTTACAGGTGGTTTTATTCTTTTGTTCATCGATAATCTTTTTAAAGTACACACCATCGAATCAGATGATCAAATAACATTTCCCAAAGCTTTTTTAGTGGGTTGCTGGCAAGTACTGGCAATGATCCCCGGTGTGAGCCGCAGCGCCGCATCTATTATCGGAGGGATGCAACAAAAATTTACAAGATACCTGGCCGCTGAATTTTCTTTTTTTATTGCTGTACCTACCATGCTTGCTGCAAGCTGCTATACTATTTTTATAAAAGATTGGGACAATGGTTTGCGAAAAGGATACCAGCTCATCATGGAAAACAATCAAAATTTTACTTCATTCATTGTGGGAAATATCGTTGCCTTTATCGTTGCAATGCTTGCGATACGTTTTTTTATCAACTACTTAAAAATTTATGGCTTCAGAGCTTTTGGATTTTACAGGATCATTGCCGGTATTATTTTACTCGCTATTATCTTTAGTGGTATGATGGAAATTGAATGATCTTTTCTCGTTATCTTTCCCTTTACTAAAATTCAACGGCATGCAGACGGCTTCAAAAAAAGTTGTGAATGGATGGGCGATGTACGATTGGGCGAACAGTGTTTATAATCTTGTAATTACTTCCACAATTTTTCCGGCTTATTATGAAGCGATAACCAAACAAAGAGTAGATGATCATCACACTGCTTATACAACAATATTCGGGAGAGAGTTTGTAAATGTTTCTTTATACAATTATGCATTAGCGATCGCATTCCTGATCGTAGCGATCATCTCTCCTTTGCTTTCTTCTATTGCAGATTACAGGGGAAATAAAAAAAGTTTTATGAACTTTTTTTTGACAATGGGGAGCATTGCGTGTATATCACTTTTCTTTTTAAATACAAGTGATGGTAAAATAAGTTCCGGTGTTTCAAATCTTGGACTTGGTTTGTTGTGCATGATCGTCGCCTGTGTTGGTTATTGGGGAAGTCTTGTTTATTATAATTCTTTTTTACCTGAAATAGCAGCGCCGCAAGACAGGGACAGGATAAGTGCAAAAGGATTTGCTTATGGTTATGTCGGCAGTGTGATATTGCAAGTTGTTTGTTTCATACTAGTTTTTTATCCCGGTATTGTTGGCGGTTCTGATGCAGAAGGTGCAACTACAACAATTCAATTCCGGACCGGGTTTTTATTAGTAGGTATTTGGTGGTGGGGCTTCGGGCAATTCTCTTTGAACAGGCTACCGAAGTCTGAACCGGCCGGTGATCCTTCAAAACCTCATTTACTTTCTAATGGATATAAAGAGTTACAAAAAGTATGGAAGCATTTAGGCAGCTTACCTCTTTTAAAAAGATACCTGTCCTCATTTTTCTTTTTTAATATGGGGGTGCAAACCGTTATGCTTTCAGCATCATTATATGGCAAAGGTGAATTATCGATCCCGGATACGAATCTCATAATTGCAATACTATTGATACAATTAATAGCTGTGCCGGGAGCCTTTACTATTTCAAAGCTTTCATCCTTGATCGGTAATCTTAAAGCTCTTATGGTCTGCGTAGTGGTATGGATCGGCATTTGTATTTATGGATATACCATTCCCCGTGGAGATGTGACCCAATTTTATATTATAGCTTCCGTCATCGGCTTTGTAATGGGGGGTATCCAGTCATTGAGCCGCTCTACTTATGCCAAGTTCATGCCTGTAACAAAAGATACGGCATCGTTCTTTAGCTTTTATGATGTCAGTGAAAAGATCGCAGCGGTCTTTGGTTTATTCCTTTTCGGGTTTTTAACAGAGCTTACCGGCTCGCAAAGAACATCTGTATTAGCATTGATGACTATTTTTATTATCGGGTTGATATTATTATGGTACACCCGTATAACGGAAAGAAAACAAGCTTTAAATAATTAAGACCTATGAAGCTTTATTCTATTAATACAGGATTTTTTAAGCTTGATGGAGGCGCTATGTTTGGCGTCGTACCAAAAACGATCTGGAACAAAATAAATCACGCGGATGAAAACAATTTATGCAGTTGGGCATTACGTTGTTTATTAATTGAAGATGGCAACCGGTTAATACTTGTTGATAATGGCAATGGCGATAAGCAGGATGCAAAATTTTTCAGTCATTATCATTTACATGGAGATGATACACTGGAAAAATCTTTATCGAAATTCGGTTTTGCCAAAGACGATATTACGGATGTGTTCCTTACTCATCTTCACTTCGATCACTGTGGTGGAAGCATAAGATATGAGGGAGATAAGCTTGTTCCCAATTTTAAAAATGCAACGTACTGGAGTAATGAAAGACATTGGCAGTGGGCAACAGAACCCAACGAAAGGGAGAAAGCTTCTTTCCTACCCGAGAATATTTTGCCAATACAAGAAAGCGGACAATTAAAATTTGTAGAACACCCTTTAGAAAAAGAAAAAGGCTGGGCCGCTTATCCACCGGGAACTTTGATGAGTGAGTTCACAGACAATATTTCAATCCGTTTTGTCGATGGGCATACAGAAAGTATGATGCTCCCGGAGATAAAATATAACGGTAAAACAATTGTATTTATGGCTGATCTGTTACCATCAGCAGGTCATATTCCAATTCCTTATGTAATGGCGTATGATATGTTTCCATTGACAACATTAGGTGAGAAAAGAAATTTTTTAAATACTGCTGTTGAAGGAGACTATATACTTTTCTTTGAACATGATCCAAAATATGAGTGTTGCACACTTCAGCAAACAGAAAGAGGGATAAGAGCGAAGGAGTTTTTTAAGCTGGAGGAAGTTTAAAAAAATTGCCAAATTGTTTCATTGATAAATTGATGTTCCAAAAACTAACTGAACAATTTAACCATTTAGCCATTCATCAATTATTCTTAATTGCCACGCAATTTCATCATCGAAGTCAGCGGATAGCGGAGATTACGATAAGCCATCATATCAATTTTTACTTTCCCAACAACGATCGGGCTTTCTACACGAAGCACCACATGGTTAGGATCATCACTCACCCAAACCGTCATTTTTTCACCGCCTTCGAAAATGGTGCCTTTCAATAACAGTGGTTTAAATTTTATGGCTTTGAATTTTCCATACTGTGTTTTCAGTGTTTCCTTTCCAAGGTAGCGGATATACATATTGAACACCTCGTTATCCAAAAACATTTTGAAAGGGATCTTGTCATCGACCTTGTATTTTGAAAAGTCGATGTTGCGGGCATAATACATTGCACTTAAAACATCCTGTATGCAATCAGGAACTTTAAATACGCCACTATTGGTTACGGCAGTGTTTGCAGTACGATTAAATGTTATTGTTTCATACTTTTTATAACCGCCTTCATCTACATTCCGAATGAACTTATATGGCTGCAGCGTTGCTGTATCAATATAAGTTTCATATTTGTCTCTCACTTTATATATCCAATCATAGGAAGATTTTGTTTTTCCATCTCCTACTACATGATACACTGGTTTGTTCGCAAAGTTTTCTAACGTGGTTGTAAAAATTGCAGTGCCTGCATGTATATATGTACCTATTACAGAGTAATAAACATGAAATGTGATCTGTTCGCCTGCCTGGAATGCAGTGTTCTTAATGCCGCAAAACTCATCATTTGTTACAGATGTTTTTACCTGCTCAGGGGGCAGCATTACTTTTTTATTTTCTGCATTAAAAAAGACCAACCAAATACTGAATGCCGATAGTGAATTACGAAGCTTCATCCTTTTTAAAAAGTTTTATTCCGAGTATTAACAAACTGCCTATAGCTGCCGGTACCACTAAATTAATAAACCAAATTGTTGTGGTCACGAATCCTATTGCCAATGTATTGGCTGTAAAAATTGCAAATATTTCCTGAGTTACAAATGCTTTCCCTACTACTTCGAATAACTCGATAGATGGAATAATTGCCATAATAAAGAAAACGATGGCTATTCCCCAAAACCCCTGCCACCAATTTATTTCAATACCAAAAAAATGAAATAATAAAAAATATTGTGTGGCAAAAACAAAATACCGCAATATTGATATAGACAACAATCGGAGCAGCAGCGTTGTATCTGCTTTTTCCAATTCATTTATAAGCCAAATGTATTTTTTTATTGCCGGTATTTTATCTATCCATTTTACCAGCCACCCTATTCTAAAATAAAAAACTGTTAAAAAAAGTAAGCCGATAACGCCACCGGCGATCCCAATGTTTTTTATCCATTGCAACCATGCAGGTAAATTGAGTTTGTCAATATCAAATTGTAAGATCAACAAGCCGGATAGACCAAAAAGAATGGTAACAATGAGCTGGCTCAGGCTGCCAAGTATCGTAAGCGAGATTATCTTCAAACGATTCCCTTCATTCATATAAAGCATTCTTCCGAAATACTCGCCTATCCGGTTGGGCGTAGTTATTGAAAAAGAAACCCCGGAAAAAATTGCTTTCAATGATCTGAAAAAACTAACCGGTTGTACACTTTGTACCGATATCTTCCATTTCAGGGCTTCCAATGACCAATTAACGAACATTAATATAAAAACAAGAAGGAAATTAATGACCCTTGTGTCTGTAAAAGATGCTTTAATATTCAGCCAGGATCCTTCAAGATTCGGCTGGTTTTTTATTTGTTTAACGATGGAATAAGACAACCATACAAAGAGTAAAGGGCCAAGGATATAATTGAGAAAGATTTTGATATTTTTATACCGTAGAAAATTCAAGCCGTTTGGTTCAGTTTCATTTAATCTTGTAAAATTACTTTGCTCATTGCAAAAACCTTCAAAAATAATTCTTGGTGTTGACCCTGGTACACTATTGATGGGTTATGGCATTATAGAGATCAATAACAGTGTTATTTTCATTAAAGAAATGAGTGTATTAAAGCTTTCGGGTAAGAAAGATAATTATACAAGACTCCAGCTCATTCATAAAAAAATAGAAGAGCTGATAATAAAATATCAGCCCCACGAATTTGCTATTGAAGCTCCGTTCTTTGGAAAAAATGTTCAGAGTATGCTGAAGCTTGGCCGGGCACAAGGTGTAGCAATTGCTGCTGCGATCAGCGCTGGCTTGCCAGTGACCGAGTATAGTCCCAAAAAAGTAAAACAATCTATAACTGGCAATGGTAATGCAGATAAAGAACAGGTGTGGAAAATGCTGCAGCAGATGTTATCGTTAAAAGAAATCCCGCAATACTATGATGCCACTGATGCATTGGCTGTTGCTGTTTGTCATCACTTCCAGGATAGGCCATCACTAAAAACAAATGGTAAGTTGAAAACCTGGAAAGAGTTTATAAAAAAGAATCCCACCCGAATTATAGTTAAATAATTACTATGCGAATCAAATTTTATTTTTTTATTGCCTGTTTCTTTCAAACATGCCTGATTTCGTTTTCTCAAACAGTGCAGCAAAAGGTAAGTGGGTTCAGAAAAGAAAATGAAGCCAGGATCATTGATGAGTATATAAAATTTGTTTCTATTCCGAATGTAACAAGAGATACGGCAAACATTCTGCGCAATGCTGCTTTTATAAAAATGATGATGGAGCAGCGGGGAATAAAAGCTGAATTTTTAGATGGCACTACTCCAAAAGTAAATCCTGTATTGTTTGGGGAAGTGAAAGTGCCCGGAGCTAAATATACCTTGTCTTTCTATGCTCATTATGATGGACAACCTGTAAACCCGGCAAAATGGACGGGAGGATTAACTCCTTTTGATCCGGTATTTATTGATAAGCCAATTGAGCAAGGAGGAAAGATCATTTCTGTTACAGGAAGTATTTCACCTGAATGGCGGCTTGCAGGCAGGGGCAGTGCTGATGATAAAGCAGGTGTAATGACAATACTAAATGCTTATGATGCATTGGTAAAAACCGGTGTTTCTTTAAACCATAATATCAAATTCTTTTTTGAAGGTGAAGAAGAACTCGGATCTACACATCTTGAAGAAATTTTTAAGAAGAATAAAGACAAATTGCAAACCGATCTCTGGGTTATAATCGATGGCCCTCGTCATGTTTCTGGAAAAAAGATGATAAGCTTTGGCGTACGTGGCGATGTAAATATGAATTTAACGGTGTATGGGCCGAAACGACCTTTACACAGTGGTAATTACGGCAACTGGGCTCCTAATCCTGCGTTGAACCTTGTCGGGCTTCTTGCAACAATGAAAGACGATAAAGGAAATATTCTTGTAGAAGGATATTATGATGATGTTGTTCCTCTTTCATCAAGTGAAAAAGAGGCATTGAAGAGAATTCCAAACATTGAAGAAACGCTAAAAAAAGAATTAGGTATAGCTGAACCGGAAGGTGGTGGTAAATCATTTCTTGAGTTGTTGCATTTACCAACACTTAATATAAATGGAATAAGAAGCGCCGATGTTGGTGAGCTTGGCGCAAACATAATTCCAACAAAGGCAGAAGCGATGCTTGATTTGCGGCTTGTATTAGGCAATGAAGTAGATAAACAAATCAATAAAGTAGTACAGCATATTGAGAAAAACGGTTTTCATGTTATTGATCATGAGCCAAGCGATGAAGAAAGACTAAAATTTGCAAAGCTTATTAAAATAACAAGAGGTATTGGCTATCCTGCACAAAGAACTTCTTTTGATCTGCCTATTGCTCAAAGCCTGGTCAAAGCAATTCAATCAACCGTCGATTACCCTGTAATTCTTTTACCATCAATGGGTGGAAGTTTGCCGCTTTATCTTTTTGAAAAAACATTAAATGCAAAATTGATCACAGTGCCGGTTGTTAATTATGATAATAACCAACATGCAGAAAATGAAAATGTGCAGCTAAGGTTTTTATGGGAAGGAATTGAAACAATAGCTGCCATTATGATAATGGAACATCAATAATAACTTGAAAACTTTCTAATTCTTTGGTTTAGTAACGGGAGGTTTTTGTGTTTGAGTTTGTGGTTGCTTTACCGGGTCAGGATCATTGCCAAGGTAAAGAAGATCCTGCGGCAATTCTGTCAACTTAAGCTCTCTCGCCACTGCAATAAAAATGTTATCAATTGGAAAACCTCCTTCATAGGTCTGTGGCTTTAGCACCAATATATATTTTTTTCTTGCCAATACCTTTTTATATGCATTTACAACCAGTGTATATAAGTTTTGTGATAACACACCTCTTTTTTCATTTGATTTGTTTTGAGCGATCTGCTGCCAGTAAAGTATATTGACAATAGCTTTTTGCCTGTCAGCCGATACCATATCTAAAATAGCTTTTGATTTTTTTCCCTGGGCCACCTGTGCCGAGTCAGCTTTATAAGTGCTGTCGAGGCGTTTATATTCTGTTTCATTATAAGTACGCAAAGCACCCAATGTATCACGGTCATATATCTGCATAAGACTATCAACCGCACGGTAGCCAGGCATAGCCTGTACCATTACATCAACATCAAAAACTCCGATCTTTAATGTTTGTGATTTCACATTTGCTGTCATAAGCATGCAGACAACAAGACTAAAAAAGAATGATGCTTTTCTCATAAACAAGATTATTAATAAATTTTTTTAAGGGTTGCTAAGATACAGCCACAGTGAATATGAAAATGTGAAAAATATTATTTATGTGTAATGTGGTCTGTATGAATTATATGAGTTGATAAAAAAATGACGCTCAAAGGTTGGAAATGATCATATCCCTTATTTTTTCAAGCTGCTCATTTGAAAGTTTAAGTTTCGGCTGGTTAAAATTCAGGTCGTTTGCCGTATTGATCGGAATTAAATGCAAGTGTGCATGAGGTACTTCAAGCCCTATTACTTCTATACCACAACGGTTGCAATTAAAAGATCTTTCAATTGCTTTGGCTATAGGTTTTGCAAATACAAGCATCTCGGAAAGGTATTCATCCGAAAGGTCAAAGAATTTATCAGTTTCAGTTTTGGGCACAACCAATACATGGCCTTCACGCAAAGGAAAAATATCAAGAAAGGCAAAGAACTTTTCATTCTCTGCAATTTTATAAGAAGGAATTTCTCCCGCTATGATCTTTGAAAAAATTGTCATACCGCCAAAGATTTTGGATTTGAGATTTACAATTGCCGATTTAATATGATCCCAATTCATATAACTTCAGCACAAATCTAATTCCGATAACTATCGGAACAAAATCCGCAATCTAAAATTGTATCAAATAAAGATATTCTCGATCTTAAACTTCAACACTCCTGCCGGAGCTTGCACTTCTGCAACATCACCTGGCTTTTTGCCAAGCAATCCTTTACCAATAGGTGATGTAACTGAGATCTTCCCTGCTTTCAGATCCGCTTCGTTCTCACTAACCAATTGATAGGTTACTTCTTTTTTTGTAGCCAGGTTTGTGAGAGTCACTTTAGTAAGTATCGAGACTTTGCTTGTATCTATACTGTTTTCATCGATCACTCTTGTGTTTGCGATCACGCCTTCGAATTGGGCAATCTTGGCCTCAAGTAATCCCTGCGCTTCTTTTGCAGCATCATATTCAGCATTTTCTTTCAAGTCGCCTTTTTCTTTTGCTTCTGCAATGGCTCTTGATGCTGCGGGGCGATCCACCCCTTTCATACGCTGCAAATCTATCTTCATCTGTTCAAGGGTCTCTTTGGTCACGTAATTAAAACCGCTCATAATTACCTCCTTTTTAAATCGCTAACGTGCAGACACGTTTGCAGACAAAAAAAATAACAACGCCTCAGTGTTTGCTGAAGCGTTGCATTTATGTATATCACAAATATAGAAAATTCTTTATTTCATTTACCGGGAAGAAAAAGTTTTTCTCAGGGTTTTACAAATTCATAGTACCTGTCACGGCCCAATGAAAACTCTACTGCCTTAATGCACTTCCAATTATTCTTAAAATTAAAATTGTCAAACCGCCAGTCAATGATCATGTTTCGGTTAAAGTTGGCAAGATAAATTTCAAGGTACTTTAACCGATCTGAATCATTGTCTTCATCTGAATCATATCGCCATCGTGTATAAAAATCGGATTTCCAATAACCTGAAAGTGTATCCTGGTTATTTATATAAGTGGCTGCGCCACTTTCAAAAAATGTAAAGATGCCACCCTCATAACCGGTCTGAAAATAATCACGACCAAATAATTCCTTCTTATACGAAACATCAAGTCTCCACTCTCCTATCAGGCGGTCCTCAATTTTTTTGGCGCAGGAAAATAAAATAAATACAATGGTGCAAACGAGGAGTATAGTTCGGCTCATAATACAATTGGTTTGCTGATAAAACCGGAATAATTATGCCATAAAGTTTTAAAAAAGTCCCAATTTTTCAAGAAGAACTTCACTCATTCTTAAAAAAGCTTCATGGCTATAACCGGCAATATGTGACGTTATGATCACATTGGGCTGATCAAGCATCCAGTTAAAGACAGATCTTTCTTCATTTGTATAAGAAGCGAGGTTTTCATTTTCTAAAACATCAAGGCCTGCTCCGGCTATGTGATCATTTATCAAAGCTTCTTTCAGATCATTTGTATTAACAACCGGCCCTCTCGATGTATTCAATATCCAGGGTCTTCTTTTTAATAAGTGAAAAAAATCATTACTTGCTAAATGATGGGTTTCATCTGTAAGCGGTATATGAAAACTGATAACATCTGCGTAACGACAAACCTGTTCAAGATTTGCTTCTTTTATATATTCTTTACTAAAACCAAATTTATATTTATCATAAGCAAGCACGGTTACATTGAATGATCCCAGCAATTGTGCAAATGCGCTGCCGGTATTTCCATAACCGATAATACCAACTGTTTTCCCGAAAAGCTCGGTGCCCCTGTTTTCATCTCGCAGCCATTTACCTTCTTTCAATTCTTTTTGAGTTGAATGAATTTTATTCATCAGCGATAGCAGCATGGCTAATGTATGTTCGGCTACTGCATTACGATTTCCTTCCGGGCTACTGATACATTTTATGTTTTTACTTTCTGCATATTCTACATCGATCAATTCCATTCCGCTCCCTAAACGGCCGATCCATTTCAGATCAACAGCTTTATCAATAAGCTTTTTGTCTACTTTGATACGTGTTGTCACTACTAACCCTTCAACTCCGTCCAGGCTGCTATATAATTCATCATATGAAATAGAGGGTGCATAGATAACTTCATAACCCTTCTTGTTTAATTGTTCTGATAATAATTCATGCGCCTTTGCTGTAATGATCACTTTTGCCATTCTTTCTTATTTCATTTTAAAACTAAGCTCACCAAATTCTTTAACTGATAATTGTTCGGCTCTTTTATTGAATATCTCGTCTTTCAGAACTTCTGGTTCAAACAAAGCTTTCACTGCATTTCTCAAAGTCTTTCTGCGCTGGTTAAATGCTGTTTTTACTAATATGAAAAAAGATCGTTCATCTTTCATTTCAACCGGTTCTTTTAAAGGGATAAGTCTTATTACAGCACTTTTCACTTTAGGTGGAGGTGTAAAAGATTTTTCACTCACTTCAAACAAATATTCTACATTAAAAAAAGCCTGTACCAAAACACTGGTAACGCCATAAGTTTTATTTCCTTCTTTTGCAGCTACTCTTTGCGCCACTTCTTTTTGAAACATACCCACCACATGTTCAATATTTTCTTTCCACTCCAGTATCTTAAATAATATCTGTGATGAAATGTTATAGGGGAAATTTCCGGTTACAGAGAACTTTCCATCAAATGGCTTTTGCATATCTAAAAAATTCTCATGAAGCAGCTTACCTTTCAAATTAGCGTAAGCAGCATGTAAATAATCTACTTTTTCTTCATCAAGTTCTACAGCTTTAAAATTAATTGTGGAGATATCAAGCAGGTATTTTGTCAGGGCTCCGGCACCTGGTCCCACTTCAAGCAAATTCTGATGAGGATATTGCCGTATGGCATCTACTATTTTTCTGCAAATATTTTCATCCTTCAAAAAATGTTGCCCTAAAGATTTTTTCAACGTATACATTGCTGCAAATGTACTTGCTTGTTCTATTAATTTTTTTAAATAAAAAAACCTCCCCGCAGCATGGGGAGGATTTAATAAAAACAATTATGAAAACCTGCTATTCTAAAACAACAAAACGGGTTGTTGATGTTTCCTGGTTTATTTTTAATAATGCATTATAAACCCCCGGCGGCCAGTTTTCACAAGCGGTAACAGAAAATACGTTTGAGCCTTTTTTAAGCATTTCATTCATCACCATAAGGGTACGGCCATTCATATCAAAGAATATGATCTTCGCCTGCGCATCTGATGTTGATGCAATATTCATTTGGAATTTTCCCCGCACTGGATTTGGCGCAATGGTAATTCCCGATTTCACAGGCGGTTTTATGTTTATTCTTATGATACGACTATATGCATAAGAGCCGTCATCCTTCATCATTTTGATACGGAAATCAATAAATGACGATACTCCAAATGGAATTGTATAATTGAAACTATAAGCAGCGTCGTCTGGTAAATTATTATTAGATAAAAGAATTCCTGCTTCAGTAAACCCTTCACCATCTACACTTGCTTCTATCACAAAAGAATTTGCCAATGCATTATTCGTTACCGACCATTTTAAATCAGCTTTTTTGTCACTTGCATTATAGGTTCCTGAGAATGATTTGAATCTTGCAGGCAGAACTGCACATCCACTATCTCTTGTAATAATTATTGTATCAGTAGCATATGGTGAACAGTTTGCCATTAATCTTTGTGTTACTATATACGTTCCGGGTTGGTTTACCTGTATCCATGTACCCGAAGGATCTATATAAATAATATTTCCTCCAATTGTCGACCATGTATAAACAGAAGTAGGATGTGGATTCGTAACATAAATATCACTTACTATAGTATCTGCCATGCCACAAAAAACAGGGAGCTCGGCAACTAGGTCAGCTCTTGGCGCCAAAAATAAATCCAATGGAGCCACAAAATCTTTCAACTCGGCTGTAAATGATGAAGATGCTCTTGTTTTTACAACAAGACGGTTAAATGGAGAACCACAAACATCACCACCTAATAAACTCACCGGGTCAAGACCTAACTTAGTAAGGTTAACTGAGAACTCCATGAACTGATCCTTAGCATAGTTGGGCGCAAGGCTGTTATCCTGCAGCACCAATTGGAATGGACCTGCCCATGTATTATTTGCACTACCTAAACCTGTATAAAAAGCTCCGGCAGTCTTAGGGAGTATGCTTGCATATCCATATTGTGCACCTGCGGTAGCGCCATCAAATTGTCCCGACCAGATAAAATTTGCTGGTGTTATACTTAAAGCAGATATATGCACCCAAATACGGGCTTCAATATTTGTTAATGTAGAACTTTGATATTGGCCGGTAAAAATAATGTCACCAGGTTTAATGATGTTTCCTGCAGCATCAAGCTGCCAGCTCGTATGTCCTGCATCAGGACCGTAGCCATAAAATTTGGCAGTAGCTCTGTCATAATATATATCTGTCTGGTACATTTCAAAATCGAAGTACCTGTTACCAGTTGTATTATCTAATGATATACCACCAAACATCCATAAAGAGTCAATAACTGAAGGGCCCGCTCTTCTTACATGCATAAAGACGTCAAGTATATCATTTTTGTCAGGGATACCCTGTATACCACCCGTCCAGTCAGCAGGGCTCATACCATTCTTATCCGATCCGGATGTAAATACACTTGAATCGTTTCCATGATAATCTCTTACAAATATTGCATCAAGCCAAAGCCTGTTATTAATCACAGAAAACTGAGGCCTGCTCATGGAGCGAAATAAGGGAGCCATTCTTTTGGGCCATGGAGAGGCGTCACTCAAATAACCTGCAACAACTGATGCGGCCCCGGTAGTGTCAATGACGAAATTTCCTGTTCCGGCAGTACCATTGTTAAACCAATCATCATTTCCGCTTTGCACAAAACCATTGAAATAATTGGCACGCAGATCGGCATCAACACCAAATGCGGCCTTAATTATCGGAGTAGTTATCTGTGCGGAAATAACAACTGAAAACACCACCCCAAATACGGAAAGTAGAAAATGTTTCATAAGCATACGATTAAAAACCACAAAATCATACACACTCAACAAGCAGGAAAAAAGAAAGGGTGGACAGGTGGGTCTTCCTGCTGTGAACATTATTAGCGTTGAACAACACGAATTGTTTCAACATCAGAATAATGACATGTTCCATCACTCATTACACATCCGATGCGGTAATAAATAACCCCTGGATAGATACCTTCATCTTTCCAAGAGAATTTAGTTGCATTGTTACAAGCAGGCTCGTTAATTACATCATAGAAATCACCGTCATAAGATCTTTCGATCCTAAAACTGGAAACACCTGCAGGACTTACAATACCCCAGTTCAATACAACATTCTTTTTTGATTGATGGTGAATACGGAAATAGCTGAACTCGTGGTCAGCCTTGGCAGTTACAGAATTTTTATATGTAACTACTTCATTTTTACCTGAAAAGGTGAAGCCGGTAAACGCAATAAATGCTACGGCAAAAACAAATAACTTTTTCATAAGGTAGAATTTTTAATGATATGAAAGTAGATGAATATGAAAGGTTAGACAAGGAACAATTACCAGTTAAATACACTGAGATCAAGAAATATTAATTCAGTTTCTTGTGGCATTTCAAGAAAGTAAGGTTACTATGAAAAAACCCTCTTACCAAAAAGAGGGTCAGAATTATAAATGGGTTACTATTCTAGCTGATTTTGGTTCCTAATTTCTCTTGATGATCTTTTTGTTTATAACAGAAATTCCGGAATTAAGACGTAAGATGTAAAAACCAGCGGGAAGATTATCTGTATTAGTAACGGTTATTTGGTTTTTGCCTTTTACTAAATTATAACTAGCAGATATCAGTTTATGCTGATATTGATCGAGCACTTGAACTTGAGCTAATCCTTCAACGCCAGAAATAATATCAAATTTGATTTCTGATTTAAATGGATTGACTAATGATTCAATCTGTAAACCTGCTTTATCACCAATCAACTGGATGACCTTTGAGTATTTGAATTTATTACTTTGAGTTTTGAGTGCTTTTATCCTATACCATGACAAAGTATTTTCCAACGATTCTGGATCAGTATAGCTATAATTATTTAAGTCAGAAGCAGCATTTTTGAAGCCCTGTACTTCTCCTATAGTAACGAACCTGCTTGCATCTTTGCTTTTTTGTATTTCATATTTTACAGCTTCGTCTTCTTTTGAAGTTGTCCAGTACAAAACCCCATGGTTATTTTCATTCCTGCCTTTTAGCGACAGTATATCGACATCCAGCAATGTACCACAGGGGTCTACAGTTAATGTAATGGTGCTTCCATTAGAAAAACGACAGCTGGAATTTGAAAGATTTGTTGGGGTACTCGCAACAACAACTCTGTATTGAGAACCACTGTCAGCGGCATACGCCACAAATGTGGGATATGTAACATCGTATGTCCATGCAGATCCGTTCCATGTAGGGGATACAGGTCCCCCCGACACTCCTGTTGAACTCCAGGTGGCACCATTATCTGTACTTTTCTCCCACATGTAATACACATAATTATCAAAATAGGAGGAAATGGTAGCGCCAATATCAACGGTATTACTATCGCAAACAAATGGATTAGGACCCGGGGTAACCGTAACATCCGGACTACATGTTTTTAAAGCAATATCATCAATGGCCCAGTCATTCCCGCCTCCTCCGGGTGCATTGTTTCGCAACGTCAGCATAAATGAAGTTTGAGACGCACCAGTTTTATAAGTAAAGCCCCTCTGAACCCAGGTATTTAAGGAGTCAGAACCTGTTTGTGTTCCTCCAAGTCCCTGGTATTGCAAGTTGCCGGTTGTATAGTAATCGATTCCATCAATATCAAATGCAATATTTGGTTTTATTCCTGAGGAATCTCCTGCACCAGTTGGAATAAAACCTGCTCCACCAGTTCCAACCCCGTTAGAATCACAACCACATTTATAACAAACATTTTTAAACCAGGCCGAAATTTCATAATAAGTATTCGGACATAGCCCTGTTACATTATATTGAAAGGCTGTGTCAGTATTATAAGCTGAATTAACTACAAGCATATACCCGCAAGGATTGGATGCACTTACTGGTTGAGTTATATCACAAGGATTATTTCCTTTTGCAGTATTAGTGGCTCCTGTATGATCACCAGTTATATCCCATACACTAAATACACGATGTGATGCTCCATCAGGTTTTGGCCAGGTAGTAGTTGTTGTAATGCTGGACCCGGAGGTATTATTAGCAACCCCATAATAGTAGTCATTGGGGCCCCCTGAACCAAACGCACCATACATATAATTTGTATTAGGCGACGTACCCCTATTGCGTGCAGGACTAGCACCTGAAGCAGATCCGAAAGTACCACTATATTCGTCTGAGATAATATTAGTCGGAGACAATGAATTAGGACATAGACCGGGACTTGAATAAACCATAAGACTATCTCTTTCAAAACTTATAGATCCAGAAATACCTGTGGATGCATCTTTATAACTAAACTTTCCTCCTCCGTAATTTATTTTTGTATCATATCCTGCATAAACAACTACCTGGTAAGTAGCCATTACAATGCATGTAGAACCAAAGTTGGAAGGTTTTGAGTTATATGAAATTCGTCCTCTTGCAGTATTAGTTGCACCGCTTCCCATATTGATCTGAATTATCGTATCGGAACCAGATGGTAAACGCCATCCATTGTCCGAATCATAATTGTCAGTATACGATTTATAAATCTTGCCTTCATTTGTGCGCAATGCAATGCTGCCTGGAACTAAAGCGAAACCTTTTGTATTCAGTAATGTATCATAATAAGCAACACTATCAATAGACTTACCGCTTCCACTCACCACTAATGTTGCTCTGATTTCAAGTACGTCACCTGGATCAATTGTACCTCCATTAGTTCCTTTTGTTATATTGATATAACTTTTTCCAAAATCAACTGATGCACCTGAAGGATCGGTAATACAGATAGTAAAATCATAGCCACTTGCTGGACTACCTATACTTTTGGATGATCCCACCCTAACCCAGTAAGTGGTCCCGACAGTTAAGCCTGTTGGATATTGGGTGGCTACATTAAAAGTGTTTGCAGCACAAGTACCTAAAGGGGAACCTCCGCAAACAGAATATATTTCTATTCCGGCATTTCCTCCGCTTGGAAAACTTTCTGCAACCGATATTGTTGGATATGCGGATTGCGCAACAAAAGTATACCATACATCTGCTGAAGTTGCAATGATACTGCCACAAGTACTCGTACCACTTGCAGTTGCATTATTCAATGTACCTGTAATATTGGTACAGCTTGTGCCACTGGTTAATAAAAAAGCGTTTGCACAAAGATCATTTGCCGGAGCAGCTGCTGCATTGGTAATACATATATTAAAACTAGCTACACCTCCAATACCTGATGGATTAGTTGTATTTGCTATACGAACATAATAGGTTGTTCCTATTGTGAGTCCTACCTGTGTTAAAGAGGAAGTTGTTGCACAACCAACAATAGCCAATGCAGCACAGGTGCCGCTATATATTTGAATTCTTGGAGTTGTAATATTTGCACCCGTATTGCTTAAAGTCACAGTATGAGTAGCATTTGTCGCTACAAATTTGTACCAAACATCATTATAAGTATTTGCAGCCCAACAGCTGGCAACCACGCCAGTTGTATTGGATGTCGCCAGATCAAGAGTGCCCGCTGTATTGGTACACGTTGCCCCCGGTGTTAATGTTACAGCGCCGGCGCAATTATCATTGGTTGGTTGTGTCTGCACACAGATATCAAAGTTCCATTTGTTTGCCGGATTAGCTGTTGGGCTTAACAATACATACACTCGGATATAATAAAATACTCCCACTGTTAATCCAGTGACTGTAAGACGGGATGCCACATTCTGACAAGCAAGCGAGGAAAAACCTGCGCAGGCTGCACCACTTAAAACCTCCACATATGTGCTGGTACTTGTCAGCCTTTGACCAAGATTGTCAATTTTAATTGTAGTAGTTGTAGAAGTCGCTTGAAAAGTAAACCAAACATCAAATGTAGTGGTAGTTGTAGCACCGCCACAAGCTCCGGCTGTCGATGATGTACTCGTAGCATTTCTGATATTATAAGTTCCTACAGTACAAGTGTTAGATGAAGTTAAAGTAATGGCACCTGAACAATTATCATTGCTCGGTTGGGCAAAAGAGTTTTTAGCTGAAAACAATGCCAGGAAAAAAAATATAGCCAGGCGAATAGGGTATCGGAAATTATTCATAACGCAAATGCGCTTTGGTTTTCGGATGATGGATAACAAACAAAATAAGTGTAACCATTTATTATTAGCAAGAGCGTTTGTACTTAATATTAATTAGGGATTTTCCTAATCAAAATTGAGTATTAGTGCTTAGCTAAGTTTAGAATTAATAAATAGTTTAGCAGCTTAAAATCCTTGAAAGACCATGCTACCACTTACTGCACGAACCAC
>Ga0070698_100002900_pt1 | contig 18876 bp, 18 predicted proteins | sample KBSK1502metaG_FD_65477 | JGI IMG/M metagenome (GOLD analysis project Ga0070698, IMG submission 65477) | Corn, switchgrass and miscanthus rhizosphere microbial communities from Kellogg Biological Station, Michigan, USA - KBS K1-50-2 metaG | ecosystem: Host-associated > Plants > Roots >...
CCCGTGATAGGCACATCTGCCATGTTCGCCGACCTCGCCCTCATTGCCGTCGCGACCGAAGCGATCATCGGCTATCCGGATGCCGTCTATCGTCTCGTCGGTCATCCCGTGACCTGGATCGGCCGGCTCATAGCATGGTGCGACAAGACGTGGAATTCTGAGGCGCTGTCGTTCGACGTGCGGCGTCAGCGTGGCGTCTTTACGCTTCTTCTGCTGCTGGCCGTCGCCATCGCTTCAGGCGTCGCGATCACCGCCATCCTCACGCATTTCTTTCCTGCGCTCCTGGCCCTGCTGCTGGTTGGCGTGCTGGCCAGCAGCTTGTTGGCGCAACGCAGCCTCGACGCGCATGTCGCTGACGTGGCGATAGCGTTGGAGGGGGACGGGATCGAGGCCGGCCGGCGGGCGGTGGCGCAGATCGTCGGCCGCGACACGAAAGAGCTCGACGAGGCCGCGGTCTGCCGCGCGGCGATCGAGAGCCTTGCCGAGAATTTCTCCGACGGCGTGGTGGCGCCATTGTTCTGGATGGTTTTCGCCGGGCTACCCGGTGCGCTCGCCTACAAGTCGATCAACACCGCCGACAGCATGATCGGCCACAAGTCCCCGCGCCATCTCGCCTTCGGCTGGGCGTCGGCCCGTTGCGACGACCTGGTGAACCTGCCCGCGTCGCGACTCTCAGCGCTGTGGCTGGTGCTGGCGGCGGCGCTCCTCGGCCTGTCGCCGGGCAGCGCGCTGGCGACGGTGCGGCGCGACGCCGGCTACCATCGCTCGCCCAACGCCGGCTGGCCGGAAGCCGCCATGGCCGGCGCGCTCGGCATCCGTCTGTCCGGCCCGCGAATCTATCACGGTGTGGCGGTCGAGGAGCGCTGGGTGGGCGAGGGAAGCAGCGAGCTTGGCGCGCGCGACATCCGGGCAGCGCTGAGACTCTATCGCGCGGCCTGCGGGCTGCAGATCGCGGTGCTGGCCGTGATTGCGCTTGGCCTCAGGCTTTGAGTCCCATCGGGTCGCGGGCGGCTTCCACGCGCGCGAGCATCCAGCGCCGCGACGGCCAGCAAAGGATCAACATGATCGGGATAAGGCATAGCGACAGCGCAGACAGCGTGTGAGACGGCTCGCCATAGCCGACAAATCCGGCCAGGCCGAAATAGCCGAACATGATCACGACGCTCAGGGTGACGATGAAGCCCCGGCGGAAGGGAGAATCCGGCGCAATTCGGCCAAGCGCCTGGGGCAGGGTGCGCGTGAACAGGAACCACATGGCGACGGCCGTGGGAACGCCCAGCACGACGAGAGCCACCCAGGACGACAGGCCGAGCCCCTGCGTAATGTGGCCTATGTCGCCATGGGACGCGAAGGTGCGGATCGGCACGTAATCATAGAAATTCGCGACATTCATGAAATTGAACCAGAAGACCAGCATGAAGAGCCAGACATTGCGGCGGACGCTCGGCCAACGCAGGAGGAAGAGCGACACGAGATACATCGTGCCGTTGGCCAATCCCGGGCCGGCAAAGCCTGTAAGGGCCGCCGCTGGTCCGTCGCCCCGCGCGAACATGGCGGCGTAGTCGACCTGCTCGTTGATGTTGATCAGTGAGAGCAGGTTGCCGGCGCTCAGGCCGCCAAAATGAATGACCAGCGGATCGCTCTTGTAGCCCAGCGCAAACGCCATGAAGGAATGCGCGTACTCGTGGGGAAGCACGGCGGCATAGTGCGCCAGCAGGACGCAGATCAGGCAGACAACGACAAAGCCGGTGTGCATCGCCAGACGCGAGACCATGTTCGGCCCAGAGGTCCTCACCCGAGTAGTCTCGGTTCGCGGGCCAGCTCGAGCAGCAGGTCGCAATCGACATGCTTCTCGATGTGGTCGGCCAGCAGATCGAGCGTCGTGTCGATCTCGGAGTCGTAAGAGAAGGGCGAAGCTTGCGCGCCGATCCACTGAAGCCAGTGACGGCGCTGCCGGTCGTCCGCCATCAAGCCATGAATGTAGCAACCGACGAGTCGACCATTATCGCTGATCGCGCCGTCGTAACGGCCGTCGCTCAGCCTCAGAAGCGGGTCGATGACGCCCGTCGTGCGGCCAATGTGCATTTCATATCCCCGGAACGGCACGCCTGTGCCGACGGTCTCACCCGTGACCTCGACCAGCATCTTGTCCCCTTCTAGGATCGTATCCACCTCGAACAGGTCGAGACCGTCGACTTTGCTGGGCGGCCCCTCGATGCCGTGCGGATCGGCGATGCTGCGGCCGAGCATCTGATAGCCCCCGCAGATACCCATGACGATCCCGCCGCGCCGCAGATGCGCCGCGAGATCGATGTCCCATCCAGCCTGCCGCAGCGCCGCCAGATCGGCGATGGTTGCCTTCGATCCCGGCAGGATGACGAGTGACGCGTTGCCGGGTATCGGCTCATTCGGCCCCACGAACACGAGATCGACATTGGGCTCGAGCCGCAGCGGGTCGAAATCGTCGAAATTGGCGATGCGCGGATAGGCCAGCACTGCGATGCGCACTCGCTGGGAGCCCTCATGCTCTTTCGGACCGCGAGCGTCTCGCTCGCTCATGATCATGAGCGAGCCGGAGGCTCGCGGTCCGGAAGACCATGATACCCCCAATCCCAACGCGTCTTCCGCCGGCAGCCGGTGCGCCGCCTCGAAGAACGGCACCAGGCCCAGCGCCCGCCAGCCGGTGAGACGGACGATCGTCTTCATGCCGTCGTCGAACAAGGTGGGATCGCCGCGGAAGCGGTTGACGATGAAGCCCACGATCAGGGCGGCATCGGCCGGCTCGATCACCGTTTTGGTGCCGACCAGGCTCGCGATCACGCCGCCGCGGTCGATGTCGCCCACCAGCACGACGGGCACGTCGGCCGCCCGCGCGAAACCCATGTTGGCGATGTCGGCGGCGCGCAGGTTGACTTCCGACGCCGAGCCCGCGCCCTCGACCAGCACGAGGTCGGCGTCCTGCACCAGGCGCTCGAAGCTTTCGAGCACGGCGCCTAGAAGCTTGGGCTTCATCGACTGGTATTCGCGGGCGCGGGCGTTGCCTAAAACCTTGCCCTGGACGACGACCTGGGCGCCGATCTCGCTCTGGGGTTTCAGCAGCACCGGATTCATGTCGACGCTCGGCGCCACGCGCGCGGCGCGCGCCTGCAGCGCCTGGGCACGGCCGATCTCGCCGCCGTCGGCCGTGACCGCGGCGTTGTTGGACATGTTCTGCGGCTTGAACGGCCGCACCTTGAGTCCGCGCCGCGTGAAGGCGCGGGCAAGGGCTGCCACCAGCAGCGACTTGCCGACGTCCGAGCCCGTGCCCTGGATCATGAGGACGCGGGCGGCCATCAGAACTCGATGCCCTCCTGCGCCTTCACGCCGGCGGCGAAGTGATGCTTCACCAGGGTCATTTCGGTGACGAGATCGGCCGCCTCGATCAGCTCGGGCTTGGCGTTGCGCCCGGTCACGACGATGTGCTGGTCGGGACGCCGCGCCTTCAGCGCCTCGACGACGTCTTTGATGTCGAGATGGTCGTAGCGGAGCGCGATGTTGAGCTCGTCGAGCACGATCAGCCGGATCGCGGGATTGGCCATCAATTCGCGCGTCTTGGCCCAGGCACGACGCGCGGCCTCGACGTCGCGATTGCGGTCCTGCGTCTCCCAGGTGAAGCCTTCGCCCAGCGTGTGCCATTCGACCTGATCGCCCAGGCGCTCGATTGCGGCGCGTTCGCCGGTCTGCCAAGCGCCCTTGCCGAACTGCACGACGCCGCAGCGCAAGCCGCGGCCGATGGCGCGCAGCAGCAGGCCCCAGGCCGCCGTCGACTTGCCCTTGCCCTTGCCGGTGTGAACGATGAGCAGGCCTTTTTCGACGGTCTTGTCGGCGACCTCGGCGTCCTGGACGGCCTTGCGGTTGGCCATTTTGGCCTTGTGGCGGGCTTGTTCGTCGATGTCGGCGGGCATGCGCGGCTGCTTTCCGGTGGGGGCGTGCAGAATGGGCGGCCAATCCGCCGCCAGCAAGATAGGCGAATCCCGTTGACGGGGCTTCGCCATGACCCCTATCAAGCGGGCGACGGTGCCCCAAGGGATCAAATCCCAAGGGGATCAAAAGGGAACGCGGTCAGGAGTTCTTGCACTCCCAATCCGCGGCTGCCCCCGCAACTGTAATCGGCAAGCCGATGGCCGGAACACCACTGGGAAACCGGGAAGGTGGCCAAAGGCGAAGACCCGAGAGCCAGGAAACCTGCCGTCGCAACGCCGTTATCCGAGCCGCTGCGCGGGGCGCAGCAGTGGCCGAGGCAACCCGACGTCCGGTTGGACGATCGGGCTCCGTCGGGAACGGCACTCAGGGTCTTCGGGCCCGCGACGACGGAGGAAGCCATGACGTTTTCCAATGCGAGGCTTGGCGCCTGCGTGGCCTTCGCGGCGATGGCCGTGGCGGCGCCCGCCTGGGCGCATCACGTGATGGGCGGCGAGCTGCCGCGGACCTTCCTGCAGGGCCTGCTTTCGGGTCTGGCCCATCCGGTGATCGGCCCCGATCACCTCGCCGCCATCGTCGGCGTGGGCATTCTGGTCGCTCTGGCCGGCCGTGGCATCGTCCCGGTGCTGGCCTTCACCGGCGCCATGATCGCAGGCGTGGCGATCCATCTCGGCAAAGTGGGCATTCCGGCGTCGGAGCTGCTGGTCGGATTGTCGACCCTTGCCATCGGTGGGCTGGTCATCCTGCGCCAATCGATGCGAGCGCCGGTCGCCGCCGCGCTGTTCGGCGTCGCCGGCTTGGTGCACGGCTATGCGCTGGGCGAATCGATCGTGGGCGCGGAGCCCGCGCCGCTGGTCGCCTATTTCGCCGGCCTGCTGATCATCCAGACCGCGATCGCGCTTGCGGTCTACAGTGCCGTGCTGGGCCTCGCCCGTTGGCCGGCGCGCACCACGGGGCTGACGGTCGTCGGCATCCTGGTGGCGGTGGCCGGCGGCGCGACCGCGGTGGCCGCGGCCGGCCTCGCCGGCTGAGGCATCCATCGCGTGACATCGTCGACGCTCTACGTCTGCATCACCTGCCGCAGTGAAGCGACCGCCGTGCAGGAGCCGCGTCCCGGTGCGCGCCTGTTCGCGGCCGTCGAGCGGCAGCTTGCCGCCAACGGTTCCGGCTTGACCGTCGTTGCCGTCGAATGCCTGTCCAACTGCCAGAGGAGCTGCTCGGCCGCCGTGTCGGCGCCGGGCAAATGGACCTATGTGATCGGCGGCCTCGATCCGGATCAGCATGCGGCCGACATCGTGGCGTTTGCCCGCCTGCACCAGGCGCATGACCAAGGCCTGCCGGTATGGCGCGAGCGCCCGGACCATATCCGCAAGAACACCGTGGCGCGCGTGCCGCCGATGCAAATGATCAAGGAGTAGAGATGAGCGTTGCCAAGGTTCCCTGCACGATCGTCACCGGCTTTCTCGGTGCCGGCAAGACGACGCTGGTGCGCCACGTGCTGGAGAATGCCGGCGGCCGCCGGCTCGCCGTGATCGTCAACGAGTTCGGCGATGTCGGCATCGACGGCGAGATCCTGAAGAGCTGCGGCATCGAAAGCTGCTCGGAGGACAGCATCGTCGAGCTGGCGAACGGCTGCATCTGCTGCACCGTGGCCGACGATTTCGTGCCGGCCCTGAAGGGCCTGCTCGACCGGCCGTCGCCGCCCGAGCATATCGTCATCGAGACGTCGGGCCTCGCCTTGCCCAAGCCGTTGGTCAAGGCCTTCAACTGGCCCGAGATCGCCTCGCGGGTCACGGTCGACGGCGTCGTGGCGGTGGTCGACGGCGCGGCGGTCGCCGCCGGCCGCTTCGCCGACGATCCCGAGGCCGTGGCGCGCCAGCGCGCTGCCGACCCCTCGCTCGATCACGACAATCCGCTCGAGGAGGTGTTCGAGGACCAGCTGCTCTGCGCCGACCTGGTGATCCTGAACAAATCGGACCTCCTGTCGCGCGAGCAGCGCCAGGCGGTCACGACCGAGATCGGCAAGACCCTGCCGCGGGCGGTGAAGGTCGTGGAGGCCGAGAACGGCCGGGTGCCGATCAGCGTGCTGCTGGGCCTCGGCGCCAAGGCCGAGTCCGATCTCGCCAGCCGGCCCTCGCACCACGAGCTCGAGGGCGAGCACGACCACGACGACTTCGACACTTTCATCATCGATCTGCCGGCGTTCGCCGCGCCGCAGGCGCTGGTCGATCGGATGGTGAAGGCGGCGGAAGCGCACGACGTGCTGCGCATGAAGGGCTTCGTCGAAATCGAAGGCAAGCCGATGCGCCTGCTGGTGCAGGGCGTCGGCGCGCGCATCCAGCATCAGTTCGACCGCAAGTGGCCGGCCGATCAAGCGCGGCGCGGCCGGCTGGTGGTGATCGGCGAGACCGGCTTCGACAGGGACGCGATTCGTGCCTTGATATTGGGCTGACCCTCTTCTCCTCCCCCGTCATACGGGGCAGGGCAGGGAGGGGGAAAGCGACACAGGTGATTCTTGAAGAGCAATGATCTGAGATTTGCAGGCGACTTTGCTGCGGCTTTCCCCCTCCATGGTGCGCACTTATTCCCGTGGACGCGTGTCTCCAAGTTTTACTTGACATCGTCCAGTATTGCACTTAAGTTTCTTGTGCCGCTGCCGAGGTCCGTCGGCAGGCTGCGGTTCAGGCGCCCAACCCTTTCCTGGGGGATGGCGGTGCGCGCCGATCCGTCACGCCTGCCGCTGGGGCCGGCCAGCGGTCCGCACGCCTCAAAAACGGCTAGCGGAAATTGCGGAAACTGCGGAAACCCCTCCGCGCCGACGAACAGGGCGAGGCGCTAGCCCATGCATGTGCTCGCGACCGAGCTTGCGACCCTCGACGAGGCCGATGTCGCGGTCGATCTCGGCCAGTCGCCGGCCGAGATCGTCGTGCTGTCGTTTTCCGACTCGGACCTGTCGGCGTTGGCGGCGGCCTGGCAACAGGATGCCGACGTTCTGCCGACCCTGCGGCTCGCCAGCCTGAAGCGCCTAAAACATCCGATGTCGGTCGACCTCTATGTCGACAGCGTCGTGGCGCGGGCGCGTCTGGTCATCGTGCGCTGCCTGGGCGGCCTCGACTATTGGCGCTATGGCCTGGAGCACATCGCCGACGTGGCGCGCGACAACGGCGTGCTGTTCGCCGCCCTGCCGGGCGACGACCGTGCCGACGCCCGGCTCGCCTCGGTCTCGACCCTGGCGGCGGCGCCGCTCGCCCGTTTCGAGCGGTTTTTCCGCGAAGGCGGCGTCGACAACCTGCGCCAGGCCTTGCGTTACGCCGCGACCTTGCTGGGCCGTGATCTTGCCTGGACGCCGCCCGCGCCGGTCGGCCCGCTTTCCCTGCTCGGCGACGCGTCAGAAGGCCGGCCGGTCGCGCTGGTCATCTTCTATCGCGCCAATCTGATGGCCGGCGACATCGCGCCGGTCACCGCGCTGATGGCGGCCCTGGAACTGCAAGGACTGGCGCCGCTCGGCGTGGCGGTGAGCAGCCTGAAGGATCCGGCGATCCGGTCGCCGCTGGAAGACCTGCTGGTTGCCAGGAAGCCCGCGATCATTCTCAACACCACCGCCTTCTCGGCCATGCGCGAGGACGACACGACCGTGCTCGACGCCGCCGATGTGCCGGTGCTGCAGGTGGTCCTGTCCGGCAGCACGCGCGAGGCCTGGCAAAGCTCGCCGCGCGGCCTGTCGCCTGCCGATCTGGCCATGAACGTGGTCCTGCCCGAGTTGGACGGACGTCTGCTGACGCGCGCCATCTCCTTCAAGGCCGAAGCGCCGGTCGATCCGCGACTCGAATTCGCCAGCGTGCGTCACCAGCCCGAGCCTGATCGCGTCGACTACGTCGCGCGGCTTGCAGCGGCCTGGGCGCGGCTCGGGTGGACGCCAACGAAGGATCGCCGCCTGGCGCTGGTCCTGTCCGATTACCCGGCGCGGGGCGGTCGGACGGGCTATGCGGTCGGTCTCGACACGGCGGCAAGTGCTGCTGAGATCCTGAAGCTGCTCGGCGATCAAGGTTACGACACCGGCCAGCGCGACTGGCAGGCGGCCGACGTCGAGCGCCTGCTTCGGGGAGAGGTCGAACATATCGAGATCCCGATGGCGGCGCAGGGCGCTGTCCCGGTGCTTCGCTGCGGCAAGGTTTTGGTGCTGCTGCAGCCCGACCGCGGCGGAGCCGGCGATCGCAAGTCGGGCTACCACGACGTCAATTGCCCGCCCAGCCATGCCTACGTCGCGCTCTATGCCTGGCTGCGCGAGACCGCGCGGATCGACGCCCTGATCCATCTCGGCACGCATGGCACCCTGGAATGGCTGCCCGGCAAGGCGCTGGCGCTGTCGGCCGAATGCTGGCCCGAGGCGGTGCTGGGCGCGCTGCCGGTGGTCTATCCCTTCATCGTCAACAATCCCGGCGAAGCGGTGCAGGCCAAGCGGCGTCTCGCGGCCGTCACCATCGGCCATCTGACGCCGCCGCTCAGCGCCGCCGGCCTGCACGGCCCGCTGGCCGAGCTCGAAGGCCTCGTCGAGGAATATGCCGCAGCCGACGGCCTCGACCGGCGACGCCAGCGGCTGCTGGAAGACGAGATCGTCGAGCGAGCGTGGACGAGCGGGCTGGCCGCCGACTGCGGATTGGTCAAAGGCGAGCCCAACCGGCAGGCGATCGCCAAGCTCGACGCCCAGCTTTGCGACATCAAGGAACTCAGCATCCGCGACGGCCTGCACGTCTTTGGCCGGGCGCCCGATGAAGCGACCGTGCAGGCGCTCGCCCTGGCGACCGGCAACGAAGCGGCCGTGCGCGCCTGCGCCGATCGCGAGCGTGCGGCTCTCCTTGCCGCGCTCGATGGACGGCGCGTCGCGCCCGGTCCGGCCGGTGCGCCGACGCGCGGCCGTGCCGACGTGCTGCCCACGGGGCGCAACCTCACCTCGATCGATCCGCGCGCCATCCCGACCCGCACCGCCGCCGCCATCGGCACCCGTGCCGCCGACGAGGTCGTGCGCCGCTACCTGCAGGATCACGGCGAGCCGCCGCGCGCGCTGGTCATCGATCTCTGGGCCTCGGCGTCGCTGCGCACCGGCGGCGACGATCTTGGCCAGGTGTTGCACTATCTCGGCGCGCGGCCGACTTGGGACAAGGCATCGAGCCGGGTGACCGGCGTCGAGATCCTGCCACTGGCGATGCTCGACCGGCCGCGCATCGACGTGACCCTGCGCATCTCCGGCCTGTTCCGCGACATCTTCGAATCCCAGATCGCGCTGTTCGACCTGGCGGTGCGCCGGATCGCCGAGCTCGACGAGCCGGCCGACGACAATCCGCTGGCCGAAGCACGCCGGCGCGGCGGCGATCTCGCGCGCGTGTTCGGCGGCGCCCCCGGCAGCTACGGCGCCCAGGCCGCCGACCTGGCGCTGGACGGCGTCTGGCGCACCCGCGAGGAGGTGGGCGCGGTCTACCTCGCCAACGTCACCCACGCCTATGGCGGTATCGAGCCGGTGCGATCGGCCGGCGCAGGGTTTCGCAGCCGCGTCTCCCAGGCCGACCTGCTGGTCCATCCGCAGGACGACCGCGAGCGCGATCTTTTGGACGGCGACGGCGTCGCCGATTTCGCCGGCGGTTTCGCCGCCGCGGCGGCGCTGCTCGGCAACGAGCCCGAGCTCTACCATCTCGATACGAGCCGGACCGAGGCGCCCAGGGCGCGCCGCCTCGCCGAGGAGATTGCGCGCATCGTGCGCGGCCGGCTCACCAATCCGCGCTGGATCGCCGGCATGCTGGCGCATGGCCATCGCGGCGTCGCCGAGATCGCCCAGGGTGTCGATGCGCTCTATGCCTTTGCCGCGACCGCCAACGTGGTTCCCGGGCACCTCTTCGATGCGACGCACGCTGCCTTGATCGCCGACGAAGCCGTGCGGTCGGCCATGGTGGAGAACAACCCGGCGGCAGCGGCCGCCATCGCCGCGCGGCTGCGCGATGCGCTCGCCCGCGGGCTGTGGACGACCCGGCGCAACGCGGTCGATCATGAGCTCGAGCGCGCCCTGACCGAGGCCGGGTCATGAGCGCCGTCGCGGTCGCGGCCAAAGGCTGGTGCCCCGGCGCTCTTCGCCCCATGCCGAGCGGCGACGGGCTGATCGTGCGCGTAAAACCGTTCTGCGGCGCGTTGGGTCTCGATCAGGCGCGCGGCCTGGCCGACCTCGCCGACCGCCTGGGCAACCGCCATATCGACCTGACGCGGCGCGCCAACCTGCAGCTCCGCGGCCTTTCGGATGAGCGCCTGCCCGAGCTTCACGACGCGCTGCGACGGCTCGCGTTGATCGATGTCGATGCCGAGTCAGAAGCGACGCGCAACGTCATGGTCGCCCCGCTCGCCGGCCTCGACCCTGCCGAGTCGTTCGATGTCCGCCCGATCGCGGCGGCGCTGGAGCGCGCACTGACTGCCGACAGGGGCCTGCAGGCGTTGCCGGCAAAGTTTGGCCTGCTGGTCGATGGCGGTGGCAAGATCTCGATCGCGGGCGAACGCGCGGACATTTGCCTCGCGGCGACCGAGAAAGGGGTCGCATTCGGACTCGACACACCGCGGGGTACGACGTGGCTTGGGTCCGTTGCGCCCGAGCGAGCCGCGGAGACGGCAATTGCGGCAATGCATGCTTTTCTCGCTGTCTCACCGGGCGGTCGCCTGCGCACACTCGCCGAAGCCGATGCCGAAAGCGTGCGGTCCAGCGTTCAGCCGTTCCTATCGCCGCTTAAAACCGTTCTGCGCGCGAACGGGCGGCGCCTGGGCCTGCTGGAGGGCGCTGTCGGCATCGCTGCGCCTTTTGGCCGGCTCGAAGCGCCGCAGCTTCGCCGCCTCGCCGCGCTGGCGGCCGATACAGGCGCGACGGATATCCGGCTCTCGCCCTGGCGCACCGTCTATATCGGCGCGCGACATCGGGCGGCGGCGCTTTTGGATGGTGCCCGTGAGGCCGGCCTGATCGTCGACGACAACGATGCGATATTGCGGATCGAGGCCTGTCCCGGCGCGCCCGATTGCAGGTCAAGCAGCGTCGACACGCGCGGCGATGCGCGGCGGCTGGCGGCGCTGGCCGGCGAGCGCGGCTACCGAGGCAGCATCCATGTTTCGGGCTGCGCCAAGCGCTGCGCGCGTTCCGCGCCCTCCGATCTGTTGCTGATCGGCGAGGATGGTCTCTACCGGTTGGGACAGCGCCTGGTTGGCCAGCAGGACTTTCCGACCTTGTTCGAGGCAGCGACCGATGGCTGAGCCGCGCGCCTATATCCGCGACGGGGCGGAAATCTATCGCCGGTCCTTCGCCATCATCCGGGCCGAGTCGGACCTCGCTCGCTTCACGGCCGCGGAGGAGCGGGTGGCCGTGCGCATCATCCATGCCTGCGGCATGACCGAGATCGCGCGCGATATCGTGATGTCGCCGGGCTTCGCCGAGCGCGCCCGGATGGCGCTGCTGGAGGGCGCGTCGGTCCTTTGCGATTCTAAAATGGTCGCCAACGGGATCACGCGCGCACGCTTGCCGAAATCCAACCCGATCGTCTGCACCATCGACGATCCCGCCGTGCCCGGGCTGGCGCAGGGTCTCGCCAACACGCGCACGGCCGCGGCGATGGATCTGTGGCGGGACCGGCTGGGCGGCGCGGTCGTCGCCATCGGCAATGCGCCGACGGCGCTGTTCCGCCTGCTCGAGATGCTCGATGCCGGCGCCCCCGCTCCAGCGGCGGTCATCGGCCTGCCGGTGGGCTTCGTCGGCGCGATGGAATCCAAGGAGGCGCTGGCGGCTGACGGACGCGTGCCGTTCCTGATCGTGCGCGGCCGATTGGGCGGCAGCGCCATGGCAGTTGCAGCGGTCAATGCGCTGGCGAGCGAGCAGGAATGACGACGCTCGATACATTGGCGGGCAGCGCGACGGCGGGCACGCTCTACGGCATCGGCGTGGGGCCGGGCGATGTGCGCTATCTCACCTTGCGCGCCGCCGGCCTGGTGCGCGCCGTCGACGTTTTGGCCTATTTCGCCAAGAAGGGCCTGCCGGGCAATGCGCGCCGCATCGTGGCACCCTTGATCGTCGAGAGTCGGACCGAACGGCGGCTGGAATATCCCGTGACCGGCGAGATGCCGGCGGAAAGTGCCGAGTATCAGCACAGGATCAGCGCCTTCTACCGCGCGACGGCCGACGCCTTGGCAAGTCTCCTGCGGCAAGGAAAATCGGTCGGGCTGCTGGCCGAGGGCGATCCGTTCTTCTACGGCTCCTTCATGCATATGTGGCGCAGGCTCGCGCCCGATTTCCCGGTCGAGGTCGTGCCCGGCGTCACCGGCATGTCGGGCTGCTGGACGCGCGCCAACCTCCCGATCACCTGGGGCAACGACACGCTGGCCGTGCTGCCCGGCACGTTGGACGAGGGCCGGCTCGTCGAGCGCCTGCGTCTCACCGATGCGGCGGTGATCATGAAGGTCGGCCGCAATCTCGGCAAAGTGCGCCGCGCCGTCGAGGCCGCCGGCCTGCTGTCGCGCGCGGTCTATGTCGAGCGCGGCACCATGCAGGACGAGCGCATCGTGCCGCTCGCCGACTGTTGCCAGCCGACGGGGGCCTATTTCGGCATGGTGCTGATCCCGGGCGAAGGGAGGCGGCTGTGAACGGCTCGCTGGTCGTCGTCGGCACCGGACCGGGCAAGGCCGCGCTGATGACTGGCGCGACGCAAACGGCACTCGCCCGCGCCACCGACCTGGTGGGCTACGGTCCCTATCTCGACCGTGTTCCTCGCCGCCGTCACCAGCGTCTCCATGCCTCGGACAACCGGGCCGAGCTGGAGCGCGCGCGTCTTGCGCTGTCGCTTGCCACCGAAGGCCGGCACGTCGTCGTGGTGTCGGGCGGCGATCCCGGCGTGTTCGCCATGGCCTCGGCGGTGTTCGAGGCGGTCGAGGCGGGCGATCCGGCGTGGCGGGAGCTCGATATCAGGGTCGAGCCCGGCGTCACGGCGATGCTGGCCGCCGCCGCCGAAGTGGGTGCGCCGCTGGGCGGCGATTTCTGCGCCATCTCGCTCTCCGACAACCTGAAAGCCTGGAGCACGATCGAGCGGCGGCTGACGTTGGCCGCCGAAGCCGACTTCGTGATCGCGCTCTACAATCCCGCGTCCAAGGCGCGGCCGCACCAGTTGGGCCAGGCGTTCGAGCTGCTGAAGAAGATCAAGGCGGCCGCCACGCCCGTCCTGTTCGTGCGTGCCGCCGGCACCGCCGATGCCGAAGTGGTCACGACCACGCTCGGTACCGCCGATCCGTCACGCGCCGACATGCGCACCCTGGTCATCATCGGCGCCAGCACGACACGAAGGGTCGGCCGCTGGGTCTACACGCCGCGCGGCGAGCGGGGAACGCCATGAGCCAGCCACGTCACTGCCTCCTCGGCGCTCGTCACGACATGACCGGCGGGTTTGTCCGGCCGTGCGATCATGATCACCGGCAGGACAAGCGCGCGCGCGGCTTCGATCTTGGGGTAGGTGGCGCTGCCGCCGGAATTCTTGGACACGACAACGTCGATCTTCTCGTCCTGCAGAAGCCGTCGCTCGGCGTCGCGGTCGAACGGTCCGCGCTGCCGGAGGAGAACGAGGTCGGGCGGCAAGTTCGCCTGCTGCGGCAGCTCGATGAGGCGGGCGATGTAGTGGTGCTGCGGAGCCGCGGCGAAGAGGTGCAACTCCTGCCGGCCAAGGGTCAGGAACACGCGCCGCGGCGCCTTGCCGAGCGCAACGGCCGCGGCGTCGGCGGTGGGAACCACTTTCCAGACATCGTCCGGCTGCGCCGTCCAGGCCGGCCGCACCAACGAGGCGAGCGGAACATTCGCCCGGGCGCAGGCGGCAACGGCATGGGCGGAAATCTGCGCCGCGTAGGGATGCGTGGCATCGATCACCGCCTCGATGTTCTGCGCGCGCAGGAAATCGGCCAGCCCATCGGCGCCGCCGAAACCGCCGACGCGTGTTGCAATCGGCTGTGGCCTCGGCGCGGCGGTGCGTCCGGCCAGCGACAGCGTCGCCTCGAAGCGCGAATCGCCGGCAAGGAGTTGAGCCAAGTCAGAGGCTTCGGTAGTGCCGCCGAGAATGAGGACGCGCATTGCAGGATCGGCCGATGACGAACGAGCGGCCAACCTGCACGGCGGTGCGCTGGCTGTCCATTGTCGGCATCGGCGAGGATGGCGTGGCGGGCCTCTCGCCGGTGGCGCAAAAGCTGATCGCCTCGGCCGAGCTGGTGGTCGGCGGCAAGCGCCATCTTGGCCTGGCCGACGGACTGATCCGCGGCCAGCGGCTCGCCTGGCCGAGTCCGATCGGCGCGGCGCTGCCGGAGATCGAGAAGCATCGCGGCCGGCCGGTCGTCGTGCTGGCGAGCGGCGATCCGTTCCACTATGGCGTCGGCGATCTCCTGCTGCGCTCGATCCCGGCCGCGGAGACGCTTTGCCTGCCGCAATCCTCGTCGTTCAGCCTAGCCGCCTCGCGGCTCGGCTGGTCGCTTCAGGATGTGGCGCTGGTGAGCCTGCACGGCCGCGCGCTGGAGGGCATCGTGCGCCACCTGCAGCCGGGCGCGCGCATCCTGGCGCTGTCGTGGGACGGCGAGACGCCCGCCAGGCTCGCCAAGCTTTTGGTCGAGCGCGGCATGGGCAGCTCCTCGCTCACCGTGCTGGAAGCCATGGGCGGACCGCGCGAGCGCGTGCGCCGCACGACGGCGGCAGGCTTCGATCTCGACGATGTGGCGCCGCTCAATACCATCGCGCTGGAAGTCGCGGCATCGGACGGGGCGGTCGTGCTGGGCTTGGCGCCCGGCCTTGACGATTCGCTGTTCGAGCATGACGGCCAGCTCACCAAGCGTGAGGTCCGCGCCGTAACGCTCTCGGCCCTGGCGCCGCGCCAGGGTGAGCTTTTATGGGATGTCGGGCTGGGCGCAGGCTCGATTGCCATCGAATGGCTGCTGCGCCATCCCTCGCTCAAGGCGATCGGCATCGAGGCGGAGCCCGAGCGCGCTGCACGCGCGGCACGCAACGCTGCCTCCCTCGGCACGCCTGACCTCGAGATCGTGCAGAAGCGCGCGCCCGAGGCATTCGATGGCCTGCCGCCGCCCGACGCCGTGTTCATCGGCGGCGGACTTTCCGATCCCCGCCTGTTCGAAGCCGCCTGGTCGGCCTTGAAGTCCGGCGGCCGCCTGGTCGCCAATGCCGTGTCGCTGCAGTCCGAAGCGCGGTTGATCGAGTACTTCCAGCGCCATGGCGGCGAGCTTGTGCGCCTCGACGTCGCGAAAGCCGGCAAGGCTGGAACCGGCGGCGTGTTCGTGTGGCGACCGGCCGCGCCGATCATTCAGTGGCGTGCGAGGAAGCCATGATCGTGGCCGGCGTGGGCTTCCGGCGCGGCACGTCGGCCGACGAAATCGAGCGCGTGGTGCGCCTTGCGTTGGGCCTGTTCGAACTGCCGGCGGAACGGCTCGAGGCGATTGCGACGGAATCGGAGAAGGCGACCGAACCCGGCTTTCCCGAGGTGGCGCGGCGGTTGTCTGTCCCGCTCGTGGCCTGCACGGTGGCCGATCTCGACCGCGTGGCGGGACGGGTTCTTACGTCCTCCAAGCTGGTGCTCGAGACCAAAGGCCTGCCGTCGATCGCCGAGGCCTCGGCGCTGGTCGTGGCCGGCCGCAACGGCCGTCTGCTCGGCACGCGGGTCGCCACCGAGCGCGCGACCTGCGCCATCGCCACGGGAGAGGGCCGATGACGGTGCACTTCATCGGCGCCGGGCCGGGTGCGCCCGACCTCATCACCGTGCGCGGCAGCGAGCTGATCGGTCGTTGCCCGGTCTGTCTCTATGCCGGCTCGCTGGTGCCCAAGGCGTTGCTCGATCATTGCCCACCGGGTGCGCGCATCGTCGATACCGCACCGATGTCGCTCGACGAGATCATCGCGCAATGTCGGCGCGCCACGGACGAAGGCCATGACGTGGCGCGCCTGCACTCCGGCGACCTTTCGGTCTGGAGCGCGCTTGGCGAGCAGCTGCGCCGCCTCGACGAGACCGGCATCGCCTACACCATCACGCCCGGCGTGCCGGCCTTCGCCGCCGCCGCCGCCGCCCTCGGCCAGGAACTCACGCTGCCCGAACTGGCGCAGTCGGTGGTGCTGACCCGCACCTCGGGCCGTGCCTCGGCGATGCCGCCGGGCGAGACACTCGAAGCGTTTGCCGCGACCGGCGCCACGCTCGCCGTGCATCTGTCGATCCATGCCATCGACAAGGTCGTGGCCTCGCTCCTGCCGTTCTACGGCGCCGACTGTCCGGTCGCCGTCGTCTATCGCGCGAGCTGGCCCGACCAGCGCGTGATTCGCGCCACGCTCGGCACCATCGCGGGCGAAGTGGCCAAAAATCCGATCGAGCGCACGGCATTGATCCTGGTCGGCAAGGTCTTGGGTGCGCGCGATTTTCGCAACAGCGCGCTTTACGATGCGGCCTACCAGCGGCGCTTTCGCGGCAGGGGCCAATGAGCGGGCTAGCGATCCCCGACAATTTTCCCGAGCTGCCCGACTTCCCGCCGGGTGAGGTGTGGCTGGCCGGCGCCGGTCCGGGCGATCCGCGCCTGCTGACCGTGCTGGCGTTGCATGCCTTGGCGGTTGCCGACGACGTCGTCCATGATGCGCTGGTCGATGCCCGCGTGCTGCGGCTGGCGCGCAAGGGCGCCGAATTGATCCCGGCCGGCAAGCGCGGCGGCCGGCCGTCGCCCGACCAGCGCGACATCAACGAAGTGCTGATCGAGCGCGCCCGCCTCGGCCATCGGGTCCTGCGCCTGAAGGGCGGCGATCCGTTCGTGTTCGGCCGCGGCTGGGAGGAGGCCTCAGCGCTGACCGCGGCCGGCGTGCGCTTTCGCATCATTCCGGGCCTGACCTCGGGCCTGGCGGCGGCGGCGCTCGCGGGCATTCCGGCGACCTCGCGCGACACCAACCATGCCGTGGTGCTGGCGGCGGGTCACCGCGCCGAGGATGGCAGGTCGGCTGCCGACTGGGCGGCGTTGGCCAAGCTGGGACAGCCGCTCATCCTCTACATGCCGATGGCGCAGTTGGCGGAGATAGCGGCTTCGCTGGAGCAGGGCGGCCTGTCGGCCGACACCCCTGCCGCTCTCATCCAGTCGGCGACGACGGCCGGGGAGCGGGTAGTCGAAAGCCGGTTGGGCTCGCTTGCCGCCGATGCGGCCAAGCACGCCATCGGTTCGCCTTCCATCGTCGTGATCGGCGCCATCGCCGGCCTGCGCCGGCAGCTCCTGTCGTCGCTGGTGCCGTGGTGACGGCCGAAGGCATCGGCCCGCGCGGGCTCGTGCTGGCGGCTGCCCATTCCGGCGCCGGCAAGACCACGGTCACGGTCGGGCTGCTGCGCGCACTCGCCCGTCGCGGGCTTGCCGTGCAGCCCTTCAAATGCGGGCCGGACTATATCGATCCGGCCTTCCACGCGATCGCGGCCAGCCGGCCGAGCTACAACCTCGACACCTGGGCGATGACATCCGCCACGCTCGCCGATCTTCTAACCCGCCACGCCGCAACGGCTGACCTCGCGATCGTCGAGGGCGTCATGGGCCTGTTCGACGGCGTGGCCGAGCCCGGACAGACCGCGCGCGGCTCGACCGCCGACCTGGCGGCGCTGATTGGCTGGCCGGTCGTGCTGGTGCTCGACGTCGCGGGACAGACCGAGACGGCAGCGGCCGTCGCCGCGGGATGTGCGCGCTATCGCGACGATGTTTCGATCGCCGGGGTGATCCTGAACCGCGTGGCGAGTCCACGTCACGCCGCGTTGATCGCGCCTGGGTTCGAGCGCATCGGCATTCCGTTGTTCGGTGCGATCATTCAAGACGCGCACCTCACCCTGCCGGAGAGGCATCTCGGTCTTGTCCAGGCCGGCGAGACGGCCGATATCGATCATCGCCTCGACGCACTCGCCGACATGATCGAAGCCTCGATCGACCTCGATGCTGTCCGCCGTAGCGCGCGCACCACTGCCTTCGCAGGCGGCGTTGCGCCGAACCTCGATCCCCCCGGCCAGCGGATCGCGCTCGCCCAGGATCGCGCTTTCTCCTTCACCTATCCGCACCTGCTCGATCGCTGGCGCACGGCCGGCGCGGAGATCCTGGCCTTCTCGCCGCTGGCCGACCGGGCGCCCGATCCCAATGCCGATGCGGTGTGGCTGCCCGGCGGCTACCCCGAGCTCCATGCCGGAACACTCGCCTCGGCCCATCGTTTCCACGACGGGCTAAGGGTGCTGGCCGGCCGCTCTGTTGCCATTCACGGCGAATGCGGGGGCTATATGGTGCTGGGCCAGGGGATCGAGGATGCGGCGGGCGATCGCCACGCGATGACGGGCCTGCTGCGGCTCGAAACATCTTTCGCCAAGCGCAGCCTGCATCTCGGTTACCGTCTCGCGCGGCTGAAAGTCCCCTGCGCGCTGGGGGCGGCGGGCACCGAAGTCTTCGGCCATGAGTTCCACTATGCCAGCGCACTCTCGTGCGACGACGAGCCGTTGGTCGACTGCCGCGATGCGACTGGCGCGCCGGTGGCCGAAGGCGGCGGGCGGCGCGGCTCGGTGAGCGGCACGTTCTTTCATTTCATCGACAGGCGACAGACATGAACCCGACGTTCGACGCTCAATTCCGCGGTCAATTCCGCGAGCTGGTGCTGTGGCGCCGCGATGTGCGGCGCTTTCGCAGCGATCCCATCGCGCGCCAGCGAATCGATGCGCTGCTCGAGCTCGCGAGCCACGCGCCATCGGTCGGACGAAGCCAGCCCTGGCGTTTCGTCTATGTCGACTCGGCCGATCGACGGCTTGCCGTCGTCAAAAGCTTCACCGATGCCAACGCGCGGGCGCTGGCCGGCTATTCCGGCGAAAAGCATGAGATCTATGC
>Ga0070698_100002901_pt1 | contig 18875 bp, 12 predicted proteins | sample KBSK1502metaG_FD_65477 | JGI IMG/M metagenome (GOLD analysis project Ga0070698, IMG submission 65477) | Corn, switchgrass and miscanthus rhizosphere microbial communities from Kellogg Biological Station, Michigan, USA - KBS K1-50-2 metaG | ecosystem: Host-associated > Plants > Roots >...
CCTGCTGGTAAGGGACGTTGGGGGGAAGAGCCTTTCGTCGGTAAGTCCAGATCTCCTTCCAGTTGGAGGGCTGGTCGCTCGCCGTCAGTCCAATCGACGTGCGCGAAGAAGGGACGCTCCGGGTGCCGACCATCGGCAGCATCGGCGAAGCGTCCTCCTCCACGGTGAGTGGTCGGCGGATCGTGCCGGATGGGGGCCCCAGCATCACGAAGACCATTCCGCGGTCGGTCAGGCTGCCTCGCGTCGATCCTTCCGCGAACTTCTCGTCGGCAAACGCAACCCGGCGTTCGAATTCGCGGCGGAACTCGTTCTCGGACGTCTCGGGGCTCGGATCGCGCGCGAACCAGAAGCGCGCGACGAACTCCGCCCGTTCCGAATCACCGCCGATCCGGGAGTAGGTCCGGATCTCCTCGGGCGACAGCAGATACTTGACGGGACCCTGCGCCCACTCGGGAGAAGGAGGCTGAAGAGCCGGGCTCGGGTAGGGCACCTCCCGGAAGGCGGCCCCGAGCGAGGAGCTCTCCTCGGAGGCGTCGGGGCGCGCCGAACGGCGGGCTTCCTCGAAGGCAGCGACGACCTTCTTGGGATAGGCGCCGCGGTCGATCCCCTTGTCGGGATTTGCGGCGATGTAGAGCGCGAATTCCGCGCGGGCTTCGGCGGGCCGGTTCGTCGCCGCGAGACACACTCCGCGGTAGAAGGCCGCCGCCGGACGGAGAGCTGCGCGCGCCCGCTCGTTTTCCGGCCGCGCCGCTTCCGCGTCGAGCTCTTCCAGAGCCTTCATTCCACCCGTCCAGTCGCCGGCCGAGACGCGCTGCTTCACCTTTTGAAAGAGCTCGGGAAGCGAGGCCGCGGAGAGTGCGGCCGCAATCCCGAACGCGAGAAACCCGTACGCCAAGGCGCGTTGGATCGGTGGCCGCATACTCATTTCTCCTTTCTCCCCGAGACCGGCGAGCAACGTTGGAGATTGTATTTCTCTCGCGCATCCGCGGCGTGTTGCGCAGCTCACTCCGAGCGACATCGGCTGCATCCCCTTCGATCACACGAGACTGCTCGACCACGAATCGACCAGGAAATTGCCGCTTGAGGAAGTGTCCTCTTTTAATTCATTGGGTGGAAAAGAGTTATGGAGTGGCACGGCGATTGAAATCAATGAGGGGTGTGCAGGCGATGAAAACGGGATCAAAGGTGAAAAGGGGGTACCGATGAAATCGCAAACGTTGGGCAAGATTGTGATGACGAGTGTCCTGGCTGCCATCCTTTCGTGCGGCGCGGCCCTCGGAGCAGACAAACCGGCACGCGAGACCGCACAACCGGCGGCTCGGCAGAAGACGACAAAGAAAGAGATGTCCTTCAAGAGCGAGCGGACGGATTCCTGGCTCTGCAACAACGTCAGCGCGTTCTTCTGCACCAACCTGTTTCCGACACTCGGGTCGTCCAGCAGCGCCTCGTCGCAGCTTCCGGCCGTTCCCGACCGCAGCCGCCGCGGCGGCAACTGATTCGAGTTCCCCCGACCCGGACTCCCACGCGCTGGGGTTCCTGGTCGAAGGAAGTCAAACGAAAAGGCCCCGCTCGACGCGGGGCTTTTTTTCTCGGGACTCGGAATCCCGGACTTCGGCATCAATCGATTTCGGTCGGCAACTTCAACGGCACCCGCGGATCCTTCGCCGATACTCTGCCCGCCGCGACCCAGCCGGCGCGGGTGAGCAAGGAGCCGATCACGCTCGAAGCGGCGGCGAAGCGGCGCGCGCGCTTGGAGCGCGGGAAGAGAAGGCGCAGGGCGAGCGGCAGCGGACCCGAGAGGAGCCCGCCGGCGCGGACGACGCGACCGCTCCACCCTTTCTTCGCCGGCTCGAGCGCCGGCCGGCGCGAAGCCTCGAGCGCAGCGCCGATTCCGGTTTCGACGGCGGCCGCGGCGAGGCCCACGCGATTCAACGCGCGCGACCGATTGCCGGCGAGCTCCAGCAACGCCCCTGCGGTGGCGAGTCCCGAGGCGGCGAAGTGAACGGGCAGGAGCGGCACGCTTTCCGACCAGACAGGGATCGCGGTCGCGCCCACGAGCACCCCGGTGTAGGTCGCCATGACGAGCCCGCTCGCCGCGGCCGCGAGGCCCGCCGGCGGCCCTAGAACGCGCGCGAGCCGCGGAGCGACACCGCGCTCCTCCGCGAGATCGGCCAGAGCCGCCGCGGTCGAGGCGCTGGAAAAGAAGACGAGCGTCCAGGCGCCGACGGACATCGGGCTCTGCGGTTTGAAGACCCGCAACATGTTGAGAAATCGGGCCGGCCGGCCGAGGTCGGAGACCAGCAGCAGCGGCGATACAGCCGCACCGACGGCGGAGAGGAACCGGGCGTCTCGCGACAACCCCGGATCGCGCCGCCGAGAGACGGCCGCGATTACCGAGGCGGCGCCGGCCGCGCCTCCCGCGAAGAAATACAGAGGAACTTCCCACGTCCACGTCGGGGGTTTGAGAAGCGGCAGGCCGTAGTAGCCCGTCTCCGCCGTCGCTTTCGGAAACGGCGCGCCCGAGGGGCGTACGCCCGGAGCCTCGACGCGGCCTGCCCGCCAGGCCTGCTCGCGCAGCTCTTCCAGGCGCCGCTCCGACCTTTCGTCGGCGCGCCGGATTCTCATCGGCGAGTGCCCGCGAAGGCCGCGGCGCACGCCGCGAGCAGGAAGAGCGCGCCCGCGGCGGCCGACCGCCACGCGGTCTTCAAATGGACAGTCGGGATTTCCGGCGCGGGAGGCAGGTTGTAGGCCCTCGGATCTCCTCGCACGAGAGAGAACGCGTGAATGCCGCCCACACTCCCCTCGCTCGCGTCGTAGATCGATGCGTCGCGAATTCCCTGCTCGCCGAGCTCTTCCAGGCGCCGCAAAGCCCGGTCGTGCAAAGTCTCGAGCGGCCCGAACGCGATCGAACCGGTCGGGCAGGCCTTCGCGCAGGCGGGCTCGAGACCGCCTCTCTGCCGGTCGTAGCAGAACGTGCACTTGAAGACCCTGCCGTCGGACGGGTTGCGGTCCGGCACGCCGAACGGGCAGGAGACGACGCAGTATCCGCAGCCGTTGCAGACATCGGGCTGGATGTAGACGCCGCCGAACTCGGTACGAACGATCGAGCCCGTCGGGCAGGCCTCGAGGCACCCCGCGTTCTCGCAATGCTTGCAGACGTCGGAGTGGAACTCCCACGCGGCGCTCTCGCGGCGGCGCGCGCCCGCGACGGGAAGCGAGCGCTCGAGGAACTGGACGTGGCGCCAGGTCGAGGCAGAGAGCTCGATCGTGTTGTCGTAGGAGAGCCCGCTCCAGAGGAATCCATCGTCCGGGATCTGGTTCCACTCCTTGCAAGCGACCTCGCAGGCCTTGCAGCCGATGCAGAGAGTCGAGTCGGTGAAGAAGCCGGTCACGCTCATGCGCCGCCGCCGTCCGACCTGGCCGTCCCGCCGCTCCTCTCCACGCGGCAGGTCATCGCCTTGGCCTCCATGATGCGGACGTTCGGCTCTTCGGAAATCGCGACGAGATCGTTGACGACGTCTCCGGTCACGAGCCCGATCGGGCCGAAGTGATACGGCAGCGCCACCTGCTCGACGCGCCGGCCGGCGAGATCCAGGGGACGTATGCGCTCGGTCACGAGCGCCCGCGCTTCGACCGACGCCCGGGCGGTCGAGATGGTGACCCAGTCGCCGTGCCGGATGCGGATCTCGCGAGCGAGCTCCGGCGAGATCTCGCAGAAGAGCTCGGGCGCGAGCTCGGCGAGGTGAGAGAGGGGTCGCGACATTCCTCCTGCCGTGTGGTGCTCGGTCAGCCGATACGTCGTCAGGACGTGCGGAAAGCGCCCGTCGTCGACCGCGCTGCCGTACGCGTTGCCGGGCCTCTCCTTGCGATCGGCCGCGGGATTGGATTGCTGCCTGGGATAGAGGGCGTTCTCGACGGGAGACTCCAGCGGCTCGTAGTGCGTCGGCAGCGGTCCGTCCTTCAACCCCGAGGGAACCCAGATCCAGCCCACGCCGTCGGGATGCATCAGGAAGGGATCCGTGCCGGAGAGGGCATCGTCGCCTTCCGCCTTTTTCTTCGGCTTGTAGCCCGGGCGTTTCTTCTTGGCGAAGTCGGGCGTGTCGTGGCCGGTCCACTCCTCTTTTTCCGCGTCCCACCAAACGAGCTTCTTGCGCTCGCTCCAAGGCCTTCCGTCGGGTCTCGCGGAAGCGCGGTTGTAGAGGATGCGGCGGTCGGCAGGCCACGCGAACCCCCAGCCGTGGCCGTAGGGGCCCGCGGGCTCCCGGCCGTTGGCTCTGTTGTTTCCAAGTTCGGGAAAGACGCCCGAATAGATCCAGCAGCCGCACGCGGTTGACCCGTCCGCCTTCAGGTCCGCGAAACCGCTGACGAGCTCGCGGTCGGCGACCGTCCAGCCGTTGATCTCCTGGAGGATCTGCTCGACGTCCGGCTCCTGATGCCGGCCCTCCGTCCGGTAGTCCCACCAGAGCGCGTTCAATCCGGCGTTTCGCGGGCGCCTTTCGCGCGCGGCTCTCTCTTTCAGCCGCCGCCCGAGGTGGTAGATGAACCAGGTCTCGCTGCGCGCGTCTCCTGGCGGATCGACGGCCTTTTCGCGCCACTGCAAAAGACGCTGAGTGTTCGTGAACGTCCCGTTCTTCTCGGCGTGGCCCGCGGCGGGAAAAAGAAAGACCTCTGTGTCGATCTCTTCCGGCGGCACGTCGATCTCCCGCCAGAAGGCCGCCGTCTCCGTCTCGACCATTTCGCGGACGACCAGCCATTGGAGCTTCGCCATCGCCTTGCGCTCGAAACCCGCGTTGGGCGCGCCGACAGCCGGATTCTGTCCGAAGACGAAGAGGCCTTCGAGCTTTCCATCGGCCATGTCGAGCCAGTAGCCCAGGTGCGAGTGATCTCCGGCCGTGCGCGGCAGCCACGAGAAGCCGAATTCGTTGTCCGGCGTCGCGGCGTCGTCGTAGTACGCCTTGAGCAAGCTCACCAGGTACTTGTCGAAGTTCGCCCACCAGCCCGTGCGCGAGCGGTGCTTCTGGATGAAGGCCGCCAGGCTCTTCGAGTCCTCTCCGAAGGTCGGCATCGGCAGATATCCCGGCAGAATGTCGTACAGCGTCGGAATGTCCGTCGAGCCCTGAATCGAAGCGTGGCCTCGCAGCGCCAGGATGCCTCCTCCGGGCCGGCCGATGTTGCCGAGAAGGAGCTGCAGGATCGAGGCTGTCCGGATGATCTGGACTCCTACCGAATGCTGCGTCCAACCGACCGCGTAACAGATCGCGGCCGTCTTCTCCGGGCCCGAGGCCGCGGTGAACTTCTCGGCGACCTCGAGAAACTTCTCCCGCGGAACGCCGCAGAGCTTCTCAACCATTTCCGGCGTGTATCGCGAGAAGTGCCTGCGCAGGACCTGAAAGACGCAGCGCGGGTGCTCGAGCGTCGGGTCGCGCTCGAAGACGGAGAGCTCGTCCGCCTCACCGCCTCGATCCTTCGAGTGGCCGCCGGTGGCTTCGTGATGGCCGGCCGCCTTCCCCTTCTTGCTGGGCGAGCCGCGGTAGTCCCAGGTCTCCGGGGAGTAAGCCTTCTTTTCCGGATCCCACCCCGAGAAGAGCCCGTCGAGATCCTCAGTGTCTTTCAGATCGTCACGCAGAATTGTGGCCGCGTTGGTGTAGGGGACGACGTAGTCTCGGAACTCGCGCCCGTTGTCCAGGACGTAGTTGATCATCGCTCCCAGAAACACGATGTCGCTTCCCGCTCGCAGCGGCACCCAGAGGTCCGCCATGGCGGAGGTGCGGGAGAAGCGGGGATCGGCGTGAATCACGGTCGCGCCGCGCTCTCGGGCCTCCACCACCCACTGGAAGCCGACGGGATGCGCCTCGGCCATCGAGGAGCCCATGATCAGGATCGCGTCGGAGTTGGCCAGATCCTGCTGCGCGGTCGTCGCGCCTCCCCTTCCGAACGACGTGCCCAGACCGGGCACGGTGGAGCTGTGTCAGATCCGGGCCTGGTTGCTGACGGCGACGAAGCCGAGCCCTCCCGTGAAGAGCTTCTTGATCATGTAGTTCTCTTCGTCGTCCAGCGTCGCGCCTCCCAGGTGGGCGATGCCGGAGCACTGCATGAGCGATTGCCCGTCGCGCTCCTCGTGGAAGGTGCGATTCCTCGACTCCCAGACCCGATCCGCGACCCTGTCCATCGCGGTCTCCAGGTCCATCTCCGTCCACTCCCGCGAACGCGGGGCGCGGTATTTCACGCGTTTCAAGCGTCCCGGATGCGTCAGCAGCTCGAAGCTCGCGGCCCCCTTCGGGCAGAGATGTCCCCGCGAGATCGGAGATTTCGGGTCACCCTCGATGGAGAGGAGGCGATTGCCGCGGTGGAACACGAGCTGGCCGCAGCCGACGGCGCAGTAGGGACAGATCGAGCGCGCGACCTCGGCGCCGTCGTGACGCGGGAGCAGGCGCCGCGTCTGCCCGCTCATCGCCTCCGGTCCGGTGCCGTCGGTGCCGCCGCGAATCTGCCGGACGAGCGGCCAGCGGTCGATTATTTCCTTGAGCATTCGGCACCTCCCAGAGACTCCGGGCGCTGCAAGTATTATTCCGCTGGGTCGACACGCTCCACGCACGCATGGATTCCACGAACCTTCGCCGCGTTTCGACGCTCGTCGACCTCGATGCCGCGGGTCTCGCGGAGGAGTTGCGCCGGCGGCTCCGCGGCGAGGTTCGGTTCGACGCAAGCAGCCGCGCGCTCTACGCCACGGACGCCTCGAACTACCGCCAGGTTCCCATCGGCGTCGTGCTCCCGAAAGACAAAGACGACGTCCTCGCGGCTCTGGAGGTCTGCCGGCGATTCAACGCGCCGATTCTTTCGCGCGGGGCAGGCACCTCGCTCGCCGGTCAGTGCTGCAACGTCGCGGTGATCCTCGACATGTCGAGATACATGGATCGCGTCGTCTCGATCGATCCGGACGCGCGACTGGCCGTCGTTGAGCCCGGCGCGATCCTGGACATTCTGCGCTCCGCCGCGGCGCCGCACGGGCTGACCTTCGGCCCCGACCCGGCCTCACACGGCTACTGCACGCTCGGCGGCATGATCGGCAACGACTCGTGCGGAGTTCACTCCGTGATGGCGGAGTTTGCCGGAACGGGCCCGAAGACCGCGGATCAGGTCGTGGAGCTCGAGGTCGCGACGTACGACGGCGCGCGCCTGCGAGTGGGGCGAACCTCCTCCGAAGAGCTCACGCGAATCGCGGCCGAAGACGGCCGGCGCGGGCAGATCTTTCGCGACCTCGCGTCGCTCGTGGAGCGGCACGCGGACGAGATCCGGCGGCGCTATCCCGACATCCCGCGCCGGGTCTCGGGGTACAACCTGCCGTCGCTCCTTCCCGAGAACGGCTTCGATGTGGCGCGCGCGCTCGTCGGCTCCGAGGGCACGTGCGTTGCCGTGCTCGAGGCGACCGTGCGGTTGATCCCTGCCCCGAAGGCTCGCACGCTCGTCGTCGTCGGATTCGAGGACGTCGTCGCTGCGGCCGATCGAGTTCCCGAGGTCCTGGACCACCGGCCGACCGGTCTCGAGGGCTTCGACGACAGGCTCGTTTCCGATGAGCAGGCGGTCGGCCTCTACCCGGCCGGCTCGAAACTCCTGCCCCAAGGAGGTGGGTGGCTCTTAGTCGAGCTCGGCGGGGACTCGAAGGCCCACTCCGACGCGAAGGGGCGCGCGCTCATCGACGAGTTGAAGGCCCATGGGGCGGTCGACGCGCGGCTCTATGAAGACCCGAAAGAAGAGCTGCAGGTCTGGAAGGTGCGCGAGTCGGGCCTCGGCGCGACGGCGCACGTTCCCGGCAGACCGTTGACCTGGGAAGGCTGGGAGGACTCGGCCGTCCCGCCGGAAAAGCTCGGGACATATCTGCGGGACCTGCGCCGCCTGCTCGACCGGCACGCCTACCGCGGCGACTTCTACGGACACTTCGGTCAGGGGTGCGTGCACACGCGCATCGATTTCGATCTGGAGAGCCGCGCGGGCACCGATCGCTTCCGGGCGTTTCTGTATGAGGCGGCAGACCTGGTCGTTTCCTATGGCGGCTCGCTCTCCGGCGAGCATGGAGACGGCCAGGCGCGCGCGGAGCTCCTTCCCCGGATGTTCGGCGAAGAGCTCGTCGGCGCGTTTCGGGAGTTCAAGCGGATCTGGGACCCGCAGGGGCGGATGAATCCCGGCAAGGTCGTCGACGCCTATTCCGCCACAGAGAACCTTCGCCAGCAAGGAGGCTCCGATCCGCCGGCGGAGACGACGCGCTTTCGGTTTCCGCAGGACGGCGGGAGCTTCCCGCGCGCGCTGCAACGCTGCGTCGGTGTGGGCAAGTGCCGGCGCCTCTCGGGCGGAACGATGTGCCCGAGCTTCCGCGTCACGCGCGAGGAGGAACATTCGACGCGGGGCCGCGCGCACCTGCTCTTCGAGATGATGCTCGGAGAAGTCATCACCGACGGCTGGAAGAGCCGCGAGGTGCGCGACGCTCTGGATCTCTGTCTCTCATGCAAGGGCTGCAAGAAAGACTGTCCCGTCGGCGTGGACGTGGCCACCTACAAGGCGGAGTTTCTCTCCCACTACTACGCGGGGCGATTGCGGCCGCGGTCGGCCTATGCCTTCGGTCTGATCCCCTGGTGGACGCGCCTGGCGTCCCTCTCGCCCGGCCTCGCCAACTTCTTCATGCAGACCCCGGGTCTCGCCGCGCTCGCCCGCGCCGCCGCAGGCGCCGCACCGGATCGCTCTTTCCCTCCTTTCGCCGCGCAATCCTTTCGATCCTGGTTTCGCAGGCGCGAGTCCCGAGTCCCGAGTCCCGAGTCCCGCAGCAGAATCCTGCTGTTCCCCGACACCTTCAACAATCACTTCCATCCCGGCACGGCCCGCGCGGCGGTCGAGGTCCTCGAGGCGGCCGGCTTTTCGGTCTCGATCCCGCGCCGTCGACTTTGCTGCGGCCGGCCGCTCTACGACTACGGAATGCTCGGCCTCGCCCGAGCCTTCCTGCGGGAGACGCTGGACGAGCTTGCCGGGGATCTGGCGGCAGGAACTCCCATCGTCGTGCTCGAGCCCTCCTGTGCGGCCGTTTTTCGCGACGAGCTGGCGGAGCTCTTTCCTGGCGACGAGGATGCCGGCAGGCTCCGCCGTCAGACCGTGCTGCTCTCGGAGATCCTCGCCCGCAATACCGCCGGTTGGGTGCCGGGTCACCTCTCGGGTCGAGCCATCGTCCAGACGCACTGTCACCAGAAGTCGGTCCTGGGTGTTCAAGAGAGTAACGACCTCCTTTCGAGTCTCGAGCTTCAGATCTCGGAGCCGGAAGAAGGATGCTGCGGCATGGCCGGAGCGTTCGGCTTCGAGGCGGAGCACCGCGACGTCTCGCTCGCGATCGGCGAGCAGAGTCTGTTTCCCGCGGTTCGCGGCGCGAAGTCCGACACGCTGATCGTTGCCGACGGGTTCTCCTGCCGCGAGCAGATCCGGCAGGCCACGGGACGCGGGGCCCTGCACCTGGCGCAGGTGCTCCAACTGGCCTCGCGCCGGTCCTCTGAGCCGCTCGGGCCATTCCCGGAAGCGGCGTTTCGAGAACGCCCGGCGCGAGTACGGCCCGGGGAAGTCGCCGGTGCCGTCCTCGCCGGCACGGGCACGGCGGCCGCCGTCTGGCTCGCGGCGCGCCGCCGGTCGCGCTGATCGAAGATGGCATCCAAGGCATGGATCTCGCACGAGCAGCAAAGAGTGTCCTGCGATCGCACGAAAATAGCGGCGGTCAGGTGAAGTTACCGCGAATTCCCGCCGAGCCCTCGGAAGGCGGCAAGATCCCGGAAGGCGATCTCGAGATGATCGATCGCCTCCAGCGCGAGACATTCCAGTACTTCGTCGGGGAAGCAAATCCCGCCAATGGGCTGATCCGCGATGCCACCCGTGCCGATTCGCCCTCGAGCATCGCGGTCGTCGGTCTCGGGATGACCGCTCTGGCGGTCGGCGCGGAGCGGGGCTTTCTTCCACGCGAAGAGGCCGCCCAGCGAGTCGCCGCGGCGCTCTCCTTTTTCTACGCGAGCCCGCAGGGGCGCGAGGCGGACTCCACGGGTTATCGCGGCTTCTACTACCACTTCCTGGACATGAAGACCGGCCGCCGCACGTGGGAGAGCGAGCTCTCGACCATGGACACGGCGTTGCTCGTCGCGGGAGCGCTTTCGGCCGCGCAATACTTCGATCGAGACGACCTGACGGAAGCGAAGATCCGAAAGACGGCCGACGCGCTCTATCGCCGCGTGGACTGGAACTGGGCGCTGAATCGGCGCGCCACGCTTTCGCAGGGATGGAGACCCGAGACGGGATTCCTTTCCTACCGCTATCAGGGATACAGCGAGGCCCTGCTTCTCTACCTGCTGGCCCTGGGCTCCCCGACCCACCCGATCCCGCTGGAGAGCTATGCCGCCTGGGCCTCGACCTATTCGTGGAAGAAGGTGTACGGAATCGAGTACCTGTACGCGGGGCCGCTCTTCATTCACCAGCTTCCCCAGGCCTGGATCGACTTGCGCGAGGTCCAGGACGACTTCATGCGCAAATATCAGCTCGACTATTTTCAGAATACCCGGCGCGCGACGCTCATCCACCAGGAGTACGCGGTCCGCAACCCGAAGGGGTTTGCCCACTACAGCCGCGCCTGCTGGGGCATCACGGCGAGCGATGGTCCCGGGCCGGCCACCCTGATGATTGACGGCGTCGAGCGCGACTTCTTCGGGTACTGCGGGCGGGGAGCCCCGTTCGGGCCGGACGACGGCACGATCTCTCCCTGGGCCGTGGTGACCTCTCTCCCCTTCGCGCCGGAAAGGGTCTCCGACACGCTCCGACATTTCATCCACGAGATCAAGCTCAAGGATCGCCAGATCTACGGCCTGGAGGCGAGCTTCAACCCGACCTTTCCCGACAAGACGAAGCACGAAGAGGGATGGGTCTCGCCCTGGATCCTGGGCCTGAACGAGGGCCCGATAGTTCTGATGATCGAGAACGCCCGAAACGACTTCGTCTGGAGTCTGATGCGCGGCTGCCGCTACATCGCCGACGGTCTGCGGAAGGCCGGGTTCCGCGGAGGCTGGCTGTAGCCGTCGCTCTGCAAGAACAGACCCTGTCATCCCGAGCGAAGCGAGGGATCTGCTCCGCGCAACCTTTCAGCGGCGGGAGCAGATTCCTCGTCGCTGCGCTCCTCGGAATGACAGTTGTTGCTGCAAACGCGCGGCGATCTAGGATTGGGCCATGGCCCTGCCTTTTGCTCCGCCCCTCGCGCCGATGTTGTCCAGCGCGGCGGACGCCTTGCCTGGAGGCGAGGGCTGGCAGTTCGAACCGAAGTGGGACGGCTTTCGGACGCTGGTTTTTCGCGACGGCGAGGAGATCCTGCTGCAGAGCCGCGACGAGAAGCCGATGAACCGATACTTTCCCGAGCTCGTCGCACCGCTCGCCGCGGCGCTGCCCGCACGCTGCGTTCTCGACGGCGAAATCGTCATCGTCGGGGCCGGCGGGCTCGACTTCGAGGCGCTGCTCCTTCGCATCCATCCGGCCGCGTCGCGCGTCAAGCTCCTGGCCGAGCAGACGCCGGCTTCGTACGTCGCCTGGGACCTCCTCGCGTTGGGAGACGAGGACTTGCGCGAAGTGCCGCTCGCGGCGCGGCGGGAACGGCTCGAGAAGTTACTCGCGCGCGCGGCGCCGCCCGTACACCTCTCCCCTGCCACGCGCGACCGCGCGCTCGCGCAGGACTGGTTCCGGCGTTTCGAAGGTGCCGGCCTCGACGGCGTGATGGCCAAGCGTCTCGATCAACCGTATCGCGCCGGCGAGCGCACCATGATCAAGGTCAAGCACACGCGCACGGCCGACTGCGTGGTCGCCGGCTTTCGCTGGCACAAGAAGGGCGCTGGCATGATGGTCGGCTCGCTCCTGCTCGGCCTCTACGACGGCGAGGGCACACTGCACCATGTCGGCGTCGCCGCGGCGTTCACCAATGAAATGCGCAAGAAGCTCGTCGAAGAACTCGCGCCCTTACGAGAGAACGCGCTCGAAGGCCATCCCTGGCGATCTTGGGCGGCGGCTCAGCAAGAAGCAGATGCGAAAGGGCAGCGCCTGCCCGGCGCAACGAGCCGCTGGAATCGCGGCAAGGACCTGAGCTGGGAGCCGCTCTCCCCCGAGCGCGTCTGCGAGGTCGCGTACGACCACATGCAGGGAACGCGCTTCCGGCACGCCGCGCAGTTCGTGCGCTGGCGTCCCGACAAACCACCAGAAGATTGCCGCTACGACCAGCTGGAGGTCACGCCCGCCTACGAGCTCGAGCGCGTCTTCGGTGCGCGCGGCCGGAAGTAGCTGTCAGCTCTCAGCTGTCAGCTATCAGCCAGAAACCGCGGAGATTCGGCCGATCGAACAAGACCTTACAGTCATCACGAATTAGAAGTGGCCCGGCCGCCGGATCGGAAGGCGCGCCAGGGATCGTAGTCGGGGTCGGGCGGTTCCTCGGCAGGGCGTTCGACCTCCGGGACGTTGCGCAGGTTGACCCGGATGCGCGTCCAGGTGCTGGACCGGCCGCGCATCGAGTCGACGAGGACGTCGTCCTCTTCCAGCAGCGCCGCAGCCTCGGGATGACGAGCCTTCCAGCGTTCGAGGCCGGCGAGGGCTTCTTCCTTGTGCCTCGCGTTCGCGACGGTGATGAGCGGTTGAGTCGACTGACGCCGGCCGCCGCCTTTCTCTTGCCGGTTCGCGTTTTTCCGTCGGGAGGGCGCGACGCGGGGCGGCTCGTCTCCCTGCTTCTTGTAGTGCGGCGGCCAGGGCGCGTCCCCCTGACCCGAGGCTTCCTGCGCGGCGGAGAGCTCGAGGAGCTTGTCGAGTGATCCCGCGGCGGAATCGATGCTGGCCGACGCGTCGCCGCCCTCAGCCATTCGGGACGGCGCGGTCGCCAACGTGAACGCCGCCGGATCGCAACCGGCGACCTCGTCCCATTCGAGCGGCATCGACACACGAGCGTCTGGCGTGGGCCGCACCGACCAGGCCGACGCGACCGTGCGGTCCTTCGCGTTCTGGTTGTAGTCGAGGAAGACGCCGTGGCGTTCCTCTTTCCACCACTTGCTGGTCGCCTTCTCGGGCGCGCGCCGCTCCACCTCGCGCGCGAGAGCGAGCGCGGCGCGCCGCACCTGGTCGAAGCTCCAGCGCCGCTCGACTCGCACGTTGACGTGCATGCCGCGGGATCCCGACGTCTTGGGCCACCCCACGAGGCCGTTCTCCTCGAGCACGTCGCGGACGATCAACGTCACGCGCCGCACGTCGTTCCAGCCCACACCCGGACCGGGATCGAGATCGACGCGGAGCTCGTCGGGATGCTCGAGGTCATCGGCGCGCACGGGATGCGGATTCAGATCGATGCACCCGAGGTTGACGATCCACAAGAGCTGCGCCGCGTCGCGCACGACGACCTCACGCGCCGTCCGGCCCGACGGAAAGCGAAGCTCGACCGTCTCGACCCAGTCCGGGTGCTGCTCGGGAGCCCGTTTCTGGAAGAACGGCTCATTCTCCGCGCCGTTGACGTATCGCTTCAAGACGATCGGACGCCCCGCGATCCCGCGCAGAGCCCCGTCGGCGACGGCCGCGTAGTACCTCGCCAGATCCAGCTTCGTGTAGCCGGTCCGAGGAAAGAACACCTTCTCCGGGTTGGTGATCACCACCTCGCGGCCCGCGATCTCGAGAGCTGTCGCCGGGTCCTTTCCCACGCGGACATCCTTGCCGGTTTCGCTCTCGACGCGCAAGGCGGCGCGACTGCGATTGCCGCCTCGCTCCCCCGACACGTCGATTCGCCGCACACCTTTTCGAGGCTCCGGAAAGCATCACCCGCTCGAGAAACATCGCGCGGGAACGCCGTACGAACGATTCGCGGCCATCGGACGGCGGAAGGACGCGGCAGTAGGATGGCCATCGATCATGCGGGCACACGGGGGCGCGCTGCTGGCTGTGGTGGTCATCCTGGCGGCCGCCGCGCCCGCCGCCGGACTTGATTCTCAGAAAACGATCAGCCAGTTCACTCACACGTCCTGGTCCGCCAAGGACGGTATCCCCGGACCGGTCCGTGCAATCGCGCAGACACCGGACGGGTATCTGTGGCTTGGAACCGAAGCAGGTCTGTATCGGTTCGACGGTCTGCGCTTCGCGCCGATCGAGCCCGGCGCCGTTGCCGGACATCAGCACAGTCAAGCCGTCTGGTCGCTCTGCGCCGCGAGGGATGGCAGTCTCTGGATCGGTTTTGGGTCGGGCGGCGTTGGAAGGCTGCAGAACGGCCGAGTCATTCGCTACTCCTCTGAGGAGGGAGCCCCTGAGGGCGGAATCCTTTCGATCGTGGAGGACTCCACGGGCGTGATCTGGGCCGGCGGGCAGTACGCATTCGGCCGGTTCGAAAACGGCGCGTGGCGACCTGTCGGCAAAGAGATGGGGTATCTGGCGCCTGGGGCGCAGGTTCTTCTCGTCGACAGCCAGGGAGCGCTCTGGGCCGCTACGGATGGCCGGAGGCTCGGGATCACCTCAGATCCGGTCCGGAGCAACACAATTCTCACGCTAGCTCCTCACGCCAGGTCGTTTGCCACAACTGATGAAGCCATCGGCATGGTCTGGACCATGGCCGAAGCGCCCGACGGTCATGTGTGGCTCGCGGACACGAGCGGTCGCAAGATCCGGCAGGTGGGCACTCCGTCGAGCTCCGATCTCGACGCCGGTGGCGAGCCGATAACGCTCGGGTTCGACAGGGAAAGCGTTTGGATCGGTCTGATCGAGGGCGGCATACGCCGTTCGATCGACGACCGGGAATCCCGACAGAGAGCTCTGGACTCGTTCTATCCCGCCGACGGCCTTTCCGGGGGCTTGATCTATTCGAGCCTCAAGGACCGCGAAGGCAATCTCTGGTTCGGAACCGGTGGCGGCCTCGATCGGTTTCGCGAGAACAAGGTGACCTCGTTCTCCGCCAGAGAGGGTCTGGATCCCGACCAGCAGATTGCGCTGACCTCGACGAGTGATGGAAGCGTATGGATCGTCAGCTACACGCGTGACGCCGTTCGCAGATACCGCGACGGCCGGTTCGACACGTTGAAGCTACAGCCGTATTCGCAGACGGATTCGACGCGAATCCTGGCGATTCAAACCGATCGCAGCAATCACATCTGGGTGGGGGGAAGCTTCGGGATCGCCCGAGAGGACGAAGGGAGATTTTCCTATCGGCTGAACAAGGCGCTGACAGGGTTGGAAGTCGAGGCGATCGGCGACGATTCGAGTGGCAGCCTGTGGGTCACGGCCAAGGTCGGTCGGGTCCTGCGAATCCGCGGAAGCGAGGTCACGGAAGTCACCGAGACCGCGCGCCTGCCAAAGTATCGATGCCGCGTCGTCCACCTCGATCCCCGGGGGCGCATGTGGTTCGGCTTCGAGGACGGCGAAGTCGCGGTCGAAGAGAACGCCGCGTTTCGCGTCTATTCCTCGAAGGACGGTTTGCCGGAGGGGAGAGTCCTCACGGTCGGCGACGACCGGACTGGTCGGATCTGGGTGGGCGGCGACGGCGGCTTGAGCGCGCTTGACGGCGACCACTTCGTCAGGCTGACGCACGACAATGGACTTCCCGGCGACTCGGTGTCCGCAATTCTGGAGGATGAGGCCGGCAATTTCTGGCTCGCGGGCCCGCTCGGAATTCTCGAAGTCAATCCGCAAGAACTCGAGAAGGCGCTTGCTTCGTCGTCCTACCGTATGCAGGGAGTGCTGTTCGATGGGAGCGACGGATTGCGCGGCCTTCCGAGACAGAAAGAGCCGTTTCCGACGGCTGCCCGAGCGGCCGATGGCCGGCTGTGGTTCGCGACGACCGCCGGGGTTGCCATCATCGACCCGCGAGGGTGGCATAAGAACACGATCCCGCCTCCTGTCACGATCGAGGGTGTTCACATCGACGATCGCCTCGAGTCTGCGGCCGACGGTCTTCGCGTCGGCCCCCATCCGAGGAACCTGGAGTTTCAATACGCCGCGCTCAGCCTCTCGGCGCCCGAGCGCGTCCGGTTCCGCCACAGACTCGACGGATATGACACAGATTGGAGAGGACCTTCCAATGCGCGATCGGCCGCTTACACGAACCTCCCGCCGGGCGACTACACTTTTCGCGTCATCGCCTGCAACAACGACGGCTTGTGGAATCAGACCGGAGCCGCGGTGCGGTTCACGATCGTCCCTGCGTTTCCTCAGACCAGATCCTTTCTTCTGCTGTGCATCGCAGCGGCCGGGAGCCTCGCCTGGGCGGGATTGACCTGGCGAATGAGGCGAATGAGATCCATTCTGCGCCTCCAGTTCGAAGAGCGGCTGGCTGAGCGAACGCGGATCGCACAGGAATTGCACGACACGCTGCTTCAGGACTTCGTGTCCGCCTCGATGCACCTCCACGTCGCCGTCGGCCACATGCCTGAAGATTCACCCGACAAGGCCGGCCTGAATCGAGCGCTCGAGCTCGTGAGGACGGTCACGGAGGAGGGTCGAAGGGCGGTGATCGGACTGCGGTCCTCGACGCGCGGCCCCGATGACCTCGAGCAGGCGTTCTCTCGAGTTCGAGAAGAGCTGGACGTCCGAAAAGGCATCGAGTTTCGTATCATCGGCGAGGGCCAGACGCGGCCGCTGCAAGCCATCACTCGCGATGAAATCTACTGGATTGGCCGTGAAGCCCTCGTCAACGCGTTTCGGCATTCGGATGCGACGCATGTCGAAGTCGAAGTCGAGTTCGCGATGAACGGTTTGCGGCTCGCTGTCCGGGACGACGGGCGGGGGATGGATCCTCAGACCCTTCAGACTGGACGCGAAGGGCACTGGGGGATCCTCGGCATGCGAGAGAGGGCGGATCGAATCGGCGCAAGGCTCAAGATCTGGAGCCGCACGGGCGGGGGCACGGAAGTGGAGCTGTTCGTTCCAGCTGCCATCGCCTTTGAAATGAGACCGCGGCGGCTGCGGGGAGTCCGACGCTGGCTCGGCTTGCTCTCGACGAGGCCAGGGCCGGCGCCCGATCCGGGGAGCAAGGAGCGGAAGCGCTGAATGGCGAACAAAGTTGTGGTCCGAATCCTCTGCGTGGACGACCATCCTTTGCTCCGGCAGGGAATCGCGGCGCTCGTCGGAAGCCAGGGGGACATGAAGCTGGTCGCGGAGGCGAGCAACGGAAGAGAGGCCCTCCGGCAATTCCGCGAGCTTCGTCCCGACGTGACGCTGATGGACCTGCGGCTTCCCGACATGAGCGGGATCGACGCCTTGATCGCAATCCGATCGGAGTTTCCCGAGGCTCGAGTCCTCGTCCTCACGACATTCGAAGGCGACGCCGAGATTCAACGCGCTCTCGAAGCCGGCGCGCGCGGGTATCTGCTGAAGACGATGCCGCCCGCCGATCTCATCGACGCCATCCGCGAGGTGCATGCCGGCAAGAAGCGCATTCCGCCGGAGATCGCCGCCCAACTGGCCGAGCACGCGAGCGATGAAGACCTGACCGGCCGCGAGCTCGAGGTGCTGCGCGAGGTCGCGGGCGGAAGCCGGAACCACGAAATCGCCTCACGGCTTTTCATCTCCGAGGAGACCGTGAAGGTTCACGTCAAACACATCATGGAGAAGCTGGGGGCGAACGACCGCACGCAGGCCGTTGCTGTCGCCATTCGGCGGGGGATCATTCAGCTCTAGGGGATTTCTTCTCTCGAAATACCACGATCGGGGGATTCCGACGACTCCGCAATCCACTAGCGTCGGTTGCGGCTCTCCGAGGCGGGCCGGTAAGGAGGCTGCCTGCAACGAAGCTTTTCCACCTTTCCCGGCGGCCGTCCCGGCGCGGGGTTGCTTCTCCTGCGTGCGGCCGTCGGCGGGACCCTCATGGTCCTCGGTGTTGCCACTCTCACCGCGGGCGGCCCGCTCTCCCGATGGTTCTGGGCGGCGGGGCTCCTCGCGGCAGCCTGCGGGGCATCTCTGGTGATCGGGTTCCTGACACCAGTCGCTGGCGCCGCGGCAGCCCTCGCGGGAATCGGCATCGTGCTGTGGTGGCCTCTCCCGACACGGCCGTTTCTCCTCGATGCAAGGATCGCCGCGGCGCTGGTCGTCGTCATGGCCGGGGCCGTCGTTCTGATGGGTCCCGGCGCGCTCTCGCTGGACGCCAGGCTTTTCGGGCGCCGCGAGATAACGATTCCGGATGGGTCAACGCCGGTCTCCGAGGACTGATCTCCCGTCGCCACGCGCTACCACGATAGGAGTAGCCGGACTTACGCGTCCGGAGTTACAAATAAAGCCTTCGTTCTCGTGATGCGCGTCGGCGGAGGCACGGCCTACTCTGCCCGCGTGATGGTTGGAAGCCATCCGACAGAAAGGAGCACTCCATGAAGAAGATCTTCGGGGCTGTAACACTCGCTGCAACGCTGGTGGGGGCAACTCTGCTGCTGGCGAAAACTCCGAAAGGTGGCGGGGCGGCGCCGCCAACCGGCATCAAGAACGTCGTCCTGGTGCACGGTGCATTCGCTGACGGCTCCGGCTGGGAAGCTGTCGCCAAGATCCTCGAGAAGGATGGATACACCGTGTCGGTGGCGCAGCCCCCCGAGACCTCCTACGCCGAGGACGTCAAGAACGCGAGATCGGCCGTCGACGCCATGGACGGGCCGGTGGTCCTCGTCGGCCACAGTTATGGCGGGTCCATCATCACCGAGGCCGGCAACGACCCGAAGGTTTCGGCGCTGGTCTACATTGCCGCTTTTGCGCTCGATGACGGTGACAGCTGTGCGTCGATCGAACAGGCCCTGCCGCAAGCCTCCAAGGCATTCAAGGCGGACAGCAACGGCAACTGGTGGATAGAACAGGAGCATTTCGCGGCCGACTTCGCGGCGGACGTTCCG
>Ga0070698_100002902_pt1 | contig 18872 bp, 19 predicted proteins | sample KBSK1502metaG_FD_65477 | JGI IMG/M metagenome (GOLD analysis project Ga0070698, IMG submission 65477) | Corn, switchgrass and miscanthus rhizosphere microbial communities from Kellogg Biological Station, Michigan, USA - KBS K1-50-2 metaG | ecosystem: Host-associated > Plants > Roots >...
CGCAACTACGACGGGTCGTGGACCGAGTACGGCAGCCTGATCGGCGTGCCCATCGAGAAGCCGGTCCCGGTCGGGGTGGCCGACTAGCCGTTTCCCAACGCGTCTGGCTCCCCCCAGGCGCGTCTCGCGCCGAGCGGGCGCGAAACGCTCGGGTCGTCGCCGCCCCCGAGGCGACACCGCTACGTTCGCGCCCGCCGGCGACTTCGATGAAAGCGAGAACCGAGTGAACCTGCCATGTCCGAGCCGACCGACGAGCGGTCCGGCGTCGAGATCCTCAAGGAGCAGAGCCGCGCCCTCCGCGCCCCGCTCCTGGACGAATTCGCCGCACCGACGACCCACATCACGGATGCCGGCTACCAGATCCTGAAGTTCCACGGGAGCTATCAGCAGGACGACCGCGACCTGCGCAACGACCGGCGCAAGGCCGGCGAGGAATACGCCTTCAGCTTCATGATCCGGCTGCGCCTGCCGGGCGGCGACGTCCACCCGGAACTATGGCTGGCGCTCGATCGCCTGGCCGGCGAGCAGGGCAACGACACGCTGCGCCTGACGACCCGCCAGAGCATCCAGCTCCACGGGATCCTCAAGCACGACCTGCGCAATGTCATCCGGGCGGTCAACGACAACCTGTCATCGACCCTCGGCGCCTGCGGCGACGTCAACCGCAACGTCATGGCCGCCCCAGTGCCGTTCCGACGACGCGACTACGCGGTCGTCCGAGAGGCGGCCCGTGCGATCAGCGATCACCTCCTGCCCCGGACGCGCGCCTACGCCGAGCTGTGGCTGGACGGCGATGAGATCGCGCGGGTCGGCCCGGACGCGGGCGCCGACGACGTCGAGCCGATCTATGGCAAGACGTATCTGCCGCGCAAGTTCAAGACGGCGGTCACGGTCGCCGGCGACAACAGCGTCGACCTGTTCACCAACGACCTTGGCGTGGTCCTGTTCCTCGACGGCGACACCGTCGAAGGTTGGAACATCTACGTCGGCGGCGGTCTCGGACGCACGCACAAGAAGCCCGCGACCTTCCCCCGCCTGGCCGACGCGCTCGGGTTCGTCGGCCCGGACGACCTGCTGCGCGCCGCCGAGGGCGTGGTCGTCGTCCAGCGCGACCATGGCGATCGAACCAACCGCCGCCACGCCCGGCTCAAGTACCTGGTCCACGACCGCGGCATCGACTGGTTCCGCGCCAAGGTCGCGGAGGTCAGCGGGCTCGAGATCGCCCCGCCCCGGCCGATCGACTGGACCCGTTTCGACGATCTCCTCGGCTGGCACGAACAGGGCGACGGTGCCTGGTTCTACGGACTGCGGGTCTTCAACGGCCGGGTTCGCGACGCTGACGACGGTGCCTACCGCTCGGCGCTTCGAGCGATCGCGCACCTCGGGGTCGCCTTCCGGATCACGCCGAACCAGAACGTCTACCTCGTCGACGTGACGCCCGACGAGCGGCCAGTCATCGATGGGATCCTCGCCACCTACGGCATCAGCCCTCCGGAAACGGCGCGCGGCCTGCGACGACTGGCGATGGCCTGCCCGGCGCTGCCGACCTGCGGTCTAGCGGTGGCCGAGGCGGAGCGGGCGCTGCCCGGGGTCCTCGACGAGCTCCAGGTGCTGTTCGACGGGCTCGGGCTCGGCGATGAGACCCCGACGATCCGGATGACCGGCTGCCCAAACGGTTGCGCACGGCCATATGTCGCCGAGATCGGCCTCGTCGGCGACGCGGTCGATCGCTACCAGGTGTGGCTCGGCGGCGACACCGCCGGGACGCGCCTCGCCACGGCCGTCGCCGAACGCGTCCACAAGACCGACCTGCCGGCGCTGCTGCGGCCGTTGCTCGAACGCTACCGCGACGAGCGCCTGCCGGGCGAGGCCTTGGGGGACTTCCTGGCGAGGGCGGAGATCACCTCGGTCGACTACACCCCGTCCGTGCCGCTCCGCGCGGCGCGCGAGGAGGTCCCCGCGTGAGTCGGTCGGCCGGCGCTGGCGGTTCGATCGGGCTCGGCGGGCCGGCGCCGGCCGCCGGACGCATCCGTCGCGCGCTCGCGGTCGCCCCGCTCGCCGGTCTCGTCGTGGTGGCCGCCCTCGTCGCCGGTGCGCCCGCGGACGGTCGGGTCAGTCTGCTCGCCGCGGCCGTCGTGGCCGCGAGCGCCGGGCTTGCGGCGACCTCGATCGGGGTGTTCGGGGCGGTGCTCGTCCCGGGCCTGCTCCTGCTCGGGGTCGAGCCGGGCGTCGCGGCGCCTCTGTCGCTCCTCCTCCAGGTCGTCGTCATCCCGCTCGGGGCGACGAGCCACGCCGTCGTCGGTCACGTCCGGCGCTCGATCACGGTGCCGCTCATCGCCGGCGGGATCGCCGGCAGCGTGTCGGGCGCCCTGCTCGCCTCGAGCGTGCCGGGCGAGCTCGTGGCGCGGGCGGTGGCCGCGGTCATCGTCATCGTCGGGCTGATCGTGCTCGCCAACCTGCGGACCGGCTACGCCTCGGGGCGGGTCGAGCGCGAGGAGGTGCGCCCCGCGCGGATCGGGGCGATCGGCGCCGTGGCCGGCTTCGCCTCGGGCATCTCGGGCGCCGGCTGGGGACCGATCGGGGTGAAGCTCCTGATCCTGTCGCGGATCGAGCCGCGCCACGCGATCGGGAGCTCGCTCGTCGGTCGGGTCGCGATGGCGATCGCGGCGATCGCGACCTACGCCGTCACGGCGACGGCCACGGGCACGCTCGCGGTCGATCCGCGGCTGTTCGTCGTCCTCCTGGCGGCGTCGGCGGCGGCGATGCTGCCGGGCACATTCCTCATCGCGCGACTCGGACGCGGGCCGGCGGCGGCCGGCGTCGCGGTCCTGTCGATCGCGCTCGCGCTTCCGACACTGCTCGGGGGAGGGTAGGAAGTGGCGACGCGCGAGCCCGCGCTGCCCGCGATCCCGGCCGACGTCGAGAGGCTCGAGGCGGCCGACGTCCTGCGCCGGGCGCTCGAGGCGCTCGGCCCGGAGCGGGTCGCCCTGTCCGCCTCGTTCGGGCCGGAGGACATCGTCATCCTCGACCTGCTGACCGAGATCGTCCAGCGTCCCCGCGTGTTCACCCTCGACACGGGCCGGCTGCCCGAGGAGACGTACGCCCTCATCGAGCGCGTACGCGAGCGTTTCGAGATCGACGTGGAGGTCTTCGCGCCCGACGCCGAGCAGGTCGAGACGATGGTCGCCGAACGCGGCCCGAACCTCTTCTACCGCTCGCTCGACGACCGCCACCGCTGCTGCGACGTCCGAAAGGTGCTACCGCTCCGCCGTGCGCTGGCCACGGTCGACGGCTGGATCACGGGGCTCCGCCGCGACCAGACCGGGACGCGCGCACGCACGCCGAAGATCGGGCTCGACCTTGAGCACGGCCTCATCTGGAAGGTCGCCCCGCTCGCGGACTGGACCGAGGCCCAAGTCTGGACCCACATCCGCGAGCGCGACCTGCCCTACAACGCGCTCCACGATCGCGGCTACCCATCGATCGGCTGCGCGCCATGCACCCGCGCGATCGAGCCGGGCGAGGACCCGCGGGCCGGGCGCTGGTGGTGGGAGAGCGATGGCCCTCGCGAGTGCGGCCTGCACGTGCCCTCCGGCGGCAGGCCGGTCGAGGTGGCCCCATGAGCGACCAGGGACCCGGGCCGTTCGGCTTCCCGATCATGGTCGACGTCCGCGGGCAGCCCGTCTTCGTCGCCGGGGGCGGGCGGGAGGCGGCGTCGAAGGCCAGCACGCTCGCCGCGCTCGGGGCCCGCGTCACGTTGTGGGCCGACGACCACCGTGAGACGCGGGCCCTGGCCGACCGACCCGGCATCGTGCTGACCGACGGCGCGTTCGATCCGGCGATGCTCGATGGCGCGCGCCTCGCCATCGTCGGTACCGGGCGAGCCGAGGTCGATCGGCCCATCGCGACCGAGGCCCGCGCCCGGGGCGTCCTCGTCAACACGGTCGACGACATCCCGTACTGCGATTGGAGCGCACCGGCGATCCTGCGCCGCGGCGACCTGACCATCGCGATCGGCACGGCCGGTTTCGCGCCGGCCCTTGCCGCGCGTCTGCGCGACCGGCTGCGCGACGTGGTCGGTCCCGAACACGGTCAGCTGCTCGATATCTTCCGGGACGTCCGCCCGCGGATCATTGCCAGCGGGCGATCGTTCGCGGACCGCCGGCGGCTGTGGTACGAGCTCGTCGACGGGCGGGCGCTCGAGTACCTGCGCGCTGGGCGAGCTGACGAGGCCTGGCGGTCGATCGATGACGCGATCGCGGCGTGGGAGGCCACCGGATGACCGGCCGCGTCCACCTGGTCGGGGCGGGCCCGGGCGATCCGGAGCTGATCACGGTCCGCGGTCGGCGGCTGCTGGACGCGGCCGACGTTGTCGTCCACGATCGGCTCGTCGGGCCCGGACTCCTCGAGCTCATCCCGACGGGCGCCCTCCGGATCGACGTCGGCAAGGCTGGCTACCGCCACGCCGTCGCGCAGCCCGAGATCAACGCCACCCTGATCCGGCTCGCGCGCGCGGGGTTCGAGGTGGTCCGGCTCAAGGGCGGCGACCCGTTCGTGTTCGGGCGCGGTGGCGAGGAGGCGGAGGCGCTTCGCGCGGCCGGGGTCCCGTTCGACGTCGTGCCCGGGATCACCGCGGGCGTTGCCGGCCCGGCCGCTGCCGGCATCCCGGTGACCCACCGCGGGGTCGCGCGCAGCGTCGCCTTCGTGACGGGTCACGAGGACACGTCTGCCGGCGGTCCGCCGATCGACTGGTCGTCGCTCGCCCGCATCGACACGCTCGTCGTGTACATGGCCGGGCGGACCGCGGCCGTCGTCACGCGCTCGCTCATCGCCGCCGGTCGAGCCCCGGAGACGCCGGCGGCGCTCGTCCTCGACGCCAGCCTGCCGAGCCAGGAGGTCCGTCTCGCCCAGCTCAGGTGGCTGGCCGATGCCGGCGCGGGTCCGACCGACGACCGGGCCGCGCTCCTCGTGATCGGCGAGGTGGTCGGGCTCGCCCCGCGGCTGGCCCGGACCGTCCCTCGACGAACCCAGCTCCAGCGCAACGAGGTTCCCGCATGACGGTCGCCGCCCGGACGACTCCACCCGTTCCGACCCGCTCGCGGGTCGGTGGCCACCTCGCGATGCTCGAGGCCGAGGCCGTCCACATCTTCCGCGAGGCGGCGGCGGTCTTCGAGCGGCCGGCGCTGCTGTTCTCGGGCGGGAAGGACTCGCTGATCCTCCTGCGCCTGGCCGAGAAGGCCTTCCGACCCGGGCCCTTCCCGTTCCCGATCCTGCACATCGACACGGGCCACAACTTCGATGAGATTCTCCCGTTCCGGGATCGGCGGGTGGCCGAGCTCGGCGAACGACTGATCGTCGCGTCGGTCCAGGCGTCGCTCGATGCCGGTCGGGTCAGCGAGGAGCCCGGCTACGACCCGTCGCGCAATCGTCTGCAGACAGCGACCCTGCTCGACGCCATCGCCGAGCACGGCTTCGACGCCCTGTTCGGGGGCGGCCGGCGCGACGAGGAGAAGGCCCGCGCCAAGGAACGGATCTTCTCCCACCGTGATGCCTTCGGCGCCTGGGACCCGCGTAACCAGCGCCCCGAGCTGTGGTCGCTCTACAACGGGCGGCTCCACAAGGGCGAGCACATGCGGGTCTTCCCGATCAGCAACTGGACCGAGCTCGACGTCTGGGGGTACATCGCGGCCGAGCGTCTCGAGGTGCCGTCGATGTACTTCGCCCACGAGCGGGAGGTCGTGCGGCGCGACGGGATGTGGTTGGCGGTCTCGGACTTCGTCCACCCCCGCGAGGGCGAGGAGGTCGCGACGCTCACCGTCCGCTACCGCACGGTCGGCGACATGAGCTGCACCGGCGCGGTCGTCTCGGGGGCGCGCACGCTCGATGAAGTCATCGACGAGGTGGCCGCGGCGCGGCTGACTGAACGCGGCGCGACCCGCGCCGACGACGCGTTCTCCGAGGCGGCCATGGAAGACCGTAAGCGCGAGGGCTACTTCTAGTGGCGTCGGCCGAGATCGGGCTGCGTCGGGCCGCGCCCGCGCGCGATCTCCTCCGCCTCGCCACGGCGGGCTCGGTCGACGACGGCAAGAGCACGCTCATCGGGCGCCTGTTGCACGACTCGCGGGCCATCGCCGACGACCAGCTGGCCGCGATCGAGCAGGCGAGCCGACGGCGCGGCGGCCAAGCGCTCGACCTGGCGCTCCTGACCGATGGACTGCGGGCTGAGCGCGAGCAGGGGATCACGATCGACGTCGCGTATCGCCATTTCGCGACAGCTCGCCGGCGGTTCGTCCTGGCCGACACGCCCGGGCACGTCCAGTACACGCGCAACATGGTCACCGGGGTGTCGACCGCGGACGCGGCGATCGTCCTCATCGACGCACGGTCCGGCGTCCTCGAACAGACCCGCCGGCACGTCGCGATCGTCGCGCTGATGCGCGTCCCGCACCTCATCGTCGCCGTCAACAAGATGGATCTTGTCGCCTTTGACGAGGCGCGGTTCAACGAGATCGCCACTGCGGTCGATGCCATCGCCCGCGGGCTCGGCGTGCTCGACACCACGGCGATCCCACTGTCGGCGCTCCTCGGCGACAACGTCGTCGAGCGCTCGCGGGCCATGCCCTGGTACGACGGACCGCCGCTGCTCGAGCACCTCGAGGCCGTCGAGGTCGAGCCGGAAGCTGACGATGACCGCCTCCGCCTCCCCGTCCAGTGGGTCATCCGCGGGACGACCGCGAGCGACCCCGACTACCGCGCGTACGCCGGCCGCGTCGAGGTCGGCCGGATCCAGGCGGGACAGCGCGTCGTGGCCTTGCCGGGCGGGATCGCCACCACGGTCCATGCGATCGATACGTTCGATGGGTCGCTCGACGAGGCGGCTCGCGGGTCGTCGGTCGCCGTCCGCCTCGCCGATCCGCTCGACCTCGGGCGTGGCGGGATGATCGCCGCAGAGGCCGACCCGCCCGCGCCCGCTTCACGGGTCGATGCGATCGCCTGCTGGTTCGACGCGAAACCGGTGCGACCCGGCAGTCGCTATCTGGTCCAGCACACCACGCGCGTCGTCCGGGCCGTCGTCGAGCGGGTCGATCATCGCCTCGACCTCGAGACGCTCGGTCCCGACGGGTCCGCGAACGCGCTCGGCCCAAACGACATCGGACATCTCCATCTGCGCCTGGCCGACCCGATCTTCGCGGACGGGTATGCCGTCAGCCGGGCGACGGGCAGCGCGATCCTGATCGATGAGGCGACCCATTCGACCGTCGCGGCGCTGCTGGTCGAGATCGAGCACAGGCCCAGCGTCCATTCGTCCAGTTCTTCGAAGAGGGAGTGATCCAGTGGCGTACGTCATCGCCGAGCCGTGCATCGACGAGCTCGACCAGTCCTGCGTCGCGGTCTGCCCGGTCGACTGCATCAAGTTCGCGGAGGGCATCGATCGCAAGGCCTACATCGACCCCGACGAGTGCATCGACTGCGGCGCCTGTCAGCCCGAATGCCCGGTCAACGCGATCTTTCCGGCCGACGAGGTGCCGGACGCCTGGCTCGTCCACATCGAGTCCAACGCGCGTTGGTACGTCGAACCTGGAGCGGCGTGCGCCGAGATCGACGTCCTCATACCCAGATGACCCAGCACTCCTCCCGTCTGAAGTGGTAGAGTGAGCGAGTCGGCGATGTTCTGGTAGATTTGAGTAGATTCTAATGCCTCGTCCGGCGTCCCGAGACCTCGACTGGCTGGGTCTGTCCGAGGCCAGCCGTGTGCTCGGCGTCTCACCCGCCACCCTCCGCCGCTGGAGCGATGCCGGTCGCCTTCGCGTGTTCACCACGCCTGGTGGCCACCGGCGGTTCTCCCGGTCGGCCCTCGAGCGCATGCTGCCAGCTGATCGGTCGCGGCGCCCGTCGATCGGTGCGGCCGGGCTATCACCAAGCCGGATCGCGCAGACGTACCGGCGGGCCAGCCGCGAGGCGACGCCGGAGCTGCCGTGGGTGCTCACCCTGAGCGACGAGCAGCGCCTCCTCTTTCGGGAGCGAGGCCATGTCTTGGCCGCCAGTCTCCTTCAGTACCTCGACGCGACGCAGCCCGACGCCGTGGCCCACCATCTCGAGGAGGCGTCCAGCTCGGCCGCCGAGTACGGCACGGTCGCGGCGTCGCTCGGACTGTCCCTCAGCCAGACGGTCGAGGGGTTCCTTCGTTTCCGTGCGCCGTTCCATCACGGGCTCGCGGTCGCGGCACGCCGGCGGGGGTTCGATACGGTCGAGACGACCGACCTGCTCGAAACCGCCGAACGGGCGATGGACCGACTGCTCGTGGCCACGATGACAGGCCACGGCCTGGCCGCCGAGAGGAGCGGTCGACGTCGCCCGGCTGGGGCGCCGATCGCTGAGGATCGCAAGGCGTGAACGAGATCGAGCCGGTCGACATCGTTGCGCTCGTGGCCCATGTCCGTCACGTCCCCGCCGTCGAGCGTGAGGGGTTCGCAGCGGCACTTCGCCGGGAGCCGGCCCATCGGGCGCTCATCCTGGAGACCTGCCATCGAGTCGAGGCATACCTCACGAGCCACGACGACGCCGCGCGCCTCGTCGCCGTACTCCCGGCGGGTGGCCGGGCGCTGACCGGCGAGCACGCCGTTCACCACGCGATGACCGTGGCGGTCGGGCGCGATTCCGTGGTCGTGGGCGAGGATCAGATCCTTCATCAGCTGCGGGAGTCGGTCGATGCTGCCCGCGCGGCAGGCACACTCGACCCGGCGCTCGAGCGCCTCTTCGCCCGTGCGCTCCATGCGGGGCGTCGGGCTCGGTCGTGGCGCCAGGGGCGACCGCGCTCGCTCGCGGATGTCGCCCTCGCGGCGATCGAGCGGCAGGTGGGCCCGATCGAGGGTCGCGACGTCCTCGTCGTCGGAGCCGGCAGGATTGGACGGCTCGCGACCAGGGCCGCGGTCGCCGCCGGAGCTTCGGTCGCGGTCGCGAACAGATCCGCCCAGGGGGCCGAGGTGCTCGCGGCCTCGACCGGCGCCCGAGTCGAGGCGTTCGACCCCGGCGCACGGATGGGCGCCTTCGCCGGCGTCGTCGTGGCGCTGGCCGGACCCTGGTCAATTGGGGCGGCCACGATCGAAGCCATGGCCGGGAGCGCGGCCATCGTCGTCGATCTGTCGGCGCCCGCCGCCGTCCCTGCCGGGCTCGCGGAGATCCTCGGTAGGCGTCTCATCACGGCCGATGTGCTCGCCCTCGATGACGTTGGCGTCGCGCCGCAGGATGGCTCGGCAGCTCGCCTCGACGCGCTCGTCGACGGCTCGACGGCCGAGTTCGTCGCCTGGCTCGACGGACGCGACGGGCGGGCAGCCGCCGACGCCCTGCTGAAGCGCGCCGACCGCGAGCGCGAGGCCGAGCTGAAAGCGCTCTGGCGGCGGCTCCCCGATCTCGAACCCGAGGCGCGCCGCGCGATCGAGGGCATGACCCGACACCTCGCCGGTCGCCTCCTGCGGGAGCCCCTGGAGCGCCTCGGTCGGGACACTGACGGGCGTGACGAGCGCGCGGTCCGGGACATCTTTGCTCTGTGAGTGGACGTCGGATCGCGATCGGATCCCGCGGTAGCACGCTGGCGATGGCCCAGGCGACGCTCGTTTGCGAAGCGCTCGCGCGGGAGGGTCGGGCGGCCAGGATCGTGATCGTCGAGACCGAGGGCGATCGCCGAGCAGCAGATACCGCCTGGGGCGAAGGCGCATTCGTCGCAGCCATCGAACGAGCGCTGCTGGACGGTCGTGTCGATGCCGCGGTCCACAGCGCGAAGGACGTTCCGACCGACGAGGATCCAAGGCTGCGGATCGCCGCCTACTTGGCCCGGGCCGACCCACGCGACGCATTGGTCGTCCGGACCGACGCGGTCCAGCGCGAGCTGGCCGGTCTGCCCCGAGGCTTTCGTGTCGGGACCGACAGCCCGCGAAGGATGGGCTTCCTGCTCGCTCGGCGGCCGGATCTCGTCGTCCATCCGCTTCACGGCAATGTCGACACGCGACTGCGCCGGCTCGATGCGGGCGAGACCGATGCACTCGTGCTCGCGTGCGCGGGACTGGACCGGATGGGGCTGGGTGACCGGATCGCCGAGCGGCTCGAGCCGGAGATCGTCCCGCCGGCCCCAGGCCAGGGTGCGATCGCCGTCCAGGTCCGAAACGACGACGACCGGATGCTCGCCGTGGTAGTTGCCATCGACGATCGACCCACCCGAATGGCGGTCGAGGCCGAGCGGGCATTCCTGCGGGTGTCAGGTGGGGGCTGCCGTGCCCCGATCGGTGCGTTGGCCACGATCATCGGCGACGAGCTCGACCTGCTCGGGGGCTACGTGAACCCGGAGGGCTCCGACGCAGTCCTCGCCCACCGCCGGGGTCCGACCACGGCTGGTGCCGATCTCGGCCGGGAACTCGCGGCAGAGCTCGGCTCCGGAGCGCCCATCCGAGCGACCGCTGGCGATGGCCGTCCGGACGGGCGCCGCTCGATCGCCAACCGCGTCCTCGTGACCAGGGCGTCGGCGCAGGAAGACGGGCTTCTGTCGGCGCTTCGTGACGTGGGCCTCGATCCCGTCCCGGTCCCCGCGATCGAAGTCGCGCTTGAACCACCGGGCGGAGCGCTCGATGCCGCCGCGGTGCACCTGCTCACGTACCGATGGGTGGTCGTCACGAGCGCGAACGGAGCACGGGCGATCCTCACGGCCGCCGAGCGGATCCTGACCGAGCTTGGGGCACCATCCTGGGCCGCCATCGGGCCTGCCACGCGACGCGTCCTCGAGCATGAAGGTGTCGAAGTCGAATTCCAGCCGAGTCAGAGCACCGGGACGGCGATGGCCGCCGAGCTGCCGGTGGTCGCCGGCGAACGGGTCCTCGTCGTTCGGGGGGACCTCGCCGACCGGGAACTCGCGGACACGCTGCGGGGCCGGGGCGCCTGGGTCGAGGACGTCATCGGCTACCGGACAAGCGTGGCGCCGCACAGCTCGCGTGGTCTGCTTCGAGCGGCGACTCTGGATGGGCCCATCGCGGCCGCGGTCTTCACGAGCGGCTCGACCGTGCGAGGCCTGGTGTCACTGGGGATCGCTGAATCGATCGACGTCCGCTCGCTCCCGGCGGTGTGCATCGGTCCCGAAGCGGCCGACGCGGCTCGCACGGCGGGTTTCCGGGTCATCGCCGTTTCCCCGAAGCCCGACTCGGCCGCACTCGCCGCGGCCACCGCCAGCGCCCTCACCCTTGAGCCGCAGGAGACAGCATGACGGTGGACCTACAGGCACCACCCTCGTCGGCCGGGGCCGGGAGGACGGACTCCCTACCCATTCGGCCACGCCGGCTTCGGCGCACGCCAGCGCTCCGGGCACTGGTCCGCGAGACACACCTGCATCCGTCGATGCTGGTCGCGCCGCTCTTCGTCCGCCCCGGTTCGGGCGTTCGCGAGCCGGTGACGTCGATGCCCGGGGTCGAGCGGCTGTCGGCGGACGTGGCGGCCGACGAGGCCGCTCGCCTGGCCGGACTCGGGGTCGGCGGGGTCATCCTCTTCGGCCTGCCGGAGACGAAGGATGCCCTCGGCACCGAGGCGGCGGCCGACGACGGGATCGTCCAGGACGCGTTCCGGCGGATCCGCGCCCTCGATCTGCCGCTCGTCACGATCGCTGACACGTGCCTGTGCGAGTACACCGACCACGGCCATTGCGGCCCGCTCGCGGTCGATGGATCGGTCGACAACGACGCTGCCCTCGTCCGGCTCGCCGAGATTGCCGTGAGCCAGGCGCGAGCCGGTGCGGACATCGTCGCTCCCAGCGCGATGATGGATGGTCAGGTCGGCACGATTCGAGCGGCCCTCGACGGCGAGGGCTTCGGCCAGGTGGCGATCATGGCCTACGCGTCGAAGCACGCCTCGGCCTTCTACGGGCCGTTCAGGGAGGCAGCTGACAGCGCCCCGGCTTTCGGCGACCGGCGCGGCTACCAGATGGACCCGGCGAATGGCCGCGAGGCGCTTCGCGAGATGGAGCTCGACATCGCCGAGGGCGCCGACATCCTGCTCGTGAAGCCGGCCCTGCCCGGGCTCGACCTCGTCGCCGCGGCCCGGGCGCGGTTCGACCTGCCGATCGCCGCCTACCAGGTGTCGGGCGAGTTCGCGATGATCGCCGCCGCCGCGGAACGGGGCTGGCTCGATGGGCGTCGGGCGATGACCGAGGCGGTGACCGGGATCGTCCGGGCCGGCGCCGGGATCGTCATCACCTATGCCGCGGCGGACCTGGCGACCTGGCTGCGGGAGGAGCGATGAGCGCCGACGCGCAGGTCTATGTCCAGGCGCTCGGTCTTGGGCTCGATCCAGCCTGGCGGCGACGGACCGACGACGAGCGCCGCGACGATGGCTGCCGCTTCGGCGAGGCTGCGCTGGCCGCCGAGCTCGACGGCGTTCGGACGATCAGTTACTCATCGATCGGCCTCGAGCCCGGCGTCGACCTGCTGTTCTGGCGGATGGCTCCAAGCGTTGATGCCCTGGAGTCGTCGGCGGCCGCTTTCCTGCGCGCCGGGCTGGGCCGCTGGCTGACCGTGACCCACTCGCTCATCGGCCGGATCGGGCCGTCGCAGTACGTGCGGAAGCCGACCGACCAGGAGCAGTCGCTCTTCTCCGGCGAGCGCTCTCGCTACCTTGTCGTCTACCCGTTCACGAAGGACACCGACTGGTATCTGCTCTCGAAAGAGGCCCGTCAGGGCGTGATGAACGAACACATGCGCGTCGGTCACGCCTACCCGACGATCCGCCAGGCCCTGGCGTACTCGTTCGGGCTCGACTCGCAGGACTTCGTCGTCGCCTACGAGACCGACGACCTCGTCGCCTTCGGGGACCTCGTCCGGGCGCTGCGGGCGACGGAGAGCCGACGGTCCACGGTCAGCGACACACCGATCCTGCTCGGCGTCCATCGTCCGATCGACGAGATCCTCACCCTGCTCGGGGCCGGCTGATGCCCGGCACGACCATGGGTACGCGGACCGCCTCGCTCGTCCAGCGGGCTGAGCGGCTGTTTCCCGGCGGTGTGAACAGCCCCGTGCGCGCCTTCCGAGCCGTCGGCCGGCCACCCCTCGTCCTCGCGCGCGGCGAGGGGCCGTACGTCTGGGATGTCGACGGTCGCCGCTACATCGACCTGGTTGGAGCCTGGGGCCCGGCGATCCTTGGTCACGCCCACCCCAAGGTGATCGATGCGATCGTGGCCGCCACTGGAGATGGGCTGGCCCTCGGCGCGACGAACCCGCTCGAGATCGAGCTCGGCGAGGCGATTCAAGTGGCCATGCCGTCGATGGAGCGTCTCCGGTTCACCTCGTCGGGCACCGAGGCGGTGATGAGCGCGCTCCGCCTCGCCCGCGCGGCAACCGGTCGGGATCTCGTCGTGAAGTTCGCGGGTGCCTATCACGGACACTCGGATGGTCTCCTCGTCGAGGCCGGCTCCGGGGTTGCCACCTTCGCGATCGCGGGCAGCGCCGGCGTGCCCGACGCGGTCGCCGCCACCACGATCGTGCTGCCCTACAACGACCCGACCGCGGTCACGCTGGCATTCGCCGAGCATGCCGGCCGGATCGCTGCGGTGATCGTCGAGCCGGTGGCCGCGAACACCGGGATCATCGCGCCGGCACCCGGGTTTCTCGAGCACCTCCGCGAAACGACCCGCGCCGACGGAGCCCTTCTCGTCTTCGACGAGGTCATAACCGGCTTCCGCGTCGCGCTGGGCGGAGCGCAGGCGCGCTTCGGTGTCGAGCCGGACCTGACCACGCTGGGCAAGATCATCGGCGGTGGGATGCCGATCGGCGCCTACGGTGGCCGGACCGACCTCATGGACCTCGTCGCGCCGGCGGGTCCGGTGTACCAGGCCGGCACCCTGTCGGGCCATCCGCTCTCGATGGCGGCGGGAATCGCGACGCTGGCCCAGCTGACGCCCGATCGCTACGCCGCGCTTGACGCGGCCGTGGCTGATCTCGTGGCCGGTCTGATCGACGCGGCGGCGGCCGCGCGATGCTCGGTCACGGTCGCCCGGGTCGGCCCGCTCCTGACGGTCTTCTTCCGGCCGAGCGAGCCCACCCATGCCGCCGAAGCGCTCACCGCGGACCGTGCGGCGTATGCCCGATTCTTCGGCTCGATGCTGGACCAGGGCGTCTTCCTGCCGCCCTCGCAGTTCGAGGCGTGGTTCCCCTCGATGGCCCACGGCCGGGCCGAGGTCGCCGCGGTGATCGCGGCCGCCCGAATCGCATTCGAGGCGAGCGCCACGTGAACGATCGCTTCGTGCGCGCCTGCCGGCGGGAGCCGGTCGATGCCACGCCGGTCTGGTTCATGCGCCAGGCGGGCCGATCCTTTGCCGCCTACCGCACGCTGCGCGAGCGGTATGGGATCCTGGAGCTCGCCAAAACCCCTGACCTGTGCGCCGAGGTCACCCTGATGCCCGTCCGCGAGCTCGGGGTCGACGCGGCCGTGCTCTTCGCCGACATCATGCTGCCGCTCGAGCCGATGGGGGTCGCTCTCCGGATCGAGCCCGAGGTCGGACCGATCATCGACCGGCCCATCCGCTCGGCGGCCGACGTCGCCGCGCTCCGACCGTTCGACCCCGGCGAGGTCGCGTTCACGATGGACGCCATCCGCCTGGTCAGGCGCGAGCTCGACGGCACGGCCGGCGTCATCGGCTTCTCGGGGGCGCCGTTCACGCTTGCCTGCTATCTCATCGAGGGCCGCCCGTCGCGGGACTTCGCGACGGCCAAGGCCTTCATGTATCGCGAGCCGGCGGCCTGGCACGACCTCATGGAGCGGTTGTCGGTCATGGTCGCGGCCTACCTCCGGTCCCAGGTCGATGCCGGCGCCGACGTCGTCCAGCTCTTCGACAGCTGGGTCGGCGGCCTCGGCCCGGCGGACTACCGGGAGTTCGTCCAGCCCCACGTCCGGCGGATCTTCGCGGGCCTCCAAGGCGTGCCGACGATCCATTTCGGGACCGGCACGGCGGCTCTGCTCGAGCTCCTGGCCGCGGCCGGCGGCGACGTCATCGGGCTCGACCACCGCGTCTCGCTGGCTGCGGCATGGGTGCGGGTCGGCCACGATCGGGCCGTTCAGGGCAACCTCGATCCAGCCCGACTTCTTGCCGGCTGGGAGGCAACGCGGGCGGGTGCCTTGGCCGTCCTCGACGAGGCCGCCGGTCGGCCCGGCCACGTCTTCAACCTCGGCCACGGCGTGCTGCCCGAGACCGACACCGACCTGCTGCGGCGGCTCGTCGACCTGGTCCACGAGCAGACGGCCCAGACCGAGACCATCGCCCAGGTGGTCGCATGAGCGAATCGGAGCGGCCCGGCGTGCTGCTCATGACCTACGGGTCGCCGGCCTCGCTCGAGCGCGAGGACATCCGCGCCTACATCGGTCGCGTCCGCGGCGGGCGCGAGCCGGATCCCGAGCTCGTTGACGAGTTCACCCGACGCTACCGGGTCATCGGCGGCTCGCCGCTGATCGAGATCACCCGCGCCCAGGCCTCCGCCCTCGCGGACGAGCTGGGCTGGCCGGTCGAGGTCGGCATGCGCTTCTCCGAACCGTCGATCCCAGCGGGGCTGCGGGCGCTCACTGGCACCGGGGTGACGACGGTCGCGGCGATCATCCTCTCCCCGCAGTACTCGCCGCTCCTGATGAGCGGCTACGCACGCGCGATCGAGGAGGCCCGCACGACCCTCGGTCAGACTGCACCGAACCTCTCCATCGCCGGAGCCTGGTACCAGGAGCCGGCGTTCGTCGCCGCACTCGCGCGTCGCGTCGTCGACGCCCTTGGGGTTTTGGCACCAGAGGAGCGGCAGGCGGTCCGCGTTCTGATGACGGCGCACAGCCTGCCGAAGCGGGTCGCCGAGCAGGAGCCGGACTACCTCGCACAGCTCCGGGCGACCGCCGAGGCCGTGGCGGCGAAAGCCGGGCTGTCGGATCGGGACTGGACCTTCTGCTGGCAGAGCGCAGGCCACGAGCCTGGTGAATGGATGAAGCCGGACTTCGCTGACCTCATCCCGGACATCGCTGCCTCCGGCGGCCACTCGGTGCTGGTGGTCCCCGTGCAATTCCTGTCCGACCACCTGGAGATCCTCTATGACGTCGACATCGGCGCGCGCCGGCAGGCGGAGCAGCTGGGGCTGACGTTCCGCAGAGTCAGCTCGCTGAATGCCGATCCGGACCTCATCGAGGCGCTGGCTACGGTCGCTCTACGCACGCTGAGAGCGGGGTACTCGACCGTCTCGGCATAGATGCTGATACGTGGTCAGGAGTCGGTGCTCGAGCGAGCCCTGGTCGAACGCTACGCGTGCTGGCGGGTTCGCAGGGTATCAATGACCGCCGATGGCAGCACCTCGCGCTCCGCGAGCAAGACCAGCGCGTGGTATAGGAGATCGGCGGTTTCCCCTGCCAAGGCAGCGCGAGTTGCGTCGGTCGAGGTCGCGGCGTCGTCCTTGGCCGCCAGCAGCACCTCCGTGGCTTCCTCCGTGACCTTGCGGCCGACGGCATCGACCCCGCCATCCAGCAGGCTCGCCGTGTAGGAGCCGGTCGGCCGTTCTGCGGCACGCGAGGCGATCGTCGACCACAGGGTCTCGAGCCAGACGAACCCTTGCGTGGCGGCTGCACTCGCGCGCGCCTCGGCTGAGGTTTCCGCGGAATCGAAGCACGACCGCGTCCCGCGGTGGCACGTCGCCCCGGCGGGCACGGCCGTCACGAGCACGGCGTCGCCGTCGCAGTCGACGGCCAGCGACGCCAGCTTGAGGACGTGGCCGCTCGACTCGCCCTTGCGCCATAGTCGATCGCGCGAACGCGAGTGGAAGTGGACCTCGCCAGTCGCCACGGTCGCCGCCAGCGCTTCGGCGTCCATCCAAGCCACCATCAGCACCCGTCCGTCGGCCGGGTCCTGGACGATGGCCGGCGCGAGCCCATCTGGGCCGAACCGCACGTCTGGAACGGCCGCGGCATTCGGAGCCACGAGAGCGGTCGTGGCCACGGCGACCTCGCTCATGCCGCGAGCTCCGGAACGGCCCGCACCGGCAACCCGGCCGCGGCCATCGCCGCTTTGACCGCCGCGATCGAGTGGATCCGCCGGTGGAAGATCGAGGCGGCCAGTACCGCGTCGGCGCCGCCGACCCGGATCGCAGCCACGAAGTCGGCGGGCCCGGCCGCGCCGCCCGACGCGATGACCGGCACGGAGACCCGCCCCGTGATCGAGCGAAGGAGCTCGGTGTCGAATCCGGCCCCCGTGCCATCGCGGTCGATGGAGGTGACCAGCAGCTCGCCGGCCCCAAGTTCGACGGCGCGCTCCGCCCAGGCGACCGCGTCCAGGCCGGTGCGCTCGCGGCCACCCTTCACGACGACCTCCCGCGCGCCGAACTGCGCGCCGGACGAGGCCTCTGGGCGCGTCGCATCCGGTCGCTGGCGGGCATCGATCGCGACCACGACCGCCTGACTCCCGAACCGAGCCGCGCACCGCGCGATGAGCCCAGGATCCGCGACCGCCGCCGTGTTGAGCGAGACCTTGTCGGCGCCGGCGCGCAGCAGGTCCTGCATCTCCTCGACCGACCGCACCCCGCCACCCACCGTCAGCGGGACGAACGCCCGCCGGGCCGTGCGCTCGACGATGTCGAGCAACGTGCCCCGCCGTTCCGGTGCCGCGGAGATGTCAAGGAACACCAGCTCGTCGGCTCCCTCATGCGCGTACCGCTCGGCGAGCTCGGGTGGATCGCCCTCGTCGACGAGGTCGACGAAGCGGGTGCCCTTCACGACTCGGCCGTCGGCCACGTCCAGGCACGGGATCACGCGACGGAGCAGCATCAGGTCCGTGCCATCCCATCGGCCGCGGCGCTGGCCTCAGCGCTGGCCGGAACCCCGACCCCGACCATGGCCACGAAATTGGCAAGCAGCCGCAGGCCGTCGGTACCGCTGCGCTCCGGATGGAACTGGACCCCGAGCAGCCGCCCGCGCGCGATCGCCGAGACGAACGGACGGCCATGCTCGGTCCGGGCAAGCACGACGTCATCGGCGCCGTCGGCGGGGCTCCCGGCAAGCGAGTGCACGAAGTACATGTCCGCCCCGTCGTCGATCCCGTCGAACAACGGGTGCTCGCGGGTCCGCATGATCTGGTTCCAGCCGATGTGCGGCAGCGTCGGTGCGTGTTGCAGGTGCGACGTGCGCCCAGGGACGATCCCGAGGGTCGTCGCGCCGTCCTCGTCGCTGCCGTCGAACAGCAGCTGCAGCCCCAGGCAGATGCCGAGGAACGCTCGATCGGACGCGATCCAGGCGCGGATCGGCGGCACGAGGCCACGTCGCTCGAGGCGGGCCATCGCCGGTCCGGCCGCCCCCACACCGGGCACGACGATCGCATCGACCTCGTCCAGCCCGGCCGCGTCCCGCGCGACGACGACTGACGCGCCCACACGGGTCAGCGCGTGCTCGATGCTCATGAGGTTCCCGGCGCCGTAGTCGACCACGGCGATCCGCGGCGGCCCCGCGGTCCGCGGCGGCAGCGACGACGCCATCACCCGAGCACGCCCTTGGTCGAGGCCACGCCATCGCGCCGTGGATCGGGCTCGCACGCGGTGCGGAGCGCGTGAGCCAATGCCTTGATCGCCGCCTCGGCCAGGTGATGGTCGTTGCGACCGGAGCCGCGCAGGTGGAGCGTCGTCCCGGAGGTCCTCGCGAACGACTCCAGGGCGTGCTCGATCAGCTGGAGCGGCAGGGCGCCGACACGCTCGCTGCGGAACGGCAGGTCGATGACCGCATATGGCCGTCCACCGACATCGACGACCGCCGTGGCGATCGATTCGTCCATCGGCACGGTCGCCTCGCCGAAGCGACGGATCCCCGCCCGATCGCCAAGCGCCTCGGCGAAGGCC
>Ga0070698_100002903_pt1 | contig 18872 bp, 15 predicted proteins | sample KBSK1502metaG_FD_65477 | JGI IMG/M metagenome (GOLD analysis project Ga0070698, IMG submission 65477) | Corn, switchgrass and miscanthus rhizosphere microbial communities from Kellogg Biological Station, Michigan, USA - KBS K1-50-2 metaG | ecosystem: Host-associated > Plants > Roots >...
GTCTCGATCGAGACGAACACCTTGTTGTCGTGGAGGCTGCGGAACTTGTTCGCCAGCGTCTGCAGCACGGTTGGGTCGTAGCCGACCTGGTCGAAGAGCAGGGCCCGGATGACCGTGGCACCAGGAGGCGGCGTGGGGGCCGTCCCGCCCGGTCCGGTCGCGCAGGCGTCGAGCAGCGACGCGAGGGTGACGCCACCGGTCACGCCAAGGCCGAGGCGGAGGCCGCGGTCAAGGAAGGAACGACGGGTGTAGCGGCGCGGCACCGCGAAAGGCGTGTCGGGCACGTCGCTGTGAGGCTATCAGCGGTTTGTTAACAGGCTCGTCGGGTCGGGTCGGCACGAAGCGACAATCCCGTCACGGCTGCGTAACAAGCGTCAGTGCGCCGTCGAGTTGCGGCTGCCGAACGGGTGCTCGAAGGATTCGTCCGCGTTTTGCTCGACCCGCAGTTTCTGCTGCGTGTCCAGCAGCGAGACCAGCCAGACGAGCAGGCCCAGCGCCACGGGGATGAGGGCGGCGCCACGCGGTCGCGGCGGGGGCAGGCTGCCCACCGAGCCGTAGAACTGGAACTCAGCCGGCCCGATGGCATTGGCCTGGAGGAGGAACACACTGAAGGCGGCAGCGGCCATCCACAACCGGCCGCGACCGAGGTAACGCAGGCGTACCAGGCCCTCGCCGGTCACGATGGAAAACGGCCACACCTGGCTCGCGCGGGCCGGCCGATCATCATCGGTTGCGTCCCTGGCGATGCCATCAACGGCGATGGCAAAGGCGAGCAGGCTGACATAGCATCCGTCGCCCACGAGATCGATGGGGAGGAAGGGAAAGCCGCTCGCGCGAAACGCCGGCGTGAGGAATTGCGCGCAGACCCAGCCGGCCCACGCCAGCAGGCCTAGCCCGGCAACGATCACGGCGGGGACGGCGTACCGTCGGAAGGGTTGGAGACGCGACACGATCAGGGCGCCGGTGACCACCAGAGCGAGTGGAGACTGCCAGCCGAACGTCTGCGACCAGCGCAGGGTGGGGATCGCGGTCGACCAGGGGGTGAGCAGCCCAATCAGGAGAAGGCCGCCCAGCAGCAGGTCTCGCTCCCGACGTCCCTGTCCACTCAGGATCGTGCCACCGAACCGCCCCAGGCTTCGGGCGAAGAGGAAGACGATGGCGGCGCCCAGGCAGACGACGGCCAGGAAGAGAAAGATGCCGGCGTTCGGATTGCCGCGCGTGAGCAGGAAGGCCGCGAGGAAGAGCGCACCGAGCGCCAGCATCCCACGCACAACGGCAGTCTACGCGTGGGCCCCCGCAGTCCATAGAATCGCCAGATGGGCGCTCCCTGGCTTTCCGGGATCTTTCCGCCGATCGCGACCGCCTTCGCGCCGGACGGCGCGCTGCGACCACCTGCGGCCGGCTTTCTCGAGTTCCTACGAGACGGCGGCCTGGATGGGGTGGTCGCGCTCGGATCGAATGGTGAGGCAGCTCACCTGACCGACGCCGAACGCCTGCAATGGATCGGTTGGGTGCGCCGCGCCTTGCCGGCGCCGCTGCGCCTCATCGTCGGGACCGGCGCGGAATCGACGCGGGCGACTATCGAACGGACTCGGGCGGCGGCGGCGGAAGGCGCCGAGGCGGCGCTCGTCATTGCCCCCAGTTACTTCCGGCGCCAGCTCACGGTGGACGCGCTGCGCGCGCACTACAACGCCGTGGCCGAGGCGAGCCCGATCCCGGTCCTCATATACAACGTTCCGCTGCACATGGGTTACGACCTCAGCGCGGAATGGATCGTGAGGCTGGCCGGGCACGCCAATATCGCCGGACTCAAGGACTCGTCCGGTGACGTCGCGCGGCTGCCCCGATTGCGCGAGCGACTCGGGCCTGACTTCATCTTGCTCGCCGGCGCAGGCGAGAAGATGGTGGACGCGCTGGAGGCGGGGGCGGACGGCGCGATCGCCGCGCTCGCCAACCTGGCACCCCGCGCCTCCGCCAGCATCCGCATGGCCTGGCTCGAGCGCCGCCCCGACCAGGCGCGCCAGTTGCAACGCACGATCGCGCCCCTCGGTGAGGCACTCACCGGTGGATACGGCGTCCCTGGGCTCAAGGCCGGCCTTCGCCTGTTGGGATACGACCACGGCGACCCGAGAATGCCCTTGCCCCCGCTCGCCGCGACTGAGCTCCCTGCCCTTCGGCGCCTGCTGGAGGACGCCAAGCTCATGCCTCGGGCGCTGGCCTCGTGATTCCCCTTCGCGATTACAACCCCACGCGCCGGCCTTCGCTCCTGACCTGGGGCCTGATCCTGATCAATTTTGGGGTCTATTTCTACCTGGCGCAAAACCCGGTGATGGATGAAAACGCCATTGCGCAGTATGCGGTCGTCCCGGCCGACATCACGGCCGGGCGCCACCTCGGCACGCTGATCACATCGATGTTCCTGCATGCCAACCTGCTGCACGTGGCCGGCAATATGCTGTTCCTCTGGATCTTCGGCAACAACGTCGAGGACCGGCTGGGCGAGATCAAGTTCCTGATCGTCTATTTCGCATCGGGGATCGCCGGCAGCCTGCTGCAGATCTCGATCGACTCGACGTCAACCGTGCCAATGCTGGGGGCGAGCGGCGCGATCTCCGGCATCCTGGCGGCGTACGTTCTCTATTTCCCGCGGGCACGCGTGCTGACCTTCATCGTTCCCTTCTTCTTCATCACGCTGTCGGCCTACATCTTCATCGGCTACTGGATCGCCTTGAACGCGCTGCAGGCGTTCCTCAACATCGGCGTCGCAGGCGGTGGGGTCGCCTTCTTCGCGCACATCGGCGGTTTTATCACCGGGCTGATCCTGGCCCTCCTGCTGCGGCCCCGCGAGCACCCCGACCCGCACCCGGGCTACCCCGGGTATCCGTAGTGGCGGCAGACCTGGCGCGGTGCCGCTAGCGGGCGTACTGCCGGATGCGACCGCTCTCGACGCAGTACAGGTGGTCGGATACCGGGAAGGCCGCTTCACGGTGACGTTCCTGGACGTCGTGGCGCAGCCGTCCCATCAGCTGCGCGCGCTGGCCGGCGGCGATCAGCGACCCGCGCTCCGGCACCCCGACGACCGGCACGTCCTCCAGCATCTCTTCCAGCCATGCCCAGACCTCGGGGAGGAGCATGAGCGCCGCCCCGTAGGGGCGAGGGTCGACGTAACTCAACATCAGCATCTTCGAGCGGCCCTCTTTGTCGGTTTCCAGGCCGGTGAACTTCATGCCGTTGCGGAACATCAGGGCCAGGTTCCCCAGCGCGATGAGTTCCACGTGGTCCCGCCCGACGTTCCAGGCCGCCAGGTCCTGGGGCAGCAGGTAGCGCATGCCCTGCGCGTAGTGGGCGGCGTAGGTGACCACCATGTCGTTGAGCATGCGGCGGTAGACGACCGGGCCGCCGGCCGACTCGAGAAAACTGGCCGGCCGCAGCACCGGCAGGATCAGCGGGGCGCCGAAGAGCGCCTCACTGTCGCACTCCTGGTCGAGCCGCCGCAGGCGCGCGGCGAAAAGCCGGTCCAGCGCACCCGGTTGTTCACGGTATTGCTGGTAGAAGCTGTCCAGGTTGAAACGCAGGTCGCCTTCGCGGACACGGCGAATGGTCAGTTGAAAGGGCTCGGGCCCCTTCTTGACCGTCCACCCCGGGCGCAGCGCGGTCAAGCGCTTCAGCACGTGGTTCTCGAAGTCGTGGGCGTTCATCGTCGTCTGCTGGCCCATTGCCGATGTAACGGGGTCCGGAAGTCAGGCTTGCAGGCCGCCGCGGGTGTCGGGCATGCCGCTTAGCCGCTGGTTCGGCGGCCGCGCACCGAGGCTGCGAGACCGTGTGGTGAAAGGTCTACAACAGGCTCGCGACGGTGACGCGGATGGCGCGATCGAAACAATCACCGAAAGGTTTTCCGAGGCGCTGGCGGAGCTTCGTGCCCTGCCGGAGAAGGTGGACGCGGGCTGGCTGCGGCTCGCCGCCCGGCTGGCCTACCGCGCGGGTGACATGGCCGCGGCCGCGGATTTCGCGCAACAGGCGCTTGCGGAAAAGGAGGACGCCGCGACCTGGAACCTGCTCGGCCGGGTTCGCGTCTGGCTCGACGATGACGACGCCGTCACGGCCTTTGCGCGCGCGGCGGCGCTGCGGCCGCAACAGTACGGGGTTCCACACCGCGTCTCGCGCGACCATTTTGCCCGTCTGGCCGAGAAAGCGCTGGCCGGCATCCCAGCGGCCTTTCAGACCCAGATGTCCAACACCATGATCGTGGTCGATGACCTACCCGACATCGACGCGGTCCGCGAGGGGGAAGATCCGGACCTGCTCGGCCTCTACGAGGGCGCGACCGTGCTCGAGCACGGGCTGCCGGAGCGGATCGTGCTCTACCAGCGCAACCACGAGAACGTCGTCGCCGACGAACGCGAGCTGGCCGAAGAGGTACGCGAGACGATGCGGCACGAAGTCGGCCATCACTTCGGCATGGCCGAAGACGAGCTGCCGTATTGAAGCCCAAAGAGCGGAGGGGAGCCACCCGCTGTTCGTTCTGTGGGCGGAAAGAGTCGCAGGTTGGGCAAATCGTGGCGGGTCCCGGCGTCTACATCTGCAATGAGTGCGTCGATCTCTGCCTGGAAGTGCTCAACGAGACGCAACCGGCCACCAGAACATCGAAAAGTCGGCAAATCTCGGGGCTTCGATCTGAGATCCGACACCTGCACGGCTTACTGCGGTTGGAATCGCGCCTGGTGAAAGACCTGCGGGCAGAAACGGAGCGGCTCAAGGCGAAACCGAAGGCTCGACCGCGGCGAGATAGCTAGGTGTACTTCCCATAGAGGTTATTGACCCTGTTGACGGCGGTCGCCTCACCTACATGCCTACGTCCAAGAGGGTATCTGGGCCGAACGGCGGAGGCGATTTACGCCGGCCGACCTATAACCGATTCAGACTCAGCACGCCGTTCCCTCGAGCAGTCCGGAGGGCACGCCGCCCCCAGCCGTTTGCGGCGGTCGGCCGTTGCTGGCGCCAGACGCTCGCGGCGTTCGGCTGTTGACGCTGTCACCAACGTTAGTGAGAACTACAGCTAGGTCTTGATGGGAAAGGGGTTCCCCGAAGGGGGCAGCGCGAGCGTGCCGCCCTGGTCGATGGTGGTGAGCGCCGCGATGAAATCGTTGAAGCCCTGCCGCGGGTCGTAGCCGGTCAACGACTGGTAAGTCGCACCCAGCGTGAGGCCGCCGGCCCCGCAGACCGTCGTCCAATCGAACGTCAGCTGGGAGTGAAGGTAGTAGAGGAAGAGGTCGCCGCAGCCTGACGCGATCTGGTCCGTGTCGCCGGCGGAGTTGTCGTTGACGTAATCCTGGTGCCCCTGCGCCCACCAATCCTGCTCCGTCGGATTGAATTCCGCCGCGATCTCCGGATGGCGCTCGAACGCGAGCACGCGCGAGAGCGATTCACCGTTGGTCACGGCGCAGTCCCAGCCGTTTTTGATGGCGGCCTCGAACACCTCGACGATCTCCGCCGTGAGGAACCCCGGCGCGCGCACCGGGTCCGAGAGCACGTGAACATCCGTGCCGGCGCAGGTCATGTGATACGCGCCGCCGGCGTTGGGATCCGCATAGACGTAAAAGGGCAAACCCGGTGGCGTGAGCCCGCCGAACCACACCTGGGTGGCCGCGTAGTCGGCCTCCGCGCTGTCGAGCATCGCTTGCGCGGCGGCGGCGCCGTCCGCGGTTCCATCAGAGAAGACGATGAAATTTTGCGTCTGCCCGGCCTTGGCCTGGCCCAGGGCTGCGGGATGCCGCCGCTGATGAGCCTGGACCACGCTGGCCGCCAGGGTTATCCCGGGAGGCATGAATACGCGCGCCTGTACCTTTGAGCCGAAGAGGCGTCGCAGCATGGCGGTCGGCGCCCTTACGCCTTCTTCTTCGAGGCGCTGCCGGCGGCGCGCTCGATGCGGAAGCCGATCCGGACCTGCACCTGGTACTCCGTGAGGCGGTTGTTCTGGACCACCGCCTTCGAGTGCACCACCTCGACCGTCTCGATGCCGCGCACCGTCTTCGCCGCCTCGTTGACGGCCTCGCGGGCGGCGTCGCTCCAACTTTCCTTCGAGGTCCCTACCAGCTCCAGGATTTTCAGAACGGCCATCGCTCCCTCCTATATTCCGTAGAGTCGCTTGGCGGCCGCGACGATGTGCCGCGCTGAGATCTCCGCCTTATCCATCAGCTCCGCCGGCTTCCCGGAACCCGGCAGGCCTCGCACCGCGAGATGAACGATCCGCGGTGGGTCCATGTCGGCGGCCAGGGCCTCCATCACGGCGGCGCCTATGCCCCCCTCCGGGTAGTGATCCTCCACGACCACGAGACGGCCGCGCGTCAGGGCCGCCGCTTCCTGCAGCGTCACCTTATCGACCGGCTTGACGCTGTAGAGGTCGATGACGCGGGTCTTGATGCCTTCCGCTTCGAGCTCGTCGGCCGCTGCCAGGCAGTTGTGGACCGTCACGCCCGCCCCGATCAGGGTCACCCGGTCACTCGGATCGCTTCGGACCAGCTTCGAGCCACCGATGTTGAACTTCGTCCCGGGCTCGTAGAGCACGGGGTACGCGCCGCGAGTGGTGCGGAGATAGCTGATCCCTTTTTGATCAGCCATCGCCTTGACCAGCTGGGCGGTCGAGTTGGCGTCGGATGGGTAGAGGACGGTCGAGCCGTGGATCGCCCGCATCGCCGCCAGGTCTTCGAGTGCCATCTGGGACGGCCCGTCCTCGCCGATCTCGACGCCCGCGTGCGAGCCGGAGAGGCGGATATTGGCCTGTGAGATCGCCGCCATGCGAATGAAGTCGTAAGCCCGGCTGAAGAACGCCGCGAAGGTGGAGGCGAACGGGATGTAGTGGCGCACGCTCATCGCGACCGCGGTGGCGACCAATTGCTGCTCGGCAATGAAGATCTCGAAGTAGCGTTCCGGGTACGCCTTGGCGAACTCTTCCGCGAAGGTCGAGTTGCTGACCTCTCCGTCCATGGCGACTACCGTCGGACGGGCGCCCAGCGCCTTGAGCGTGTCGCCGTACGCCTTGCGCGTCGCCACCTTGTCACCTTTCTTATAGGTGGGGAGCGTGATCTCGACCCTGGCATCCTTGATAGCCGGTTCGCCGGGCTCCGGCTTCAAGCCATCGACGCGGAGGTGGCGCACCCCACCCAGCTCGGTGATGGCCCGCTCCGCCATATCGGCCGGCAAGGCCTTGCCGTGCCAGCCATCCTTGTTCTCGATCTCGCTGAAGCCCTTGCCCTTGACCGTGCGCGCGATCACGACGGTGGGCTTGGTGGTCGCCTCGCGCGCCTGCTGGAGGGCCTGGTCGATCTGCTCCAGGTCGTGACCGTCGATGACGATTGCGCGACAGCCAAAGGCCTGGACCCGATCACGGTAGACGTCGGTTTCCCATTCGTACTCGGTGGGTCCCCGCTGGCCTAGGCGGTTGATGTCGAAAATGGCGGTGAAATTCGAGAGTCCGTAATAGCCCGCTTTGTCGAGGCCTTCCCAGATCGACCCTTCAGCCAGCTCGCTGTCGCCCGTGAGCGTCCAAACGTGGTACGGCAGCTGGTCGAGCTTGCGACCGGCGAGCGCGACGCCGACAGCAATCGGCAGCCCCTGCCCGAGCGACCCGGTCGCGACGTCAACCCAGGGCAACACGGGGGTGGGGTGTCCCTCGAGCCGGGACCCGAACTTGCGAAACGTGAGCATCTCGTCGTCACTGACAACGCCCACCGCTTTGAAGATGGCGTAGAGCAACGGCGAGGCATGGCCCTTGGAAAAGATCAGGTGGTCGTTGTTGGGCTGCTGGGGGTCGTTCCAGTCGTAGAGGAAATAACGGGTGATGAGAACGGCCATCAGGTCGGCCGCCGACATCGACGAGGTGGGATGGCCGGAACCGGCGGCGGTGCTCGACCGGATGCTGTCGACTCGCAACTGCTGCCCCAGCTCCCGGATGAAGTCCAGGCCCTGGGTCGTGTGCACCTCGCTGACCGAGCTCTTTGCCATCAGCTCACCCCGCTGTTCTTTTGACGCCCTCGCTGCTTTAGATTAAGCGCCAGCCGAGGCCGGCCGCTGGTCAGATCGATAGGGCCCGCGCCCGCGAGGACGGCGACGGCGCCGATTCCACGATTGGGCAGGACGGGCGGCACCGGGCGTCGTGCGTGCTGTGCGTACCCTGGGCTCGGGCTCCACGAGCGAGGCGGCGACATAGCGCCAATCGCCCTCGGCCAGCAGGCTCCGAACGTCCACCTCGGGCAGGGCGGGCGCGCCCTGGCGACGCAGGGTGCGCCAGGCGGCCTCATCTTCAGGTGTGACGAAGGTGAGGGCGCGGCCCTTGACCCCCATGCGAGCCGTTCGGCCGACGCGGTGGGTGAGCCACTGCGGTGAATCCGGGAGGTCGTAGTTGATCACCAGGTCGACGTGGCTGATGTCGAGACCGCGAGCCGCGACGTTGGTGGCCACCAGAACGTTGGTCCGGAGTCCGCGGAAAGCGTCCATTGTGCGGTCGCGGACGTTCTGCGAGAGGTTGCCCTGGAGGTCGGCACTGTCATGGCCGAGATTACGCAGGTCGCGGCTCAGCTTGCGAACGCCATGCTTGGTGCGGCCGAACACGATGGCGGAGCCGCGGTGACGCTGCAGCAGCTTGCTGAGGGTGCGAAGCTTCTCCAGCCGGGTGACCCGCAAGAGCCCGTGCTCGAGGGCATCCTCGGCCGGCGCGGCGATCGTGACCCGGACCGGGTCGTCGAGGTGACGCTGGATCATGCGGCTGACCCAATCGGGCATCGTGGCGGACGCCAGCGCCATTTGTGGCTCGTAGGTCAACTCGATGATGCGCTCCACGTCCGGCGCGAAGCCGGCGTCGAGCATCTCATCGCCCTCGTCGAGCACGAGCAGCTGGACCCGGTTCAACGACAGGCGGCGGCGCGAGACCATGTCGAGGATGCGGCCGGGGGTCCCGATCACGAGGTCGACGCCGCTCTTCAGGGCATGTTCCTGGGTGACATAGCCGACGCCACCGTAGATCAGGGCCGATTTCAGGTCGGTGGCCAGGGATTGGAACACCCGGTCCACCTGGATGGCGAGTTCACGCGTGGGTGTGACGACCAGGGCGCGTGGCCCGGGTCCCTTGACGGCGATCAGCCGTTCCACGATCGGCAGGATGAAGGCGAGCGTCTTCCCGGAGCCGGTGGGGGCCTGGATCACGACATCGCGGCCCCGTAGCAGGGGCGGGATGGCTTCGACCTGTACGGTCACCGGGCTGTCGATCGAGTTTTTCGCGAGTGCGCTCAGGAGGTGGGCATTTACGCCCAGGTCAGCAAACGTCGTTGTCAAGAGGGTACTCCTCGGTCCCCTCTACCTATCTTTGTGTTGGCCGATCTTCAGGACACCGTTTCTGAACGGGGAGGAGAACCGAGAGCGGGCGACCTCAGAATTGGGAGGTCACGAACGAGTGTACCAGCTTTGGCTGACGCCTAAACCAACGATCGCTGGCTCAGACGAGCCAGCCGGCCGCAAGAAAGAACACAACAGACAGGTAGGCGGTGAGGGTGAGCCAGGCGACCGCGATCACCAGGCGCGCCCGGGTGGGAAGGGCGCCCTGATCTCGTTGCCATCGACCCGGGTAGCGCAACCGGAGAACGACGAAGGCGAGAAACACGATCACCGGAATCAGCGGGTCGGCCACGCCCAGCGCCGCGGCGGCCGCGCCAGCGGCAAGCGCCGCGAACACCCCGACGGCCGGAAGCCATCGCCCCACGACCAGCAAAATCGCCTCGACATCGACCGTGATAAAGGGGACGAGGCTTCCGAAGAGGTTCGCGGCAGCGCCGGCCGCGACCCAGGGCAACAAGTGGGGAGATCCAGTCAGCACGAAGGCCGCCAGCGCCACCGCCGTCGCCAGGCCGCCGGCAAGCCCGCCGGCGAGCGAGAGCCGGGCGTGCATCAGGCCGTCGATCCTGGCGCCCTGGGCCTGGACGAACGCCCCGAGGAGGACGAAGACGGGCGGGCGCATCGTCAAGCCAACGCGCCTCCCCTCGACATAGTGGCCGAGCTCGTGCACGAGCAGCATCAGCATGATGCCGGTCGCGAACCAGTCGCCCATCAGGCGCGAATAGAGCACCCAGCAGCCGATGAAACTGGCAACCGAGATGGCCAGGTCTGAGTGCCCGATCACTGGTAGCCGCCGCATCCAGCTGTACTCACGGAACAATCTGCGCTCGGGTGCACCATCGGATGGCGCTGACGAGTCGCTGCTCATCGCCAGATTGAGCCCGTCCAGATCGCCGATGGTGAATTCACGGATTTGCTGACGGAGCCGGTCGAGGTTCCCGAGCGAGACCGCCCGGAGTGGACCCAGCTCGACTCGACGGGTGAGCGTGACGACCGTACCGTCGGGGACGGCATTGAATCGCCACTCGGCGTGGTCGGGGAACCACTTCCCGAGGAGATCGGAGCTGATGACCGGTTGTTGACCGTCGGTCTCCGATACGCAGCTTTCGTACTCGAGGACGAGCCCATCACCGAGACGCTGGGTGGAGCGGTAACGTCTCAGCGATCCGGAACTGTCCGTTGGCAACGGTTCAACTGCGACCATCAAGGGCTGCCACTTCGGCTCATTACGCAAATCGCCGACAAAGGCGACGACCTCGGCCAGCGGTCGCCGCACCAGGATCCGTGCCGAGCATTTCACCGTTCGCCAGTGCGGGATCAGGCGCCAGGCAAACCGACCCAGCACCATCAGCGCCAACGTTACGGCCAGGAATGGGGATCGGGGGATGAGCCACCGCTCTACCTCGATGACGAGGAGCGACATCATCAGAGCACCCAGGGCCGCAGCGAGCACCGTCTGTCGCTCCAGGTCCCTGAGCGAGACGACCTCGGACTTCAAAGTCTTTGGAGACGTTAAGGGGCGCAAGCGCCACACGGCGGCCGTGAGTCCGATCGACAGTAGGATGCCGACGAGGGCGATGGGCAACCATGGAGGCGGCGTCGCCGGCACCTCCTGATGGGAGACGAATGACCCTTCCCTGGTCAGGACCGTGGCGGCCGCGGCGCCGCTCGAAGCAGGGTCGACCAGGGCGCATCCCTGCGCCTGGTAGGTCGAAGTCAGCTGACGGTACATGCCCTCGGCGATGCCCCGCAGATCGTTCGCGCCGGCCTTGGCGGGGTTCCACCACGGGCGGTTTTCCTGCTGAATGTACTGGCGCCCGAAGCACACCAGTTGCGATCCGCTGGCAAGGCCGATCGCGAACACATTAAGCGGATCGATCGGCTGCGCCGCAAAGGTCCAGTAGCGGACGCTGAGCCGGTCCGCAAAGTGTTCCGGCGCGATTCTCAAGGGACCGGCCGGCGCCGCGAAGCTCTCGGGTTGGTCGGTTACTAAAGCATCCTCCAGTCGCTGGGCTTCGGGCGGCCCGGCCGCCCAGCTCTCCAACCGAATCCGCCAGGGAGACGCCTGGTCATCGCGAACCATCGCGACCAGGGCGGTCCAGAAGAGGTAACGGCCGGTTGGGTCCGGTGCGTTGGTGACTCGCGTCGCCGCCACGAAGAACGCCGGGTAGCTCAGCTGGCGGGGCACGAGTATGGTCTGGCCGACCAGCCCGCGCCGCCCCGAACCGCCAGGCCGGTCAGGGACGAGGCCGTCCAGCCAGGCCAGGTCATCGGCAAGCGCCGGACCTTCATCGACCGCACCAATGACCGCCCGGTTTCGCTGGGCGAGCGCATCTTCGCGCCGGCCCCACGCCTCATCGAGGATGCCACCGGCCTGCAGCGGCGTCACGACCGGGCTCTCGGCCGACGTCTCCGCCCAGGCAGGGACCGAGCCCAGCAGCAAGAGCAACGTCGCGCCAAGCAGGGCCCCCCGCATACCAGCTTGGACGCTTGGCGTGCCGGTCCCCTGCGGGGGATCTGGTTAGGCCCAGCGAGCCGTCGTCAGGGCAATCAGCGAAAAGATCACGACATCGTTGATCAAATGAACCAACCAAATCCAGGCTGACCCTCGCGTGTCGAGCATCGATCGCGCAGCAAACCAGCCGAAGACGGTCGCCAGCAGAGCGCCCGTCAGACCGGAAGGGTTGCCGAACCAGTGGCCCACGCCGAAACGCAACGCGGTCAGCCAGACCGCCTGAGTGACGCCGAGCACGGGAAGAAGCCGGGCCAGCAGCACCTGACGAAAAAGAAACTCTTCCGAAAACGTGTTGATGGCGGCGCCGGTAACGATCAGCGGAGCCAACGGGAGGAGGCGGGCGGCGGTACCAAAGTCAGGATGGCGAGCGGCGACCACATTCGCAACCACCGGTCCAACGCTCAGAAGGAGGGCGATCGGCAGTAGCCAACCCCACGATAGGGAGAAGCGCCCACCGATCCGGATGAACAGGGCGCGAAGGTCGCCCATCGCGAGAAACAGGTCGGCACGCGAGAACCCGCTCCCGATCAAGCTCACCGCCAACGTCGTCACCGGAATCAGCTTTGCCGAGTTGACCAGGACGAAACTGACACCTGGGGTCAAGCTGCGATTCCAGGAAACCCATACAGTCGAGTGTTCGACCACGGACTCCACGAGATAGCCCGATGCAAGTGCGACCAGCGCCAGCAAATATCCGCGTAGTCCCTCGACTGATGACCACTGCCGGGCAACGACCAGGGCCAGAACGAGGAGCACAAGGGCGAGGCTCGGGATCCAGATGGGGCTGGATCGAGCACCGGTCGCGGAGCGAAACGCGATGTCTGGCAGGCTGCTCAGGATGACCAGACCGCTGACCCAAGCCATCGCAACGGTCGCTGCATTGGCCCTGGTTATGGGCCCACCTGGCGTCGCATCGGTGGCGTCGACCGCCTAACAATATCGAGCGTGTGGTTATGTTGGCTGCGACTTGCCCGGACAGGAGTGCGGGCATCAACACAGCCAGCTTTACACAGGTCGAACCGATTTCCTATTCACTATCCAGCGATCAGTATCTGAAGTGGAAACCCAACATCGCTCTGCGATCATGGCTCTATGGAGCACCGGGCGATGTTCTCCCCGCTGGAGCCGGTCTTCGAAGCGGCCGATGCGCCGGTTCCTGCCGCTTTCCGGGCGCAGTTTCTCCACTCAGTAGACGATCCATCCAAGATCGTGCTCGAGGGCACGCTGCACCATGTCTGGCACCGGCCGGGCTGGCTGCGGCCGCTCTTTCAATTCCTGGGCCAACTGCACATTCTGGTTCCGGACACTGGAACCGAAATCCCGACTACGCTCGCGGTCATCACCGGCAGGCTCTCAGATGGCCGGCCTATCCACGTCTGGCGTCGCACCATGCACTTTTCGACGGTGAGGCACTTCCCGACCACGATCGTCTACGATGCAGGGCGCAACCGGGTTGTCGATCTGGTAGGACCCCGGAACGCCCTCCATATGGTGTGGCGAGCGAAATTCCGGCCGCCCGACACCTTTACGCTCGATACCGACGCGTGCGGTATCTACCTCTTGGGGCGCGTGCGCTGGATGCCCCGGTGGTTTTGGCCGTGGCTGCTCGGCACTGTGCGTTTCGTCCAGCGCGCCGCCTCCGTGGATGGCAACCGAGTAGACATTGAGATCGTCATCCGTCATCCACTCCTCGGTGATGTCTTCGGGTACGACGGGACGTTTTCGGTTCGACGCTATGAACGTTGAGCCAACTGGGGCTCGACGCGGTCGGTCGTCCGCGCTCGATGCTTACCGGCCCTGGCTGGTGGCTGCGGCTGCCTACAACCTCGTCACAGGAGCGGCGGTAGTCTTCGCACCCACGCTGTATTTCCGCATCGTCCACATCCCACCACCGAACTACCTTCCACTCTGGCAGGTTGTTGGGATGTTCGTGCTTGTTTACTCGCCGGGATATTGGTGGGCTTCTCGGGATCCCGTGGCACACAGCCACCTGGTTCTGATCGGTCTTTTCGGCAAGATGCTGGGGCCGATCGGTTTTGTCTGGTCGGCTTGGACCGGCCAGCTTCCGATTATCTTCGGAGCGATTCTGATCACAAACGACCTGCTGTGGTGGCCGGCATTCATCGCATTTATCACCAGGGCGGCACGCCTGAGCGGCGGTTGGCGAACCTACTTGCTCGGAGGATAGCGAAGAGCAAACGGCATCCTTGTAAACGTCAATTACCCCCAGGCGGAATCGAACCGCCGTTCCGGCCTTGAAAGGGCCGTGTCCTAGCCGCTAGACGATGGGGGCACTGCCAGCCTTCATGCTAGCAAGGCAATTTCTGGGCGGCCTTGCTTACTCTCCCCAAGGCGTCTTCAGACGCTCATAGGACATCGCCACCAGGGTTTCCGCCGTGTATTCCCAATTCTTCGGCTGCGACCACATCACGACCAAGGCCCTGGTAGCAAGCGAAAGGGCCTCGTACAGCGCAAACCGCGTTCCACGATAGTCAGGACGAACCGTGCAATATGCACTGAGGAAGACACGCCGCGCTTCATTTGCCTGAGCCGTGTCAGACCAATGGCTGGGCGTTGATGGAACCAGGTGCCCGCAGTACTTGCCCAGATCGAAGCTGGGCTCGGCCTGAACGAAATACTCGACATCAATCAGACCGAAACGGGATCCGTCATAAAGAAACTGGTTGTACTTGTAGTCACCATGAGACGGGACGGTCGCCTCGGGTGGAACCCGATCGGCCTGACTGATCAGCTGCTTGAGCAGATCCCGGAGGGCCATGAAGACTTTGGGCCCCGACATCCTGAACTCATTGAGACGCTCCTGCAACCGTCCAATCTCTACATCAACGGTGTGAGGCGTGCCAACTGTGATCCCCGACTGGTGGATATGTCCAAGAGTTCGACCAGCTGCCTCACACTGGGCCATGAAAATATCCGAGTGCCGGTCCCCGGGAATCTCCTCGCCCGGAACCTCGGATTGGAGAAGCAGATCATATTTCGGGTAATACGCTAATGGCTCGGCCACGATGAGGTCGCCATTTGCTCTTGCCGGGAGTTCCCAGAGGGCACGCATAACGTCGTATGTGAATGCGCCGCGGCGACTGTGCTGAAACTTTCCATAGATACGAAGGGGCCGCTGGTCACCGATGTCCCCGTCGAAACGGACGATCAGGGAGATTTCGGGAAGGTACTTCACGCGCTCGCAGGACAGTGACGAAACGCTCAGGTCCGGCCGCAAGTGAGCGAAATGAGGAGCCAGGACGGGAAACGCCCGCTCCGGATCAAAGAATTTTCCAAACGAGGGAAAAGCTGGATCTACGGGAAAGAAGAAGACGAACAAGTTGAGGTCCTCGAAATATCGCGCGTAGCCCGAGGGGTCCAGTGGATTACCGTTCTGCCTTTCGAGCAGGCGTGCTAGGCGAGCTCGGTATTTCTCGCTCTCGCTATCCTCAAAAAACGCCTTGGTCCAGAAGAGCTTCTTCGCCTCGACCCCACCGGGCAACTCCAGCGTCACTTCGTACACATTCCAGAGGATCCGGGGTGCTTCGAAACGCTTCCCCTGCTTGGTTCGGACCTTCTTTACCTGGACCGATGGCAACACCGGAGCAATTAGCTCCGTCGATAAGAATTCCGCCATCGCGTCTGGTTCGGAAAGCGCTTTGATCCTCGAGTAGCTGACCGTCATCCCTGCTCCCTATCCGCAACCTTACAAAAGAAAACCGCCGAGCTGCTAGGCAACTCGACGGTTTTCGGTAATCCCTTACCGGACGAACTTCGAAAGAATTTCGCGACGCTTGACAGCTGCGGCGGCGAGCAGGCCTACTAGCCCGGCGAGAAGCCCGCCGGCCACCGGGAAGGATGACGAGTCCTTGTGTACGCCGCCACCGGTGTTCGCCAGGGTACCGGCCTGGGCCCCCGTGGTCGCGCCTGCGCCGCCAGCTTGGGTCGTCTCCGTCACCGTCCCGCCGGCTCCGGCGCCACCACCGCCAACCGACGTGGCTGTTTCGGTGACGGTCCCGCCAGCGCCGCCGCCACCACCGCCAGCGGAGGTCGAGGTCTCGTTCATGGTTTCTGCGGCGTTCGCACTACCACCGGTGCCCTGCGCCACACTGGTCTCGCTCGCGCCGGCGGCCGTGCCCGCACCCGAGCCGGTGCTCCCCTGCGCCACGCTGCCGTTGCTCGCGCCCGCGGCCGTGCCCGCGCCTGAGCCGGTACTACCTTGGGCCACGCTGCCGCTGCTCGCGCCCGCGGCCGTGCCTGCGCCTGAGCCAGTGCTCCCCTGAGCCACGCTGCCATTGCTCGCGCCGGCGGCCGTGCCCGCGCCTGAGCCGGTACTACCTTGCGCCACGCTGCCGTTGCTCGCGCCCGCGGCCGTGCCCGCACCCGAGCCGGTACTGCCCTGCGCCATGCTGGCCTCGCTCGCGCCGGCGGCGGTGCCCGCGCCTGAGCCGGTACTGCCCTGCGCCATGCTGGCCTTGCTCACACCAGCGGCCGAGGCCGCACCGGAGCCGGTACTGCCCTGCGCCACGCTGGTCTTGCTCGCACCGGCGGCCGAGGCCGCCCCTGAACCGGTACTGCCCTGGGCCGCGCTCGCCTTGCTCGCGCCGGCGGCCGTGCCCGCCCCCGAACCGGTACTGCCTTGCGCCACGCTGGTCTTACTTGCACCGGCGGCCGAGGCCGCGCCTGAGCCGTGGCTACCTTGCGCCACACTGGTCTTGCTCGCACCGGCGGCCGAGGCCGCGCCCGAGCCGTGGCTACCTTGCGCCGTTTGACCCGAACCGTTGGCGTCAGCATCGTTGTCTTGTTGATGGGTTTTGTCCCCGCTCTTGTGACCGCCGCCACCCTGGTCCTCGCCATCCTCCCCGTCACCGCTATTTCCTGGATTGAAGGCGATGACTTCCTGCGCCGCGCTCTTCTTACCGAGTGCGGCCGGATCCTCGCTGCGAATGGTCGGAACCAACGGAATTCGCTTTTGCTGACTGGCGGCCTCAACGATTAAAGGGGCAGCCGGATGATACGTCGGTGTCCAGGTCACGTTTCCGTAACTTGCTGACCGGCCAAGGACAAGCAGGCCAGCCAGGATCACACCCGAAGCCTTGAGCGACCATGTCGATTTGGAAATAAGGACTTCTGTACCGTCGTCCGAGTAGGTGGCGCTACGCACCACTGCTGCCGATGTCGTCATTTCTGTTCCCTCCAAGACCCGGTACTCCCCTCGGTCTCGCCACGAATTGTGAAACGCTCACCAGCAAATGTCCAGTTCGTGCTTGCGTGTAGCCTAACGCTTTTCCCCCAGTCTTGTCAACCATAGCTATACATAAGTTGATATTGATAATGGGTTGTTTTGCGGCCCCGGCCAAAAAGAAACCGCCGGGCACGTCGCCCGGCGGTCTGTCGAGTTCGGCTACCGGATGAACCGTCGGACAAGGTCCCTGGGCTTGAGGAGCGCGACTCCCAGGGCCGCGAGCAGAGCACCCAGCAGACCTTCGGCGCCCAGAGGGCCGGCGCCGGTATTGGCGAGCTGTCCCGCTGCCCCGCCTTGATTGCCGGCTGCCACGGTTGACTCCGCGGACACGCCGCCGTGCTCCACGGAGCCCGTCGAACCGATCACGGTGGACTCAGCCGAGACGCCGCCCTGCTCCACCGTGCCCGTCGAGCCGACCACAGTTGACTCCGCAGACACGCCACCCTGTTCCACGGAGCCGGTTGACCCGGTCACCGTCGATTCAGCGCTGACGCCGCCGCTCTCCACCGAGCCGGTCGAGCCAACAATCGTAGATTCCGCGGAGACGCCACCCTGTTCCACGGAGCCGGTTGACCCGGTCACCGTCGATTCAGCGCTCACGCCACCACCTTCCACCGAGCCAGTCGAGCCAACAATGGTGGATTCCGCGGAGACGCCGCCCTGTTCCACGGAGCCGGTTGACCCGGTCACGGTCGATTCGGCGCTCACGCCGCCGCCTTCCACCGAGCCGGTCGAGCCAACAATCGTGGATTCCGCGGAGACGCCACCTTGCTCCACGGAGCCGGTTGAACCGGTCACCGTCGATTCAGCGCTCACGCCACCACCTTCCACCGAGCCAGTCGAGCCAACAATCGTGGATTCGGCGGACACGCCACCTTGCTCCACGGAGCCGGTTGAGCCGGTCACCGTCGATTCGGCGCTCACGCCGCCGCTTTCCACCGAGCCCGTCGAGCCGATCACGGTCGACTCTGCCGAAACACCACCTTGCTCCACGGAGCCGGTTGAGCCGGATACCGTCGACTCAGCGCTGACGCCGCCGCCTTCCACCGAGCCCGTCGAGCCGATTACGGTCGACTCTGCCGAAACACCACCTTGCTCCACGGAGCCGGTTGAGCCGGTCACCGTCGATTCAGCGCTCACGCCACCACCTTCCACCGAGCCAGTCGAGCCAACAATGGTGGATTCGGCGGACACGCCACCCTGCTCCACGGACCCGGTTGAGCCGGTCACCGTCGATTCGGCGCTCACGCCACCCTGCTCCACGGAGCCGGTTGAGCCGGTCACCGTCGATTCGGCGCTCACGCCACCCTGCTCCACGGAGCCGGTTGACCCGGTGACGGTCGACTCAGCCGACACGCCGCTACCTTCTACCGAACCGGTTGAGCCGGTCACCGTCGACTCGGCGCTCACGCCACCCGCCTCAACGGATCCATGACTGCCCTGGACCGTCGATTCAGCCGAGATGCCGCCGCCTTCTACTGAACCGGTCGAGCCAACGATCGTCGATTCGGCGGACACGCCACCCTGCTCCACGGAACCGGTTGAGCCGGTCACCGTCGATTCGGCGCTCACGCCACCCTGCTCGACGGAGCCGGTTGACCCGGTCACCGTCGACTCGGCGCTCACGCCACCCTGCTCCACGGAGCCGGTTGACCCGGTGACGGTCGACTCAGCCGACACGCCGCTACCTTCTACCGAACCGGTTGAGCCGGTCACCGTCGACTCGGC
>Ga0070698_100002904_pt1 | contig 18861 bp, 16 predicted proteins | sample KBSK1502metaG_FD_65477 | JGI IMG/M metagenome (GOLD analysis project Ga0070698, IMG submission 65477) | Corn, switchgrass and miscanthus rhizosphere microbial communities from Kellogg Biological Station, Michigan, USA - KBS K1-50-2 metaG | ecosystem: Host-associated > Plants > Roots >...
GCCCTCAATATCGCTCGCGCTCACCCCGACACCAAAACAGCTCTACGCGCCAAGCTCAAACGCGCTGGATGGGACGATGCCTTCCTATTCGACATGCTCAACCACATGCGATAGCCCTGGCTTCACGGGGGAGGTAAAGTTCCGACCGCGCTGCCGGCCACAACCGCAGCAGCTTGCTTCATTTCCGACGCTGATCGAGTGCTGATGAAAGCCCCGCTCAGCGCGGCGAGGTCGGGGCTCCCCAGCAATAACCGAAGGCCATGTAGTTCTCGATCTCGGCGAACTGCGGATCGCATTCGCGGAACTTGATGCGGATGCGCTTGATGGCCGACCGGACATTCGACCGATAGCCATGGTCGCCGCTTCCGGCGATGAAGCCTGCGTAGTGCATGCGATCGTAGATCGCGCGATAAGTCACATAACGTCCGGCGTTCGACGCCAGAAGATGGACGATGTTGTACTCACCGATGGTGAGGCCGACATCGATCTGGTTCCAATAGGCCCGGCTGATGTTCGGCCTGAGCTCGAGCCGGTCGCGGACAATCGACTTCTCGATCGGGAGTCGGTCGACGGGTCGGGCCGCTTCGATGGCGCGCCTCAGCCGCTTGACGAGAACGTCCACGCCGCGCGCCTTGTCGATGAAATCGATCGCACCTCGATCGAAAGCCAGGCTTTCATTTTTTGTCAAGCTACGGCCGGTCAGGAACACGACCGGCAGGTTGATGCCGCGCCGGCGCATCTGAGGCAGCAGGTCGATGCCGGATGTCTGCGGCAGGCTCCAGTCGAGAACAATGACGTCCGCGTCAACGGCGGCGGCGTCCAGCGCTTCGAGAAACGACGCGCCGTCGGCAAAGCCCTGGACCGAAAATCCGCGGTCCGCCAGATCCCCGGCCAGGGCTTCGCGATAGTCGTGGTCGTCTTCGACGAAAAGGACCCGGATCACATCCGTCTTGGCGATGCCGAACGGCGCCGGTCCGCCAGGCGACTTGGCTTGGACATTTCGCTCAACATGGTCCGTCATGGGAACTTACTCCTTACCGATCAGTCCGGTTCCCAACCCGGAATCGACAGCACCCCGCTTCGATCTCAGCCGTTCGCGCGCTCGCCCCCAGATTGAAGTCATGGCTTTCGCGATCATTGAGGATTGCGGTGACGGCCATGACTTTCCGCCCGGCAGCGCATCGGCCGCCCATCCCGCGATGGTAGCACGAATTCCGCTGATACTCCCCCAAGTTGTCTTGAGGCGCTGTGACCAGCTTGTGACCGACATTCTATCACCCGACCGGGTGATGGTGAAGCGCCGATGCTTTCAGCCTGAACGAAAACAGAGTCCGCGCATCCGGCGTGAGAGGAACCGCGCCCTTGTCTTTCCGTTTTACACGAACTGCACCACATTCTCCGTGCCGATGATGTGGCGGCCCACCATTTCGATCATCGGCAGCATCGCCTGCAGATGCTGGCTGGCGCTCATGGCGTCGCGCAAGCGGCGCTCGAAGGGCTGCTTCTCCGAGATCGCCGCGGTGCCGGCGCCACGATAGCAGGCGATGGAGACGTCGGTCGCCTCGTTCATGCCAAACGTCGTGGCCAGCCGCAGGCGCAGGCGCAGGTCGACCTCGAGCGTGCCGGCGGCCGATGCCTCATAGACCTGGCCCACCGCCTCGTGCAGGAAGGCGCGCGCGGCCGACAGCCGCGCCTCCAAAAGGCCGATCTCCCGCTGCACTGAATTGTTCCTGGCCATGACGCTGGTCGAGGCGCGGCTCTGCCGGCCGCGCGCCAGCTCGGTGTAGGTCTCCAGCATCCGCCGCGCCAGGCCAAGCGTCACGCTGCAGAAGCCGCTGGCATAAAGCAGCGTCGAGCCGATCGGGTAGATCGGCCCGTGCTCGCGCCGCTCCTCGGCCATGTCACGCGCCGGCGCATGATCGTCCGGCACGAACAGGTCTTTTACCGAATAGCTGTCGCTGCCGGTGCCGCGCAGGCCGAGCACCTGCCAGTCGTCGATGATCGTGGCATCGGCGCGCAGGAACAGGAAGCTGCGGTCGTCCGGTTTGCCGTAACGCATGTGCGGCGTGCCATCGGGATTCTGCACGGCGCTGTGGGCGCCCAGCCACGTGGTGTGGCGGCCGCCGCTGGCGAAGCTCCAGGTGCCGCTCAGCCGATAGCCGCCTTCCACGCGGATGGCGCGGCTGTTGTTGTGCCGCGCCCCCCAGGCAAGGCCCGCGCGCGGCCCGTCGAAGATGGAAGCGGCCGCCGCGTGCGGCATGGCGGCCGCGGACGACGCTGAAGAGACGTTGGACTGGTTGACGAACCAGGCCGTGCTGGCATCGGCCCAGGCGAGCGCCTCGTTGGCCTTGCAGTACTCCAGGAGATCGATCTCCTGCCCGCCCAGGCTTTTAGGCAGCAGCAGGCGCAGCATGTCCTGCCCAGCCAGCGCGTCGACCACCTCCGGCGTGAGTTCGCGCCGGCGGTCCATCTCGGGGCCGTGCTCGTCCAGCAGCGCCTGCAGGGCGCGCGCCCGTTCGGGGGCGCTGGCGGCAAGGGCTGGCTGGACAAGGGTTTCCATCGGCGGTTTCCTCGGGCTTTCGGTCGGTTGACTATAGTGGGCTCGGTGGCGACTGTTCAAAATTCGCCTGTCGGGCCGTCGAGGACCATGCAAATCGGTTTCAACCTGCCGAACTCCGGCCCGCTCTCGGCCGTCGCCGCCATGACGGAGATCGCCAGCGCGGGCGAGGCGATGGGCTTCGACTACCTGACGCTCACCGACCATGTCGTGCTGCCCGACATCAAGGTCCCCGGCTATCCCTATTCCGAAAGCGGCGAGTTCTACGAGGAGACGCCGACCGAGCGGCACGAGCAGCTCGTCGCCATGGCTTGGATCGCGGCCAGGACCCAGCGCATTCGCCTGGTCGCGGCGGTGCTGGTGGTGCCGCATCGTCCCGCCGTGCTGGCCGCCAAGATGTTGGCCACGCTCGACGTGTTGTCCGGCGGGCGCCTGGTCGTGGGCATCGGCGCCGGCTGGCTGAAGACGGAGTTCGATGCCGTCGTCGGCCCGCCCTTCGCCGAGCGCGGGTTGGTGACCGACGAGTATATCGACGCCTTCCGCGTGCTGTGGACCGAACGCGCGCCGCGCTTTTGCGGCCGCTACACGCGCTTCGACGGCATCGTCCTGGAGCCCAAGCCCGTCCAGCGCCCGCACCCGCCGATCTGGGTCGGCGGCGAGGGCGGCCCGGCGCTCCGCCGCGCCGCCCGCGTCGGCGCCGCCTGGTATCCGATCGGCTCGAACAACAAGCATCTGCTCGACACGCTGCCGCGCCTCCATGCCGGCATCGCCCGCCTGCGCAAGGCCACCGCCGATGCCGGCCGCGACCCCGGTTCAGTCGGCGTCGGCTATCGCGTCAAGCGCTATGGCGCGGTGGTGCCGGCCGTCGCCTCGGACGGCGAGCGGCGGCTGTTCTCGGGCAGCGACTCCGACATCGTTGCCGACTTGCGGGATTTGCGGAATGCCGGCGTCACCGCCATCGACTTCGATTTCGGCCGCCCGACCGCCGTCGAAGTGATCGCCGAAATGGGCCGCTTCAGGAAAGCGGTGATCGAAAGGATCTGATCGCCGGGAGCGCGCCACTGCACGTGGCGTAACCTCCGCGCTGACGTGGCGTATCTTTCTCTATCGACAGCTCATGAGCGCCACGGAGCGGCGCGCAATGGTCGCCGTCAGTGGGGACTGGCCTGCGTCTGGTTCGGATTTTCGACGACCGTTATTATGTTGCTCGAATTGGTCAACGTGGTCGTCGTCGTGTTGAGTGTCAGAGGCGCATTCGCAATGATGATCGCTTGTATGAGGGCCTGCAGCGTGACTGCGTTGCCGAGGTTGTCCGCGACGAGCGTCTGGATCGCGACGAGCGTCGCGGCGGCCGCCGTCTTGTTGCCCGCGAGGTTGGCCAGAGCCGCGCTGAGGCTGCCTTGCACGGACGTCGGCGCGCCCGGCGTGCCGCCGGTGATCGTGGTCACCGACAAACCCGGCACAGTCACCATCTGGCTCACGCCATTGGCGGTCACAATCATGCTGTTGCCATAGACGAAGATCGAGGTCGTGAGCCCCGGGCTCGAGCCCGACGGCGGGGTGTAGCCAACGACCATGATGCCGCCGCGAATGCCCATCGTTGCCGACGGCGTGGTGACGGTGATCGCCGATGTCTTGCTGATCCTGCCGCCGATGACACGGAACACGCCTTTGGTGGCGTTGACCGCCAGCTCGCCCTTCTGGGTCGTCGGATCGTAGACGAACTTGTCGATCGTGAGGCTGGAATTGGGGCCGATCGTCAACGTCGTCCCGTCGAGAAACACCAGGTGCGCGCGATCCTCGCTTTTCGTGGAGATGACTTCGTTGGCCTGGACGTCGGTCCCGACGCGCAGCACGCGGTCGACCCCGCCGGGCGGCTTGCCCACCGGATTATTCTCTGTCGCCTGGGTGACGCCGATGCGCGACTGAGCCTGCGCGGTGCTGAACAGGGCCAGCCCGGCCGCGCCGACAAGCAGGCCGCGCAAGAGCAGGAGGACGAGGACATTGGACTTGGACATCGCTCTACCCCTTCCCGGGTGAGTGGTTCACGCGCCCCGGCTCCGGGACTGCTTCGGCATCTTCAACAGCAACTGCTCGGCCGGCTTGCGCACATCCGCGGGGAGGGTGGGAGACTGGAGCGCTGTCTCGAGATAGGTGCGCGCCGCGTCATAGGACTTTAGACGATAGTACAGGATGCCGAGTTCCAACCGCACCCGCGGCAGGTTGGAATCGACCAGCAGCATGCCTTCGTAGGTCGAGATTGCGCCTTCGAGGTCGCCGACCTGATTCGCCACGGTGGCGTACTTGAGCGCCACCGCGAGATTGCCGGGCTTATCCAGCATGTCTTGGAATGCCGCGTTGTACTGGCGTTGCAGCTCGGGCGACGCCCTTTGCACGGGATCCGCCGGTTGGCAGCCGACCAGGATTGCCGCCGACAATAGAATTGCTGTTAGTTTGTACACTCCCCACCCCCAACTTTGCTCTTTTTAGCCCATTTTCGGGTGGGGTGCAGCTTTTTTTAGAAATCCCCCTGGATGTTTGGGAAAAGCTGCAACTTTTTTGTAAAATCTCCCGTCAGTTTTGCCCCATTCCTGTTTGCTTGGGGAAGCGCCTGCGGATAGCCAGGGCATGCTCGTGGAACTCCTCCGCCGCCAACAGGCAGGCGGGCCGCCGCCTCGCCCGCACAGGAAATTTCCACATGAACAGGCAAAACGACGGGGGGCAGAGCACTCTAGAATATCGCCTATCAAAGCTGGTTATCGTAGCATCCGGCCCAAGGCACCACACACGCAAGGAAGTGCTCAATGGCGGACGCTCAGCTGGTCGACATCCTGTCGAGTGGAGGTTCCCGAACGCTTGCGATCGACGTCGGGGGGACAGGCCTCAAGGCGTCGATCATCGACGACGCGGGCAAACTGCTGGTTGAGCGTGTGCGCATCGATACGCCGGTCAGTGCCGCACCCGAGAAGATCATCGAGGTGCTTGCCCTTCTGGTGGCGCCGCTCGGCGTCTACGATCGCGTCTCGATCGGATTCCCGGGTGTCGTGCGCGACGGTCGGGTTCTGACGGCGCCCAACCTCGGCAACACGCTCTGGAAAGGCTACGATCTCGCCGACGCGCTCGGCAAGGCGCTCGGCAAACCGGTGCGGGTGGCCAACGATGCCGACCTGCAGGGACTGGCGGTCATCGCCGGCAAGGGCGTGGAAATGGTCATCACGCTCGGCACCGGCTTCGGCACGGGTCTCTACGTCGATGGCCGGCTGGGGCCGCACCTCGAACTCTCTCACCATCCCTTCCGCAACGGCGAGACCTACGATCAGCAGCTCGGCAACGCCGCCCGCAAGGCGATCGGTGGCGTGCGATGGAACAAGCGCGTGCGGAAGGCGATCGCCAATCTTCGAACGCTGACGAACTTCGACCACCTGTATATCGGCGGCGGCAACGCCAAGAAGCTCGACTTCGAGCCGGCGCCTGACGTGACGGTCGTCTCCAACGAGGCGGGCCTCCGCGGTGGCGTCGCGCTCTGGCAGACGGACCGCAAACCCGCACAAGCGAGCTGACAGCTTTCCGTCAGAGCGCTTATTCCGCCGCCACGGTCTTGGGCTTGCCGAGCGCCTCGGCGATCTGGACGGCGTTCCACGCCGCGCCCTTCAGCAGCTGATCGCCGGCCACGAACAGCACCAGCCCGTTGGGATTGGACAGATCGCGGCGGATGCGGCCGACATGGATGTCGAGATCGCCGCTGGCCTCCAGCGGCATGGGGAAGTGGTTGGCCGCTGCGTCGTCGACCAGCTTGACGCCCGGCGCGCGCGCGAAGATGGCGCGTGCCTCCTCGGGCGACAGCGGCTTGTCGAGGTCGAGCGTGATCGCCTCGGAATGGGCGCGCAGCACCGGCACGCGAATGCAGGTCGGCACGACCGCAAGCTCGGGCATGTGGAACATCTTGCGCGTCTCTTCGATCACCTTGTTCTCTTCCTCGTTGTAGCCGTTCTCGGCCACCTTGGTGTTGTGCGAGAAGAGGTTGAAGGCGATCTGGTGCGGGAAGACCTTGCGCTCGACCGGCTTGCCGGCGGCGTAGTCGCGCACCTGGTCCTCCAGCTCCTGCATGGCCTGGGCACCCGCGCCTGACGCCGCTTGATAAGTCGAGACGACGATCTTCTTCACGCCGGCCGCGTTGTGGATCGGCCATACCGCGACGGCGAGGACGGCCGCCGTGCAGTTAGGGTTGGCGATCAGCCCATCATGGCGCGCGAGGTCGCCCGCGTTCACCTCGGGCACCACCAGCGGCACCTTGGGGTCCATGCGGAAGGCCGATGAATTGTCGATCACGACGGCGCCGGCGGCGCGGGCGGCCGGCGCGAACTCGCGGCTACGGCCGGCGCCGGCGCTGAAGAAGGCGATGTCGACGCCCTTGAACGCGGCGGCTTTCAGCTCTTCGACCGGATGCGGCTTGCCCTTGAACTCGAGCGTCTTGCCAACCGAGCGGGCCGAGGCGAGCAGCTTCAGGGAAGCGACGGGGAAGTTCCGCCGCTCGAGGACGCGGAGAATTTCCTGACCCACCGCGCCGGTGGCGCCAACGATGGCGATGTTGTGTGCGGTCATAGTGCCGGCAAAATACATGCTGGAGGCGCGCCGCTCCAGTGGCGCGTCACTGGCCCTCGCGCCTCAGTCGGCGGCCTTTTCGTGCTTCTTGATCGCCGGCATCAGGCCCGTTGGATCGACGAGCTTGCCGTGCGCCAGCATGTTGTGGGCGTGCGCCAGGTGATGCAGCGCGAACGACGTCTGCATGGCGCTCACCCTGCCCTGGGCATCTTGTGCGGCGTTCACCGCCTGCTTGACGAGCTTGAGCGCAAATAGCGGCTTTTGAGCAATGCGCTCGGCCATCGCCATGCCGAAAGAGTCGAGCTCGGCGCGCGGCACGACGTGGTTCACCATGCCCAGCCGATGGGCTTCGGCAGCACCCATCCAGTCGGCGGTGAACAGGAACTCCTTGGCCTTGCGCACGCCCAGCTCCCATGGATGGGCGAAGAACTCGGCGCCGCCCACGCCCATCGCCACCGTGTGATCGAGGAACTCGGCGTCCTCCGAGGCGACGATGAGATCGCACGGCCAAATCAGCATCAGGCCGCCGGCGATCACCTTGCCGTGGACCAGCGCCAGCGTCGGCTTTGGGATGTTGCGCCAGCGCTCGCAGAAGCCAACATAGATTTCCTGCTCGCGGGCATATTGCGCTTCCGCGCCGGGCTTGCCGAAGCCGCCCCAGGTGCCGACCGTGCCGTGCTTCTTCATGTTGCCGTGGCCGTCGGTCTCGCGCAGGTCGTGGCCCGAGGAGAAATGCGGGCCGTTGGCCGACAGCACGATCACCTTGACGTCGTCGTCGAGGGCGGCGCGATCGAAGGCCTCGTTCAGCGCATAGAGGAAGGCGGTGTCCTGCGCGTTCCGGGTCTCTGGGCGATTGAGAATGATACGGGCGATTCCGGCCTGCGGCGTGTCATAGAGAATGGCATCGGTCACGGCTTCCTCCCTCGCTGTGCTGCGACTGTACGACGGAGAGGGTAGGTCCGCCAAAAACGAAGAGGGCCGGCATCGCGGAAGATGCCGGCCCCTTCGATCATAGGAGACAGAGGGCCTAGCGCGCGGCGTGCGCCTCGACCTTGCGCGAGGCGGCGCTGGCCGCCTCGACCACCATGTTCTTCATCGCCTTCTGCAGCTTGTCGAAAGCGCGCACCTCGATCTGGCGGACGCGCTCGCGGCTGATGCCGTATTCGGACGACAGGTCTTCCAGCGTCTTGGGCTCATCGATCAGCCGGCGCTCGACGATGATGCGGCGCTCGCGGTCGGTCAGCTGTTTCAGGGCGGCGGCGAGCATGTGCTTGCGCTGGCCGAGTTCCTGGCTTTCGACAAGGCGCGTCTCCTGGTTGGGCGTGTCGTCGACCAGCCAGTCCTGCCATTCCATGTCGCCCTCGGCCTTGACCGGAGCGTTCAAGGAGGAATCGGGCGCGGCGAGGCGGCGGTTCATGTTGACCACCTCCTCCTCGGGGACCCCGAGGCGGGTAGCGATCTTGGTGACCTGCTCGGGCGAGAGGTCGCCCTCCTCGATCGCCTGCATCTGGCCCTTGAGCTTGCGCAGGTTGAAGAACAGCTTCTTCTGCGCCGCCGTGGTGCCCATCTTCACCAGCGACCAGCTGTGCAGGATGTATTCCTGGATCGAGGCGCGGATCCACCACATGGCGTAGGTGGCGAGGCGAAAGCCGCGGTCCGGGTCGAACCGCTTGACCGCCTGCATCATGCCGACATTGCCCTCGGAGATCAGTTCGGCGACCGGCAGGCCATAGCCGCGATAGCCCATGGCGATCTTGGCGACCAGGCGCAGATGGCTGGTCACCAGCTTGTGGGCGGCTTTGGAATCCCCATGTTCGCGCCACGCCTTGGCCAGCATGAACTCCTCCTGCGGCTCGAGCAGGGGAAACTTGCGGATATCCTGGAGGTAGCGGCTGAGATTGCCCTCGGGGGTGAGGGACGACGGCAGGGCGGGAAGGTTGGCGGTGGCGTTCATGTAGCTCCCCTTTCTTTGGTACGCGGGGTGACGAGCGTTTAGCACTCTCACTCATCGAGTGCTAAATCCGAGTCTAGAAGTCGGACGACCTCCGGGTCAACCAAATCCTACTAATACCCTCGGGTATTAAAGATAATACTTAACGGTGTTCAGTTCAGACACCAACTTCCTGAAATCTTCAGGCAATTCTGAGGCGAAGTGCATGTCCTGTCTTGTCCGTGGGTGCTTAAATTGGAGAATCTGCGCATGTAATGCCTGGCGTCCGAAGTTTTTCAACGACTCGGGTGCAGCGGCGTTGCGGGCCTTTCGCCCATAGACCGGGTCGCCCACAACCGGACAACCAAGGTGGGCGAAATGGACGCGGACCTGATGGGTGCGCCCGGTCCCGAGCTTGGCCCCCAGGAGGCTGGCCACGGGCTTGAGAGCGGGCCCGAAATGGCGTTCGACCCAGTATTCGGTGACGGCCGGCCGCCCGCTGCTCGTGCGCACGGCCATGCGCTTGCGGTCGACGGGATGGCGGCCGATCGGCGCTTCGATGGTGCCGCGCTTCTGCTTGGGGCCACCCCAGACCAAGGCTTGGTAGATGCGGATAAGGTCGTGGCTGGCGAACAGCCTGGCGAGCGCCCGATGGGCGAAGTCGTTCTTGGCCACCACCATGACGCCCGAGGTGTTCTTGTCGAGGCGATGCACGATGCCGGGGCGGCGCACGCCGCCGATGCCCGACAGGCTCGCGCCGCAATGGGCCAGCAGCGCGTTGACCAGGGTCTTGTCGGGATTGCCCGGCGCGGGATGGACGACCATGCCGGCGGGCTTGTCGACGACCAGCAGATCGGAGTCCTCATAGAGGATGTCGAGATCCAGGGCCTGCGGCTGCGGCTCGGCCGGTTCGGCCTCCGGAATGTCGACGACAAAGCGCTCGCCCGTTTTGACCTTGCGGGATGGCTCTTCTATCGTCCGGCCGTCCGCCAACGCCACGCGGCGGCTTTCGATCAGCGCCTTCACGCGGCTGCGCGTGAGGGACGGCAAGGCCGCGGCCAGCGCACGGTCGAGCCGCTCGCCCGAGGCGCTGTCGTCGAAGGTCACGAAGTGGCGGCCGGCGTCGCTCATGGAGTGTTCTTGGCGTCCCCTACTCAGGCCTCTGCACCGCTGTGGTTGAAGGTGCTGGTTATCGTGATGGGCCTGCTGATCGTGGCGGGCTTCGTCGTCATCGCGGCCGAGATCGCCCGCCGCATGTCTACGCCCAACGCCGGCCGGCCGCCAACCGGGACGTTCAGCGAACGCATTGCGCTGCCGTCGGGTGCGCGCGTGGTATCGATGACGACGGCGGGCGATCGGCTGGTCGTCCATGTCGAGACGCAGGGCGGGCCGGCGGCGGCCTACATCGTCGATCCGCGCAACGGCGCCCTGTTGGGCACCGTCGAATTCCCGCCGGGCCCCGGCCGCTAGATGATCGATCACCTGTCGATCACCGCCACCGACCTCGACCGCGCCCAGGCTTTCTACGACGCGGTGCTGGGCGCGCTCGGCTATCCCAGGGTCAACCGCCGCGCCGAGGCGATCGGCTACGGCGTGCGCGAGCGCACGCCCGACGCGGCGCCCTACATCTCGGTCTATCTCTGCACGGCCAGTCTGGTGGCGGATAACCGGCATTGGTGCTTCCGGGCGCCAAGCCGCGCCGCCGTGCGCGCCTTCCACCAGGCAGCCCTCGCCAACGGCGGAACCGACGACGGTCCGCCCGGCATCCGCGAGAGATACAGTTCCGACTATTACGCCGCTTTCGTACGCGATCCCGACGGCAACCGCCTCGAGGCCGTAACGCGCCGGGCAGAGGATCAGGCATGAACTTTCGCAGCGACAACGAAGTCGGCGCCCACCCGGCGATCATCGAGGCGGTGGGCCGCGCCTTCACGAGCGGTCCCGCTCATTCCTATGGCGCCGACGATTGGACGCACCGGGTCGAACGCCGGCTGCGCGAGCTGTTCGACAAGCCCGACCTCGTGGCCTTCCCGGTCATCACCGGCACCGCTGCCAACAGCCTTGCGCTGGCATGCTGCACGCCGCCCTGGGGGGCGATCTATTGCCACCCGACGGCCCACATCGCCTCCGAAGAGACCAACGCGCCGGAGTTCTTTACGTCGGGCGCGAGGCTTTTCCGTATCGATGGTGCAGCCGGCAAGGTCGATCCGCAGAAGCTCGCCGATGCCCTGGCCCAGCCGGTCTACGGCGTCGTGCATTTCCCGCAACCCGCGGCCGTCAGCATCTCACAGGCGACCGAGTGCGGCACCGTCTACGCGCCCGAGGAGATTGCGGCCATCGCGACCTCGACGCATCGCCACGGGCTCAAGCTCCACATGGACGGCGCGCGCTTCGCCAATGCGCTGTCGTTCGTGGGCTGTTCGCCGGCCGAGCTCTCCTGGAAAGCGGGCGTCGACGTGCTGAGCCTCGGCGCCACCAAGAACGGCGTGCTCAGCGCCGAAGCCGTGATGTTCTTCGATGCCGGCCTGGCACGCGAGTTCGCTTTCCGCAGCAAGCGCGGCGGACACCTCCTGTCGAAGATGCGCCTGTTGTCGGCGCAGCTCGACGCCTACCTGGCCGACGGCCTATGGCTCGACAATGCCCGCCACGCCAATGCCATGGCGCGCCGGCTGGTCGCCGGCCTGACGCCGCTCAAGGGCACGCAGCTTCTCTATCCGGTCGACGCCAACGAGATCTTCGTGGTCCTGCCGGCGCACATGCACGACGCGCTGCAGGCCGCCGGCGCGCAGTATCATCCGTGGCCGTCGGACCGGCCGGGCGAGCGCGCCTTTCGCCTGGTCACCGCCTTCGACACCGATCCCACCGACGTCGAGCGTTTCCTGTCCATCGCCAGGTCTGCGTGAGTAACCCATGACCGATCAGCGCACCCTCACCGCTGCCCACTGGGGCGTCTACGAGGTCGAGTACGACGCGACCGGCAAGGCCAAGCGCCTGCATCCTTTCTCGAAAGATCCCGATCCCTCGCCGATCGGCCTGCACATGCTGTCCGACGAGGTGACGCGGCTGCGCGTGCACCGACCGGCGGTGCGCAAGAGCTGGCTCGAGAAAGGCCCCGGCGCGGCTCCCGAGCGGCGCGGCCAGGAGCCGTTCTTCGAGCTGCCGTGGGACGAGGCGCTTGACCTGGTCGCCGGCGAACTGACGCGCGTGAAGGAAGCTCATTCCAACCGCGCCATCTTCGGCGGTTCGTACGGCTGGTCGAGCGCCGGCCGCTTCCATCATGCCCAGAGCCAGGTCCACCGCTTCCTGAATTCGGTGGGCGGCTATGTGCGCCACCAGGATTCCTACAGCCTGGGGGCGGCGCGCGTGCTGATGCCGCACATCGTGGCACCCATGGACGAGCTGATGTCGATGCACACGCCGTGGGACGTGCTGGCCGACAATTGCAAGCTGTTCGTGGCCTTCGGCGGCGTGCCGCACAAGAACAGCCAGATCAATGCCGGTGGCGCCACGATGCATCACGTGAAGGGCGGGCTCTACGGCATGCGCGACAAAGGCGTGCGTTTCGTCAACGTCACGCCGACCGCCGACGATCTCGACACCGGCGGCAACGTCGAATGGCTCGCCATCCGCCCCAACACCGACGCCGCCCTGATCCTGGCGCTCTGTCACACGCTTTGGCAGGAGAAGCTCCACGACCGCGACTTCCTCGATCGCTGCACCGTGGGTTTCGACAAGTTCGCGGCCTCCCTCGCCGGCAAGGATGCCGTTTGGGCGGAGAAGATCACCGGCATCCCGGCCAGCCGCATCACGAGCCTGGCGCGCGAGATGGCCGCGACGCGCACCACGGTCAGCATCAACTGGTCGCTGCAGCGCAGCCACCACGGCGAGCAGCCGTTCTGGGCGCTGGTGACGCTCGCCTGCATGCTGGGCCAGATCGGCCTGCCGGGCGGCGGCTTCGGCGTGGGTTACGGTCCGGTCAACCTGATGGGCAGCGGGTTTCCCAAATATTCCGGCCCGACCCTGCCCCAGGGCACCAATGCGGTGAGCGACTTCATCCCCGTCGCGCGCTTCTGCGACATGCTGCTCAATCCCGGCGGCAAGGTGTCGTACAACGGCCGCGAGCTCACCTATCCCGACATCCGCCTGGTCTATTGGGCAGGTGGCAATCCCTTCCATCATCATCAGGACCTCAACCGCCTGCGCACGGCCTGGCGCAAGCCCGAGACCATCGTGTTCCACGAGCAGTTCTGGACGCCGTCCGCGCGCATGGCCGACATCGTGCTGCCGGCCACCACCAGCCTGGAGCGCGACGACATCGGCTACGGCAGCCGCGAGCCCTTCCTGATCGCCATGAAGAAGGCGCGCGATGCGGTGGGCGAGGCGCGCGACGACTACTGGATCTTCGCCGAGATCGCCCGGCGCATGGGCAAGGGCCACGACTACACCGAGGGCCGCGACACCATGGCGTGGCTAAAACATCTCTATGAACTGTCGCGCCAAAAATCGGCCGAGGCCGGTGTGAGCATCCCCGCGTTCGACGCCTTCTGGCAGGCCGGCATCGCCGAAGCGCAAGGCAAGAACCGAGAGCCCGTGATGCTGGCGGCCGTTCGCGCCGATCCTGCTAAAAATCCGCTCAAGACGCCGTCGGGCAAAATAGAAATCTACTCCGAGAAGATCGCGTCGTTCGGCTACGACGACTGCCCCGGCCACGCCACCTGGCTGGAGCCGATCGAATGGCTGGGCTCGAAGACGGCCGAGCGCTATCCGCTGCACATGCTGTCGGACCAGCCGGCCGACAAGCTGCACAGCCAGCTCGACCACAGCCCGCATAGCCGCGCCACCAAGGTCAAAGGCCGCCAGCCGATCACGCTCCATCCCGACGATGCGGCCGCGCGCGGCATCGCCGACGGCGACCTTCTGCGCGTGTTCAACGACCGCGGCGCCTGCCTTGCCGCGGCGCGTCTCAGCGACCGCATCCGACGCGGCGTGGTGCAGCTGTCGACCGGCGCGTGGTTCGATCCGGCCGATTCGGGCTCCAACCGGCCGCTGGAGAAGCATGGCAATCCCAACGTGCTGACGCTCGACATCGGCGCCTCCAAGCTGAGCCAAGGCTGCATCGCCCAGACCTGCCTGGTCGAGATCGAGCGCTTCGACGGGTCGGCGCCGCCGCTGACCGCCCACCGCCTGCCCGACTTCGCGGCGCGCTCGAAAGCCTAGTTGGAACGCATCACTGAAGGGCGACCTTCAGGCACTCGCCTAGGGTCCCAGCGAGCCCGGCTTGCAGCCGGATTGCGGCGCGATTTCACCCAAGGCGCGCACCGGGACCAGGTCCTGTCCCTTGGTCTTGGCGAGGACCATGGTCATGGTCGCATGATGGTCCTTGCCGATCGTCACCGGCCCGGCCGGCGACTGGATCGTCAAGCCTTCGAGGGCATCGATCACAGCCTCCTTGTCGACCTTGCCGGCCTTTTCGATCGCGGCCTTGAGCGCGATGAGCGTGTTGTAGTGCGTCACCACGTAGTTCGATATGGCGACGTCTGGGCCGGCCTTTGCGCGAGCCCGCGCGACGAAAGCCTTGGCCGCCGGATCGTCGCTCGTGGCGACAAACGGTACGGCGGTATACATGTTCTGGCCTTTGCCGCCGAAGACTTTGAGGTCGGTCTCGGTGAGGCCGAGGAACGCCACGGTCATGCTCTTGAACAGGCCGCGGTCGTCGGCTTGGGAGATGAACTGCAGGCCGGGACCTTTCAGGGCGAACAGCAGGACCTTGGCCTTGCTCGCCGCAACACGGTCGATCAAAGGCGAAAAATCCTTCTCCATGCCGAGGGTGTATTGCTCGCCGACGACCTTGCCGCCCAGCTTGGCGATGAGCGGCTCGGCAGCCTCGAACATCCGGTGCGGCCAGTCACGGTCGGCGCCCAGCAGGAAATAATCGCCGCCGAAGGTCTCGGTCATGTAAGGCAGCAGCGGGGCCAGTTCCTGGTTGGGAACCGTGCTGAAAGCGAACATGTACCGGTTGCACTTTCCACCTTCGTAGTTCGTGGCGTAGAGCAGCGGTGTCTTGTGTGCCGCCAGCACGGGCACGATGGCGTCGAGATTCTGGGACGTGAAGGGACCGACCACCGCGAACGCGCCGTCCTCCTCGACGACCTTGCGCGCCGCCTCGGTGGCGATGTTCGGCCGGGTCCCGTCATCGCGATAGACGACGGAGACGGGTCGTCCGAGGATTCCCCCGGCAGCATTGATGTCGGCCGCCGCAAGGTCGAGGCCGAGCTTCGCTTGCGCGCCGTAGAGCTCGACGCCGCCGGAGAACGGCAACACGGCGCCGATCGTGATCGGATCGGCGGCATTGATGCTCGTCGAACCGACGAGCAAAAGGGCCATCGACATCGCTCCACAGCCAAGCCGGACAAACGGCCTGCGCGCAAAAGATCGGGACTTCACGGCAGAACTCTCCCCCTATGCCACTCCCGCGAGATTCAGCGAACGGAGCTTTCCCCGCCTAGTATGCAGAAGACCGGCGACAAGATCACGTTCTAGCTAAGGCGCGACGGCGCGGCGCGTCCGTCGAGCTTGAGAGTCTGCAAGATCCGCTGGAAGCGCGGGTTGTTGTGGAGGGGACGGAAGTACGGATTTTGCGCCGTAAAGCACAGGTAGGTGGTGCGCGCCTTCACGCAGTGCTCGAGGGCATCGAGCGCCCGTGACGACTCGCCAGCGGCCATCCATTGCATCGCCGCCCCCTCCCAGCGATTGGTGCGCTCGAGCAAGGCGATCCACACATCCATCGCCTGTCGCCAACCCTTGCTGCGAGCCAACGCTTCCACCTGCTCGGCAACACCCTGGGCAACGCTCAGCCCCCGGAGCGTCGTAAGACGCTCGGCCATCGCCTCGTCGCGGCGACCGAGCTGGTCGAGAATCATCATGCGCCCATAGTGTGCCCGGGGAGAACCAGGAGCGACCTTCAAGCTATCGTCCACGGCCTTGAGCGCGCGGTCGCCTTGGCCTGCCATCCAGTAGACGATTGCGAGATGCTGGAGCGTCTCGACGCTGCGCGGATCGAGCCGCCGCGCCTGCTCCATGGCTTCGATCGCTTCGTCGTGGCGGCCCATCGCGCTCAGGAACTGGCCGAAGGTGGCGAGCGCTTCGACCGAGCTGGAGTTAAGGGCGGCCGCATGCGCCAGGTCGGCCTCGGCGCCGTCCCAGTCCCAGTCGTACTCCATCTTCACACGGCCAAGTGCGGCCCACGCCTCGGCCAGCCCCTCGTCGAGGGCGATCGCCCTCTGGGCAGCCCGGCGCGCCATCGGCATCGCCTCATCGACCTGCAGTGGCCGCAACATCGCGGTCGACGCCATGAGCAGGTAGGTCGACGCGAGCCCGGCGTGGGCCATGGCATAGTCGGGATCGAGCACCAGCGCCTGTTCGAACAGGCTGAGCGCCTTCATAAGCGGCAGCCGCGTGAAAGGCTTGAGATGGGCCCGCGCCTCGAGTTGCAGGAAATAGGCCTCCGCCGCTCGCGGGCGGTAGCTGTGCAGGCCATGGTCGACGGCCGATAATTGTGGGAGTGAGGTCGCGACCCGTTCGGCGATCGCGTCCTGCAACGCAACCCCGTCCACCTGGGACTGCTCGAAACGCTCGCTCCACTGCGTGCGGCCGCTCGCCACGTCGATCAGGCGTGCCGAGATTTGCAGTCGTTCGGCGCTGCGCCGCACCGCGCCCTCCAGCAGGTGCCCTACCCCGAGCGTGCGACAGGCCTCGACCGTATCGCGCGCGCCGGCGAGATCCTCCACGGCGCCGACCGGCCATACGGTCAAGCCCGGTACCGCGCCCAGCGCCGTGCTCACCGCGTCGGCAATGCCGACCCCGAGATAGGTGTCGGCTTCGGCCAGGTCGCGCGTCGAGAAGGGCCGTACCGCAAGCGGCCTGGCCTCGACCATCGGCGGCCCGCTGACGGCTTGCGGCGGCGGATCGGCCTCGGACAGGACACGCACCGGCACGGCCAGGCGATAGCCCGCCCGGGCGACTGTCTCGATACAGTCCTCGGGCGGACCGGCCCCGAGCGCCTTGCGCAGGGTCGACATATGCACGGTGAGCGTGCGGTCCTCGACGACGACGTTGGGCCAGAGCTTCACCCGCAGCGTTTCATGCGGGACCAGCCGGCCGCCGGCCTCGGCCAGCAGCACCAGGATCTGCCAGGCCTTTGCAGGAACGGCTACGCGTCGGCCGCTACGCGTCAGCCGGTGCTCGGCAGGATCGAGGACAAACGGACCGAACGCATAGATCGGCATTGTCTCCTTCTATACACCGGCTTTGTCCAATCTTGATCTATTCTTGACCTCCAAACGCACGCGACGCCGCGGAAAATGATCCATCCTACCGGCGGGTTGGGCAGCGTCTGCGGGGGCAAGGCGATGGCGTTGGGGGCTCTTTTTCGATGGCGGAGACAGTCCGGTGGCGATCGCGCTATCGCCGGTGGCTGTCGGCCGGCCGGTCGAAAACGCCTGAGCTTCCGGGACGTTCGGGCAGCATGGTTCGCGGCGGTTTGCTCGGCGTCGCTTATCGCCACCGGCGGAGAGGCAGCGGCGCAGAGCCCGCCGAGCCCTGCCGGTAGGTCGGGCTCCACCGAGACCGTCGCCGCCGTCAGCGGCAATCCGGCCGCCACGACCTTCTCGACCGGCACCGGCTGGCTCGGACGCCAGCTCGGTCTGCGCGACGAATGGGGCGTGACCCTGGGCGGGGTGTGGCTCGCCGACACAAACCTGGTGGCCGCGGGCGGCGCCCAGCCGGGCGGATGGACCAACAATAGCGCGCTCTTTGTCGGCCTCGCCATAGACGCCAACAAGCTCGTCGGCTGGCAAGGCGCTTCGTTCGGCTTCCAGTTCCTGCAACTCAACGCCGGCAACACCAACGGCGAGGCCGGCAGCGTGCAGGGCTACAACGGCATCGTCGGCCCGACGCCCTTCAACCGCACCGAACTCTTCGAGGCCTGGTACGAGCAGGAGATGATCAAGGACGTCCTGAAGATCCGCATTGGCCGCGTCAATCCAGGCGCGGACTTCAACAACGTCCTGCGCCCCGTCACCTTCACCGACAGCAACCAGAACATTCCGTCGGTCAGCGGCCTGATCTACTCGACGGTCTTCGCCAACGGCACGCTGATCGGCTTCCTGCCCGGCTACTACAACTCGGGAAACGGCGTGACCGTCAACTTCACCCCGACCAAGTCCTTCTACCTCAACCTCGGGGTCTACGACGGAAACAACGCGCTGCGCGTCCAGACCGGCATGGTCCCGCCCTCGTTCAACGGCTACTACTTCAACATCGGCGAGATCGGCACCAACTGGACGCTCGGCGAGGGCCATCATCCCGGGCAATTCGGCATCGGCCTCTGGCACCAGACGGGCATCCTCACCGCGCCGGGCGTCACACAGGACGGCGCCGGCGGCGTCTACCTGTTCGGCTCCCAGCGCATTGCCCATGGCGTGAACGAGCGCGTCCCGAGTTCGGGCATCACCAGCTTCTTCCAGTTCGGCGCCAGCAACGCCCAAACGCCTCCGATCAACCAGTACTACGGCGCCGGCCTCACCGGCTTCGGCCTCATCGGCGACCGTCCGCTGGATTCGATGGGCTTCGGCGCCGCGCTGTCGCGGCTCAACCCCGTCCTGTTCGCCCGGCCTTACGAGCTGATGTTCCAGGCCTACTACCAGGCGCACCTGTTCGCCGCGACCTTCCTGCAGCCGACCGTGAGCTTCATCCCGACACCGGGCGCGGCGCC
>Ga0070698_100002905_pt1 | contig 18860 bp, 18 predicted proteins | sample KBSK1502metaG_FD_65477 | JGI IMG/M metagenome (GOLD analysis project Ga0070698, IMG submission 65477) | Corn, switchgrass and miscanthus rhizosphere microbial communities from Kellogg Biological Station, Michigan, USA - KBS K1-50-2 metaG | ecosystem: Host-associated > Plants > Roots >...
TCGCCTTGCTCGGACGCCAAGCGCCGGTCGAGGATCTCATCGCCATCCGAGGCTGGCCGGAGGATCGGCTGACGGCAGCACGAGCGGAGCTGATGGCGACGGGCTTGGTCGTGGAAGAGGGAGGCGCGCTCCGAATCGTCCACGACCTCGTCAGAGCCGCCGTCGATGCCCAACTTCCGGACGAACGGCGGCGCGACATCCACGCGCGGGTCGCCTCGTGGCTGGAAGGTGCCGCCGGCGAGAACGTCACGCTGCTGCTGAGAGCGTCGGAAGCGAAGAATCGAGCGGGGCTCGACCACCTACCCCTTACCCTCCGGATCGTACGGTCACCGATGCGCAGGCTGGTGGGCCTCGACGGGCTACGGTCGATCGTCGCGCTCATCGACTCGGTACCGGCCGGCACGCCGCACGAACGAGAGCTGCAAGGCGAACTCGCATCCTTGGCCGCGGAGCTCGGTCAGCAGGGGCTTGCGATGGAGCGATGGGCGCGCATCGCGGACCGACTGGGCACACCGCGTGATCGCGCGCGGGCCTGGCTGGGTGCATCCGACGCGGCACAGCAGCTCGAGAGGACCGACGATGCGCGCGCGCACCTCGAGCGCGCGCGCATTGCGGGCAGCGATGACCCGGTTCTTCTCCTGGAGCTCCAGGCTGCGGATGCAGCGATCACACGGTGGCTCGAGCACCGCCCGCAGGAAGCGGGAAGCGTGACGAACGCCGCTCTCGAACGAGCTCGCGCCCTGGCCACGTCGACCCGCCCGACGCAGGCGCTCGAGCCACACTTCCAGGGCGCATACCAACGCACCCTTGTCCTCGCCTGCGTGGACGCGATGCAAGCGAACGAGCCGGAGGTCGTCCTGCCCCTGGTCGAGGAGATGACACGGGTTGCAGCCGGAGGCGGCATCGAGGCATCCCTGCAGGCAAGCCTCAGGCGTGGCTCGGCTCTCATGCACCTGGGTCGCCTCGCCAAAGCCGAGGAGCAGCTCGGTGCGGCGTGGCTGGAGGCGCGCCGCGCGTTTCTGTCGGGGATCGCTCTCGACATCGGGTCGTACCTCGTCCAAACGAGCTACCTGCGCGGCCGCCTGATCGAGGCTCAGGAGGTTGCCGACGAATGTGAGGCACTCGCGGAGCGCATCGGCGAGCCCTCTCGGCCGGCGATGCTGGCGCGGATGTGGCGGCTGATCGCGACGATCTCCGACGGCGACCACCGCGCGGCACTCGCTGACCTTGCGGCGCTCTGCGAGGGCGAAGGAGATCCTCATCATCGCATCCCGCTCCATCAGGCAATCGCGCGGTGGCGCTCGCGGCTCGACGGAGCCGCGAGCGCCGACGAGGTGCACGCGCGGATCGCCGCAGGCGGGAGGGATGTGGCGGAGGCGCGATGCACGCGATGCGGCCTCGAGTTCACGAGAGCGGCCACGGAATCGCTGGTGCGCGTCGGCGCCGTAGCGGAGGCAGTGCGGTGGTTCGAGGAGGCGGAGCGAGCGCCGCCACGCGGCGACCTTCAAGTGTGGGACCACCTACGAGCCCGATCGGCCCTCGCCGCAGCAGGGCGCGGTGATCGTGCCTCGCTTCAAGAAGCCGTCGACAGGGCGGACAGACTGGGGATGCCCATCGAATCGATCTGGGCGCGTACGAGCATGGCGCGCGTGAAGGCGGCCGAAGGCGACCAGGCTGAAGCGGAGACGATCCTGTGGGACGCCGCGGCGGTCGCCGAGGAAACGGGGGCGGCGACGGAGCGAGCCCACATCGATCAGCTGTTGCGCCAACTGGGCATCCGCACCTGGCGACGCGGGGCGCGCAGACGAGCGAGCGGTGACCTCTCCGGCCTGAGCGAACGCGAGCGCGAGATCGCGAACCTCATCGCGGGTGGCGCCAGCAACCCGGACATCGCCGGCACGCTGTTCCTGTCGCGCAAGACGGTCGAGCGACATGTCTCGAGCATCCTGGGGAAGCTCGAGGTGAAGAATCGCGCCCAGCTTGCAGCCAGGATGGCAGCCGGCGACGGGCTCGCCAGCACCGACCGGCGGAGTTGACGCGTCGCGACCACCCTCCCAACGGACACACGCTACGGTCCCCTCTGGTACATGCAGGTAGCAGCGCTCCGATCGCCCCGGCCGCGTCTCTCTCGGGCGGCTAGCTGGTGGACCCTCCTCTACCAGCCGCTCTGGCAGAGTGCGACAGCAGGAGCGGGCCGGACGTGATGTCGCAACCCGAATGTCGCAGGTTCCGTGCCTCCTGCGATCTTTAGATGTAGATCAGAGCTTGTATCGAACGCGGCGGGTTCTCAGGGCATCGACCTGGTCGCGCCTCACGTAGAGATCGTCGGGTTGGCGGACGGGTTTGAGCTCGCCTGCAACGATGAGATCGAGCACCTGGCGAGTTTCGACGCCGAGCAGGGGAGCGGCATCAGGCCAGCGCAAGAGCGCGGCGGTGGCAGCCATGTCGAGAACCTATTCGACGGCCTCCCGCGACGGGCAGCCGAGGTGCAGGCAACGTAAGGGCAAAGGGCCCGTTTGGTAATGGATTTGGTAATGAACACGCTGTCAGCGGCTGTTCGCGCTGACATCAGCTGGACGATCGGAGCGACCTGACCAGCCGAAACGCGACTGCTTGACACCCCTTAGACAACCCCGAACGCTTTCACACGGCAGAGGTCACTGGTTCGAAACCAGTAGCGCCCACGGTTGCAAGGCCAAGTCGGCGTGGCGATAGCGCCGGCGCGGGAACGCCTGGCAAGTCCACGTCTACCTGGGCGGCGACGGCCGGACGGGCAAAGCAGAGGTAGCTGACCCGCACCGTTCAGGGCCGCATGTCGGGTTGTCGCATATCCGGTCGAGAGCGACGCTTCGCGGAGGGCTTCTGCTCGGCTGCCAGCGGTACATGGCTCATTTCCTCGTGATCATCCTTTTCGGGGGATGCCGAAGCTCCTCGCTCGGCCCAACATGGCGCGGAGGCGATTGGAGCCGCCAGCGATGACGACGAGCGCGCCAACTCGCGGGTCCGTCGGCGGGTGGGGCGACGAAACCGACTCAATCTGCTCGCGCCTCGTGCGGGAGACGGGGTGCGGGGAAGCCGAAGCGGCGATCGCTGTTGGTCGCGCACTCGAGCGGTTCCGCGACGCGCGGATCCGAGAGTTCGTGGCGCTTCTCGCAGAGCGGGACGCCCGTCGTCTCTTGCGCGCGTGGAGCAACGATCCGATGAGGATGATCGAGTCGGATGCTCGAAGGCGGCGCGGGATGAGTGAGGGAGGCCGTGATGGCCAAGACGACCGCTAGGACCGACCGGTCGCGGTCCGAGAAGAAGCCCGAGCGCCGTTCGGGAGCGGGGACGAAGGGCAGCGCGAAGGCGGGGCGGGCTGGCGTCTCGGCACTCGCGCGTGTCTCGGGCGCGGCGGCAGCGACCGGAGCGTTGGGTGGCGCGCCGGGTGCCGTGGACCGAGCGGACCGCATCGATGCCGGTCGCGCGATGCGCAAGGACGTGCCGCGTAGCAGTCATGGCGATTGGAAGGCGGCCGCGGATCGGCCCGACCCCGTCGACCTGCTCGTGGCGCAGGGGGAGAGCAGGGTGCCCGAGCTGTTGCCGATCCGGTACGGACGGATGGCGGAGTCGCCTTTCGGCTTCTTCCGTGGTGCCGCGGCGGGCATGGCCGCCGACCTGGCGTCGACTCCGAGCACGGGGGTCGCGGTACAGCTTTGCGGCGACGGGCATCTGGTGAACTTCGGCGGGTTTGCGACCCCGGAACGCCGGTTGATCTTCGACGTCAACGATTTCGACGAGACGCTGCCGGGACCGTGGGAGTGGGATCTGAAGCGCCTGGGCGCGAGCTTCGCGGTCGCGGCTCGGTCGAAGGGCCTGTCCGACGACGTCGGCCAGAGCGCGGTGTTGCGGATGGCGTTGAGCTACGCGGACCTGCTCGCCCGCTTCGCGACGATGCCGACTCTGGACGCCTGGTACTGGAGCGTCGACACCGACAGGGTCGAGGCGTTGGCGGCCGCGGTTGGCAACGCCGAAACCCGAGGGCGCTTCGATCAGGCGGTCGCGCGGGCGCACGCGCACGACAATTTGCAGGCGGTGAACAAGCTCACCAGGGCTGTCGACGGTCATCGACGGATCGTCGACCAACTTCCGTTGGTGGGTCACGTCGCCGGCGACGACGAGGTCGACCGGATGCAAACGTTGCTCGACGGGTACCGGGAGAGCCTCCCCGACGACGTCCGCCAGCTCATGGACCGGTTCACATTGGCGGATGCGGCCCGTAAGGTCGTCGGCGTCGGGAGCGTCGGGACCCGCTGCTGGATCGCGCTACTGGAAGGCGGCGGCGACGACGACCCGTTCATCCTCCAGATCAAAGAAGCCCAAGCCTCGGTGCTCGAGCCGCACCTCAGGCGCCCCGCCTACAAGAACCATGCCCGCCGCGTCGTCGAGGGGCAGCGGCTCATGCAGGCTGCCAGCGACCTGTTCCTGGGATGGACCCACGACGAGACGTCCGGCGTCGACTACTACTGGCGCAACCTGCGCGACATGAAGGTTTCCGCCGACGTCAACGCCCAGCCGACCAACACGTTTCTGGCCTACGCGGAGCTGTGTGGGGCAACCCTGGCGCGTGCGCACGCGCGTTCCGGCGACGCGGCGGCCATCTCGGGCTACCTCGGCAAAGGAGACGTCTTCGGCAAAGCGCTCGGCCGCTTCGCGATCTCGTATGCCGATCAGAACGCACGTGACCACGCGGCGCTCGTCCAGGCGATCAAAGACGGCCGGGTGGCGGCGGAGTCCGATCTGTAGACCGACTACCCCATCGGAGGAGGGCATGTCCGACACAGCTGAAGCGACGGATCCGGCGCGTGCCGACGCGATCGGCCGCCGCTACATGATCCGCTTCGAAGAAGACACGCTCAAGCAGCGGCCACTGGCGACCCGCGTCATCATCGAATTCCTCGGAACAGCGCTGCTCGTCACCGTGGCGGCTGGCGCCGGTGTCATCAACCGCTACGCCGGCGGCAACACGATCTCTCGCACCGCCGCGGTCGTCGCGCCCGGGGCGCTCGTGATGGCCTTGATCTACGCATGGGGCCCGCTCTCAGGTCTCCACATCAATCCCGCGGTGACGGTCGCGTTCACCGGGCGGCGGGTGTTCCGCGCCTCCTGGGCGCTGCCTTACATCGTGGCGCAGCTCGCCGGCGCGATCCTCGCCGCCCTGTTTCTGCAGGTCATGTTCAGTCACGTCGCCGCGGGCGGGAACTACCCGATCAACAAATCAGGCGGCGACTGGCGATCGTTCGTCATGGAGATCGTCCTCACCACGATCCTTGTCACCGTGATCCTCAACACCGCGACCGGGTACCGCAGCATCGGCCACAACGCCGCACTCGCCGTCGGCGCGACGATCGCGCTGCTCGGTCTCTTCGCCAGCCCTATCAGCGGCGCGTCCATGAATCCCGCCCGCACGCTCGGGCCCGACATCATCGCCAACGACTTCACCGGCTGGTGGGTGTACGTCTTCGGTCCGCTCATCGGCGCCACGATCGCGGTGATGCTCGTCGGCCTCGTGCGGGGCCTCCCCGACAAGGAAGAACGAGAAGCCGCGGAAGGCGGCGCCCTGCCACTCTCGTCCTAAGGCGAATGCGATCATGGGAGATGCCGAAAATCTTCCAGCACGTCCCGCATCCGCACATCGAACGCCGCAAGACCCAGCATCCGCCGCGAGTCGCCGACCAGCAACCGACGGGCGGCCCTCTCACCCGCTTCAACACCTTTCTGGCTCTCAAGATCACCGCGATCGTCGGAACGATGTGGTGCGCGTACGCGTTCGCGCTCCTGGCGTTCGTGAGCCTGCCCGACGCGATCAGGGCCGGGACCTCACCGACGATCACATGGATCGCGCAGACGTTTCTCCAGCTCGTGCTGCTGTCGATCATCATCGTGGGTCAAAACGTGCAGAGCACCGCCGCAGATGCGCGAGCGCAAGCCACCTACGAGGACGCCGACGCTGTCCTACACACAGCCCTGGAGATTCAAAAGCACATGGAAGCCCAGGACCTCGAAATCGAAAAGATCATGTCGGCCATCTCGCGGATGCGACCGACCTGATCGACGTTACGCGTCATCACGACGGCGTCCATCGAACCCGGACCGACGGCACCCACCTCGTTCGCGGCCTACCCGAGAGAGCAGGGCCCCTTCGGATACGGATACCGGTGTCGAATCAGTAGCGCACACGGGAAGAGTGCTGGGGGGGTACATCCCTACGCAGGTGGCCGAGCGAGTGGTCAGTGTTTGCGCTCGGGCTCGGCCTGGAAGCCGGAGCAGAGGAGATCCAATGCCTCGATGGTCTCGGTGGCGTCGGCGTAGGCCTGCTGCTCGATGACGTGCCAGCCCTCGCCGATGCCGAACGGCGCGGGTCGGACGCGCAGGCGCCACGAAAGGTGGAGCCGGCCGCCAACCTCTCCGACGGTGGCGTCGATGAGCTCGAAGTCGTCGGCCCCGCCGAACCACGAGCTGAACGCCTCGGCAACTGCTTCGGGTCCCTCCCAGTCCATCGGACCGGGCGGCAGCATCGCACGGAAGCGAACTGTCGGACCCACCGTGGCGGCCATCTTGGCGTAGTCGCGGTTGGCGAGGGCCTCGAGGAAGACGCCCCCGAGCGACCAGCGTGCGACCGTGTTGGTGTTCTTCTCTGCGACGACTGACATGGCGTCCTCCTGTCTCAATGCTCGCTTGCGACCGTACGCAGACAGGAGGTCGGGGTCGTCCGGGGTTCACCCCACAAATCGACGCAGGCGAGAACATGACGGGTCCGACTCGTAAGCTTTGATCGTGCGGGCAGGCGAGCGCGACTCAGAGCTGCGGCTGGCGGACCTCGTTGGAGCCTTCTCGCTCGCTACGGACCTGGGGTTGGGCCAGCCCATGGAGCACGTGCTCCGGTCGTGGGTCATCGCCGGTCGTCTGGGCGGTCACCTCGGCGTCGAACCCGACGACCGTGGCGCGCTGTACTACTCGGCGACCCTGGCCTGGGTGGGTTGCGTGGCCGACACCCCGGAGCTCGCGACGTGGTTCGGTGACGACATCGCCTTCCGCGCCGACAGCCGCCAGGTGGACCTGGCCGGCCTGCCCATGCTCGGGTTCATGCTTCGCCACGTCGGGGTGGGCAGCCCGGCGCTTCATCGCATCCGTCTCGGCGCCAAGCTTGTCGCGACGGGCGGAAAGGGGGTCGAGCAGGTCCTCTTGTCGCACTGCCTGACCACGGCCCGGATGGCTGAGCGTCTCGGGCTCGGCGCCGACGTGTGCGACCCGCTGCAGCAGGTGTTCACCCGTTGGGACGGCAAGGGCGTGCCCGGCGGGGTGGGCGGCGAGGCGATCGCGTTCCCGATGCGGCTGCTCCAACTCGCGGACATCGTCGAGGTGTTCCATCGCATCGACGGAACGGATTCGGCCGTGGAGGTGGCCCGCGCTCGTCGGGGCAAGCAATTCGATCCCGCGGTTGTCGACGCGTTCTGCGACGTCGCGCCCGACGTGCTCGGCGACCCGTCGAGCGAGGTTGATTGGGAGGCACTCATCGACGAAGAGCCGGCATTGCAATGGCGGCTCAACGAACACGAGCTCGACACTGCGCTCGAGGCCGTGGGGGACTTCACCGATCTGCGCTCGCCAACGCGGGCCGGCCACTCGCGAGGGGTTGCCGATCTCGCCGCTCGAGCCGCCGCGGACAGCGGTCTGTCGCCGGCCGACGTCGTGACGGCGCGTCAAGCCGGCTTGCTGCACGACGTCGGCCTGCACGGGGTGCCCGCGACCATCCTCAACAAATCGGGCCCGCTCTCGGCGTCGGAGTGGGAGCGGATGCGGATGCACAGCTATTACACCGAACGGATGTTGGCGCGTCCGGCCGTGCTCGCGCGACTCGGAGCCATTGCGTCGCTGACCCACGAGCGTTGTGATGGCTCCGGGTATCACCGCGGACTCAGCGGTCCCGCGATCCCTGCGACGGCACGCGTGCTTGCCGCCGCGTGCGCGTATCGAGCGATGACGGAGCCGCGCCCGCACCGTCCGGCATTGACCCCCAAGGAGGCCACCGCCGAGCTTCGTGCCGACGTGAGGGCCGGCCGTCTCGATCCAGGAGCGGTCGACGCCGTGCTGGTCGCCGCGGGCCAAAGCCGGGGCAAGCGCCGCAGCGGGCCGGCCGGGTTGACCCCGCGGGAGGTCGAGGTCCTTGTCCTCATCGCCCGGGGCGCGTCCACGCGCCAGGTCGCGCAACGGCTCGCGATCACCCCCAAGACTGCGGAAACCCACATCGAGCGCATCTACACCAAGACCGGTGCGTCCACCCGCTCGACCGCGACGCTGTTCGCGATGCAACAAGGCCTGCTCGACACCCTCGAACCGCTCGATCTGTAGGGGGAACCCCGGACGATTCGCCACGGGGCTAGCCGTACCGTCCTCTTCAATGCGTCAAGAGGAACCAGCCGTGGGGGAGGTACGTCCGTGGCGAACAAAGCAGTCATCAGCTTGACCACCGGGCTCGAGGATTCGGAGAAAGTCACCGTCGCGTTCCTGGTTGCGGTGGGCGCCGCGGAGTCCGGCCGGCCCACGCTCATGTTCCTCACCAAGGAAGCCGTCCGTCTTGCGCTCGACGGTGTCGGTGTGGGTGTCGCCTGCGACGGCTGCCCTCCGCTGCCCGACCTCATGAAGCGATACAGGGCTGCCGGCGGGCGCTACTACGTGTGCCCCATTTGCTTCGACGCCAAGAAGCTCGACAAGGTGACGCTGATCGCCGGCGCCGAGCTGCAAGGCACGGCCCCGATGTGGGAGTGGATCGGCGACGAGGGCGCGACGAGCTTCAGCTACTGACGGGCGGCACGTGTCTCAAGCCCCAGTAGCGCCCACCACTGTGCTGGCTGCCGACCGGGCTAGCGCGTCGGGAGAGAAGCCCGACGATTGGGCTGCCCGCGGGCATCGTGCATGCGCAGTACGACGATGAGCCCGGAGGCGGCGGTGAGGATGCCGACGACGACGATCGCGGCCGGCTTGGCAGATGGCGGATAGTACCGATCCCGCAGAGTCGTCTCGAGAAACGTGGTGCGGAAAGGTCGAGGGGGTTCAAACCGGGGGTGCGAGCGCGCTCACTCCGGATTGCGGGCGAGAAACGAGTAGCCGAACACCTCGTATGCCCGAGCCTTGTCCTCACCCTCCGAACCACCGAACGTGTCGACGGGCTCGCCGATGCGGACGTCGACGAAGCCGATCTCGTCGAGCATCGCCTTCCAGCCTGCGCACGGCAGGCCGCCTGCAATTCAGCCGGTCCACAGGTCGATGTCGCGCAACGCCTCGGGAGGCACGGGCTTGCCGTTGGCGATGTCCGCGAACTGCAGGTACCCGCCGGGTCGAAGCACACGGCGGATCTCACTGAACGCGGCGCGTTTGTCGGGGCACAGGTTGATCACCCCGTTCGAGATAACAACGTCGGCCCAGCCGTCCTCGACCGGCATCGCCTCCAGGAGCCCCTTGCGGAACTCCACGTTCCGCAGGCCGAGGGTCTCTGCGGTCGCGCTCGACTTGTCGAGCATCTCGGGCGTCATGTCGATGCCCACGACGCAACCGTCCGTGCCGACCTGTCGGGCGGCGACGAACGAGTCGAAGCCCGCTCCCGAACCGGCGTCCACGATCCGTTCACCCGGTTCGAGCGCGCGGAGCTCGAACGGGTTCCCAACACCGGCGAACGACTCCACCGCCCGGTCGGGCAACGAATCGACGACCGACCTGTCGTACCCGAGGCGCGCGGCCGCGATCCGACCGGTGTGGAAGTGGTACGTCGCGTTCGGCGCAGTTGCGACCCCGCGGTACTTGCTCTGCACCTCTTCGCGAAGTTGCTCTGCGTCCACCGGCACGGCCCCGGTCACGACCCGTCACCTCCGGGGGCGGCGCCGACCATCACCGGCAGTCCGGCCCGCTTCCATTCCGGGAACCCATCCTCGAGGCGGCGTGCCTCGAAGCCCTGCCGTCGCAGGAGCCGCACTGCGTCGTCGGCAAAGACGCAGTAGGGCCCGCGGCAGTACGCCACGAGCTCGCCATCGCGCGGCAACGAGTCCAGGCGTCGCCTGAGCTCGTTGATCGGGAGGGAGCGTGCTCCCTCGACGTGCCCGGCTTCGTACTCCGCAGCCGGACGTACGTCGACCACCGTCACCTCACCGCGACGGATGCGCCGAGCGAGCTCGTCGCGGGTAACGGGTTGCAAGCCTTGTCGGTGCCCGAGATAGGCCTCCGCGAGGCGATCGACTTCCGCCACGTGCTCGGCGGCGACCTGGCGCATCACGGTCCACAGCTGCAGGACCTGGTCGCTTGCCAGCCCGTAGATCACGCGCGTGCCTTCGCGACGGGTGCGCACGAGCCCGGCCCGAGCAAGGTTGCGGAGATGGTGCGACGTGTTGGCGACGCTCTGCCCGAGCTCGGCCGCCACGCTCTCAACCGATCGTTCCCCCTGCGCCAGCAGGTCGACGATCTCCGCCCGCCGCCCGCTCGATACCGCCTTGCCCACCGACGCAAGCGCTTCGAAGAGTGCATCCTTCGCCGCCCGAGATGCCACGCCGAGAACGTAGGACCGGCACGGCGTCTTGTCAAGTATTCTTTTGAATACTAGAGATAAGCAGGTCCCTTGATCGAGCGGCTCAGGCGCCGCTCCCGCCGTCGCAGACGCAGAACTCGTTGCCTTCGGGGTCGCGTAGGAGCACCCAGTTGTTCCCGTGCTCGGACAGTGCCTCGGGCTGGACCCGCGCCGCGCCCAGGCCAACGAGCCGCGACGCTTCCGCCTCGATATCTGCGACATGGATGTCGAAGTGCATCCGGTTCTTGGTCTGCTTGGGTTCCGGGACGCCCTGCAGAAGGAATTGCGGTCCCGGCTCTCCGCCAGGAGGTAGGAGGAGAACGTAGCTACCGGCACCGCCGATCAGGTCGTAGCCGAGCGCCTGTGACCAGAACGTCGCCAGCGCCTCAGGATCGTGGCAATCGAGAACGAGACCGAGCTGCGCCACCACGACCGCAAGCCTGCCATCTTCCTCGAGCGCGCGTCGCTGCGACCAGCGTCGGCCGCCGAACCGAGCCACACGCCTTCAGGCTGTTCGTGGGGTCGAGCGCGTTACGTATGCAAGTAAGCGTTTGCACGGGCGGCGGGGATCACCGCCGTGCGGCCCTCGTGGCGGCTCACGCGTCGACCCCGCGTACACGGAACCGGCGCCACCGCGCGTCCATGCCCTGCCCGTCGAGCGAGCGACTGCGACCGTCTCGGATCGGCAGCTGCGTGTAGATGCCGAACCCGATGCGAGCGCGTTCGGGGATCAAGGTGCCGTGGGCCTCGTACACCTTGCGGCCGTCGACGTGCCAGGCCGCGGTATCGCTCCTCCTGTCGAGCGTGATCTCGCACGCGCGAAACCGGGTGAAGTCGTCGTCGAAGTCCTCGTACGGCGACTCGATTACGTGGATGAACGGCTCGCTGAGCACTACGCGAATATCGGCACCCAACGGTCAGCGGCGGCAGCCACCGGATGCCGGCGAGATGAGAGCCGACGGCGGGCGGCGATAGCCTCCGAGGTAACACTCACGTCATCCGCCGAGCCGCACCGGGGTCCCTATGGAGCTGCCGAAGATCATCAGCGTCGACGACCACGTGGTGGAGCCATCTCACGTCTGGCAGACGTGGCTGCCCAAGGAGTACCGGGAGAAGGGGCCGCACGTGGAGCGCAAGCGGTGGGGCGAGTTCCGGCTCACGCGCGGCGCCAAGTACGAGATGACCGAGGACCCCGAGGGCGAGTGGGGCGACGCCTGGATCTACGAGGACAAGGTCATCTACGTACAGAAGAAGTTCGTCGCGATCCCGAAGTCGGCGACGCCCGGCGACGACGTGTCGAAGTTCGAGAAGACGGTCATGACGATGACCGCGACCACCTACGACGACATGCGGCCCGGCTGCTACGACGCCAAGGAGCGCAAGAAGGACTTCGAGCTCAACTGGGTCGACGGATCGCTGCCGTTCCCGACGTTCCCGCGGTTCTGCGGCCAGACCTTCTACGAAGCCGATGACATGGAGCTCGCGCTCGCGTGCGTGAGGGCCTACAACGACTGGATGGTCGAGGAGTGGTGCGACCCCTCGATCGGCATCAACATCCCGCTCGGCATCATGCCGCTCTGGGATGTCGAGCTCGCGGCGAAGGAGATCGAGCGCAACGCGGCGCGCGGCGTGCGAGCGGTGTGCTTCTCGGAGCTCCCGACCCGGCTCGACCTGCCGAGCATCCACACCGGCTACTGGGACCCGATGTTCGCGGTCTGCAACGACACCGGCACCACCGTGTGCATGCACGTCGGCTCGTCGTCGACCGAGCCGTTCTCGTCGAAGGACGCGCCCGCGGGTGTGACGGGCATGGTCGGCTTCAACAACTCGATGGCGTCGCTCGGCGATTACCTCTTCAGCGGGAAGATGGTGCAGTTCCCGAAACTGAAGATCGCGTACTCCGAGGGCCAGATCGGGTGGTTGCCGTACGCGCTCGAGCGGGCCGACACCGTGTGGGAGGAGCACGACGCGTGGCAGCACTCCAAGCGTCTGTGCCCTGAGCCACCCTCGTCCTACTACTACAACCGCGTGTTCGGGTGCTTCACGTGGGATCGTCACGGCGTGAAGTCGCTCGACGAGGTCGGTGAGAACAACATCTGCTTCGAGACCGACTACCCACATACCGACACGACGTGGCCGAACTCGAAGGAGTACTGCGAGAAGATGCTCGCCGCGGTCGAAGACGAGCAACAGAAGTACAAGATCCTTCGCGGCAACGCCATCCGCATGCTCGAGCTCGACCGCGTCTGAACCGAGAGGTGCTGTACCGATCGGTCCAATAGGATGGGCCGGTGGACTTCTCTCTCACCGAGTCGGAACGCGATCTGGTGGACCTCTGCCGCGAGTTCGCGCAGAAGGAGATCGCACCGCGCGCGCCTCTTGCGTGGGAGGAGGCGCGGTGCCCGACCGACCTGCTCCGCGAGATGGGTGCGCTGGGTCTGCTCGGCATGCTCGTCCCCGAGAAGTGGGGTGGCATCGGCATGTCCACCGTCGGCTTCGTCGCTGCGATGGAGCAGATCGGTCTGGCCGACCAGTCCGTGGCGTCGGCGTGGCAGGCGCACGTGACGATCGGTTCATTGCCGCTGTACCTGTTCGGCGACGATGCACAGCGAGAGCGTTGGCTGCGACCGCTGGCCGAGGGCCGCGCGCTCGGTGCGTTCGGATTGACCGAGCCGGATGCAGGCTCCGACGCGCGTGGCATACGCACGCAGGCGGTACGGCGCGATGGCGGCTGGCTGATCAACGGTCGGAAGACGTTCATCTCGAACGCGGGCACGGACATGTCGTTCGGAGTGACGCTGCTGGCTCGCACCGAGTCGTCCGAGGGGCAAGAGCCGGCGTTCGCGAGCTTCGTCGTGGAGAAGGACACGCCGGGCTTCACGATGGGCCCAAAGATGCGCGGCATCGGCTGGCGGGGCCTGGACACGCGCGAGCTCGCCTTCGACGACGTCTGGGTTGCCGACGATCACCTCATCGGCGATCCGGCGATGGGTCTCAGCCAGTTCCTGCGCACGCTCGAGGTCGGGCGCATCTCGATCGCCGCCTTGTCGCTGAGCCTGACGCAAGCCGTGCTGGACATGGCGACGGACTACGCCCGGCAGCGAGTGCAGTTCGGGCAACCGATCTCGAAGTTCCAGGCGATCCAGTTCAAGCTCGCCGACATCGCGACCGAGCTGGAGGCGGCACGATGGCTCACGTATCGCGCCGCGTACCTGCGCGACACCGGTCAGCCCTTCCTCAAGGAGGCTGCGATGGCGAAGCTGAAGGCCAGTCGCCTCGCGGTCTCGGCGGCGTCGGAGGCTGTCCAGATCCACGGTGGCATCGGTTACATGCTCGAGACACCGGTGGCCCGGTTCTACTGCGACGCGAAGGTGCTCGAGATCGGCGAAGGCACCAACGAGATCCAGCACACGGTGATCGCGCGCGCTCTCGGCTGTTAGTACCGAAGCGGCCGTTAGTGGTCGGTCGGCGTGAACTGGATGTGAAGCTCGCGGAGGCCACGCAGGATCCAGGTCGGCTCGTACTGGAACCGCCGGTTGGTCGAGGGGCCGTGGTGCTCCTCGGACAGTCGGATGTCGCGCATGCGGTCGAGGATCCGCTCGAGGCTGATGCGGCCCTCGGCGCGCGCCAGGGGGCCTCCGGGACAGGAATGGGCGCCACGCCCGAAAGCGATGTGGTCCTTCGCGTTGGGGCGGTCGAGCCGGAACTCCGCGGGGCACTCGAACCGCCGCGGATCCCGGTTCACCGCCCCGTTGAGCAGCATCACCGGCGTTCCGGCACCGATCTCGACTCGACCCACGGTCGTTGCCCGCCGGGTGAGGCGGAAGTCGGCCTTGACGGGGCTCTCGATCCGGAGCGCCTCTTCGATGAAGTCCGGGATGCGCTCTCGGTGCTCCCGGAGCTCGTCTTGGAGCTCGGGGTACTGGGCGAGATACCGGATTGCCGTGGCGAGGAGGCGAGCGGTCGTCTCTTGACCGGCGGCGAAGAGAAATGTCGCGGTCCGCACGACTGCTGCGACTTCGGGCGTTGACCCGTCGGGATACTGCGCGAGTGCGAGCTGCGTCAGGACGTCGGCCCGGGGCTCACGCCGGCGGTCCTGGATGTAGGTCGCGAAGTAGTCGTCGAGCCAGTCGAGAGGGTTGAGACCTGGGCCCTCCTCGACCCCGAGCTCGCCGGGCGCTCGGCTGAGCCCGAAGCCCTCGCGGAACCGGTGATGCTCCGACTCCGGCACGCCGAGGAGGTCGGCGACGACGAGCAACGCGAACGGCTGCGAGTAGGCGCTGATGAATTCGCAGCGGCCGTCGGCGAGGAACTCGTCGAGCTGCTGATCCGCGAGGCGCCACATGAACGCCTCGTTCTGCTTCAGACGCTTCGGCGTGAGCAGCCGCATCAGCAGCGCCCGCTGCCGGGTGTGTTCGGGCGGGTCCATGGTGACCATGTGCTCGTTCATCGGGAGCTGGGGCCGGAAACGCTCGATGAGCTCGCTGACGTCGTCACCTTCCAACGGCTCCGGGAAGGTCGCGAACGGACCCACGACGGAGTTGCACGACGAGAACGTCTCGACGTCGCGGTAGACCTCGAAGGCCTCGTCGTATCCCGAGACCGCCACCACTCCGTGATGCGGGAGCGCCGTCACCGGGCACTTCGACCGCAAGTGCTCGAAGTACGGGTATGGGTCCTCGAGCAAGGACTCGTTGGAGAAGAAGTTGACCTGTTCGAAATCAGCCGTCATGAAACCTCCCCGGAAGAACGCGGGAGCTGGCCGTGGGTTGCTGAGCGAACGCTCAGCATTCTGGGGCAGATGCTTAGCATGGAGTCGCTCGACGCCCTCCGTCCTCGGCTACACCGCGGTGAGACGGCGAACCGCCTCGGCGATGTCGTCGCGGTCGGGGAGCCACGCCCGTTCGAGCTCGGGTGCGTACGGAGGGGGAGTCGCCGCCGCGCCCAGGCGTTGGATCGGAGCGTCGAGGTTCCAGAAGCCCTCGCGCGCGACGGTGGCTGCGATCTCGGCGCCGATGCCGAACGGCATGACTGCCTCGTGCGCGATCAGCAGTCGGCCCGTCTTGTGGACCGAGTCGAGGATCGGAGCCATGTCGAGTGGAGCCACGGTTCGTAGGTCGATCACCTCGACGGAGATGCCTTCGCCGGCCACACGGTCGGCGGCGGCCATTGCCTCGTGGATCATGCGGGACACCGACACCACGGTGACGTTCGTTCCCGGGTGCACGACTGCGGACGTGCCGATTGGGAGGATGTAGTCGGCCGGCGGTTGCGGTCCCTTCATGCCGTAGAGCAGCCGGTTCTCGATGAAGATCACGGGGTTCGGGTCCTGGATCGCGGCGCGGAGCAGGCCGTAGGTGTCGGCCGGCGTCGACGGCATGACGACGCTCAGGCCGGGGATGTGCGCCAGCAGCGCTTCGAGGCTCTGCGAGTGCTGACTTCCGGAGGAGCGCCCGGCGCCGAACTGGGTGCGGACAGTCATCGCCATCGGCGCGGCCCCGCCCGTCATGAACGGCATCTTGGCCGCCTGGTTGAGCAGCTGATCGAGGCAGACGCCGACGAAGTCGAGGTACATCAACTCCACCACCGGGCGCATCCCCGCCATCGCCGCGCCGACGCCGAGGCCCATGATCGCGGTCTCCGAGATGGGAGTGTCGCGGACGCGATCCCCGAATCGATCGTGGAGCCCTCGCGTGAGGCCGAAGACGTTGCCGCCGAGAGCGACGTCGATGCCGGCGACGAAGACACGGTCGTCGCCGGCGAGCTCGGCTTCGAGGGCGGCGCGGACCGCGTCCATGGTGCGAAACACCGGGGCGTCGTCGGCCGGGGCCGGTGGCTCGGCGCGTGCCGGTCGGGGGCGGACGACGAAGTCGGTCAGCGTGGCGGCGGCCGGGCTCTCGAACCGCCGCGCCGAGTCGACGGCGTCGTCCAGCTCGTGCGCGACCGATGACTCCAGCGAGCTGATCGCGTCGTCACCGATGCCGGCCGATCGGAGCCGGCGCGCGTGGACGAGGAGGGGGTCCCATGCCTCCCACTCGCGGACCTCATCGGCCGGCCGGTAGCGCTGCGGGTCGCCCTCGTAATGGCCGTGCCAGCGATAGGTGGCTGCCTCGATGATGACGGGGCCGCGTCCGGCGCGGATGCCGAAGAGCACTTCGTGCGTCGCGGTTGCGGTCGCGACGACGTCGTTGCCGTCCACCGCGACGTAGTCGACCCCGTAGCCGGCGGCGCGGCGCTCGAGTGGCGCCGCGTGCTGAGTTGATGCGGGCGAGAACTCCGCGTAACCGTTGTTCTCGCAGAAGAAGATCACCGGCAGCTGCCACACGGCGGCGAGGTTCACCGCTTCGTGGAGCGCGCCCTGCGCGAGCGCACCGTCGCCGAAGAACGCCATCGCCACGTTGCCGTCGGCTCGGAGCTGGGCCGCCGTCGCTGCGCCCACCGCGATCGGCAGACCGGCAGCCACGATCCCGTTCGCCCCGAAGATCCCGTGGTTCGGGTCGGCGATGTGCATCGAGCCCCCGCGCCCGCGATTCGTGCCCTTGTCCTTGCCCATCAGCTCGGCGAACATCCCCAGAGGCGGGAGGCCCTTCGCGATGCAGTGGCCATGGCCGCGATGGGTGGACGTGATGACGTCCGCCGGGCCGAGCGGCCAGCACGCGCCCACGGCCGACGCCTCCTGGCCGGTCGACAAGTGCACGAAGCCGGGTATGTCGCCGTCGCGGTACAGCGCGGCGACGCGTTCCTCGAACCCGCGGATCACGAGCATCCGCCGATGCATCTCGAGGAGGTCGGCGTCTGTGAACATGAACCGTTATTGTACGTACTGGTCGGTACAAACAGGGGAAGGAACAATAAGGAAGGCGATGCCCGATCAGATCGACATCCCCGCGTCCTTCGCCGGTGCTGCGGATGTGACCGGGAAGCGTGTGGTGATCACGGGCGCAAGTCGGGGCCTCGGTCGGTTGCTCGCGCACGCGTTTTCGCAGGGCGGCGCGCGCGTGGCGCTGGTGGCGCGGACGGAGACCGACCTCAAGGCGGTCGCCGCAGAGCTTCCGGGACCGTCCCTCGTGCTCAGCGGCGAAGTGACCGACGAGGAGTTCAACGAGTCGGTCGCCGATGCGGCCGTGGCCGAATGGGGTGGCGTCGACGGTTGGATCTGCAACGCGGGGATCTCGCCCATCATGGCCGGACCGCTCGGGACCGATCCGTCGATCTGGCGTGACATTCTCGAGGTGAACCTCACGGGAGCGTTCCTCGGGGCCCGCGCCGCCGCGCGGGTGATGCGCGAGGGCGGGCGACTGATCTTCACCGGGTCGGTCCTCGGGGAACGGCCACGCGAGGGGCTCACCGCGTACAGCGCCTCGAAGGCCGGGCTCGTCGGCATGGCGAAAGGGCTCGCGCTCGATCTCGCGTCCTCGGGCATCACCGTGAACGTTGTCGCTCCGGGATGGTTCGACTCGCCGTTGGCCGAGAGGTGGAAGAAGAGCCCCGAGCTCGAAGGCGGCGTGCTCGCGCACACTGCGCAACGGCGCTGGGGAGCATCCTCCGACCTGGCCGGCGCCTACCAGTTCCTGGCCTCCGACGCGTCGGCGTTCGTCACGGGCATCGTGCTGAACGTCGACGGGGGGTACCTGCTCGTATGAGCGAAGCGCGACGCGTCATCGCGATCACCGGCGCGGGCGGAACGCTCGGCGCCGCGCTCTCCAGCCAGTTCGCTGGCGAACCCAATACGGATGTCGTGCTCAGCGACGTCAGTGCGCCCTCGCTCGAAGCCTCCGTGAACGGCTTACCGAAGCGTCGCGGCGCGGTCGAGACGAAGCAGGCGGACGTGGGCGAAGTCGCGGAGGTCGAAGCCGTCGTCGAACTGGCGGTGGAGCGCTTCGGCCGGCTCGACGTGCTGATCAGCAACGCCGGGGTGCTCGCTCCGAATGGTCGCATCCACAACCTGTCGACCGAGGATTGGGAGCGCGCGCTGCGCGTCAACGTCCTCGGCGCCGTCAATGGCATCCGGGCCGCGGTGCCCGTCATGCGCGCGCAGCAGTCGGGGTCGATCGTCCTGACGGCCTCGGTCGCCGGGCTCACCGCGTGGTCGCACGCCGCGCCGTACTGCGCGACGAAGGCGGCCGTGATCCAACTCGCGAAGGTTGCGGCGGTCGAGTACGCGCGTGAGGGGATACGCGTCAACTGCGTGTGCCCCGGGACGTTCCTGTCGGGGATCCACAACGACCTCCCGCCGGAGGCGATCGACGCGATCGCGGCCAAGCAT
>Ga0070698_100002906_pt1 | contig 18858 bp, 18 predicted proteins | sample KBSK1502metaG_FD_65477 | JGI IMG/M metagenome (GOLD analysis project Ga0070698, IMG submission 65477) | Corn, switchgrass and miscanthus rhizosphere microbial communities from Kellogg Biological Station, Michigan, USA - KBS K1-50-2 metaG | ecosystem: Host-associated > Plants > Roots >...
CTCCCCTCCTCGCTTCTGATGACCGCGATTCCCGCAGCGGTGGCAGGGGTCGGCGAAATCATCGCCGTCTGTCCCCGGCCCGAGCCGGTGGTCATGGCTGCCGCACTCGAAGCGGGGGTCTCGCGCCTGTTTCGCCTGGGCGGGGCACACGCGATCGCGGCGCTTGCCTATGGGACGGCAACCGTTCCGCGCGTCGACAAGATCGTCGGTCCTGGGAACCGGTATGTGGCGGCCGCCAAGGCGCTGGTCGCCGCCGACTGCGGTATCGACTTTTACGCAGGCCCGACGGAAATCGTGATTGTGGCGACGCGGGGTCCCGTCGCGTGGATTGCAGCCGATCTGATCGCGCAGGCTGAGCATGACCCCGATGCGCGGGCGGTGCTGATCACACCAAGCAGCATGCTTGCGACACGCGTGGCCAGGGCGGTCGCGGATCAGATGCCGGCGGACGGACCCGCGCGCGCCTCACTCCGCGCACATGGGGGCATCATTGTGACCGCCTCAATACGGGAAGCTATGGACCTCGCGAACGCCGCGGCGCCCGAGCACCTGGTCGTGGGCGATGAGCGGCTGGCGAAGCAGGTGAGACGCGCGGGATCCGTGTTCGTCGGACCATGGTCCGCGCAAGTCGCCGGAGACTACGCGATCGGATCGAATCACGTCCTGCCGACCGCCGGTGCCGCGCGCGCGCGGGGCGGACTGTCCGCCGCCGACTTCGTGCGCCAGATCACCGTTCAGCGTCTGACAGAGCGGGGCTTGCGGACCATGGGCGGCACGGTGATGGCGCTGGCACACGCCGAAGGCCTGCGCGCGCACGCGCGGTCGATCGCCGTTCGGCTCGCGGACAAACACAGTGCGGCGCGAGCCTTTCAGGCTCGCGGGCGAACCCAAAGGGTTCGCCCCGCTCGATAGGGAAACGGTCCAGACATCATGCTGATTCAGGGCTATCCGGATCCAGGAGAGGGGCTGCGCCTCCATCTCAATGAGAACACGGGTGGATGCTCGCCGCGTGTCATCGAGGCGATCCGCCGGCTCACGCCGACCGACATCTCGACGTATCCGTCGTACACGAGCCTCGTGCTCGCGTGCGCGAAGTACTTCAACGTCGACCCGGAGTGGGTATTGCTCACCAACGGCCTCGATGAGGGGATCCTGATGGCCGCGATCGGCCACATCTCGCGCGCCCGGATTCACGACGCTGAGACGATCGTGCCGACGCCTGCCTTCGATCCGTATCCGAATTCGACCGCCGCTGCCGGTGCGACGTGCGTACGCGTCCCGCCGAACGCCGACTTGAGCTTTCCGACCGACGGGGTGCTGAAGGCGATTACAGGGCGGACGCGCATGATCTTCCTCAACACGCCGAATAATCCGACGGGACAGCTCATTTCAATCGACGACCTGATCACGATCAGCAAGGCCGCACCAAACGCGATTGTCCTGATAGACGAGGCCTACATCGAGTTCGGGGGCACGAGCTTCCTATCCCAGCTGTCGCGCTACCCGAACGTCCTGGTCGGACGCACCTTCTCGAAGGCGTACGGCCTTGCCGGCATGCGCGTCGGGATCGTGATAGGCCAGCCGCCGGCGCTGGAACCCGTACGCGATGTCACGCTGCCGTTCAACATCAACGCGATCGCACTGACCGCGGTGAAAGCCGCGCTCGAGGACACCGAGTTCCTGCCGCGCTATGCCGCGCAGGTGCACGAATCACGCAAGCGCCTTTATGCCGCCTGCCGCGTCCTCGGACTGCAGTACTGGGAGAGCGCCGCGAACTACGTGCTTGTGCGGGTTGGTGACACGGCGCCGTTCATCGACGCGCTGAGCGCGAGGAAGATTCACGTGCGCGACCGCTCGAAGGATCCGGCCACGCCTGGATGCATTCGCGTGACTGCCGGGATGCTCGAACACACCGACCGGGCCATCGATGCGCTCGAATCGGTCGTCGCCGGGAGACAGACGAGATGAAGAGAGCCGCAGCGTTCGATCGCCGCACTACGGAGACGCAGATCAAGGGGCGACTCGTGATTGACGGGCAGGGACGGTATGACATCAGTACAGGCATCCGCTTCTTCGATCACATGCTCGAGCTCTTCACGCGCCACGGTGGCTTCGATCTCACGCTCACGGCGAAGGGCGACCTCGACGTCGATCAGCATCACACCGTCGAAGACGTGGGCATCACCCTCGGCGAGGCCGTGCTGAAGGCGCTCGGCGATCGAAAGGGGATCAACCGCGCTGGCTATTTCGTGATGCCGATGGACGAGACGTTGGCGGTCGCCGCCATCGACCTGAGCGGGCGACCGCATGCCGTGGTGGACCTCAAGGTCAAGGTGCGCACGGTCGGCGATCTCCAGACGGAGCTCGTCCACGACTTCTTCGAAGGGTTTGCGTCAGGCGCGCGGGCCAACGTGCACCTCAAGGTGCTCTACGGGCGGTCGAGCCATCACCACATCGAGGCGGTGTTCAAGGCATTCGCCCGCGCGCTGCGCGTCGCCTGCGCGCGCGACACACGACTCGCGAGGATGCTGCCGAGCACCAAGGGGCTGCTGTGATTGCACTGATTGACTACGGCGCCGGCAACCTCACGTCGGTACGCAAGGCGCTCACGTCGCTTGGAGCCGAGTTCGCAACTCCCGCGTCACCGTCGGAGTGCGGCCGCTTCTCCGCGCTGATCGTGCCCGGAGTCGGGAACTTCGCTGCAACCGGCGCCCTTGTCGGACCGTGGCGCGAGGCGATCGGATCCGCCGTGCGCTCGGGCACACCGCTGTTCGGAATCTGCCTCGGCATGCAGTGGCTGTTCGAGGGAAGCGACGAGGCGCCGGAGGTTCCGGGCCTTGGCGTGTTGCCCGGACGCGTCGTGCGACTTGAAGGCAACGCTGAGGAGCGATTGAAGATTCCGCATGTCGGGTGGAATACCCTAACCGCTCCCAGCGGACCTGAAAGGTCCGCATTGCAGGCCGTTCGCGGACCCACAGGGTCCGCGCCGCAAGAGAAAGGGTCCGCACTGCTCGAGACGGGGTTACAGGGTCGCATCCTCGCGGGACTCGCACCAGGCGCCCACGTGTACTTCACTCACTCGTACGCCGCGCCAGTCACGGCGGATTGCGTGGCAGAGACGAGGCACGCGGACACGTTCTCGGCGGTCGTCGAGCGCGGCAACGTGTTCGGCGTGCAGTTCCACCCGGAGAAATCGAGCGAGACGGGCCTGCAGATCATCCGCAACTTCCTCGAGGTGACCCGCGGGTGCTGACCAAGCGCATCATCGCCTGCATGGACGTGCGTGACGGGCAGGTGGTCAAGGGCGTGCAGTTCCAGCAATTGCGTCACGCCGGCGATCCAGGCGAGCTCGCGCAGCGGTACAACGTTGAGGGGATCGACGAGGTCGTTGTTCTCGACATCACCGCGACGCTCGAGAGCCGCCAGGCGCTCGCGCGAACCATCAACGCCGTCGCGCGGCAGATCTTTCTTCCGCTGACCGTTGGCGGTGGTATCCGATCCGAAGAGGACGCCGCCGCGGCGGTCGATGCAGGAGCGGACAAGGTCAGCCTCAACACCGCGGCGCTCAGGGACCCGGACTTGATCACAACGCTCGCACGCCGTTACGGCAGCCAGGCTGTTATCGTCGCCATCGATGCCAAACGGCGTGACGACGGTTTCGCGGTCTACGTGCGCAGCGGAACATCGGACGCCGCGCGCGACGCCGTTGAGTGGGCGCGGGAAGCCGAGTCGCGCGGCGCCGGCGAAATCCTCCTGACGTCGATGGACCGCGACGGCACGCGTTCGGGATTCGATTGCGAGATGACCGCGGCCGTCGCGAACGCGGTCAATATCCCGGTCATCGCCTCGGGCGGCGCAGGCGGCCTCGATCATTTCGCCGACGTCTTCACGCGCGGCCATGCCGACGCCGCGCTTGCCGCGTCGATCTTTCACTATGCGGACACGAGCGTTGCCGAATTGAAACGATACCTGCGGGATAAGAACATTCCGGTTCGGCTCTAGAGTGCGATTCGTGGCTACGTTCACCCCGACGGCCCACCGAGACACCCTCTCAGTGTCTCGGTGTTCAGTCTCGTCAGACGAATGCTGATTCCTTCCATTGATCTCCAGGGCGGCCGCATCGTCCAGCTCGTGCAGGGCGAGAGGCTGGCCATCGAAGCCAGCGACCCCGAGCCGTGGATCGCGCGCTTTTCGCGCTTCCCGCGTGTGCAGTTGATCGATCTGGACGCCGCGAAGGGACACGGTGACAACGCCGGCATGATTGCCGCGATCTGCGGCCGGCTTCCCTGCCGCGTCGGCGGCGGGATCAGGAGCATCGAGCGGGCGCAGGCTGTCCTCGACGCCGGAGCACACGCAGTCATTGCCAGTTCCGCGCTGTTCCGCGACGGTGCCGTCGATGTCGTCTTCGCCCGTGCGCTGGCTGACGCCGTCGGCGGCGACCGCGTCATCGCCGCCGTCGACAGCCGCGGCGGCCACGTGGCGATTCACGGATGGCGAACCGTCCTGTCGATCACCGCGGTCGAGGCGGTTCATGCGCTCGAACCGTTCTGCGGTGAGTTTCTCTACACCCACGTCGACACGGAGGGACTCATGCAGGGCACCGACCTCGACGCCATCCTTGCCGTCCGCGGCGCCACCGCCCGTCGGGTGACGGCCGCCGGCGGCATCACGACGTGGGACGAAATCGATCGCCTCGACGCGGAGCAGGTCGACGCGGTCGTCGGCATGGCGGTGTATACGGGACAGCTGCCTCTCGATAGACCTTGATCGTCTACCGTCGCCCGGCTACCGTCTTCCGTCCCGGACTGAACTGGACTGGGCGAACCAGGCTGGACCGACCACACGGTAGACGGTAGACGGTCGACCGCAGACGAGAGAAGGATATCTGTGTTACGTTAATCACCGTAATCATTACGTAGATCAACGTAACGTCCATGAATAACCCCTTTGTCTACGGCGAGGTCGTTCCCGGCGAGTCGTTCGTCGACCGCGAGGCCGAGCTCGACCGCCTTGTCGCCGACCTCGGCTCGTCGCAGAAGGTCTTTCTGATTTCGCCGCGGCGGTACGGCAAATCCTCCCTGGTGCGGAAGGCACTCGAGGCGCTCCGGCGGCGCGGCGCCCTCACCATCGACGTCACCGTCAGCAGCTACAGCTCCTACCTGGCGTTCCTCGAAGGGTACGCGCGTGCGATCGCGTCGGTCGAATCGAAATGGGATCGCGCGCGCACCTGGCTGACCGCGGCCATCGCGTCGACGCGACCGGAAATCCGCTTCGAGCCGAAGGAAACCGGCCTCGGGCAGTTCTCCGTCGCGTTTCCAGGCGTGACGACGTCCCGAGACGTCAACCGGCTCGCCAACGAGGTGTTCGCGCTGCCCGGCAGGCTCGCCGCCGATCGAAAGCGTGCCGTCGTCGTCGCGCTCGACGAGTTCCAGGCGATTGAAGGCTTCAACGGCGGCAGCGTCGAACATGCGCTGCGCGCCGCGGCGCAGCATCAACGGCAGGTCGGGTATGTGTTCGCAGGTTCAGAGCCGAGCCTGATGGACAAGATGATCGGCCCGCGCCGTCCGTTCTACAAAGCGGGACCGGTGATGCGGCTGCAGAAAATTCCGGAGCCGACGTTTGCCGACTTCATCGAGGCACGCTTCACGAAAAGCGGCATCCGACCCGAGCCAGGCCTCGGGGCCGCGATCGTCGATCTCGCGGGCAACCTGCCGTACGACGTGCAGCGTCTCGCGCATGAAACGTGGGACGATCTCCGCGCGGTGGGGGGACGACGGGCGACGCTCGAGCATCTGCACACGACGCTTGCGCGGCTGCTGGCGGAGCAGGACATGTTGTTCGAGGCCGTCTGGCAGCGGTTGACGCTGCCACAACGCGCGACGCTCCGTGCGGTCGTTTTCCAGAGCGGACGCGAGCTCCATTCAGCTGACGCGCGCACGCGCCATCGGCTGAGCGGGCCGTCGAGCATCCAGGCATCTCTTGCGGCGCTCGTCAAGCAGGACGTGCTGCTCAAGGAAGGCCCGCGCTATGTGGTCGTGGATTCACTGTTGCGCGAATGGGTCGCCCGCCGAACGTTCTAGAATTCACATTCAGCATTCGCAAGTCGCCACTCGGCATTTCGCATGTCTTTACTCTCCCGCATCGGCCTCAGTCGCCCTGAGCTGCGCGCTTGGGCGATGTACGACTGGGCCAACTCCGCGTTCCAGTCGACCGTAATCACGGCGGTCTTTCCGCCATTCTTCAGCGCGGTGGCTGCGGCTGGTATGGCCGCGCCGCTCGCGACCGCGCGTTTCGCGTGGGCCACCACCATTGCCGTGGCCATCACCGCCGTGCTTGGTCCGATTCTCGGCGCGATCGCCGACTACCGCGCGATCAAGAAGAAGATGCTGGCCGTGTTCGTCGGCATCGGCGTCACCACGACGATGCTGCTGGCGACGATTGGGATGGGCGAGTGGCAATATGCGGCGCTGCTCTTCATGATCGCCAACATTGCGATCGCGTCGAGCTTCGTCTTCTACGATTCGCTGCTGCCGCACATCGCCGCGCCGGAGGAAATGGATCGCGTCTCGACAGCCGGGTACGCCATCGGCTATCTCGGCGGCGGAATTCTCCTCGTCATCAACCTGCTCTGGATTCTCAACCCGACTGCGTTCGGCCTGGCTGATTCGGTTGCGGGCATCAAGCTGTCCTTTGTCAGCGTCGGCATCTGGTGGCTCGTGTTTTCGATCCCGCTCTTCCGCCGCGTGCCGGAGCCGCCGCGTGCGCTCGAGGCCGACGAGACGTCGGATGAGAATCCGATTCGCGCCGCCTTCGTGCGCGTGTGGGACACCTTCCACGAGCTGCGTGGCTACCGCCAGGCGTTCCTGATGCTCGTCGCGTTCCTGCTTTACAACGACGGCATCCAGACCATCATCCGGATGGCCGCGATTTACGGTGCCGAGATTGGCATCGATCGGAACGCGCAGATCGAGGCGTTCGTCCTCGTCCAGTTCGTTGGCATCCCGTTTTCGTTCCTGTTTGGCGCGCTGGCCGGACGAATTGGCGCCAAGACGGGTATCTTCATCGCGCTCGCCGTCTACACGGGCATCAGCGTGCTCGCGTTTTTCATGACGAGCGCCTGGCAGTTCTTCGCGCTCGCGTTTCTCGTGGGCACGGTGCAGGGTGGAAGCCAGGCGCTCAGCAGGTCATTGTTCGCGCGGATGATCCCGAAGCACAAGTCGTCGGAGTATTTCGGATTCTTCTCGGTGTTCGAGAAGTTCGCCGGCATCGCGGGTCCCGCGCTGTTCGCCGCATCGGTCAGCCTGTTCGGCTCCAGCCGGGCGGCCGTGCTCTCCGTCATCATCTTCTTTGTCTGCGGCGGCTTCGTGCTCGCGCGCGTGAACGTGGCCGAGGGCGAAGCGCGTGCGCGTGCCGCGGCGGCCGCATGAAAACCGTCATCGCGGGCGGCACCGGGTTCCTGGGATCGGGGCTGACGACATCGCTTCGAGCGGATGGCCATGACGTCGTTCTGCTGACGCGGCGCCCGCGCAAGCCTGGCGACGTGGCGTGGAATCCGCTTTCACCCGCGGGCGACTGGGCGTCAATCATCGACGGCGCGGATGCGGTCATCAATCTTGCGGGCGAGTCGCTCGCCGCCGGGCGCTGGACCGCCCCGCGCAAAGCCGCCATTCTCGAAAGCCGTGTCGCGGCGACGCGCGCGATCGTCGCCGCGACGGCCAAGGCCCGCCGCCCTCCAGCGGTGCTCGTCAACGCGTCGGCAGTCGGCGTCTACGGGACGCATGGGTCCGCCGCACTGACCGAGCGCTCGCCGTCAGGATCGGATTTCCTCGCATCCGTCTGTATGGCATGGGAGGCGCAGGCGCTCGGGGCGGCGGGGATGACGCGCGTCGTGCTGCTGCGGACGGGCCTCGTGCTGGATCGCAGCGGCGGAGCGCTGCCGAGGCTGGCGCTTCCCTTCCGGCTGTTCGCCGGCGGACGTGCCGGGTCCGGCGAGCAGTACTGGTCGTGGATTCACCGGGACGACTGGATCCGGATCGTCCGTTGGGCGATCGACACAGCAGACATCACGGGCCCGCTGAACCTCACAGCACCGCACCCTGTCACCAACGCGACGTTCGCGCAGACTCTCGGGCGCGTCCTGCATCGACCGGCCCTGGCGCCGGCACCCGCGTTCGCGTTGCGGCTGGTGCTTGGCGAGATGGCCGACGCGCTGATTCTCAACGGCCAGCGCGTTCTGCCCGCGAAGGCGACGCTTCACGGATTCGAGTTCCGGTATCCCGATCTCGAGCCCGCGCTGCGCGCCATATATGGCGGGCCCGACGAAACCCCGCCCTCCTAACGAATGATGTCTCGCGAGGCCCCAACGGCGGCGTCGCCGCCGCCCAGCGCCTGCTCGATCGCCGCGGCATGCGCCAGGATACGGTGATCCGCGGTGCCCGTACGGCGTGCCTGACGTGACGCCTCCTCCGCTTCGAAGAAGCGGCCAGCTCGGAAATAGGCCCACGCCAGCGCATCCATCGTAAAAATGTCATTTCGGCTTCGCGCCGCTTCCTCGGCAAGCTGCACGGCCTCGGCGGTGCGCACGCCCCGCTCGGCGAGCATACGGGCGACGTTCGTCGTAAGACGCGCTTCCGTCAGCCACGCGTCGCGCTCGATCGCCTCAGCACGGGCGTACATCGCCTGCGCGGCCTTCTCATCACCCTGCTCCGCAAGCAAATCGCCCGCTGCATTCGCAATCTCGGATGTTGGCGCCTTGATCATCAGCGCGCCATAGACCTTGAGCGCGTCGTCGTACTGTCCGCGGGTCGCCGCAACGCGGGCAAAGCCCGCTTCCGCAAACGGGTGTCCCGGAAACGCATGCTCAGCGCGCGCAAATTCGCGCGCGGCGCCGTCGATATCGCCGGTCTGCAGCAAGAGGTTCCCCATCTGCGCGTAGTGCCAGGCCAGCGATTCCGGATCCTGCGCGCCAGTCGCCTCCGCCGCCATGCGCATGCTGCGGATAGCGTCCTGCAGGCGTCCCTGCAGCTCCTGAGCGTACGCCACGCGGGCGTACGCGGCGGCGTCAGGTCGCAGGCGCGTCATCGTGTCAAACGCATCGAACGCGGCGTCGTAGTCGCCCAGCTCGATGTGCGCGTCGCCAATCACGCCGTAGTTCCACGCCTCCTTCGGGTGCACACGCGCCGCGCGCGTCGCGACCTCGATCGCCTCGCGGAAGCGATGCTGCGACATGTACACCGCGCCCAGCATCTTCAGCGCGTTGTAGTCGCCAGGCTCGCGTGCAAGGACGGCCTTCAGCACGCGCTCTGCCTTCAGCGTGTAACCACCATTGGATTCGATACGCGCCCGGCGCAGGGAAGCCTGGGCAAACGTCAGGGCGGCACGCCCATCCGACGGGTCCGCCGCGAGCGTCTGTTCTGCAGTCTTCATCGCGAGCTCGAGGTCGGCGCGCGAGGTTGTCATTTCGCCCACGGCGCTCACCAGGGGGGCGGGGCGGATATGCACCGCCCCCCCCTTTGCGTGCTGCACCGTGCCCAGCGCGGCGCCGGCCAGAATCGCCGCGGTCACCAGCGCCGCTCGCTGACGCGTCGTCATCGCACGGTGCCTGCCGGAACAAGGTTGGTCGAGCCGGGGTTCGAGTTGACGCGCGGGCCACCAACCTCGTTGCCGGGATGCGGAGGGGCGATGAACGGAAACCCGGGGAGGAACGCCGAGTCGTTACGGTCGACACCGTCGCTCAGCGCGTTGTTCGGCGACACGTTGAAGGCGGGCGTGAAGGGCGTTCCACCGGCGAGCGCGCGCAACTCGATATCTACCACGTCATCGGTCGGGCGACGCCCATTCGGGAACCCGGCAGTGTCGCCGCCGAGCAGGCCAAGACGGCTCGGATTGGTCGACGGGGGAATGGCCATGTTGAGACGAATCATTTCGGATGGCCTCGGGCTGCCGCCGATCTGGTTCAACCCGGGAATGCCCGTCAGGAAGATCGTGACAAGATCGTTGCGCGGCGTCGGAGGCGTGTGAAGTCCGAAGAGCGCCTCGAGCAGCGGCGGCACTGTGGGATTGGTGACAAAGCTGAGCGCCGCCCCGTCGCCGGTCGGTTCGAGCCCGTTGAAGGTGTCCTTCACGCCAATCGGAATCACCGCCTCGTTGACGAGGGGCATGCCCAGGCGCGACACCTGAACAAAGTCGCCGCTCGACGTTGCGCCGGAAGCCGTGCGTGTCGTAATCGCGGGGCGGCTCGCCGTCGACCAGACACCGATGCTGGCGTTGGGATCCAAGGCACCCGCTGGCACCCCGCCGGTGCGCGTCAGGCGGGAAATTGGAACCTCGATCGCCACCGTGTGCACGTTGTAGTTGCCAAGACCGTCGACCGGATTACCGGTCGATCCGTTCAGCGTCCGAAGCTGCAGGAGGTCGAATGTCGCGCCCAGGTCGACGAAGAACGGATCGTCACGGGGCCCCGCAAACGCCCGCATGCCGTCGCTGGACAGCTGGTGCACCCCGTTACCAAGGTCGCGTGTGTAGTTCGGCATCGAATTGAGGCCCACATGTGCAGGCATCACGTGCAACCCCTGGCCGATCACTGTGCGCGTCCCGGTGCGGCGCGGACCGCGAACTTCCGTCAGCGTGAAGAACTGCCTGACGTTGAGATCAGGATCCGCGATGGATGTCACCTGTCCGGTGTTGTAGAGGAAGGTGTTCGGATTGGCGATCGATGTATTGAAACGAAACTGATACGTCACGTCTTCGACGGCATCACCCGTGTTGTCGACCATGATCTCGTAGAGCACGTTGTCGTCGAACTTCCAGAAGTTCGGGCCGGAGCTGGGAAACTGGAGAGGAATGAAGTCGGCAATCAGCACGACGCGATCCGGGCGCTCGGGACTGACGAACGCGTAGACGTCCGTGTTGTCCGCCAGCGGATCCTGGCTGATGAGCGGCGCCTCGCGGTGACTCGAGGCCTTCACGGGACTGAACACAACCACGCCGATCACCAGCGCGGCCACCAGGCAAGCAACCTTCCTCACGCAACACCTCCTGCGTCGTGTTCTACGCGCGGAGAACGTCGGTGGATGTATGAGGTTACACGCCTGGCGTCGGAGTGCCGACCAGGTACCTATCGCCTGTCGGCGCGGGAACGCCTCCGGCAGGCTCGAGCGTCACGGCGACCGCCACGGGCGCGCCGATGTCCTGAGGCGTCATGTAGTACGCGGTGCCCCCACCCGAGACATCCGGAACGAGGAGACCGGCGCTGACCGGCGCCTGCGCAGTGACGACCCAGACCTGGTACACCTTCCCGGCAGGGAGCGCCGGCAGGTTGGCCGCGCTGAACACCAATCCGCGGGTGCGGCTCCAGAGCGCGCGGGCGCGCGCGTCGGGGGCAACCATCTGACCTTGGAGGTCGATGCGAGCGAGATCGGGCGCGGCCAGTACCGAGGTCGCCGATTGCGCCTGGACCAGCTGTCCCTGCAGGTCCGCCACCTGCTGATGCACTCGCACGGCATAAATCGCCGCGCCTGCGGCCACAGCCACCGCCGCCGCGAGCGGCAACCACCCAATTCCCCGTTGCGGGGTGAACCCTCTGGATTCGCCCCGGCTCCCGATCACTTGGCCGAGTACGCGCGCGCGTACTTCGGCTCGGGGTGAGACCTGGGAAACTGCGGTAGCCAGGACGCCGATGACCGGACGAAGCGATGCAACCTCCGCCGCGCACTCGCCGCACCCCGCGAGATGCGCTTCGAACTCCAGACGCTCGCCGGCGTCGAGAATCCCGAGCACGTATCCGGTGGCGTTGGCTTTCAGGTCGTCGTGCGGCGCGCTCATATCCGCGCCTCCGTGAGCGCGTCGCGAAGTTTCAGCAAGCCGAGACGGATGCGTGTTTTGACGGTTCCGAGTGGCTCCTCGAGGCGCTCGGCGATCTCGCGGTGACTCAGGCCGTCATAGTAAGCAAGCTCGATTGCCACGCGCTGGATCAGCGGTAACGCACCGAGCGCCCGCCGGACGATGCGCGTCTGCTCCTCGTCCAGCATCGAGGCCGCGGCATCCGGCATGGAACCGGGCATTTCGTCCATCGCGTGTTGATCATCGGACGTCTTCGCCTCGGGACGCGTCCGTCGCGAGCGCAGCCTGTCAATGGATCGCGAGCGCGCCATCATCAGCAGCCATGCCGCTACCGGACCGCGCGACGCGTCGTACCGGGTCGCCTGGAGGAATGCCTGTGCGAATACCTCCTGCAGCACATCTTCGGCCTCCCCTTCATCGCCGATGATGCGGAGGACGAGCGAGTAGACCGGCCGCGCATGACGATCGTAGAGGGCTGCCGCAGAGGCCTGATCGCCCGCCGCCAGGCGCTGAAGACAGTTCAGGTCTTCCGCCTGCGACTGAGCCGCAGGCTGCATCCGCGCCAATGCTGCGAGGAGCCACATCTATCCGGTCTATGCTGCACTGAATTCTACGTATGCCCGCCGTGATCGGATGGCGCTGATTACCGGGCGTAGCGGTCGAGCGTCCCGCGCCACGCCCCGACTGACTCCGGCGACCCGGCCTGGCCGTCGAACACGATCTGCTTTGTCGTGAGCCGTTTGCCGTAGAACCGTTGATTGGCGTCGAGATCCTGCCGGATCGTGCTCCCGTTGATCGTGACGCCCGCAAACAGGCCGCGCGCCCGCGAGTAGCTCAGGATTTGCGCTCGGAGCTGCAGATCGGTCGCCGCCTGCGCGTCGCGGCCGACGGGACCGGCGGCGGCCGATGCGTCCGCGCCGATCTTGAACTGATTGCTGACCAGGTTTTCCAGGCCGCGTTGGTCGTTGATGACGAGGATGATGTCGGTCGCCTGCCCGCCGATCTGGAGGCCGAAGCTCCCGCCGGTCAACGTGAGGAATGCCGGCGACGACCAGCCACTCGGGCCACGCGCGCTCAGGAGGCCGCGTCCGCGCACTCCGCCGAACACAAATCCCGCCTTCACCGTGTTTGGAAAAATTGCGATTCCCGCGGCCTTGCCAAGAATGGCGTTCGGGATCGCCTTGTCCTCGGCAGACATGATTTCTCCGAACACCGCCGTGCCGTCGCGCACGCGCTTCGCTTCGTCGTCGTCCTTCTGCGCGCGTGAATTCACAGGGTGGAGCGCGACCACACACACGGCGGCCACGGCGGCCACGAGTCGTCTTGTCATGGAGAGATGATACGCGGACCTGGAAGGATCCGCGCCGCAAGCGTCAAGGTCCGAGCTGCCCGCTGCCGGCTAGATGATCGCGGGAGCCCCTGCGCGGAAGTTGCCGCCGAGAATGGCTGTCGAATTAGTACCCAGCCAGCCATCGAGCACGCTTGCATAGACAGAGCGGAAATCCGTCTGATATGTCACGTCGCCGCCCGCATTCTCCAGCGTCGTGTTGTCCGGCGTCGGATTGAGGTTCGCGGCCGTTCCATAAATTCCGCCGCGCACGGCGCCACCGATCGCCATCATCATCCCACCGGCGCCATGGTCGGTTCCCTGGCTGCCATTCTCGGAGATGCGGCGGCCGAACTCCGAGAACTGCAGCATGAGCGTGTTGCCGAGCAGTCCCTGGTTCTGCAGGTCGTTGTAGAACGCGAGGAGGCCGTCGCCGACTGTTCCCATCAGGTTCGCGTATCCGCCGCCGCCGGCGTTCCCCTGACCGGAGTGCGTATCGAAACCGCCGGTCTGCACCCAGTACACGCGCGTGCCGATGCCCCTGACAATCGACGCGGCCACGGTCTTCAGCGCGGACCCGAAGCCGTTGTTCGGGTACGTCACCGACGATTGGTAGTCGACAACCGACGCCACGCGATCCAGCGTCGCAAACGCCTCCATGGCGCTCGTGTTGACGAACGCGAGGTTCGGGCGATTCGGGCCCGCAGCCGAAGCGAGACGGATCGCGGTGTTGCGCTCGTTGATCGCCTCGGCGCCGACATTCGGGCTCGCGAAACTGTAGACCCGCGGATCGGTGATCGATGGAACCGACACATTGAGTCCCGTGAGCGCCCGATAGGTCGCGTTCGACGTGTTCCAACCTGCGAGTGGATCACCCGGAATCGAATCGAGGTAGCGTCCGAGCCAGCCGAGGCCTGACGGATTGGCCGGATCGGCCGTGCCCCAGATGTCGGTGCCCTGGAAATGCGAGCGGCTCGAGTTCTGATATCCGGCGCGCTGCACGATCGCCAGCCGTCCCTGGTTGAAGATCGTTTGAAGACCGGTGAGACGCGGGTGCAAGCCGAGCGGCTTGCCCGATGAGTCGCTGCCGATCTGCAACACCTGACCCGCAGGCACCGCGATGGCTGGACGCCGGCTGTAATAGAACGGATCGGTGTACGGGACGAGCGTGCTCAGCGCGTCGTTGCCCCCCGCGAGGTAGATGACGACGAGGTTGCGAGAGACCGCGCCTTGCGCGCGCGCGATGTCGACAAGAAATGCCGGCGCGGCGAAGCTCAGCGTGAATGCCGCTACACCGTCTCGAAGAAATTCGCGTCGCGAAAATTTGGACATGTCTTCCTCAGACGAACTGGTACTCGCCGGATCCGGCCACGAGCCTCGCAAGGCCGGGCGCCTTGGCATTCATCTGCGCGTCGTTTCCCGTCCACGCGCCGCCGGTGGTCAGGTAGGTGAGCATCTCGTTCATCTCCGCCGTCGTGTAGGGCGCCGGCGTGAGCCGCTGCAGCATTCCGTTCAGCACACGATCGGGCTGTGCGCGCTCGGTCGCGCCGAACGAGCGCGCGAGATTGAACTTCTGGTTCGACGCAACCGCCGCCGCGAAATTCATGCGCGCCAGCATCGCGCCGGTGCCGAACCAGGCGCGTCCCAGCTGCCAGCCAGCGACGTTCGGTGGTTCGAACAGTGTCTGGCCCATGTTCGTGAGCGGCACCCGAGCCGTGTCCACGGAGAAACCGGCCCACCCGATCTCCTTGATCGTCCGGATGACGAACTCTGCCGGCCATGAATAGCGCGCGTTGAAATTACCGGGATTCGTGAACCAGCGAGAATTCAGGATGTAGCGAAGGACCGGACGCATGGCCGTGTCGCTCTGGATGTAGACGTTGGTTACTCCGTCAACGAACGCCGGGTCAGGAGCGTCGAGGTCGCTGACGAAGTAGTTCCACAGCTTACCCGCGAGGCGGCGAGCCGTGTCCGGGTGATTGGCCAGCGACGTCAGCAAATCGATTCCGTCCTGCATGCCCGCCGCCATGGCGCGGGCGGGAATCGTGTTGGATCCGCCGCTGATCGGGAACGAGAAGGTCTTTGCGGCGACGTCGTGCTGGGCCGCGTTGTAGATAAATTCCTGGTAGGCCGCCGGATCGTTCGCGATCGTGCCTGGGACGTTGCGGAGGTTCCAGCCCGAGAACACGCGCGCCGCCGCGTAGACGTCGCTCTCCGTGTAGTGGCCAAGGCCCCACGTGAAGAGCTCCATCACTTCGCGGCCGAAATTCTCCTGCGGCTTGGCCTTGGTGTTCGTGCGCCCGTCGAGGAAGACGAGCATCGCCGGATCCTTGGCAACCTCGATCAAGAGATCACGGAACTTGCCGAGCGCCCCCTGGCGGAGCAGCTCATAGTGTCCCTGCGGACCGGGCAGCTCGCCGCCCTTGGTCGCCATCATCTTCGTGCCGAGAACGCCGCCCACGGTGCCGGCGACCTTGGTATAGCCGACGCCGAAGTGGTTGTGCCAGAAGAGCGCCATCTTCTCCTGGAGCGGACGCCTCGTGTGGACCATGCGGAACAGCCATCGCTGCCGCGCATCTTCGATGTTCGTGTTGGGAGAAAACTGCCCGCGCGTGGTGATAGCGACAGAGTCCGGCAGCCCGACCTTGGTGTCCACGTCGTCCGGCTGCTTGTCGAAGTCGACAAAGTAGTCGACCGCCGCGTTGTACGACATGCCGGCCACGGCCTGCAGGTCCGCGGCGCTCGCGCCGAACCCGACTCGCCGAAAGAGATGGTCTAAAAGGGCGTCGCCTGATCGCATGTCCAGCTCCCGGAAAGGCTGCAGCTTACCTTCTCCGCCCCAGTATCGCTAGTGGTAGACGAGGGTTTTGTCATCCCGATTACAATTCTGCGCGCCGCCGCACGGCTCAGTCTGATGTTTTTCCGCCTGGATCAAGAGTGGCGTCTGGGGACTCTGCCAACCCGCTGCCATCCAGCACGCTGCGGGTGGGCAAGGACCCCCTCCAAGCTCCACTCAACAGAGGATATGACTGAAAAACGGGGCCCGGCGTTGCCTCCGGTCCTGTTTTTCAGGAATGCCTAACGATCGGAGGGCTGTCACGGGCTTCATCCCAATAGGCTCCTCACCATGCCGCGCAACGAAAAAGGAGTCCTGGGGTCGTAACGAATGACTCCTGTGCTACGTTTGGGCGCGGTTCCCGCTTAGCTTTCCCGTGAGATCGCACGTCGGCGACACCCGGCAACGCGTGAAAGGTGGGACGCCCCACCACACAATCGATACGAAATGACCGCCAAACGCAAAACACCTAGACGCCGCCTCGTGCCGAAGAAGAGGGACGCGGCCCGCGGGACACCCAGCCGCGTCGACAGCGGCCTCGCGCCTCAGATGCAGGCGGTGAATACCTATCTCGCCGTCGCCAACGTCAATGCGTCGATCGAGTTCCTCGAAAGAGCGTTTGGCTTTTCCCGGGGCGTGGTGCTGGCAGGGACGGACGGCCAGCCTCGCTACGCAGAGATGCGCCACGGCGACTCGGTGGTGATGTTGATTCCAAAGGGCGACGGCACGGCCGCCACCGGCGGCGCGCCGGGGTTGTACACCTATGTGGGCGATGTGGACAAGGCGCTGACCACGGCACGTGCGGCTGGCGCGGGGGTGTCGGAGGCGGAAGATCGCCCGTGGGGCGATCGCGTGGCGACGGTGACCGACCCGGACGGCTACCGGTGGGTGCTCGCCACATTCAAGAAACTGGTCCCCTTTGATTAGAAACTGGTCCCCTTTTGATTTGATGGTCGGGCCGTCAGCCACGAACGACTGACTGATAACACGCCTCGTACATCGGGACAATCTTTTCGGCGCAGAAATCGTCGCGGACGCGCGCGCAGGCGGCCCGTGCGATCGCGCGGTGCCTGACCGGGTCGGTGAGCATCATCACGCCGCTCTCGGCCATCTCGTCGAGCGCATCGGGGGGATGGAGGAACCCGGTCACGCCGTGATCGATCACTTCCGGAAGCCCACCAACCCGCGACGCGACCACGGGCACTTCGCAAGCCATCGCTTCGAGCGCAGCAAGGCCAAAGCTCTCCTGTGCTGACGGCAGCAGGAACAGATCCGCGATCGACAGAAGCGGCACGACCTCTTCCTGGGCGCCCAGCGAGTGCACCAGCTGTGAGATTCCATACTCGCGCGCCAGCCGGTACGCGGTGCTCAGCTCTGGCCCGTCGCCGACGAGCAGCAGCCTCGCCGGCACCTTGGTACGGATGCGGTCGAAGATCGCCATCACCGCGTCGATGCGCTTCACGGGGCGGAAGTTCGACACGTGAATCACGAGCTTCGCGTCGGGATCGTCGGCGGTGAACCGGTGACGCAAATCACCGACGTTCTGACGCCGGTGGATCCCGCAGTCGAGGAAATTCGGAATGACCGCGATGTCGCGCCTGACGCCGAGCTGCTCGTAGGTCGACGCCCGCAGGCTATTCGAAACGGCGGTGACCAGATCGGATTGATCGATCGAGAACGCGACAATCTCCGAATACGACGGATCGCTTCCGACCAGCGTGATGTCGGTTCCATGGAGCGTCGTCACCACGCGCGGCGCCCCCCTGCCGTGGGCGCCGAGGACCTGTCGCGACAGGAATCCTGCCGTTGCGTGCGGTATCGCGTAGTGCGCGTGGATGACGTCGAGCCGGAACTCGCGCGCCACCTGGACGATCTTGTTCGAGAGCGACAGCAGGTACTGCGGCTCGCGAAAGAGCGGATAGGTAGGCGTCAGCACCTGGTGGAACGACAAGCCGGCCTGGAACTCGCCAAGACGAAACGGCGTTTCCGTGCTGATGAAGTGGACCTGGTGACCGCGCTTGGCGAGCGCCTTCCCCAGCTCCGTCGCGACGATGCCGCTGCCGCCGACCGACGCGTAACAGACGATGCCGATGTTCACGCGCGATCCCTGTCGCGACGGGGATCGAGGGACCAGTCGCGCAGCAGGTGCGGCCGGATGAGCGGCTCGCGGACAACAAACCCTTCCGCGAAGTCGACACCCGCGAGCGCGCCGAACTGCGCGTCGCGGCTTTCGATCAGCTTCGTGAAACGCGGCGACGTCAAACGCGTGTGCACCGCATCGGTGGCGGGCGGCCGAAACTGGCTCGCATGACAGGCCAGCGCGCGGCGCTTCGTATCGTAATGGTCCGTCACGTCAATCACGAAGGAAGGTGCCGCGGATTCGTTGATGAAGTAGTACGACGTCATGTCCGGTTTCCACGGTTCGCCTTCGGCGGCATACCGGCGAAGGCCACTATTGAAGATCGCGTCGGTGAGCACGTTGCTGGCGGCGACGTGATCCGGATGCCGGTCCGACCAGTACGGGAGCGCGATCGCCCGCGGCCGCGCGCGACGGACGAGTTCCGTGGCGCGGCGCACGTGATCGTCGTTCGAACCGATCCCGCGGTCCGGCCATCGAAGGTTGACCCGCCACGCGGCGCCGAGCACCTCGCGCGCCGCTTCCGCTTCGGCCAGACGCTCGTCGACCGTGCCGTTGCTCCCCATCTCTCCCGCCGTCAGATCGCAAAGGCCAACGCGAAGCCCCATCGCCGCGTGCTTCGCGATGCTGCCGCCCAGACCAATTTCGAGATCATCTGGATGGGGTCCGAAGACAAGCAGATCAACTGGTTCCATCACAACTCACCCACGAAGATAC
>Ga0070698_100002908_pt1 | contig 18855 bp, 13 predicted proteins | sample KBSK1502metaG_FD_65477 | JGI IMG/M metagenome (GOLD analysis project Ga0070698, IMG submission 65477) | Corn, switchgrass and miscanthus rhizosphere microbial communities from Kellogg Biological Station, Michigan, USA - KBS K1-50-2 metaG | ecosystem: Host-associated > Plants > Roots >...
AACGGCGCTCCGTCGGAGGCTCGCTTTACGTTTACGGGGCGGTGTTGCGAATATCTGGCCGATCATGCCAGGCTCGGAACGGCCGCCGGAAAACTGGCCGGGCTGGCCCGAGGGCAAGAAATTCGCTGTCGTGTTGACACACGACGTCGAAAGCGCAGCAGGGGTGGATAGATGTCGCGAATTGGTGCGACTTGAGCGGAAACTTGGATTTCGCTCTTCGTTCAATTTCATTCCCGAGGGAAACTATAAGGTTCCCTCAAAATTAAGAGATGAATTAGCGAGGCAGCGGTTCGAAGTGGGCATACACGATCTTAGGCACGATGGTCGACTGTTTGCATCGCGACGGGAGTTTAGCCGGAAGGCTATCAGAATTAATCGCTATCTCCGCGACTGGAATGCTGCAGGATTCAGGTCAGGTTTTATGCTGCACAAGCTTGATTGGCTCCACGAGCTGAAAATTCAATACGATACGTCTACGTTTGACACTGATCCTTTCGAGCCGCAGCCCGAAGGCCGTCATACCATCTTTCCATTTTGGGTTTCGGAGCGTCTGGCAGGTACACCTGACTCTGGTTATGTCGAACTTCCTTATACGCTACCACAGGACTCCACGCTCTTTCTTCTGCTCCGCGAACAGACAATCGATATTTGGGTACAAAAGCTCGATTGGATCGCTGCACACGGAGGCATGGTCTTGGTGGACACGCACCCTGACTATATGGCGTTCGATGCAACCCGGCAAGAGAGTACCCAATATTCAGCCAAACTGTACGAGCAATTCCTGCAATATCTTAAATCTCAATACGGGCAGAATTACTGGCACGCTCTGCCCAGAGAAGTTGCAGCGCATGTAACAGCGCATCGCAAAATAGCTAGATCGGCTGAGCGAAATGGTCACGAGCCGCTTTTGGCCGTGGAAACGATGTCTGGCCGCAGACTGGCGGATGCCAGTATTGCTCCGCGGGTATTGGAAAACCGCTGGCGGCTGCGCGGTAAGCGGGCGGCAGTTCTCCTCTTTTCTTACTATCCGGCCGATCCTCGACCTCTCCGTGCTGCCGAAACGCTCGCTGCCGAAGGCGTAACGATCGACCTTTTTTGTCTTCAGCAATCTCCTGCGGATCCTAAGCGGGAGAAGATTAACGGCGTCAATGTCTTTCGCGTCCCACTTAGTCGACAGCGCGGAGGAAAGGCGCGATACATCCGGCAGTACGCGGCGTTTATAGCGAGCGCGTTTGTTGCGCTCGTTCGTCGCTCTTTACGTCAGCGTTACGACCTCGTTCACGTGCACAATATGCCGGACGCTTTGGTCTTTAGCGCGTTGGTGCCGAAACTTCTTGGTGCCAAGGTCATTCTCGATCTCCATGACCCAATGCCAGAACTGATGCAGTCCATATTCAACCTTTCTGAAGAAACCCTTAGTGTGCGGCTTCTGAAGAAGCTAGAGAAATGGAGCATCAGCTTCTCGGACGCAGTTCTGACAGTAAACGCCGCGTGTAAAAAGATTTATTCGGGACGTAGTTGTCTACCCGAAAAGATTACGGTCGTGATGAACACACCAGATGAAAGCGTGTTTCCATTATTGCCTCCGCAAGCGAGCCTTCGCAACAATGGAGATCCAGGCCGGCCGTTTACACTTTTGTATCATGGCTCCTTGGTTCAGAGAAATGGTTTTGATCTGGCGGTTGACGCTCTCGATCGTGTCCGGAAGAGCATTTCCGGCGCTCAACTTCTTGTCTGTGGTGAGCGCAGCTCCTTTTTCGATGAAGTCATGGATTCTGCGCGAAGAAAAGGCATCGACACTCTCATCGATCATTTGGGCATGCAGAATCGCAGCCAAATTGTCGAAGTTATCGGGCGGTGCGATCTCGGTGTTATTCCGAATCACCGGAACCTTTTCACCGAAATCAATACTCCCACCCGTATTTTCGAGTATTTAGCGTTAGGAAAGCCAGTCATTGCGCCGAAGGCGGCAGGAATCCTGGATTATTTCGGGAGTGACGACCTTATCTTCTTTGAGTTGGGAAATGCTGACGATTTGGCGCGACAGATCGAATACGTCTACTTTCACCCCGCAGAAGTCGAAGAGATCGTTAGGCGGGGACAGGAAGTGTATCTCGGCCATCAGTGGAAAGCAGAAAAGATGAATTTGCTTCACGTGGCGAGTGAATTGGTTTGAAGCGAGAAAGTGTCCGGTTAACGTCGTCCGGACTGATCCTGTTTGATTGGTCCTAGAATTCGTTGAGTAAATGATAGGCGTTCTCGCGGAGGATCCGGAACATTCAGTCGTCACTGAGTTCTTTGAACTGTTCAAAACTCCTTGGGAGTTCTATCGCAGCGACTTCCATTACGATGTTCTGATCTGCTCGAACACTCAGGTCCGAAACAGTTCTGCAAAACTCGTTTTGGTTTACGGAACCGAGCAGAAAGCCTTTGATCGAGAAAAGGGAATTGAAAGACTCTCGCAACGCTCGAACACGGTCCTTTCATATAAAGGAGATCGGATTCCGGTGTACGGAAACTGCCTCACATTTCAGGAGGCAAGAGGCCATCCCCTCATGGACGCGCTCACCCATGAATCGGCAGTATGCGAAATTGCTTCCCCAGGCCAAATGATCGTACGTGTAGGCTATGATCTGTTCCACGAAATCGGTTATTTATTGACCCGCGGCCAACCGCTAACTCATGCTCGAATACCGACGCTTGAACTGCATATCGCAGTACTTCGCGATCTAATAGTCAAAAGTTGCTCGATTTCTCTCGTTGAAATTCCCCCGATCCCGAGTGGATATAACTTCACCGTTTGTCTAACGCATGACGTTGATCACGTTGGAATCCGAAATCATAAGTGCGACCACACGATGTTTGGATTCCTTTACCGGGCGATCATTGGTTCTTTAATCAATCTCTGCAGAGGTTGGAGGCCGGTTAGACACGTAGCTGCCAATTGGATGGCAGCGCTTTCGCTGCCTTTTGTCCATTTAGGACTGGCAAAGGACTTTTGGAATCAATTCGACCGCTACCTCGAGTTTGAAAGGGGTCTTACTTCCACGTTCTTTATTATACCGAAGAAAGGGGATCCCGGGAGGGCCGCTAGCGGCCCCGCGCCCTCGATGCGCGCAGCGCGATATGATGTTGCGGAGATTGCGGATCAGATCCAGCGGCTCATCGTTGCGCATCGTGAAATTGGTCTCCATGGAATCGATGCGTGGTACGACGCTGCCGAGGGTCGCAGGGAGCTTGAGCGTATTCGGCAGATAACCGGCGCACCAGAAATCGGCGTGCGTATGCACTGGCTTTTCTTTGACAAAAAATCGGCTGCCACACTTGAAAAAGCAGGGTTCTCCTACGATTCCACAATCGGCTACAATGAGACCGTCGGTTATCGCGCCGGCACCACGCAGGCATTCAGGCCGCTCGAGGTTGAGCGGATGCTCGAATTGCCAATGCATGTCATGGATACGGCTCTATTCTATCCGGCGTACCTCAACTTATCTCCTAAACAAGCTCGGGCCGTGGTGAAACCCATCATAGAGAACGCGGCGCGTTTCGGTGGCGTATTAACCGTCAACTGGCATGATCGCAGTCTTGCCCCGGAAAGATTGTGGAACGATTTCTACGTGGGGTTGATCGAGGACTTGCAGAACAGAGGCGCGTGGTTTCCAACTGCCTCCCAGGCGGTCTCGTGGTTTAGAAAGCGCCGGTCGGCGGTTATTGAGAGCGTGATTCGCGAAGGCGACTCAGTCCGGGTGAAGGCATCGATCGATCATACTGACTCCGATCTACCCGGATTAAGGCTTAGAGTCCACCAAGTACCGTCAATCAACGGCTCGGCACGAACAGAACCGCAACCGGAATACGCGGAGGTGGCTCTCAATCGTTCCGCCGAAGTGGAAGTTGCGCTGTCATGAACTCAAACGGTCTGGTTGTCGCACAATTCGGATGCGGTTATTGGGGCCCCAACCTGCTCCGCAATTTCTCCGCTCTGCCTAACTGCGCAGTCAAATATGTGGTTGACTTAAGTGCCGAGCGCCGTGCTTTTGTCGAAAAAAACTTCCCACAAACGACTGCGGTCGAATCGTTGGAACGGGTTTTGGACGACCCCAAAGTTAAGGCGGTGCTCGTTGCCACTCCAGCTGAAACGCACTTCCGCTTGGCGAAGCAGGTGCTCGAGGCGGGCAAACACGCCTTTGTTGAGAAACCGCTGGCCACAAAAGCCAGCGAGGTGGACGAACTGGGCAAGTGTGCTGCCGAGCGAAATCTCGTGGTCATGGCCGGACATACTTTCATCTACAACGCTGCGGTTCGCTACGTGAAGCAGCTGATCGACGCCGGTGAATTGGGAGAAATCCGCTACATCTACAGCCAACGCCTCAACCTAGGCCGCATTCGCACCGATATCGATGCATTGTGGAACTTTGCGCCGCACGACATCAGCATCATTCAATACTGGCTTGGAGATCCAGAGCCGCTTTCAGTATCCAGACAAGGCATGGCTTATATGCAGGAAGGAATCGACGACGTCGTTTTTCTTAACCTTGAGTATCCTCGAAAGATCATTGCTAACATCCATGTTAGCTGGCTCGACCCGCAAAAGGTTCGCAAAATGATCGTTGTCGGCTCACGTAAGATGGTGATTTACGATGACGTCGCGGAGAATAAAATCGCCATCTACGACAAAGGTATCGATCGCAAAGCGGTCCTGGGTGAGAACATGGATTTCGATCATCCCCAGCGGTTGCAGTTTAACTATCGCAGTGGAGATATTCTCTACCCGGAAGTGAAATTCACTGAGCCTCTCCGAGTAGAAGCCGAACACTTTCGCGACTGCATTCTCAATTCGGAGGCGCCTGTCACTGGCCTGAGCCATGCGCGTACGGTGGTCTCGATCCTTGAGCGCGCTCGCCCCTTTGGCATTAACGGGCAATGACGAGAGACCCTGTGGAGGCGCCTGAGCTTCGGACGGTTGGAATTGTCGATGTTAAGTTCGGCGAAAACGTCACCATCGTGCAGCCGGTAAATCTTTATGGCTGTACGATCGGAGATGAAACGTTTGTCGGGCCATTTGTTGAGATACAGAAGGGCGCAAACATCGGCAGACGCTGCCGGATTCAGTCACATTCCTTCATCTGCGAGCTGGTATCGATCGGGGATGATTGTTTCATCTCTCACGGAGCGATGTTTATCAACGATGTTTTCGCTGAGGGCGGTCCTTCGGGAAGAGATCCCAGTCTCTGGCGGGCGACAAGGCTCGGCAATCGTGTAAGTATCGGAACCAATGCCACTCTGCTTCCTGTCAGCATTTGCGATGGCGTAGTCATCGGAGCCGGCGCAGTGGTAACCAAAGATATCCCTGAATGCGGTATCTATGTCGGTAACCCCGCTCGTCTCCTGCGGCGGCTGTGACGTTGGTTATCGGTTATCAGTTTCTGACCTCTGACCTCGTTCTTCTAATTGAGCGTTGGATGTTGGGCGTTGAGCGTTCGGCGTTTGCTGGTGCTGCCCCGTCCCCTGACATCTGAGCTCTTTTGAGCTAGTATCGCTTTAGCGCTTTAACCTTTCAACGGTTCAACTCTTACGATGAAAATCCCCTTCGTCGATTTGCACGCTCAATATCTGAGCATCAAATCGGAAATCGACGCTGCCATCGCGGAAGTGATCGCTGAGTCTGCATTTATTCGGGGTTCGCATGTCGAGCGATTTGAGCAAGGCTGGGCGAAAACTCTGGGAGTCAGGCATTGCGTCTCCTGCGCCAACGGTACGGACGCGCTTTACATCGCGATGCGCGCCGTGGGCGTGAAACCGGGCGATGAAGTTATCACGAGTTCGCATTCGTGGATTTCGACTTCGGAGACGATTACGCAAGCTGGCGGACGGGTTGTTTTCTGCGATACCGATTACGATACTTTCACGATCGATCCGGCGCTGATTGAAGCCAGGATCACTTCAGCGACGGTTGGTATCATTCCGGTTCATCTTTACGGCCAGCCGGCGGACATGGATCCGATCATGGCCATTGCTCGCAAGCATAATCTCTGGGTCATAGAAGATTCCGCCCAAGCGCATACAGCCAAGTACAAGGGCCGGATGGTAGGGACATTCGGTAATGCGGCCACCTTCTCTTTCTATCCGGGTAAGAATTTAGGAGCTTACGGCGACGCGGGGTGCATCGTGACGAACGATGATCATTTGGCCGATTGGGCAGCGGCCTTTGCTCGGCACGGAGGAAAGGGGGAGCATGTGATGGAAGGCATCTGCAGCCGGATGGACGGCCTTCAGGCGGCAATTCTGAATGTCAAGTTGCCGCACTTGCCGGCTTGGACAGAAGCCCGACTCCGTGTTGCTGCGCGTTACGACGAACTTCTTAGTGGGACCGGTGATATTCTCACTCCGAAAGTCGCACCCGATCGCGACCACGTTTATCACCTCTATGTCATTCGCGCGGAAAAGCGCGATGCCTTAAGAAAGCATCTTACCGATGCCGGCGTTGCAACGGTCTTGAATTATCCCAAAGCGTTGCCGTTTTATCCTGCTTACGCCTATCTCGGCCACAATCCGTCTGATTTCCCGGTGGCCTACGCCAACCAATCTCGCATTCTGTCGCTGCCCATTTATCCAGAGATCACCGATGAGATGATTGAGTTCGTGGTCGAACAAATTCGGGCGTTCTTTACCCACCGCGTCAGCCCGCCTTCCGTCCTCCAACCGCTGTCCTCTGACATCTGATCTCCGATCTCTGTCTTCTGCCCGAGCCATGAAGCAAATTGTGATTGTCGTCGGTCTCGGAGAGGTCGGCAAAGCATTGATGGAGATTGTCAAGAGCAAGCATCAAACCTTCGGCGTAGATATCAATCTGCCTGCGTCGGTGTCCCGATGCGATGTTATGCATATCTGCTTCCCATTCCAGAGCGACAAGTTCGTCGGACAGGTGGTAGAATACATTCACCGGTATCGACCTGCTCTTAGCATAATCAATAGCACGGTAGCTCCTGGGATCACCCGCAGGATTGCGGTTGAATCCGGAACCGCTGTCGTAAACAGCCCTGTTCGGGGGAAGCACATCCGGATGCAGGCGGAGATGCTCCATTACGCAAAATTTGTCGGAGCACTTGACCAGCAATCAGGAGAGCGCGCGGTGGAACATTTCGAGGGGTTAGGGATGAAAACGAAGCTCCTTGGATCTCCGGAAGCCACGGAAATTGCCAAGCTAACTGAAACCACCTATTTCGGGTTGATGATCGCATGGGCCCAGGAGATCGAACGCTATTGTGTAAAACTCGCCACCAATTACGACGAAGTCGTATCGTTCTACGATGAAATTAAGTTCTTTCCGCCGGTGAAATATTTTCCGGGCGTGATTGGCGGCCACTGCGTGATGCCCAATATCGATATCTTGCTCAAAACATTCCCTTCAGGTCTTTTGCAGGCCATCGTGCAGTCGAACACGCTTAAACAAAAGAATCTTGGTGCGGAGGGACGGCTGGAATCGAATGCTGATCATCAACGCTGACGACTGGCGCCGTTCAGCCGATCGAGACCAATGCGGTGCTTAAGTGTTATCAGGAAGGGAGAATCACGTCTGTCAGCGCGATGATGTTCATGGGGGATTCCGAGCGCGCTGCTGAGCTGGCAAAAGAGAATGAATTGGACGTCGAATTGCATCTCAACTTTGCCGAGCTGTTCACGGGAAAAAATTATCCCGCAGGACTGGGCGAGCATCGTGAAAGCTAGCACAAGAAGTCAAAGGGAGTGATAAAGAATGAATCTCGATTTGGAAAATAAAAAACGACTGGTTGTTGACAGATTTGGTCCATGGACGGCTTCTAATATTCATTTAGAAGATCATTGCTACACAATTAGCGAAACCATACAAGGTGACGAAGTCAAACTGAGACGTATCCTACAAGTTGTTTCTGATGCAACTAGACGGCCATTAAATAGTCTCCGCCTTCTCGATCTGGCATGCCATGAAGGAATATATGCGATAGAGTTTGCCCGTCACGGCGCTAGTGTCCTCGGTATAGAAGGTCGAGAGGCTCATATCGAGAAGGCGAGGTTCGTCAAAGATGTGCTTTCTCTAAATAATCTTGATGTTGTTCAAGACGATGTTCGTAATCTTAGCGTGGACAAATACGGCTATTTTGACGTGGTCTTGTGTCTTGGAATCTTATATCATCTGGATGTTCCTGATGTGTTCTCCTTCATAGAAAGAATAGGCGAAGTGTGTCAGGACATTGCCGTAATAGATACGCGAATAACTCTTGGTCCAACAGTTTCTTATGTTTATAATGGAACTAGATATTGGGGTCAGAGAATTAATGAGGGTCATGATTCAAGCGATACTCCTGAGGAAAAGGTTAAAAGATACTGGGCCTCATTAGATAATCTGACAAGCTTTCATCTAAGTCGGACTTCGTTATATTGCATGCTGGGCCGTGTCGGATTTACCTCTGTCTATGAATGCTATATACCACCGGAACCGGCAAAACCGATCGACCGTATTACTCTCTTAGCGATTAAAGGAAGCCGCGAAACGGTGATCAATTCGCCGCTTATGGCTAAATATCCAATAGATAATGCGCCTGAAGACTTTACTGTTCACAAGATAGAAAAAATGTATGGTAAAGTGTATCGAATTTCCAGGTTGATCCCTGAGAAAATAAGAGTAGCGATAAAAAGTCATGGTCTTCTTGGAGACCTATTTAGGCCTTTCAAGCCCATCAAATGATCGCCGGCAGAAAACGTCGCCTGCGAGCAGAAGCCGTTGGTCTTACAGGCCGGAGGGTAGGCCCCTATTGGCCGTCCTCTGATTTCTGACCTCACCCAATGCACTTGCCTCCAGCCTTAGCATCACTCCTGACGGTTACCTTCGTCGTCTTCCTTTCCCACTAGACTTTCGGGAGCAGCCTAATGTAATCAGCGCGCTCTGGCTTCGGCTTCTTTGGCTGTTGATCATTGGGTCAAGATCCGTTTTGCCATGGCTCAACCTCTTCAGTTTCCGCGCGGGCGTTGTTTCAGTGGAGGAGGGAACTCGCACGATGCCTTCATCTACTTTGGGCTGATGAATTATGCCGTTCCCTTGGCGGACACAAGGGCAACTTAAGACCGAAAGGCATTGGAAAACCCATCGCCGAAAAATCGCGCGTCGTTGGGCTTCTGAGATATGATATTGGCACAGGTGTTGCTGTTTACAGGAGATTCTAATTTTGGATATTTCTATAAGCACTGGCATAGAATGACCTCAATGAAAATCAGATCTGTATCCAGTCGGCCCCGCCGTTGCGGGGCGGTACTCGCAGCCGCGCTATTCGTGATTGTTCTTGGCCGGGTCGAAGCAGGCGTTACTACTATCACGGCCCTAAGCGCTTCGCTTGCGGATGTCCAATCCGCCATCGCCTCGGCCAAGGACGGCGACACCGTTATCGTGCCAGCGGGCAGCGCGAACTGGACTAGCTCACTCACAATTACCAAGGGGGTAACCTTGCGAGGCGCAACCACGGTCACCGGCACAGCCGCAAGCCCAACGGTGACGGATAATACGACCATCGTTGACGCTATTACAAATAGGTCTGGTAATCCTGCATTTGTCTCGCTTTTTAATGTCACGCTTACCGGCAGCCAAACTTTTCGTCTCACTGGAGTCACTCTGCAGGGAGGCGGCTCTTCACAAACAGTAGTAAACGGCGGAAGCGTCCGCCTTGATGGGAGCTCTTCTACCGTGAGAATTGACCATTGCCATTTTAAGCAGGTCAATAACGACAATATCGGAGTCTATGGGAGTACCTACGGAGTGATAGACCATAACGTCCTTGACATGAATACGCGCAGTTTGTCCGTGGATATGTTTAATGGCGACACGACAGGTTCTAATGGAGATAGCGCTTGGGCTGCTCCGACGAACTGGGGCGGTAGTAATTTCATGTTCTTTGAAGACAACACGGTAAATAACCCGACTACGACTCAGACAATCGGCAGTATCGATTGTCATACGGGCGGACGATACGTTGCTCGATATAGCCAATGGAACAACGCTCTTCCAAATACTCACGGAACGCAGACGCGAGATCGCAGTGCTCGTGCTATTGAAGTCTATAAGAACAACTACAACTTTACTTACACCGCTAATGCCGGACAGATTCGTGGCGGTACCGCTCTTATTCACGACAACGTTTACGGGGGGTCGCTTACCGCCGGAACAATACTTCAGACGTTTCGAGATTTGTTTGCTTGGACAATTTGGGGAGGCACTACCGGGGTTAATGCCAATACTAGCCTGTATGATGTCAACGATTCGCATGGAGCTTATTATACAGGAACGGTTGGAACCGCGACCACTCCATCGGGTACTTCTGGCACGATAACAGATTCCGGCAGCCCTAGCTGGACGACTAACCAATGGCAGTCAACGGCTGGTTACTCTTATATCATCGTAAATAATTCGGTGGTTGGCACTGGCACCAGTTGGACTGGCAGCACCTATCAACAAGCGTCAGTCAATCTTTTCGGGTTTATCACTAGTAACACTCCAAATCAAATCACGTTTAACTGGATCAATTTCGGTTACGGACCAGTGGGAGGAAACCCCACTTTTAGCGCCGGAAACAGTTACTCGATTTACAAAGTGCTGGTCGCACTTGATCAGCCAGGTCGCGGGCAGGGCGATCTATTGGTTCGTGATTCGAACGGCAATCCGACTGTGGTCGCGTGGCCGCATGACGCTTTAGAGCCGGTCTACGCTTGGAATAATACCCACAATGGTTCTCAGGTTGGTGTTACTTCGTCCTCACCTACAGTTTGGGCTAATCGCGATTATTATAATTCTGTCGGTGGCGTTCAGACCTCTCCGACTTCTCCGTTCAACGGAACCGTTGGCACAGGATTCGGGACTCTGGCTAACCGTCCAACAACTTGTACAGCAGGAACGGACGTTGGTGGAGGTAGCGCCATTCCGGGGGTTGCGTACTGGGCGACAGACCAAAACAGTGGAAACGGCGAACTGTACGTATGTACGGCTACTAATACTTGGACGCCGTATTACACTCCTTATACTTATCCGCATCCACTCGTGTCTGGCACGCCGAGCGCGCCCACGAATCTCCGGATCAGCGGACCATAGACGTTTCTCTGCTCCAGATTCGGGCCGCGGTAAACTTCGACCGACGAGTGATTCACAGTTACTATGGTCGCCGTAGCAGCTGCCGGAACCTAAAAGCTGAGGTCGGCAATGAATTCGCCGTATATCGCCTCACAGGATGATCGCATTTTGGTAACTGGGTCGAATGGTTTTATCGGCGCAAAGGTCGTCGAGACGCTTCTCGAATATGGCTTTACCAACCTCCGTTGTTTTATTCGGCCTTTCAGCCGGCTCGATCGCTTAAATGATAGACTGAGTCGGTTTCAAGCGGGAAAGCATGTAGAACTGGTTTCAGGCGATCTGCTTTCACCTGACGATTGTCGGCAGGCTGCCGACGGAGTTTCGATCATCTACCACCTAGCCGCCGGGATCGAAAAATCATTTGCCGGGGCGTTTATGAATTCAGCCCTGGCCACTCGCAATTTAATGGACGCTTTTCTTAAATCAGGACAGCCGAAGCGCTTTGTGAATGTCAGTTCTTTTGCGGTTTACTCAAACTTGAAATTGAAACGTGGCGCCCTTTTGGATGAAACCAGTCCTTTAGAAGAGGCGCCGCAGGAGCGATTCGACGCCTACGGTTTCGGAAAACTCAAACAAGACGAACTGGTCAGAGAGTATGGTGACAAGTACAAGCTGCCTTATGTCATTCTCCGTCCGGGATATGTCTTCGGACCCGGCAAGACCGACCTAAGCGGCCGCGTCGGGATTAGTACTTTTGGATTTTTTATTCAGGTAGGCGGCTCAAACTGTCTGCCGCTAGCCTTCGTCGATAATTGCGCGGAAGCCATCGTTCTGGCGGGGCTAAAGCCAGGTATTGAGGGGGAGGTATTCAATGTTGTCGATGATGAGTTGCTGACCAGCAGACAATTTCTGAGGCTGTACAAAAAGAGGGTGAACCGATTTTCCGTCCGGATTCCTTATTTAGTCGCTCACGTGCTAAGTCTGCTCTGGGAGAAATACTCCAAATGGTCAAAGGGTCAGCTTCCGCCGGCGTTCAATCGACGTCGCTGCGCTGCGGAATGGAAGGGGCAGCGTTTCTCCAATCAAAAGCTTAAGGATCGGTTAGGCTGGAAGCCGCGGGTTCCGATGGGAGAGGCGATGCAGGCGTTCCTGGGGCAGTTTGAATCTAGTTCTGACCGCGGATTGTGCGGATAGTCCGGACCTATCAACTCTCAACAATCAACTATCAACTTTCCGCCGATGCGCATCGCGCTCGTCGGCTGCGGTAAAATCGCCGATCAACACATCTTGGCGATTCAGCGGATACCCGATTGCCGGATTGTGGCTCTCTGCGATCGCGAGTTGTTAATGGCCGAACAACTGGGCGAGCGCTTCAGAATCTTGGAATGTTTTTCCGATCTGCGGGAAATGTTGGAGGCGACCAATCCGGAGGTCGTTCACATTACGACGCCGCCACAGAGTCATTTCTCACTTGCCAAACAGTGTCTCGAGTCGGGAAGCCATGTTTACCTTGAAAAACCTTTTGCGCTTACCGCAGAGGACGTGAAGTCGCTCATCCAACTGGCTAACGGTTGCAATCTAAAGATTACCGCGGGCCATAATTACCAATTTACACTTGAGATGCTCGAAATGCGACGGCTCGTCGAGCAGGGATTTTTGGATGGAAAACCCGTGCACTTGGAAAGCTACTGGTCGTATGATCTGGGAGACATAAGTTATGTAGGGCCGGTCCTTGGAAATCGCAACCACTGGGTGCGGCAACTTCCTGGGCAATTGTTTCACAACATTATCAGTCATGGGATCGCCAGGCTCGCCGAATTTCTCGATGACGAGCTCGCCGAAATTGTTGCCATCTCTCATCAAAGCCCGCAACTCCGGCGCCTCGGCGCACAGGAGGTTTTGGATGAGTTAAGGGTCCTAATTCGAGATAAAAGTGGCACCACGGCATTCTTTTGCTTTTCGACTCAAATTAAAGGGCTTAACCAACTGCGAGTTTACGGCCCGGCCGGTTCAATCACCGCGGATATTACCAGTGGGAGCCTAATCCGAAACAATAATCGCTCCTACAAGAGCTACCTTACCTATTTCGTTCCGCCGCTGAAGAATGCCCGGGAACATCTAAGAAACGCGCGGGTCAACGTCACCAATTTCCTGCGCAGGCGACTTTACCAGGACTTCGGGATGAAGGAATTGATCGAACGCTTCTATGACAGCATCCGTATGGGAGGCGAGCCCCCAATTCCTTATCGTGAAATCATTCTTACGGCTCGAATCATGGACGAAATCTTTGCTCAAATATACCCAGCTCAAAAGCGAGTGGCCGTGAGCGATCAGAAACAAACCGCGGATTACGCGGATGTCGCTGATTAGGTTCTGATCTCTAACCACGTTGTAACGATTTAACGATCCCGGCCACGCCATGAAATACGTTCTCATTACTCCCGCGAGGAACGAGGAGAGGTTTATTACGAAAACACTCGACTCAGTGGTTACTCAGACAGTCTTGCCTGCGCGATGGGTCATCGTGGATGACGGTTCAACCGACCACACCGCGGAAATCGTCGAGAGCTACGCCAAGCGGCATCCGTGGATTGAATTGGTTTGCCGAGTGCAGGATCGTGATCGCAATTTCGCTTCGAAAGCGCACGCCGTTAACGCTGGCTTGGAACGAGTTCAATCGCTCGGGTTCGAGATCGTTGGAAACCTGGACGCCGATGTTTCCTTCGAACCTAACTACATGGAATTTCTGATGCAGAAGTTTTCCGAAGACCCAGAACTTGGCGTCGCTGGAACGCCTTTTACGCAGAACGGAGATTACGATTCGAGCAAAGACAGCTTTGAAGGTGAGAATTACGTGGCGGGGCCATGTCAGCTTTTTCGACACCGCTGTTTTCAAGACATTGGTGGCTATGTGCCCAATCGGGCTGGAGGAATCGATTGGATCGCGGTGATGACAGCACGGATGAAGGGCTGGAAAGTTCGGTCGTTTGCTGAAAAGCGATTTCATCATTATCGAACGCTTGGCACGGCGGGACAGGGTCCTTTGCGGGCACTTTTCTCCTACGGGGAAAAAGATTATTACCTCGGCGGCTCCCCAGTCTGGCAATTGTTTCGCGTAGCATATCGGATGGCAAAGAAACCGGTTCTGCTGGGCGGACTTGCCCTGCTTTCGGGTTACTGCTGGGCGGCCTTGCGGAGGGTAAAGCGCGCTGTGTCCCCGGAGTTGATGCGTTTTCACCGAAAGGAGCAGATGAAAAAGTTAAGAATGATTTTCCGTACCCTTCTAAGATTCAAGAAGGTGGACAGCTTTCGGCTTGTGCCAACCGAGCGGAACTAATCACACGAGGGAAGGCAGAAGACAGAGGCAGATGGAAACGGACTCATTTATGAAAACTGAAACGTTTTTTAGTGAGTACACATCCAAAGATGCGATCTTGAAATACACTAAAGCCACAGCGGGCTTCGGGATTAGTTATCTTCTCGATCACGATTATAAGACGGTTTACCTCGAAGCGCTTAACCGTCTGCCTCAACAAGTCAGGCAAGATGGGATTCGGATGCTGGAATTCGGTTGTGGAGGCGGGATGAATATGTTGCACCTGATCTCGGTACTGAACCGGGAAGGGATTCAGGTGGAAAGCGCAATTGGCACTGACTTTTCTCCGGTCCTGATCGAGGCGGCCAGGCGTGAGGCGAAGAACTGCCTTCGGGACGAAGAGCAGCGCAAAGTCGCGTTTCACGTCGCTAAGAATGAAACGCTCATGGAGGACCTGTCGACATCGTTGGAAAAAGCGAAGTCCGAGTTCGAAAACTCATTTCATTTCATTCTTGGCGTAAACACAATCCGCTACGGCCATCGCGCGGGGAAGGAGTTGGATTGTGCGCAAGCCATTTTCAATTTGCTCGTGCCCGGAGGAATCTGTGTGGTCATCGACATGAACGACCGATTTCCCTTATTTCGAAGCGCATTGAAAAATCGGTTCCGCAAACAAAAGGAGAACGAGTGCTATCTTCCTTCTTTAGAAGAATACGCGGCACCATTTAGGAAAGTGGGTTTCGAGGTGCTGCGAAAGGAATACTTCTGCTGGATTCCGCACTCAGCCGGTAGATTTATATGCGGACTTCTTGGCCAGATGTCGCCCTTGCTGAATACGGTTGCCAACTCCCGGGCCATGAGGTCGTTGGTCGTGTCAAGAAAGCGACTAGCGTAAGCACTCCTGTTCGTGCGTAAGAAAATTTTCTAATGAAGGAGGAAGCCATACTATTGAGAGAAGACGGCGGGGTGTCGTTGGGAACCGACAACATCGGCAAAGTGCTTGGCTTCTTTGGCGTGCCCTGGTGTGCTAGGAGCACGCCCGAGTTTTTGGCTAGAGATGGCGCAGGACATAACAGCTCGTCCCGGGCAAAGGTTCTCTGCTCATCGGAAGTTTTCTTGAGATTGATCGAGGACTTCGAGCGCGGTGCGGAAGAGGTTCGGTTTTGGCAGGAACGTGTACATTCGGTCTTTGTTTATGCTGGAGATGATTCTGAGCTTCTGCAGAAGCTAGCAAGGAGACTCTCTGGAGATGATGGAGCCGTACTCCACAAGATAGATCCTTGCATCGTAGAACTCGTTGTGTCCGATCATTTGAACGACTTTTGCGGGGTGATGGCGGGCCTACGAGTTGCCGCTTCCAAGGCTGATCTTGACACCAGTCTCATTTTGAACACACCCAAAAGGAATGCGATCAACATCATTTCGCTCGGTCATGGCGCGATTTTCTTGAAGTTTGAATTCAAAGGGGTGCCCGTCTTTCTTTCAACCTATAGAGAGATCATCAATATCGACACAGAATTGACCTCGCAAAATTTTGATGTGCGGGACCACTTCCTCAGCGCAGTGCCTCTTGTTCTTTATGTTAAATGGGCCTTCGCCGAGACCTGCTGGAGTACCCCGGAAACGAGCGCCTGTTTGGTGATTGACGACCCTCTGCTGAAGCCCAGCTATGGGTTCGTCAACTTTCAGGAACTCCTGGAACTAATGAAGCGACATCGGTTTTCGACCAATATCGCATTCATCCCGTGGAATTGGCGCAGAAGCGATCGGGAAGTAGTCAGATTGTTCAAGGAGAACCCAGAAAAATACTCGCTTTCAATTCACGGCTGCGATCATACCCGGGCAGAGTTTGGTAGCTCCAGCCAGCAACGCCTTTACTGGAAGGCCCAACAAGCTCTCGAGCGGATGGATCGTCATCAATCTATTACCGGGATCCGTCATGATCGAATCATGGTATTTCCTCAGGGTATTTTTTCAGAAGCTGCCATGCGTGCGCTAAAGCGCACCGATCTTATCGCCGCTGTCAACAACGACACTATCAGCGCTGATCAGTACCCTCGTGCAATCACAGTCTCTGATGTGTGGGACATTGGAGTTATGGGCTATACCTTTCCGCTCTTTACCCGGAGGTCCCCATGGGAGGGGATCGAAAACTTTGCCTTCGACGCTCTGTTGGGTAAACCCGCGATAGTGGTGATCCATCATGATTATTGCAGCGATCACTGCGTGCGCCTGGTCAACTTTATCCAGCGGCTAAATGCTCTGCAATGTGCGCCGACCTGGCGGGGCCTGGGGGAGGTAGTTCGACGTAGTTGTCGTCAAAGAGAAGTTTCGCCGGGGGAGGTTGAAGTGGAGATGTACGGAACGGAGCTACGCATCGAGAACCGCTTTGACCAGCCAAAGCATTTCATAATTAGAAGGCGCGAGTGTGAGCCTTCGGCGATCCAGCGAATCTGCGCGGGCTCTCAAAAGGTTGCCTGGAAGCCCGTCAACAGCCGCATCGATTTTGAAATTGAACTGAATCCCGGCGATAGCCGGACAGTTGGTATCCGGTTTCGCGATCTCAGCGGAAATGGGCAGTACAGGGAAAACGCAGGTTACGAAGTTAAGACATTGTTGCGCCGCTACCTGTCGGAGGCGCGAGATAATTATTTCATGCCGGCGAAGGCGCGGCTTGCGAGATTCGCAAAGTGGTTAGGAATGATCTCTGACAGCTGTCGCCCGTCCTCCGTCCTCTGTCCTCCGTCTGTGGCGGACGAAATCTCCGACGTTCTAACGGACTTTACCGAATGGCTTCGTGTCTTCGGTGAAACCTCCTGGGACCACCAGAGCTTCTTTGCCGGTTCTGTGGGTGGCCGCGCCAAAGCGCTCTATTATCGCCACCCGTCCGTAGGAATTGCCGCGGTCGCACCAATGATTTTTTTCGAGGCGTTCATTCCTTGTGCACGACGGCTATTCCATCATCCTGTTCGGTTCCCGATCGCTGACGCTCACTGCGCGATGGGTTTTGCGTTTCTCTACCAGAGTGCTTCAAATCCGGCCTATCTGGAAAAGGCGGTTCATTTTCTGAACGTGTTGCGAGAGACTCGGTGCCGCCAGTTCAAAGAATATTGCTGGGGCTATCCTTTTGATTGGGTCACTCGGAACGGTGTTCTCAAAGAACAGACGCCGCTGATCACAACGACGCCTTACGCCTATGAGGCGTTCCTGCAAGTTTACGAAATTGTCGAACAGAAAAAATCTGAAGGCGAACCCCTCACTCTAGCCCTCTCCCCTTCGTCGAATGGGAGAGATGATTCCTTAATGGAGTCTGCCAGCGCTTGGAAACAAATCCTCGAATCAATCGCTCGCCACGCGGCGAGCGACATCAAGGACTTCCGGACATCGGAAACGGCCAGCAGTTGTTCCTACACTCCTTTCGGTGAGGGCGGAGTGATCAACGCCGCCGCTTACCGGGCTTTTCTGCTGACGAGCGCTTCGCAAGTTTTATCGAAGCAAGAGTATTGGAGAATCGCCGAAAGGAATCTGAACTTCGTCCTGGAGAATCAGAATCCCGACGGCTCCTGGTTCTATGCCGTCGATGGCGTCCGTGACTTCGTGGACCACTACCACACCTGTTTTGTCATGAAAGCATTGGCCAAGGTCCACGCTCTCACGGGCCATGCGGCAACGCTTAAGGCGTTGGGAAAAGGGGTGAGTTATTACCAGAATAACCTCTTCGACGCGGACGGCCTGCCGAAACCGTTCTCACGAGCTCCCCGCCTGACCGTTTACAAGCGTGAGCTCTACGACTGCGCGGAATGCATCAACTTGTGCCTGCTGCTTCGAGACCGGTTCCCGCAAATGGAAACGACACTGGAGACGGTCATTGAAGGGATTCTGAAAGACTGGATCAAGCCGGACGGTTCTTTTCGTTCCCGCCGTCTGCATTTCGGGTGGGATAACGTGCCAATGCATCGCTGGGGTCAGTCGCAGATGTTTCGCAGCCTCGCATTTTATCTACGCGAGTTCAGAGGACCGAGGACGGATGGCGGAGGGCAGAAGTCGGAGGACCGAATACCGAAGACAGAAGACAGAGGACAGAGGACGGAAGACAGAGGACGGAAGACGGAGGGCCAAGGGTGGAGGACAGAAGTTGCGACAGAAAGGAAATGAAAATGAGCGAGAAGAAAATCGCTGAACTGAAGCCGGCAACATAGAATCCATAATTTTCATATTGACAAACGGCCAGATTCTTGAAACAACGCCCGGTACCACTATCAAATGAATAGTCACAGGATAAACCACCAGCTGAAAAAGGAGGTCCATTATGTATCAGTCGATTCAGTTTAAAACTACAACTCCTCCAGTAAGATATTCTACTAGCAGGTCGCCTTTGCGACGCGGTTTCCTTCTCATCTGGCTTGTGCTCGCGTGCTTTGCGCTTTCGCCGCCAGCGCGAGCACAA
>Ga0070698_100002910_pt1 | contig 18852 bp, 14 predicted proteins | sample KBSK1502metaG_FD_65477 | JGI IMG/M metagenome (GOLD analysis project Ga0070698, IMG submission 65477) | Corn, switchgrass and miscanthus rhizosphere microbial communities from Kellogg Biological Station, Michigan, USA - KBS K1-50-2 metaG | ecosystem: Host-associated > Plants > Roots >...
GAGACGATTGAACTCACCAGCGTAATCCACCCGATCATGGCAAACCAGCGATGCGACTGATCAGCACGGATGTACACCAGATATGCCAGCGCCGGTACCAGGAAGATGGTCGGTTCTTTGGAGAGGATCGAGATGCCGAGGGCCAAAGCGCTCAACCAGACGCGCTTGAGCGACAGGCTGCGCGAGACCAGCAGCAGGATGCTGAGCAGCATCCAGAAGGTGGTAATATTGTCGAGCAGGACGCGCCGGTGAAAGTAGATGCCATAAGGGGAGAGGGCGAACATCAAAGCAGCAAGGGTTGCCACCAGGGTACTTCGGGAAACACTCTTGCCAATGCGGTAGACCATGAAGGTCGATCCCAACTGCATGAGCAGCATGAGGACCCGGCCCGACTCAAGGATGGGCCCAAAGGTATGGAAACCGCCGGTCAGGGTCGCCCAGAGGGCGATTTGAATCCAGCCAGCAGGCGCATGATCGTACCAGTAGGTATAAGGGGCAAGCTGCCCCTCTTTCACAATGGCCCAGGCTTGCGACATATAGGTTCCCTCGTCGTCCTCGTAGTAGGGGAAGTGGAACATGTTGATGCCATGAAGCAGGACCGCAGCGATCAAGATGGCAGCGATCAAGAACCACTCCCGATGGCGGATCAGCCAGAGAGAAAGCGCCTTTGCTAAGGGTGTAGGGGATACCCTTCTGGGTGGAGCTAGAGCAATGGCGTCGGTCGCCTGGTACGGTGAAACCTTCCTGGGAATCATTGTGAACCTCCTCCGGGTCCGGGCGCAGGAATCGCGCTCCATACGCCATACTCGCCGCGCTCGCCAGCGCACTGCCCTTCCGGGTTCAGGCTGCAATAATTCCCTCCCAGGGTACCATCTGGCTGGATCAAACCATTGAACGAGAGCGTAATGTACCCCTTATCCTCGACGACTGTGAACTGGACCTGGTCCTGGGCATCAACTATGCCGCGAAATGGCTCTTGCACCTGTACCCCGTGCGCTTGCTCATCTAGAAAGTAGCCATGAATACTCCCCTGATTTTGTTGGATACTTATCAGGAACATAGTGGTGGGCAAGTTCAGCGAGACGTTGTACATCTCGCCAGCATAGGTACTGGCCAGAGAAGCCGGGTTGCTTTTCCCTGCCACTGCGGTCGATTTTTCTGCCGATTGAGAACTGCGATGAGAGACCGCCATATGTGTATGTATCGATGGTTGAGCTACAGAATGGGCAGCGGAGGGAAGTCCACTCCCCTTCAGACAAAATATGAGCAGAACTGCTAGGGCGAGCGAGACAAGCGCGCTACGTGTCCCAACCGGCATGCGTACCCTGCGTGGGAGCAAGGCCGTTGCAGGTCGCACCCTTGCCTGTGCAAACCCAGCAGACCAAAGGGCATCCACTTTCCTCCACATAGCAACCGGTGCTCGGCTCAGTACGAAGAGAGTTCCTGGCCTTGCTGGCTTAAGGATAGCAGGCAGGATCTGTTCGATGCCAAAAGATGAGCCGACTTCCGGCTGCCGGTGCGCGCCCAGGTGTGCCGTCTTTTCCCAGTTGCGCTGCCTGCGCAGTTCGCGGTAGACTCCTCGCACGGCGCTCACACTCAGCAGCCACTGGAAAGGCAGAAAGGTAAGGGCCATGCTGATCGGCTTGAACAGAGGGAATCTGAGACCGTACTCTTTTGCGAACAGGAACGCACCGACTGCAGTCGCCACGAACTGAAACAGGAGCGTGTAAAGCGGCAGGAAGGAGATCATCGCCGCCAGGACCGGTACTCTCACCCACAACATCGTCACGATCGTCAAAGGCCACAGCAACAAGAGGATCGCTTGAACGAGGGGGTAAGTTAGCGTGTAGAAAGCCAGGAGCCGCTGCCTGAGTTGGGGGAGAGACAGCCAGACTCCTCTGCGCAGCACCTGCATGTACCCTTGTAGCCACCTGGTTCGCTGGCGGATAAAGGAGGCGACGTTCTCGGGGGTCTCCTCGCGGGTGACGTGCTGGGCATCATACACCACCCGGATACGTTCCCCCAGCACGCTCAGACGCAGGCCAATATCTGCATCCTCGGTCAAGCACTGCTCATCCCACCCGCCAACGCGCTCGAGCAGGTCCCTGCGGATGAAGACCGTGTTGCCCCCGAGGGGGATCATGCCGACCTTTGCATGGAAGTGGAGCCGGCTCTTGAACCAGAAAAAGTACTCCATGCAGTTATGGGCAGCAAACCAGTGATCGCTGAAGTTCATGAGTTGAACCCCGGCCTGGACGATCCCGACCTCTTCTTGCAACATCACCGTATTGGCCACATTGAAGATGTTCGGGTGAATATCATCCTCGGCATCAAAAATCGTGACGATTTGGTTTGAGGTTCGCTGGAAACCAACGTTGAGCCCGTGCGGCTTATTAATCGGCGAGTTCGAGAACATCTCAATGCGAATGCGTGGCGACCCAATGTCGTCAATGGCCCGCTGTGCCTCAGCAATCGTGTCGGTATCATCAACGTGGCAAATCACAGCGATTTCCAGCAGGTGAGTTGGGTAATTGGCCGCCCAGACACGCTTGATCGTCTCGTAGATCACTGCCTTCTCATGCCGTGCTGGTAACAACACCGTGAAGGAGTAGTGCGGGGTCAAAAAGGAGCGAGGTCCCCGGCTGGCCCGCACTCGTTCCGGGTGCTCCCAGGAATAGAGCATGAGGTAGAGCGAAAATAAAGATTGCGCAAAGAGCGCCAGTGAGATAAAGCACACAACAACGGTGATCAAGATAGAACTTCCCTGTCGAATCCTCTCGTACAACAGTATCGAGCTATTGATACGGCTTTCGTTCGTTTCCTTACGAGCACAACAAGACGTCAGGCCTCGTTCTCAAGAAGAGTCCCTTCAAGAGATGGCCCTGGAAGTATGGATTGGGGAATACAGTACTATCGTGCAATGCTCGTCACTTGCCATCAGCCTAAATGAATCCCTGCCGGGATGGTCTTCGTGCCTATCCCGTTCACACCGAGAAGTCTTGGAAGCTATCACATCACCGCATCTTCCAATGCTGAGACTGTTGAGGGGGGAAGTCAGTCTCTAAGTACCTGTCTGCACTGACAGTTCAGGGGTCCTATTTCTCTTCCGCTTCGAGCAGACTACACAATTCCTCTCTACTAAATTTTGCTCCACTTGCGTTGGCAAGCGAATACAAAAATACATAGAAAACTTCAACGAATATTATTGTAGCCGAGCTACATTCAGAATAGTACCAGAAAACGATAAGAAAATCAAGTAGTTTCGATTTTTCTCATCACAAAACCATCACAATCCTCTACGAGGGAGGATGGAGTTCACCGCCATGAATACCTTAGCTGCTCAGTTCCGGGAAACCGAGTCGCCAGACAAAACTTACACTTTGTGGGTTACCAGTTTGGAAACTTGAGGGAAAGGAGGCTGGTTAAGATTTGCATCTGGTAACGTGCAAATCTTAACCAGATTAGAACCTTATCATCATGGTGGATGAAGCGTTAGATCGATATAATTTCAATCCAGAGAACAATGAAGTTTGTATTGGCGATAGAGTAACTACTATGCTTGCAAAGATGAAAGTTATATAAATTATTTCGTCTACACTTATTTGTTTCGGATGGGAGGAAGAAGCTGATGTTGTCGGGAAGTCGAATCTTCAATGGGATGTTCTTATGTGCAAGTGGTTTTGGGAGATGATGTAAAATGGATTGGACTACTCCTGTTGTATTGATGATCTCTCTTGTCCTGCTGGTGCAGTCGGCCCTCTCCCTGTACCTCATGCTCTACTCCTGGGAATACCCCGAGAGGCTGTACTCAAGCAGCGCTCCTGCCTCATATTTATCTGCTCGTCTCTCCTTTTCTGTTTTGCTGCCAGCGCGCCACGAAGAAGCAGTCATTTATGAAACCATCAAACGTGTGTGGAGAGCGCACTATCCACCGCACCTCCTGGAGGTCGTGGTGGTTTGCCATGCAGATGATACAGGCACAATTGCTGAAGCTCGGCGGGCTATTCGAGACCTTGATTCACGTCGAATACACCTCGAGGTGTTCTCTTCGCCACCGATTAATAAGCCGCACGGGCTCAACGTTGGCTTCCAGCGGACCTCAAATCAGATCGTCACGATTTTTGATGCCGAGGATGATATCGACCCAGATATCTTCAACATGGTCAACACGGTTATGATCAAAGAGGGAGTGGGGATCATCCAGGCTGGCGTCCAACTCATGAACTTCGCCGATCACTGGTTCGGCATCAACAACTGCCTGGAGTACTTCTTCTGGTTTAAAAGCGGACTCCATTTTTTTGCAAGGGCCGGCACGATTCCTCTCGGGGGCAACACGGTCTTTATACGAAAGGATTTGATCGCCCGGGTGGGTGGCTGGGACGAACGCTGCCTGACCGAGGATGCCGACATCGGTTTGCGTCTGAGCGTGCTGGGCGAACCCATCCGCGTGATCTATGATGCGCAGCACGTCACGCGTGAAGAGACCCCGGAGAGTACTGGTTCCTTCATTCGCCAGCGTACGAGATGGCATCAAGGCTTTTTGCAGATTCTGCGCAAAGGCACCTGGCGGGCTCTCCCTCACTTCGGGCAACGGCTCCTGGCTTTCTGCACCTTCTCTTATCCACTCTATCAAGCCGTTGTCTTACTCCTCTGGCCCGTGAATATCATGGAGGCTCTGTGGCTCAAGGAGAATCTCCTCGTGACCATGGTGACCTTCCTTCCACTCTACGCCCTGCTGCTCCAATTCCTGGCCACTGCTGTGGGTGCGTTTCTGTTCACGAAAGCATACTGTCTCAGGTTTTCTTTCTTCAGGCTCGTGCTCATGACGATCATCTTCCTCCCCTTCCAGTGGCTCCTGGGGATCAGTGCGGTTCGCGCAGTCTATCGCGAACTGCGCGGTCAGAATAATTGGGAGAAAACGACTCACCTTGGTGCGCACCGGCAGTACGAACCTCTCCCACCGGCCAGGTGGAAGAGGACCTCCAGCCTCAGTCGATAGAAAGGATGAGCCTTCTGTATGAGCATAGAAATGGCCCGTAGTCAACATATATATCTACCCTTGTCTCTATATCGATGTGAAAGGGTAAAATCGATAGCATTCGCCAGGTGCCGTTGCCAGATGGGTGGCGCATCGTGATCTTTGCAGGAACGCGAGCACCACTCCAACTGTCACAGATCTTGCAGCACCTCGAAAGACACGGGAAAACTGGATTACTGACGGTCGCGCGAGGTGAGCGGAGGGTGAGCATATATGTTCAGCAGGGGCAGATGATATGTGTTGCACCTCAGCGGGGATACGTCCCCCTAGAGAGGCGGCTTTTACGCGCTGGAGTCATTTCTCAGCACAATCTACAAGAGGTAGAGACAGTAATGAGTACGACGCGCCCCGGAATTTCGGGGTGCGCCTATCGTAGTGAAGTACAAGTGGCGCTGGCGCTTACCGAATTAGGACTGGTGAGCCATGAACGGCTGTACGCCTGGACGAGGCAGGAAGCTACTGAGAACCTTCGGGAGCTTCTCACATGGTCAGCAGGGGAAGTTTCTTTCGCGGAGGGAGTGCAACCTCCCATCGATCGATTACCCCTCGCTTTGCGCATTACATCGCTGTTACCATTCCGCTCTGGCGCCGCCTCTTCTTCAACCTCATCCATCAGCAATCCAGAGCCTGTCAGAGAGGAACCAACTCTTCCTCTTTCTGCTCCTTCTCCCCTTTTCAAAATTCAGGGGCTGATGATAGAGAGGGCATCTATCGCAGAAACACCTCCCACTATCCCAACAACGCCTCTCCCTGTACTTTTCAAGCGCTCGAACCCTTCTCTTCCTGAAACGCCTCTTCCGCAGGTGCCTCTGACACCACCGCCTCTTGTGGAGGAGCGCATTCGTCCGGCGATCCAGCTCCCGCAGCAGTTCAAATCTTCAGCAGGGCTGCTAAGCGCGGCACGCGCCATTCTGCCTCTGCCGGACTACGGCCTCACTGTCAAGCTCTCGACTCCTAAGCAGCGCGATAATGCTCTCCTGCGATGGGAGGTGCTCCTGATCCTGGCAGTCTTACTCGTTGCGGCGCTCGCCCACGGATTCAACATGTTCCACTTCCCCTATTACGAGGATGACGAAGGAACCTATATGTCGCAGGCATGGGCGGTGGTGCATGAAGGGCGGCTTGCTTACTATACCTACTGGTATGATCATGCGCCCCTCGGCTGGATCCAGATTGCTGCCTGGACCATGATCACCGGTGGGGTGCATGCCTTTGGCCCGGCTATCGACTCTGGACGTGTCCTCATGCTCCTTATGCAGGTAGGCTCCACCTTCATGCTCTACTGTATCGCACGTCGTATCTCGGGCAGTGTCACCGTGGCAGTGCTCGCTTCGCTCCTCTTCGCGCTCTCTCCCTATGGCATCTACTTCCACCGGCGCGTCCTGCTCGACAATATTACGACGTTCTGGATGCTGCTGAGCATCCTGCTGCTGGTCTCGCGCAGCCTTTCGCTCAGGCGCATCTGGTTGAGCGCTTTGGCCCTCGGCATCTCGATCCTCTCCAAAGAACCGACCGTCTTTCTGGTTCCTGTTTTAGCATACCTGGTGTTCTATCGCGCGGACCGGTCACATCGCTGGTTTGCTACGATCGGGTGGATAGCATTGGTGGGTTCGATCGTCTCGCTGTACGTGCTCATGGCAATCTTGAAGGGAGAACTGTTCCCCACCGGGACGCTGCTAGGAGGGACCGCTCCGCACGTGAGCTTGCTCGGTACGCTGCAGTTCCAGGCCTCGCGTGGCAAAGATGGCGGTCTGCTCGATCTCCACAGTGGCTTCTGGCAGTTCGTACAAGTATGGGCACGGGATGACCCCGTGCTGGTCGTCGGGGGCAGTCTCTGCGCCGTTTTCTCCGTGTTCGTCATGAAAACGCAGCGGCTGATGGGTGTCATGGGGCTCGCGACGCTGTCCCTCTGGGCCTTCCTGGGGCGTGGTGGCGAGGTCATCGGCTTTTACCTGGTGCCCCTGCTGCCGCTGCTTGCACTCAACGTCGGGCTGGCGCTTGGCTTCGCGGTCAAGGGGCTGAGCTCCTTGCTCGCGGGCCTTCCGGGTATCACGATGGCTCGCGTGATAGAGCTGGTGGCGGTGGCCCTCTGTGTCCTCAGTCTTTTTGCCGCGTATACCAGCCCTGATCTCGGCTTCGATCGCAACGCCTTCAACCTCTGGAATGGTTCGCGAGCCGACGCTCAGAATCAGGCGACCCAGTGGATCGAGAAGAATCTGCCACGGAGCAGCCGTATGATTATCGATGAGTCCATGTGGACCGACCTGTACGATCATGGCTACACCTCGGCTCACTACTACTGGAAAGTGCAGGACGACCCGGCCATCCGAGACAAGGTGTTTCACGATAATTGGCGCACTGTTGACTATGTTGTGACCACGATCCAGATGCTCTACGATGCCCGGGCAACGAATATGACGCTGGTGGGGGAGGCAATAGCGCATTCCACGTCGATTGCCCGCTTTGATACAGGGGGCTGGCCTGTAGAAATCCGCAAGGTAGACACATGAAGCGTGCTTCGCCACGATGGTACTACTCAGCTCTGCTTGAGAGGATCACACACAGTATGGAGATGATATGACACAACAGATGACGCGCAATGGCCAGGGAGAGACTGCTGAGCTGGAGATGCGGTACGGAACAATACAACCGCTCCTGGCAGACCTGGATGGCTTGAGAGAGCAGCGGACAGGCAATGAGCTCTATCGCCAACGAGATGGCAGTCCCGTTCAATGGATGTCACCGATTCAGGTACTCGACGGGATCAATGCGCCTGGGATGCATCAGCAGTGGGAGAGAGGGAAGGGGCCGATGAAGGTGAAGAAAGCCGACATCTGGCAATTCCTGCGCTTCTGCATTGTGGGGACGTCCAACGCAGTGATCGACTTCCTGGTGCTGAATGTGCTCCTGTGGGCGTTTCCCACCGCCGATACCTGGCGGGTGTTGAGCTACAACTCGCTGGCTGTTTTGCTCGCTGCTACCAATAGCTTTTTCTGGAACAAATACTGGACGTTTCAGCAGCGACGTCCTATCACGTTTCAGGAACTCTATCGCTTCATGGTGGTAGCCAGCGGCACAATGCTGATGAACGACACGCTCATGTGGCTGCTCGGCAGAGCCTTTCCCGGCAGCATGAGCAGCAGTCTTGTTGGCACGAACGCCTTGAAGCTCGGTGCGATCCTTGGCACCATGTCCATCTCCTTCTTCGGGATGCGCCTCTGGGTTTTCTTCCAGAAGCGCTATACAGGAGAGGCACGATCGCTGGCAGACGATGCGACGAAGAAATTGTTCGCAATAAAACTGTCAGATGATGTTGAGACTGTCATTGCCGCTGCTCTAAAACCTGCGTTTGATGTGGATACTATCAACACAGGTGCGCCCAGTAGGCCAAAGTCGAGCTTGCCAGCCGTTGATGCCGCTCTTGCCAGGTACTCCATCAGCAACCCTCGAAAGGCTATGAAGACGTTGATTATCATTCCGACGTATAACGAAGTAGAGAACCTCCCCTTGCTCTTTGGGCAGATCTTTTTGTATGCTCCCACTACCGACGTACTCATCGTGGATGACAATTCTCCGGACGGAACGGGGAAGCTTGCAGAGAAGCTAAAAGAGGGGAATCACCAGATCCATGTGTTGCACCGTCGCGGGAAACTTGGCCTGGGTACTGCTTACCTAGCGGGGTTCAAGTACGCGATTCAACATGGCTATGATGCTGCGTTTGAAATGGATGCCGATTTCTCGCATGACCCGCGCTATCTCCCTGATTTTCTCAAAGCCATCGAACACGCGGACCTCGTCATTGGGTCGCGCTACATCCCTGGGGGAAGTACGCCGAACTGGTCGTTGACCCGTCGCCTGATGAGCGGCAGTGGGAACATCTTCGCCCGCTTTGTGCTTGGGATTCCGGTTCACGACTGCACCGGAGGATTTCGTTGTTATCGCAGGCAAGTCCTCCAGAGCCTTGACCTGGATGCTATCCAATCGCGGGGGTACGCTTTTCAAGTTGAGTTGACCTATCGTGTACTGAGGCAGGGGTTCAACATCGTCGAGACGCCCATCACGTTTATGGACCGGCGTCTTGGCACGTCCAAAATGTCGCGGAAAATTCTCATCGAGGCATTCATCTGGGTGGTGCGAACGCGCTTGAGGAAACAGCCTGCTACGCATGCGCCGACCCGGCAGCAACGCAATGACCAGGCTCCTGGCACAACTATCCAAAACGCGCAGGAGGAGGAACTATCATCTGTCGCCTCAACATCCGTACCATTCGGACAGGCATCGCTTAGTCCTATCCGGCCCGTCAAATTGGTGCCTTTGCAGTAGTAGATGAAGCTGAGTATATCATTCCTCAGTTTTCTAGTCTCATCTATTTATCTCAAGAATGGCCTCATGCAGTAGTGTGTCATTTCTAATGGTTGTCAGCTCGGCTGCGATGGTGGTTCACTACCGGATGGTGATAGTAAAAGTTCGAGTCCTTCAGCCTCCCCAAGCTGTGAGAGGCTTTTGATAAGGGTATTGGCTGCCATGGCTTTTGTAGTTGTACCGGCATCTGGGTGCAATGCCTCGACAATTTTTGGAGCTTTCTCTGTTGCGTAGTCGAGGAGGTCAAGTTGCTTTCTCCTCAGTTCGATTTGTTTATCGTATAATTCCACGAGAGCTTTCTGCTGCGCTATCCTCTCGCCGGTAAGTGTGATTTCTGCTTCTTGCTTCTTCCGTCGAATTTCCTCTTCTAGGGCTGTATTCTTCAATTCAAGTTCTCGTTTTCTGTCCCACATGCCTGCCACAGCATCAATGGCCGTCCTTAATGCATTAGCGACACCTTCAAGGCTCACATTGAACTTAATCTCGGCAGGAGAGTGGTGGGTCATCTGGGCAATTGTGAAGTTAGCTTCTTTGTCGAAGCGGGGATTGTGTGTCTGGGCGTATTCAACGAGATCAGCGAATCGGCCGGTCGCGATAAGCCCACTGCGTGTGGAGTTGAGTGAGGGCTGAAGTGGTTGTGGCCAAGTTACGAGCAGTCAGAGGTTGCTGAGTAATGCGGATGTAGAGTGTTGAGGTACTTTCTGCCACTTTCAGTTTTCGACTGTTGTGAAGAGTTGGAGTGGCCTCTGTAGTTAGAGTTTCTTCTTCGCTTGGTTCATTGGTTACATTCACCTTGTCTAAGCCTACAGCTCCCCTACCGCGGAGTTGCTCCCGCTCATATTTGAGCATGCTTGTACCGCTAATGTCAGCTCCGCGAAGGTTCGCGCCGTCCAGATCTGCATTGCCCAGCATAGCTCCCTGGAGGTTGGCTCCTTCGAGGTAGGCACCGTTGAGGTTGGCTCCTTCGAGGTAGGCACCGTTGAGATTAGCTCCACTGAGATTAGCTCCACTGAGATTAGCTTTACCGAGATTAGCTTCTTCGAGCTTGGCACTCCAGAGATCAACTCCACTAAGATCGGCCTCTCTAAGGTTAGCTCCGGTCAGATCGGCCCTACCGAGGTTGGCCCCACTTAGGTAGGAAACACTAAGATTAGCTTTACTGAGATTAGCTCCTTCGAGATTGATTCTACCGAGGTTGGCTCCTTCGAGGTTGGCTTCTCTGAGATAGGTACCACTGAGGTTGGCTCCACTGAGATCGACTCCACTGAGGTTGGCTCCTCTGAGGTAGGTATCGCTGAGGTTGGTCCCACCAAGTTTGGCCCCACTGAGGTTGGCTTCTTCGAGTTTGGCCCCACCAAGTTTGGCTCCACTGAGGTTGGCTTCTCTGAGATAGGTACCACTGAGGTTGGCTCCGGTCAGATCAAACCCACTGAGATCGACTCCACTGAGGTTGGCTCCACTGAGGTTGGCTCTTCTGAGGTAGGTACCACTGAGGTTGGCTCCACTGAGGTAGGTATCGTTGAGGTTGGTCCCACTGAGGTTGGCCCACTGAGGTTGGCTCCGGTCAGATCGGCCCCACTGAGATTGACTCCACTGACGAGGTTGGCCCTACTGAGGTAGGTATCACAGAGATCGACTCCACTGAGGTCTGCTTTACTCAAATTCGGCTGTACATCTGGGTGCTCCTCCCGCCATTGGTTCCAAACTTTTACTCCTTGCCTGAGTATCTCAAAATGCTCTTGATTTGCCATCGCGTTTCGTCCTCTTTCCTGAATAGTGCTTCATTCTTTTCCAACATTGTGCGAACGGTTTTGAGATTCCCCTACTCCACCTTTCAGGCAAACTCTTCCTTCTTCTGCAGGCGCACCTCCACATGGACAATAGCCATTGCCAGTTCTTCTCACGCTCTCACGCCTGCTCAGGCAAATCCAATGACCAGATTTTCCCGCGCTGCTTCAACAACTTCTTTGGTCACAGTCTGAAGCTCGTTGATCTGCAAGATGCGCTCCACCTGCATCAGCAGGCGGTGAATCAGACGAACATTGCCTCCCGTGATACGAACAATCTATGTTACGTGGAATACAGCTCATCCAATATAATATAGGAGAAGAACAGGTGTTCTTTTCTCATTGGAAGGAGCTAACCATGACAGACATCCGTTGGGAACGCTACCCACTCCTTACACAACGCAAGCATACCAGGACCTGGCTCCAGATTCAAGGGAATTTGGGCCTCGCCTCCAATACCATCGAGGCGTATGGCCGCGCTCTGGAAAACTACCTCCGCTTCTGTCAGAACCAGAGCATCGCACCAGAAGCAGCCGGTCTGCTTATGGTGATTTTCCTCATGACCTCCGCTTTTTCAAGGTGTCTAACTGTAGTTCGAGATGTTACTCTGTTTTTGATACGCAAGCGTAGTCGATTTCTTGTGACATAGCATTCTCCTGATACTGATGTGCTATCCATAGTTTTCAAAACGTACCATAAAACGATAGAAAAACAAGTATATAAGACTTTGATTTCGGAGACGAGCATATGAGACGATGGACATGTTTCTTGTTTTCTACTCTTCGATAAAACCGCTCGCTTGTATCAAAAAATGGCCGTTTCATGAGACATCTAAGGGTGGCTCGTTTTGCTCTACCATTGTTTCTACATCATGATTACAGTGGAAAAGAGAGAGGATCTCCAGGTGAAGGTATCAAGTTTTACTATCACTCATTGCCTAGTAATGCTGATAGAACGGTGCAGGATGATTAAGCAGCGTACGTTCTGTCACCGTCGCCTTCCTTGCTCTTCCTGAACCCTGTTAGCTGAACCGCCATCGCAGGCGATCTGCGTTCTGTTATAATCGCTCCATGATGATCCGCCGCAAACGATAAATTTCTTGTATGTCACTCCACTCTTGTGGACAGAAATGTATAATCTCCTTGGGACCCAGACCGCAGTGAAAGAGGAAGTAGGCTAATCGCTGCTCACGCGGATTGGAAAGTATCAATTGAAGGCTTTGCCAGACCTCACTGTTCTCAGTGTTGTCTTCCACTCGTGGCTCTCTTGGTTCGCCTGGCTCTGGCAATGAAACTTCTCTTGATCGCGTATAGGTTCGCAGGGTATCCAGAATGGCTCCATTCAAACTCGCACACAGAAACTGCAACGCAGCAGCGAGCGTGCTGAATTCTACCTGTTGATTAAAAGCAGTAGCTTGCCAGAAGCGCTCAAAGGCCTGTGCTACGTAGTGCTCTTCACTCTCAAGGCGACACGCCACCTCTCTGAGGATGACGTCGTAGCCAGCCTTGCACCATCCCACCGAAGCAGTGTTGCACCCATACCCAGGCCTCAGGGTCGCTTTGTATCATCGCACGGCGAAACAGCTCGATGCTATAGGTCTCCGTGCATGGCTCTCCCCTGCGATAGGTGTTGAGTTCCCTTGTGCAATGCGCAGCAAGCACCGGGAGACTCATATCACCGTTCAGTGCGTTTGACAGAAGAGAGATAGGAGATAGGCGCTCAGTTGGGTTCCTCCCAGGAGCAGTGGAGGACTCTCCGTCGTTCGTACAGGGTGTTTTCATCGGATGGTCTACCATTTTCTTTCTCCTCGAAGCACGATTGAGCACCCAATGCATCAACATTGGGAGCCGAACAACATTCCACTGCTCCCTGTTCCACTCAACATGACCGTGAACCGAATGCTCAGAGCGCGGATAAGGAAAGGCCGAGCTCATTGCGGTTCAGAACTCTCACCTCTTTTCGGTCCCATACACTCGAATCGAGGTGTTCAACCTTGTACTTGCAGCCATCTAGCTCTTCTAAGAGATGACCCGCAATTCCTGCCTCTTCTGCCAGGGATCGTAGTGTGGAAATCTCTTTTATGAATTGTTGCACGTCTTCTTGCAAGACCCAGGTCCGCTGCTCTTGCTGTACGTTGTAGTGTTGCATACGTGTCCTCCTTTCCCGTTCTGCTCATTTCGCGCTGTAGAGGGTGCTTGTCGCACGAACGCATTTCGTGCTCGCATCCCTGGAGATAACGTAACTGACACATTATCCCATGGTGAATTTATGCAGCAAGGCAGAGTATCTCATTCTCCGATACGTAGTGATTAGCCACCTTATTATCTGCACTCCACTTCGTTACGATTTGATGAGCCATTTTGGCATCAGCAACGGTTATAGCTAATGACCCTATGTAGTAAACATCTACATATATCGTATAGGCACAGTGGTTACTAAGCCCCCAGACAGCCGGTATTTTTTCGAAAGAAGGTGAAAAAGCCAAACTTTTCAGTTGATTTTCCAACGCTGCTTTGGAAACTGCTTCATTTCCGCTCCCTCCTGCCTGAGGTAAGTGGTCAGCATACATCACAATTGCTTGTCCAGGTGGCACCGTAAATTCTTCACCATCGACCATTGCAGATGTAAACTCCTCATTAAATGAAGGTGCTGTCGAAGTTTTTTCTGGATGGGGAGATGCTCCACATGCTCCCAACAGCCATCCCGCTACGCATATCGCACAACAGGTCAACAAGAAATGCCGCCATAGATTGAACCGCATCGTTTTATCCCTTCCTGATCAACACGAGCGTTTTCACCTCGTCACATTGACAGACTCCTGATCGATAGCTACTCCGGTCTGAACTCCTTCGCTTGCCCTTCACCACCTATACGCGGATAGTAAAGGGCGTACCAGGCCAGTGAAGGCGTCTACTGCTGACTCGGGTAATAGGTGGCCCAGTCATAACTGGTGATCTTCCCGTTCTGGACCACAAACACATGGACACAGCGGCCGGCCACCCGCAGCGGGGGACTACCGGCGTGCTGATAGACAAGCACGACATTTGGAGCCAGGCTGCGCATGCTCTCTACCGTCCATTGATAGCCGGCAAACTTTGTCCTCAGGCCCTGATAGAAGCTGGTGATCGCGGCAAGACCGTGGACCACCGTAGTCACCCCTTTCGGATTGGACTGCGTCAGGGTGGCATCGGGCGCGAAGACGGAGGCCATTGTGGAGAAGTCCCCACTCTTCATACCTGCGTTAAAGAGCTGGAGGTACGTCGTGACCACTGTGGTAGCGCTTGATTCCGACGGTGTGATGTTGGGCTTGGCATTCGATTGTGTGGTACTCGGTAGAGCATTCGCCGCTCCTCCACAGGCAGCAAGCCCGCTGAAAAGGAACACTACGAGGAGAGTGAGGAGGGCAAGCAGATTCGCTTTTCGTGCGTACGTGAGCGTATTCATTGGATACTCGGTTCTTTCTGCGATTGGCCTGGTTTTAACGTGTCAACCCTGGATGGATTAGACTGATGAGCTGTCTTTCTTGCTGGCCAGTCGCCTGTAAGAGTGTCATTTTATTGCCAGTCTTTCTACTGCTGCGTTCCTCATTGGTACGAATAAAACACTGAATCAAGATTTAGAGCCAAATCAGGTGTGTTCTACCTGTAGATTTCTTCAAAGGGAATGATAGCGCCAATGAGGAACGCAGCACTACCGGTTGTTTGTTGAGAAGGGAAAGACGCCTGATTCCAGGCTGATATGTTGAGCAATTTGCACTCAGATCGCCATTATTTGATGGGTTTAAAACGGGACAACGTCTCAAGTCAACACACTACCGCTAGTCAACTGCCATCTGCTTACGAGGCTGCTCAAGCTGTCTGAGTCGTGTGCCGAGCGCTATCAAGAACGTCCCCAGTCTTGCCCCAATATGTCGCATCGCATGGGAAGAGCGCACTGGCAACGCTCCTAGCATCTGCTCACGTTCCGCCTCGCGGTGCAACTGCTGACGATGAGCAAGCGCCAACTTCTCCTGTGTATATCGGGTTCTGTCCTTTCTGTACGTATGCACTCGGTGCACGTATTTCTTGCATGTTGCGGTGGGTCGTGATCAATTCCATCAACAGTGCAAACAACGCAAGACTACACGTTTCAGTTCTCTGCTTCCTACTCACAGTGTATCTGGCGGAAGGCAAAAGCAAACCTGTAGAATTACCTGTTCTGATTACCTGTCTTTGCGTCGCTCAAAGGCAGTCGTTGTGAAGGATACCAGTAGCATTACTGGGGTGGTGTTTCTATGGAGTAAGGAGCGAGCTGGAAGCGCACGTGTGTGGAGGGATGCCAGGGATCGGCCAAACAATTTCAGCCTGGTCACACCACATGCTGATCAATGGCGTAGCGAGTGGCGGCACTACGCGAAGAAACCTGGAGCTTGCTGTAGATGAAGGTGAGGTGCCAGTTGACTGTGCGCGGGCTGATGACGAGCTGTTCAGCCACCTGCGTATCGGAGAGGCCCTGTGCAACGAGACGCAGCACCTCCATCTCGCGTGCGGTCAGGCCGGCAGGATAGGAGGGATGACCTGCGGGAGGGGTCGGAGCGGACCCCGGCGCTGCCTGGGCTTGCTGTGGGACCTGTGGCGCGAAGGCCTCAGGCGAGGCGAGCACCTGTGCGGGGGTCATCGTGCGCCCCCTGGCTCTGGCCTCTTCGAAGTTCGGCTCGCCCAACTGACTGCGCACCACGGTCACCATGCGTTCATAGAGCGCCTGCGGTATGGCGACGCTGCGGGACTCGCGGAGGGGCTCTGCCGTTCCCCAGAGCATGGCTGCCCAGGTAGGCAGCCCCAGGGCCGCGGCCACACACCCCAACCCTTTCAGCCCGGTGGCGATGTAGTCCATGTGCTCGATGTCCAGGGCAGTAGACAGGCCCTCTACATACCGCAGGCGGGCCGCCGTGTGGTCCCCCCGCAGTGCAGCCACATCCGCCAGGAGCAACCGCGACCGCGCAATGTTGCGTCGATTTCCGAGCTCGGAAGCCAGCCGGGCACCCTCTGCCAGGAATGCATCCGCCTGGCTGAGTTCCCCTTGCTGGACCGCCAGATGACCCAGCGCGCTGAGGACCAGGGCGACTCCCCAGGTACTGCCGATCTCTCGACTGATGGTCAGGCTCTCTTCCAGAAAGGTGCGGGCGCGGGCTGTATTGTTCCGACCGAGTTCCGCTCGAGCAAGCTGGATCAAGACGACACTCATCAACACCTTGTCACCTCTGGCTCTACACAGCGCTAGGCCCTCCTCGAACCAGGCAATCGCCCGCGAATACTCTCGCTGGTACAACGCCAGGCGACCCTGGCCCAAGAGCGTCCAGAAGAGGAGCAGGCGATCCCCGAGGGTACGGGCCTGGGTCAGAGCCTCCTCCAGACACACCTGCGCCGCGGCATAATCGCGCCTGTCCAGCATGATGGCATTTCCGCGCAAAGCCAAGGCGTAGGTCATATTCAACTGGTCATCCTGCTCCTGGGCGAGGGCCAGGGCTTCATCTGCTCTGTGCTCTAAGCCACGCGCGTCATCCTGGCTTACCATGATCACCCCGAGCGTGTTGAGCGCCTTTAGGCAGACGGGGGCAGCGACCGCCCGGGCACCTGCCAGGAGTCGCTCAAGCACGTTGCGCCCCTCGCGCAGATACCCCCGTCCGTGCCAGAACAGCTGCAAGGCACTTGCCAAGCGCAAGGCCAGTACCACCTTCTCCTCTCCCCCTGTCGTGGCTGCTTGAAGAATGGCCCGCAGGTTATCCAGTTCCCGCTCCAGACGATCGAACAACAGCAGCTGTTCGGAACCAAAGAAGCGCGGCTCGGCTGCCTCTACCAGCGCCAGGTAGTAGTGCGCGTGCGCTCGCTGTGCGGCTTCCAGTTCTCCCTGGCGCTCGAGACATTCCAACCCGAACTCGCGGAGCGTCTCGAGCATGACGAGCCGGGGTTCGCCACCTTCGCGCTCCGTTTGCTGCACCAGGTTCTTGTCGAGCAGGGACGCGACTCCCTCAAGCACAGAGAAGGCCTGATCGCCGCCCGCCTGGCACACCGCTTCGACCGCTTCAAGCGTGCAGCCGCCGACGAAAATGGAGAGCCAGCGGAAGAGGCGCTGTTCTGGTTCTATCAGTAGGTCGTAGCTCCATTGCAGTGTGTTGCGCAGCGTCTGCTGGCGGGTGGGTAGGTCCTTTGCTCCCCCCGTCAAGACCACGAGCCGATGGGAGAGCCGCTTGAGCAGCGCCTGGGGCGGCAAGAGCTTGCTGCGAGCCGCGGCCAGTTCAATGGCCAGCGGCAGGCCGTCCAACTGTACACAGATCTCGGCGACGGCACGGGCATTGATAGGGGTCACACCAAAGGCTGGCTGGATGGCCTGTGTGCGCAGCAGAAAGAGACGAACCGATGCCTGCTGTGAGAGCGTCTCAGGCGAAGGCAGTTGTGTGAGATCGGGCACCGCGAGCGGGGGGATTGGAAACTCGTGTTCTCCGGAGAGGTGGAGAGCGGCTCGGCTGGTGACGAGCATGCTGAGATGAGGACAGGAGACGAGCAGGGAGGCGAGCTGAGGTGCCGCCTGGACCACCTGCTCGAAGTTGTCCAGTAGGAGCAGCAGGTGGCGCTCACGCAGAACTACAGGCACCTGCTCCTCTGGGGGGATGTTAGCGGATTCCCATAGGCCCAGTGCCTGGGCAATGGCTGCCGGGACGCGGTTGGGGTCGCTTACCGGGGCCAGCGGCACAAAGCAGACTCCATCGGCAATGTCGGCACGAACCACGCCTGCAACCTCCAAGGCCACGCGCGTTTTGCCCACACCCCCAGTTCCGGTGATGGTGAGCAGGCGTACTTCTGGACGCGCGAGCAGCTCACAGATCGCCTGCACCTCCTGTTCGCGGCCGATCAATGTCGTAAGTGGCACCGGGAAACTGGAAAGCCATGGTTTCGAGATAGCAGCTTGGTGTGGCGAAGGTGTTCCTGTGGCTATCCGCCGGTGAGGACTCGCTTGGGAGGAAGCCTCAGACGATGGCCTCGTTTCTCCTTCCAGACCAGGCATGTTGGGCGAGTGCTCGCCCTTTCCCTTGTTCGCCAGCACCACTGCCACCGACTGCAGTCGCTCGAGCGTCAGTTCTACTGATTGGCCCAGATAGGCCCGGTGCAGCTTGCCTTGCCATGTGCGATAGGCGCGCCAGTACGCTCGTCCGCGCCGGTTGCCTGCCCGCTCTTTGTGTGCGGTGAAGTGGCTCTCCTCACTGTGAAAGGTGAAGGTCGAGGCCGTCTGGAGCCAGGCATACCAGTCAGAGGAGTCCACCACGATCTGCACGGGAGATCCCTCTCGCCAGTCGGTGAGGATTCCATTCTGGATGATCGGAAAGACCTGAGCCATCGCTCCCTCCTTTGACTGCCATCTGCAACCGAACCAGGATTCCCGAACAGTATAGCACATGTTCGGGAATCCCTTCCAGAAGCGTTCTCCACCCAGGTGGCGGCACGGTTCTCTTCAGCAAGAACCGTCTTTGGTGATACTGATGGGAGGAAAAGAGCTGCAAAGACGGTTTTCTCTGTCTCAGCAAACGGCCCAGCCTGTTGAAAAACCCTTTCTGGGGTTATGAGAAAGGATCAGCTAAAAAGTTACCAGCCCTCTTTCCCCGAAAAAGGAAAAACCGCAGAATAGAAGGTG